>Ga0306920_100012827_pt1 | contig 11387 bp, 10 predicted proteins | sample flu12Cox44000170_FD_204666 | JGI IMG/M metagenome (GOLD analysis project Ga0306920, IMG submission 204666) | Lab enrichment of tropical soil microbial communities from Luquillo Experimental Forest, Puerto Rico - flux4day.12C.oxic.44.000.170 (v2)... | ecosystem: Environmental > Terrestrial >...
GGACGCGGTCCGGTTCGCCCTGCTGTTCCTGGAGACACCGTTCTCCGGCGAACCGCGCCACCAGCGGCGGATCGACATGATCAGTGGTTACGAGGAGTCCGGCGTGCTGCCGCCGCTGCCGGACGGAGCTTGAGCCGGACGGACCTGAGCCAGACGGACCCGAGCCGGACCGGATCTGAGCCGGACCGGACCTGAGCCGGACCGGATCTGAGCCAGACGGACCCGAGCCGGACGGGACCTGAGCCCGGCTGACCGTTCAGCGCCCGTGTGACCGGCGCCGCCGCACCCTCCTGCGCTTGGCCGGCCGGCCGGTCCCGCCCTTTGCCTGCTGACCCGTAGCGCCGGTGGCTGCCTTGCCCGGCTCGCCGGGCCGGGGCGTTTCGGCTGCTCTAGGCCCGCTGGCCTCGGGCGGCTTGGCGGGCTGGCTGGCCTCGGGGAATGGCACGGGCTCGCGCTGCTCCCGGTTCCGGGCGCCGCTGGCCGGTTCGATCGCTGGGCGCGGTCCGCCCCCGTGATGCCGCGGCGGCCCCGGCTTCCCCACTCCCGCGCCCGGTGCCGCGCGGTTGCCTGGCGCTGCGCGGTTGCCTGACGCCGCAGCCATACCCGGTGCCATGCCGGTGCCCGGTGCCGCGCGGTTGCCTGGCGCCGCGCGGTTGCCTGGCGCCGCAGCCATACCCGGTGCCATGCCGGTGCCCGGTGCCGCGCCCACGCCGTCGCCCGGTTTCGGGACGCTTGCGCCAGCGGGACGGTTTCCCGATGGTGCGGGGCGATTCCGGGGAGCGGACGGCGCGGCCGGCCCCGCGGGCAGAGAGGACCGGGCGGGCCCGGTGCCACGGGGCGGGACGGTCCTGGCCCGATGCGATGAGGCGGGCCGGGCGCTGGCCGCGTCCTCTTCCGCGGCCGCCTCGTGGTGCGGCTGGGGCCGCGACACATCACGGGCGCGCATCGCCGCGCTCACTGTGACCTTCATGCTGGGCATGCTGCCTCCTCGCCCAGTCTCCCACGCGCCGCCCCTCGGCCCCGCCCCGCCGCCGAAGGCCCCATCGGCATGATCATGTGAGTTTGTTCATCGATGCTATGAACAAACTCACATGATCATGGTTATGAGGGGCCGGACGGGGCCTGCCAGGAGGTGTGCTGGGGCGCGATGTCGCCGTGGCCGGTCGTCCGGGTCAGCAGAACCCGATCCAGGCTGAACCGGAACAGGTGGTGCGCTGGCTCGGGCACGGGCACGCCCGCGCTGGCCCGTTCGGCCGCGAAGATCTCGCCGAGCACCTGCCGCAGGCCCGCGTCCCCTTCCACCGAAGCCCGCCCGGTGCAGTAGAACGCGTCCTCGTTGTCCGGGCAGGGAAAGGAGTGCAGTGCATAACGCCCGTCCCGGTGCAGGTCAGCCTGCTTGGGACCGGGCACGATGAACGCGTACATCCCGCCGTCGTGGATGACTGGGCACATCGGGTGCACCCGCGGGCCACCATCCCGGCGGACCGTGGCGAGGAACCCGAGTCCCACGCCGAACTGGTACAGCAGCGCTCGCCCGGCCGTCGCGAGGTCCGGCCGGTCCTTGGAGAACTCCGCCCAGGAAGCCACGGCCCCACAGTCTGCCCCCGCACCCAATTCGGGTCAACGCTGGCCACCGGCACGCCGCCGCCGCGCCGCTCACCGGGGAGATGACAAGCGAGCTTGACACTTCCCCAGGCCATCGCGATCGCCCGGTTTTCCGGCGTCACCGTCGAGGAGATCTTCCACGTCGGCGACAACTAACCGTGCAGCACGTCGGTGTGGTGGCAGAAGTGCACCCGCGCGGGCGCCAGTGACTTGATCCGGCCGAGCGAGCCGCGCCATGCCACCGGGTCGGCGGCCTGGCCGGGCGGCAGGTCGGCGTCCGGTGGGCCGGCGAACTGGCGCGGCGTGTAGGCGGCGTCCCCGACCAGCAGGTCCTGGCCGTCGGCGGAGGACACCACCACGCACTGGTGGCCCACGGTGTGCCCGGGGGTGGTCACCACCGACAGGCCGGGCAGGATCTCGGTGTCCCCGTCGAGCAGTTCCCACCGCGCGTCCATGAAACCGAACCAGTCGTACAGTTCCCGCGACTCCCGCTTAGCCCGGTCCAGTTCGGTGCGCTGGACGTGGCAGGCGGCGTGGGAGAACACCGCGTTCTGCCCGCAATGGTCGAAGTGCAGGTGGGTGTTGATCACCAGGCCGACGTCGGCCGGCGTCATGTCCAACTCGGCGAGCGCGTCCGCGACCGACCGGTTCACCACCCGCCAGTCATTGAGCCACTCGTCCGGGCCGCCGCACCCGGTGTCCACCAGCACCGCGCCGCCCGGGTGGGTGACCACGAACCCGTGCACCGGCCACTCCCGGCCGTCGAGGCCGCGCAGGCTCGCCAGGTGCAGGCGCTTGACTTCCAGTGGCATGAGCGACCGCCCTCACTTTTACTCTGATGAGGGACATTACGATGCCGCGGGGCCCCGTGGGCCCGCAAGCTCTAGGCCGCCCGCGCCGGCCCGCCCACCCAGCCCGCGGTACCCGGGCCGAGCCCGCGCCGGGGCCCGCGTGGCCGGGGGGATCCGCCAGGACACCGTCCCACCGGGCTTGCGCGCCGCCCGCGCCTCCGCCCGCGCGGCGCGCCTGGCCAGCCCGGTCTCCAGTAGGTTGAGCCCGTGTCCGCCGAGACCCAGATCGTGGTGCTGCACTACCCGGCCGAGCGGCCGCGGAACTGGGTACTGCTGCAGGCCGCGGCGCGTGAAAGGGACCTGCGCCTGGTGAGCTGGGCGCCGCACCTGCTCGGGCTCTGGTGTGCCGACGGGCAGCAGTCCGCCTGCTACGCGGGCAGGCCGGTCCGGCCAGGCATCATGATCCACCGCATCGTGGCTCCGTTCCGCGGCATCGCCGCCCCGGTGCTCTCGTGCATGGCCACGCAGGGCTCGCTGGTGCTCAACCCGCCGGATGCCGCGTTCCGCTCCCGCGACAAGCTGCTGACCACCGTGGACCTGGTCAATGCCGGGATACCGGTGGTGCCGACCGCCGCGTTCGACGAACCGGGCGGCGTGGACCTGACGGCGCTCGGCCCGGGCGAACTGATCGTCAAGCCCGCCCGCGGGGTCCGGGGCGAGGGGATCGCGACCCACTCCTCGGCCGCGGCGCTCACCGCCGCCTGGCAGCCACGGGAGGCATGGCACCCGGGCGCCACCAGGCCGGGCTACCACGCCGAACGGGAGCACTACCTGGCGCAGCCGCTGATCGGCGGCGGCGGCCGGGACATCCGGGCCTACGTGGTGGGCAACCGGTGCGTCGCGCTGATGCACCGGGTGGCCAGGCCGGGGGAGATCCGGGCCAACCTGGCCCTGGGTGCGGCCGGGTCCGCGCTGCCGCTGGACCACGCCGCCGCGGCCGTCGCCGTGGCCGCGGCGGCCGCCTGCGGGCTGGACTTCGGCGGGGTGGACCTGATCGAGGATGCCGGCGGCACCGTCCGCGTCCTCGAGGTGGACGCGTGGGCGGGCTTCGCCGGGATCAGCACTGTCACCGGGGCTGACGTGGCCGGGGCGATCCTGGACCACGCGACCACCCGGCACCGCCAGGGCGTCACGCGATGATGCTCGCGGTCGCCAGGAACCCCTACGCCACCAACGTGCCGGACAGCCTGACCGCCGCCGCTGGCCGGCTCGGCGTGCCTGTCCGGACCGTGGACCTGCCCTCGCTGCGGGCCGGCATCGCCCCGCTGGGCGAGGTGACCGTCACCGACGAGACCGGCCCGGTGGTAGCCACCAGCCTGGCCCCCTTCCTGCTGTTCGGGTTCCCGGCGGCGGCCACCGCGCTGCGCGTTCTGGGACGCACCGCGCGGGCCCAGAACCCGGTGGACGGCGTGCTGCTCGCCGACGACAAGGCGGCCGCCGCGGTGCTGCTCGCCCGGGCTTTCGTAGCCCAGGTACGCACCGAGATCTGCCCGTTCGACCCTGCGCAGGTGGCTGCCGTCGCCGCGGAGATCGGCTACCCCGTGGTGGTCAAGCGGGCCCACGGTGCGCAGGGGCGGTGGGTGCGCCGGGCGGCGGATCCGGCCGCGCTGGCCACGGCGCTGGCCGAACTCGCGGCCGAAGGGCCAGGCGCGGTGATCGTACAGCCTGAAGTGACAGAGTGCGCCGGGGCCAGCGTGCGCGCCGTCCTCACCGGGGGACAGCTGATAGCGGTGACCGAGCGCCGCGCGGCACCGCCGGAATGGCGCAGCAACATCGCCGGTGGCGCGGCGCAGCGCCGCATCGAGCTCACCGGCGAGGAACAGGACCTGGTGCACGGCGCGGCCGCCGCCCTGGGGCTGGGGCACGCCGGGGTGGACCTGCTGCGTACCGCGGCCGGGCCGCGGGTGCTCGAGGTCAACGCGTGCCCGGACTTCACCAGCATGCAGCCGCACTACCAGGCCGACCTCGCCGAGGCGGTACTGCGCGCGTCGCTGTGAACCGGGGCCGGGCTAGAAGATCATCGGGCACCACGGGGCCGGGTCCCACGACATAGCCGTCGACAGCGCCGCCACGGCGCCCGGTGTGACCTCGGTGACCAGGCCCGCCGCGGCAAGCGGCCCGAGCCGGGTGCCGCCCATGTACGCCGCGCCCAGAGCCCGCACCGGCAGCACCAGGTCCGCCGGTGCGGTGGTGCGCTCGCAGGTCCCGCTGAACTCGGAGGGGGCGGACGTGGCCGCCGCGGTCAGCCGCCACCGGCCCTGGTTCTGCGGGCACAGCCCGTCATTGACCTCGATGACCACGTCGACCGGGCACGCGTAGCGGCGCTGCGCCAGCGCCTTGCCCACGTCCACCAGCCGGATCCACAGGCCGTCGGAGAGCCGGGGCCGGCCCAGCCGCGAGTCGGCCAGCAGGTCGAGCAGCGGGTCGTCCACCGCCAGCATGTGCAGCCGGAACGTGGTGATCAGGTCCCGGCTGAGCACGTCACTCCAGAGTGCCGCGGCCGCCGCCGGGTCCACGGCGATGGCTTCGTGCACGTCCAGCACCCCGGCTGGGAGGTAGGTGCCCTGTTCCCATTCCCACCGGCCTTCGGAGGTGAACAGCGCATAACCCCGCGGCCCGGAATCATCCTCGGCCAGCACGCAGCGCATCGGCGAGTCCGTCTCGGAGTCGGGCTCGTGGGTCAGCCGCTCCCACCACGGCTCGGTGCGGGCGTACAGGCCGGGCCGCTCGGCCATGACCAGCTCGTACACCTTGCCCATCTCGGCGTGCGCCGACCGTGGCTCGGCGATCCGCAGCCGGACCGAGGGGTCGGAAGGGGCCGTGGCGGCCAGCGCTCCGTGGCCGCGAGCCAGGCTCAGCGTCAGATGCCAGGAGGCGCGCCCGTAACCGTACCGGCCGTAGATGGGGGTCTCCGAGGCGAACAGCGCGGCCACCGCCTCGCCGCGCTCGGCGATGTCGCCAAGCTGGCGGTGCATCAGGCCGGTGAGGGCGCCGCGGCGGCGGTGCGAGGGGAGCACGGCGACCATGCTCACCCCGGCGACCGCGGCCATCGCCCCTGGGACCCGCATCCGGAAGCTGTATACGCCGGTGATGCCGGCCAGCGTGGTGCCGTCGAACGCGCCCAGGGTGCGGTCGAGTTCAAGCCGGGCGAGCCAGTTGGTGCGTTGCCGTTCGGTGTCTGGCCTGCCGTTGAATGCATGCTCGTCCACGTATGAGAACGCGGGAAGCTCGTCTTCGGTAACCGGGCGGATCTGGAACGTGGAGGCCATGCTCGCCTTCCTACCCGCCGTGCGGGAGCGCCGCCAACTCCTTTTCGTGCCCGGGTGGCGCCGCTGAAAGAGCGACGCGCTGACCTGCGTGTGTGTCAGGGAGCCCGATGTGCGGATTATCCGGCTCGGCCGGCGCTTCGGACGCCCCTGCTGACCTGCACGCGTGCAGAGACCTCGGCTGGCGGATACAGTTCGGCCATCATGGTTGCCCGTGTCGTGGCCCTTCCCCTTCACGCCGTGCGCTCCGCTTGGCGCAGGGTGAGCGCGTGGGTGGCACGTCAGCTCGTCACCGGGAACCGCCGGGTGGCCCTGCTCCTAACCCTGGTGACGGCGTTCATCGCCATCGCGGCCGTGCACGTGTCGCAGTCGTGGTTCTCGCCCGGCCTGCTCATCCTGCCGGTGCTGGCCGGCGGCCTGCTGCTGTGGCCCCGCGCGCTGCGCATCCTGTTCGTGCTCATCGCCGTTGGCCTGGCCTACGACGTGCTGGAGGACAAGGCCGGCCCGGGCCTGGTGCTGACCATCGTGGTGACCGCAGCGGTAGCCCTCCAGCTCGCCAGGACCAGGGAGAAGCTCGGCATGCTGGGCCTGCGTGGCGAGGCCATGCTGATCGAGTTGCGGGACCGGATCCGGGCCCAGGGGACGCTGCCGGAACTGCCCGAGGGCTGGGGCTCGGTGTCGGTGCTGCGGCCGGCGGGCGGCTCCTCGTTCGGCGGCGACTTCCTGGTGTCCTCCTGCGACGGCAAGACACTCGAGGTGGCGCTCGTCGACGTGGCCGGCAAGGGCGTGGACGCCGGGACCAGGGCGCTGCTGCTGTCCGGCGCGTTCGGCGGGCTGCTCGGCTCGGTACCGCAGGAGGAGTTCCTGCCCACCTGCAACGCCTACGTGCGCCGGGGCGCCGCCAACGAGGGCTTCGTCACCGCGATCCATCTCGCGCTCGACCTGGCCACTGGCGACTTCGTGGTCTCCTCCGCCGGTCACCCGCCCGCCGCGCATTTCGACGCGGGCAGCGGCACCTGGCGGCTCACCGCGGCACGGGGGATCGTCCTCGGCGTGGTCTCCGACCTGCGGCTGGTGCCCGAGCAGGGCACGCTGCGGCAGGGCGATGCGCTCATGCTCTACACCGACGGGCTGGTGGAGGTTCCGGGCAGGGACATCGACGACGGCACCGACCGCCTGCTCGGCGAGGCGGACCGGCTGGTCACGACGGGGTTCCGGGCAGGCGCCGCGAACCTCGTCCGGGCATTGAGCACGGGCACAGGTACCAACGACGACCGCGCGCTCGCGCTGATCTGGCGCACCTGACGGGACGGACTCAACACCATGCCTGGGCGGGCCGGTGCTGGCCCCGCTGGCCGCCGTCAGCGGCACGGCGGCGCGTAGTGCCGCCCGGGCACGTAGGCACGCCATTTCGGCGCGGGTGAGCGGCTGCCCGGCCACCGGGTTGCACCGGCGCGGCCGCATCGCCTGGCGGCCGCCCGGCCGGGTAGGCGTGCCGGACCGCAGCCGGGGACCAGGCCCGCCCGCGGCAGCGAGGACTTACCTGACCCGGAGGGCCCGGCCACCGCGAGCGGCAGCCCCGGTGCGCTCGGCCCGGTCGCCGGCCGCACCAGGTGCAGGGCTAACTCCTCGCGGCCGAAGAACCAGGCGGCGTCCTCCGGCTGGAAGCTGGCCAGGCCCCGGTAGGGGGCCGGGCCGGCCGGAGGGCGGCCCGGCGCGCGCCGGACCCGGTTCAGCGCGTCCAGCCAATGCGCCACCTGCCCGGGCTCGGTGATCTGGCACACGGCCAGGATGCTGGGCAAGAGTTCAGGCTGGCGGGCGGGCGGAAGGTGGCGAGCGGCGAAGTAGTCCCCGACCGTGCTGACCGGGATGCCGCTTGTCTTTGCTACGTCGCGGATTGTGAGCCCCGCCTGTTGCCGGGCCAGGGTGAGCTCGCGGCCGAAGTCCTGCTGGCTGTTGATCCGCCCCGGATCTGGAACTTCGGCATCCGGTAATGATTGACGTGCCATCGGCTCCCCTCGTACGCCCCGTGGGCCGCCGGCACGGCATGCCCCGTAAAGTGGCCCGCCACGATCGCACATCGCCGAAGTCCACACTCGCGGTCATCCAGGCCAGTAAACATCTAACGCCCTATTGGGCCCCCATGGGTGCACTATCGGAGTATGCCTCCTGGCGCGCCGGTCCGCATCGGGCCGGCTACCGGGTGTGGAATATGACGTAAGCGTCAGCGTTTAAGCGGCCCGGTAACGGCCTCATGACATGAGCGTCAGCTTCGAGTGACATATGCGTCAGGTTCTGCGCAGGCGTTGCGGTGGGCCGCCTTCAGGCTGTTCCGCGGCAGTATCCGGAAGTTCGCTGAAACCAAAAGCGAGCTGCCGCAGCACGCGGTGCGGTAGGGGGGATTTACCGAGCCAGGCGCCCGGCCGCCGGAGCCGATTGCCCGGGTTCGGTGAACACGCCCGAAGCATGCGCTCTGCCTGCGATGTTGGGTGGCAGATCCGCCCGTAACCAGGCAGGCCCAATCACCCTCTCCCAAATCTTCACGGACACTCGGAGAATGGCCGGTTAAAGATGTCACTGACCGTGGCGGCTTCCCAGCAGCGGACTTGCGGACAGCAACCGAAGTAATGTAAATGTCTTTGCCGGGGCTGGTGCGGCGCCGGAGCCCGGAGAGTTCTGCGACATGGGCGTCACATGACGCCGATGTCATTGTTTGCATTAGCCCGTGAGCTGTGAAGGAATAGGGGACGTGACCCGGGATGCGACGAGATCAGAGGATGCCAGCGCTCCCGGACCTGGGCGGGGTGGTGGGGCTAGCAGCAGCGAGCCGGCCAGGGTGATCACCGCCGAGGCCGGCGCCAAGGCGGCGGACGAGAACTTTCCCGTGGCCCTCCGGCTGCTTCCGGGGCGTTACCGCCAGCATCTGACCGCGGTGTACGGCTTCGCCCGGTCGGCCGATGACATGGGTGACGAGGCACCGCCGGATGAGCGGCTGGCCCTGCTTGACGAACTCGAGGCCGACCTTGGCCGCCTCTACCAGCCCGGTGGGGAAGCCCCCCGGCTGCCGGTGATCCAGGCGCTCGCCCCAGCCGTCGCACAGTGCGCGATCCCTGCCCAGCCCTTTCTCGACCTGATCCAGGCCAACCGCCAGGACCAGGTGGTCACCCGCTATCAGACCTTTGACGAACTGCTGGGCTACTGCCGCCTGTCGGCCAACCCGGTCGGCCGCATCGTGCTGTTTGTCTTCGGCGCGGCCACGCCGCCCCGGGAGCGGCTTTCGGACCTGGTGTGCACCGCGCTGCAACTGGCCGAGCACTGGCAGGACGTGGCCGAGGATCTCAGGGCTGGCCGTATCTACCTGCCCGCCGGCGACCTCGCCGGGCACGGTGTCACCGAGGCCGACCTGGCCGCGCCCTCCGCGTCGCCGCAGGTCCGCAGGCTCATCGAGTTCCAGGTTCGCCGGGCCGGCGACCTGCTCGACCAGGGCGCGCCGATTACCGGCACGCTGCGTGGGTACGCGAGAGCGGCGGTCGCCGGGTACGTGGCGGGCGGCCGTGCAGCCCTCGCCGCGATCACCGCGAGCGGCTGCGACGTGCTCGCCGCCACCCCCCGCCCGCGCAAGCACCGCGTGGCGGCTGAACTGCTCCGTGCCTACCTGACAGGAAGGTGACGTGACTACGGACGTCCGCGCGGCCTACCGGCGCTGCGAGGAGATCACCTGGTCCCAGGCCAGGAACTTCTCCTACGGCATCCGGCTGCTTCCGCCGGCCAAGCGCCAGGCCCTGGCCGCCGTCTACGCCTTCGCCCGGCGCATCGACGACATCGGAGACGGCACCCTGCCCGCCCCGGAAAAGCTCACCCTGCTCGAGGAGGCCAGGGGCGGGCTGTCCGCGCTCCAGGCCGGGGATGTGGACGACGGCGACGCGGTGCTTGTCGCGCTGGCCGACGCGGCGGCGAGGTTCGACATTCCGCTGCCGGCATTCGGCGAACTGATCGACGGCTGCGCCGCCGACGTGCGCGGCGTCAGCTACGCGACCTTCGATGACCTGCTGCACTACTGCCGGTGCGTGGCCGGGTCGATCGGGCGGCTGTCCCTGGGCGTGTTCGGCACCAGCGACCCGCAACAGGCGGTGCCGCTGGCCGACTCACTCGGCGTTGCGCTCCAGCTCACCAACATCCTGCGGGACATCCGCGAGGACTACGCCACCGGCCGGGTCTACCTGCCCGCCGAGGACTTCGCACGGTTCGGTGCCACCCTCGGCGACCCTTCGCTTCCCGCCCCGGGCGACGGCTCCGCCGGCGCCCTTGCACCCCCGGCCACCGACCCCGGCCACAGCAGGCTCACCGCGCTTGTGGAGTTCGAAGCGGACCGCGCCCGCACCTGGTACGCCAAGGGCTTGGCGCTGATGCCGTTGCTCGACCGGCGCAGCGCCGCGTCCGCGGGGGCCATGGCGGGCATCTACTACCGGCTGCTCGAGCACATCGCCGCAAGCCCGGCCGCCGTGCTCACCCGCCGGGTCTCGCTGTCCGCGCGGGAGAAGGCCGCCGTGGCGGTCAAGTCGCTGGCCACCGCTGCGGTGCGGCCGCCGCGCCGCCGGCCACGCCCGCCCGCCGCAGCACCAGGAGCCGCCCGGTGACCGCACAATCGGCCGCGCCGCACGTGGCGGTGGTGGGTGGCGGGCTGGCCGGCATTACCGCCGCCATCGCGCTCGCCGAGACCGGGACCCGGGTCACGCTGCTCGAATCCAGGCCGCGCTTGGGCGGTGCCACCACCTCGTTCAGCCGCGGCGGCCTGACCGTGGACAACGGGCAGCACGTGTTCCTGCGCTGCTGCACCGCCTACCGTGGCCTGCTGGCCAGGCTTGGCGTGACCGGCTCGGTGACCCTCCAGGACCGGTTCGACGTCACCGTATTGCGCCCGGGCGGGCGCGCCAGGCTGCGCCGCACGGCGCTGCCCGGCCCGCTGCACATGGGTCAGGCTCTGGCCAGGTACCAGCATCTTTCCTTTGCCGAACGACTGCGCGTGGTGCCCGCCGCCCTCGCCATGACCAGGCTCGACCCGGCCAGCCCCGAGCTTGACGGGCAGCGCCTCGGTGACTGGCTGGCCGCCCACGGGCAGGGCGAACATGCCCGGCGAGCGCTGTGGGACCTGTTCACGGTCTCCTCGCTGAACGTCGCCGGGGACGACGCGAACCTGGCGCTCGCGGCCACGGTGGTCAAGACCGCCCTGCTGTCCGGCCGGGACGCCGCGGACATCGGGATCCCCGCGGTGCCACTCGGTGACCTGCACGGGCAGGCCGCGGCCAGCCTGCTCGGCCGGCTGCGCGCGAGAGTCAGGCTGAGCGCCAAGGTGGCCGCGGTGGAGGCGCTGTCCTCCGGCGGGTTCCTGGTGCGCCTGGCCAGCCGCGGCGCCGCCGGTGGCAACGGCAACGGCGAGGTCATCAGGGCCGATGGTGTGGTGCTGGCGGTCCCGCCAGAGATCGCGGCCGCCCTGCTGCCCACGGCGATCGGCCAAGCCGGGACGGGACAGCCTGAGCCAGCAGGGCCCAGGCCCGGTGACGGAGGAACGGGGCCTGAGGCCACCGGGGGGTTCCGGGGGGTCGTCCCCCCGGGCCAGCACTCGGGGTTCCAGGGGGGTCGCTCCCCCGGGCCAGCAGGGCCCAGG
>Ga0306920_100012828_pt1 | contig 11387 bp, 10 predicted proteins | sample flu12Cox44000170_FD_204666 | JGI IMG/M metagenome (GOLD analysis project Ga0306920, IMG submission 204666) | Lab enrichment of tropical soil microbial communities from Luquillo Experimental Forest, Puerto Rico - flux4day.12C.oxic.44.000.170 (v2)... | ecosystem: Environmental > Terrestrial >...
TTCGACGAGGCGGTCGAGATCGTGAAGAAGCACGAGCTCGGGAACGCCTCCAGCATCTTCACCTCGAGCGGCAAGCACGCGCGCGAGTACCGCTACCGCGTGGAGCCGAGCATGCTGGGCGTGAACATCGGCGTCGCCGCGCCGATGGCGTTCTTCCCGTTCGGCGGCGCCAAAGGGAGCTTTTACGGCGACCTGAAGGCCCACGGCCGCGACGCGATCGAGTTCTATACCGACAAGAAGGTCACGATCACGCGCTGGTTCTAGAGCCCTCTCGGGCCGGAGGCCCGCGGCGTGTTCAATGTCACCAAACTGGCCTTCTGCGCCGGCCGATCAGGGCCGTCTGCAGGGGGCCAGTTCTCGTCGGGCGTGTGGGGTCAGGTCGATTTCGTCTTGTCCAGGGTGGCCGCGGACGGCTAGTTTTCGTGCGCGCGGCCCGCGCACCCGTCCCACCCCTCGCGATAGGAGCGCCCCATGCATCGACGGATCCCCCGGTTCACACGTTCCCGCGCGCTTCTCACCGCTGCCCTGACGCTCGCCCTGTCAGTGCCCGCGGGCGCCGCCGTGCTCCATTACAACGGCACGCTCACCGGTCCGAACGAGGCCCCGCCCAACGCCTCGCCCGCGATCGGCACGGTCGAGGTCACGATCGACAACGTCGCGAACACGATGCGCGTGCAGGCCTCGTTCAATGGCCTGCTCGGAACCACGACGGCGTGCCACATCCATACGCCGACGGCGGTGGCGCTCACCGGCACCGCCGGCGTGGCGACGATGACGCCCGCGTTCACGGGCTTTCCCCTGGGCGTCACGAACGGCTCGATGGACCACACGTTCGACCTGACGCTCACGGCGTCCTACAACGCCCCGTTCGTCACCGCGAACGGTGGCACGGCTGCGGGCGCCGAGGCGGCGCTATTGGCCGGGATCGCGGCGGGGAAGGCCTACTTCAACATCCACACGACGGTCGTGCCCGGCGGCGAGATCCGCACGTTCCTACAGGCGTTCAACCCCACGCCGACGATGAAGTCTACCTGGGCGCGGGTGAAGTCGCTCTACCAGTGATTCCCCGTCGCTGAGCCGACGACCACCTCCCGAGACGGAGGTGGTCGTCGCGTTTCAGAGGCGCTACTGCGCCACCACCACCATGCGCGTGGTCGGCGGGCGCGTGCCCTGGCCCAGGCGCACCCAGTAGACGCCGGGCAGCAGCTTGGCGCCCTGGCCGGCCTCGATCGTCATCGTGCCGGCGCTCGCCACGGCCACGTCGCGCTGGTTCACGCGGCGGCCGCCCACGTCGTACACCTCGACGCGCGCCGGTTCCTTCCCCGGCAGGTCGCAGCGGACCTCGAGCTTCGCGCACGCGGGGTTCGTGAGCGCGTGGACCGCGAGCACGCCCGGCACGGCGGGTGTCCCCACGCCGCCGGAACGAGGACCCGGAACGGGCGCGGGCGCTTCGCCGCAGCTGCCCTCGCGATGGTCGAGCTCCGCCTTGAGGCCGGAGACGTCCTCGAGCCAACGGCGCACGAACCAGCGAAGTGAATCCACCTGCTGGCCGTCCGGGAGCAACGCGGCGTCGCCGCGCACGACGTGGAAGATGTTGAGCCCCGTGACCGCGTCGAGCCGCACGCCCCGGGTCGTGCGCACGCCGAACCCGAACCGGCGCACGCTGAGCACGCGATAGTGTTGTGTGGAGTCCGGGTGCTCCGGGTCCACGCCCTCGTTGATCCCGTCGATGATCATGCCAACGCTGTCGGCGGGTGCCATCAGCGTGTCGCCGTTCCGGATGACGCCGTGGAGCATGCCGCGGATGACGCCAGCCTCCGTCTCTCGATCGGAGCCGATCGTGAAGCTCAGCATGCTGTCGCTCGAGCCCACGCTGTGGAAGCGGTAGTCCAGCGTCAGGTTCGCGAGCACCGAATCCGGCGAGCGATCGCGATAAGCATCCGCCAATCGCTCCAGCGCGGCCTGGGGCCCGACGAGCGGCTGGTTCACGGGGAGCACGCTCGTGCTCGGACGGGAGTGGGCGCTCGAGCCTGAGAGCAGGATCAGGATCGGCAGCCAGCGATGCGCGCGCATGTGCGCTCCATTCCGGTCGGGTCCACGACGTTTCGGCGGCCTTGGGAGCGATTCATCGCCTCGCTCGGTCCGCGATCCGGTACCGTCCATCATAGCAATACCGGGCCCCGATGGGTGTATGCTGCACGCCCTCCAGTCCACCCGGCGCCGTCCCGTGAGGCGGAATGCCACGCGAGGGCCGGACCCCGTGCAATTCCGCAGCTGGCTGGCCATCCGGAGCGTGTCCCCAGGAGCAGAGCGATGCCGCGCAAGGTGGTCGGCGGTCTCATCCAGTGCAGCAACCCGATCAACGATGAGAGCGTGCCGGTCGAGAAGGTGAAGCAGGCGATGCTCGACAAGCACGTGCCGCTGATCGAGCAGGCCGGCCAGAAGGGTGTGCAGGTGCTCTGCCTTCAGGAGATCTTCAACGGGCCGTACTTCTGCCCGGGGCAGGACAAGCGCTGGTACGACGCGGCGGAGCCCGTGCCCGGGCCCACGACCGAGGCGGTGGCGAAGCTGGCGGCGAAGTACAAGATGGCCGTGGTCGTGCCCGTCTACGAGAAGGAGATGCCGGGCGTCCTCTACAACACCGCCGCCATCTACGACGCCGACGGCACGTACCTCGGCAAGTACCGGAAGAACCACGACATGATCGACGAGGTGCGGAACGTGTGGCAGTTCTTCCGCGATCGCCGGCCCGAGACCTACGGGGACATGGTGAAGCTGTGAGCCGCGGCGCGCGCGTCGCCTGGCATTCTCGGACAGAGCCCAGACCGTGACCACCACCATCGGAGCCACCGCGTTGCTGGCATCGGGGCGCTACACGATCTTCCACGCCGGGATCGAGGTGGGCGAGGAGCGCTGGGTGGTGGAGGCGGCGCCCGACGGCGGCGCGGTTGCGCGCGGCGAGCAGGTGCTGGTCGCGCCGCACCCGCTGGCGAGCGAGCTCTCCTGGCGTGCGAGCCTCACCCCCGAGGGGCGCATCGCCGCGCTCGAGACGGAATGGCGCGTGGGCGCGCGCACGGTTCGGGCCGAGCACGCGGCGTTCGCCGATCGCTGGCACGCGCGCATGACCTACGGCGGCCACACGCGCGAGCAGGGAGGCGACTTCCCGAGCCACGCCGAGGTGGCGTTCGGCTCGCATGTGCTGCAGACGGTGATGCTTCGCCGCTATGCACTCGCTCCCGGCGCCGAGCACGAGTTCCCCTCGCTGGTGATCGGACCGCCGTTCTTCGCGGTCGAGCCCGGCCGGCAGCGGATCGTGTGCGTGGCGGCGGGCCCGCGCCAGACGCCGATGGGGGAGATGGCGGCGCGCCGGATCGAGTTCAGCGACGCGCTCGGGCCGGTGCCGGCGTTCGCGGCGTGGATCGACGAGCACGACGTGCTGTTGGAATCGTATGAGGACACGACCACCGAAGAGCCGTGGATGAGGCTCGTGGAGTATCGCAGAGGGTGAAGCGGCCGAGCGACCCGCCCGAGCGGCGGGGGCCCCGGCGCGCGACGGAGGACGGGCATGGGTCTGGTGATCCGCGGCGGCACCATCGTGAATGCGGGCGAGCGGTTCGAAGCCGACGTGAAGGTCGAGGGCCGCACGATCACGGCGATCGGCAGCGACCTGCCTAAGGGCACGGGCGACACCGTCATCGACGCGGGCGGCCGGTTCGTGCTGCCCGGATTCATCGACCCGCACGTGCACATGGAGCTGCCGTTCATGGGCACGGTGAGCATCGACGACTTCGAGACCGGCACCGCGAGCGGCATCGCCGGCGGCACCACGAGCATCATCGACTTCTGCATCCCGGCGCCCGGCACGTCGCTGATCGCCGGCCTCGAGACGTGGAAGGCGCGCGCCGCGAAGGCCACGGCGGACTACTCGTTCCACATGGCGATCACCGGCTGGGGCGAGAACACCGCGGACGAGATGCGCGCCGTGGTGCGCGACCACGGCATCACCAGCTTCAAGGTGTTCATGGCATACAAGGGCGCGATCATGGTCGACGACCACGCGCTCTACCAGGTGATGAAGGTGGCGGCCGAGACCGGCGCCGTGGTCACCGTGCACGCCGAGAACGGCGACGTGGTGTGGAACCTGCAGCGCGAGCTGATGGCGAAGGGCCTGACCGGCCCCGAGTACCATCCCGTGTCGCGCCCGAGCGCGGTGGAGGGCGAGGCCACCGAGCGTGCGCTCACGATGGCGCGGCTGCACGACGCGGCGGCGTACATCGTGCACATGACGTGCCGCGAGTCGGTGCGTGCGCTCGAGCGCGCGAAGATCGCCGGCCAGCGCTGCTACGGCGAGACCTGCCCGCAGTACCTGCTCCTCGACGACAAGGTGTTCAACGCGCCCGATTTCGGCGGCTCGACGTACGTGATGAGCCCACCCATCCGGCCGCGGAACCTCGGGCACCACGAGGCGCTGTGGTCCGGGCTCGCGAACGGCATGCTCGACTCCGTCGGCACCGACCACTGCCCGTTCACACACGAGCAGAAGAAGATGGGCGTCAAGGATTTCACGAAGATCCCGAACGGCGCCGCGGGCATCGAGGACCGCCTCGCGATCCTCTACACGCACGGCGTCGTGGGCGGGCGGTTCTCGCTCGAGAAGCTCGTGGACCTGGGCGCCACCGCACCGGCGCGCATCTTCGGCCTGACGAAGAAGGGCACGGTCGCTGTGGGGATGGACGCGGACCTCGTCATCTTCGACCCGAACGCCAGGAGCGTGCGGAGCGCGAAGACGCATTTCAGCAAGGCCGACCGCAGCATCTTCGAAGGCTTCGACGTCCGCGGGAAGGTGGAGCGCACGATCGTGGGCGGACGTGTCGCGTTCGAGAACGGCAAGCTCATGGCGGAGAAGGGCAGCGGCCGGTTCATCGCCCGCAAGCCCACGCATTTCGCGCGTCAGCCGGAGGTGAAGGCGTGAGTGCTCTTCCCGATGGCCGGCTCGAGACGAAGCTCGTCGACTTGAAGCCCCTCTACACCGATGGCGAGGCGATCGCCGAGGCGAACCGCTGCCTCTACTGCCAGGACGCGCCGTGCATCGCAGCCTGCCCGACGGGCATCGACATCCCCACGTTCATCCGCAAGATCGGCACCGAGAACGTGCGCGGATCGGCGAGGACTATTCTCACCGCGAACCTCCTCGGCTACTCGTGCGCGCGCGTGTGCCCCGTCGAAGTGCTGTGCGCCGGCGCGTGCGTGTACAACGCCTGGCACCGCACGCCGATCGCCATCGGCCGGCTGCAGCGCTACGCGACCGAGAAGCTGATGGCATCCGGGGCGGCCGCGGCGCTGCTGCCGAAGGCGCCCGCGAACGGCAAGAAGGTCGCCTGCGTGGGCGCGGGGCCCGCGTCGCTCGCGTGCGCGGGGTACCTGGCGCTCGAAGGCTGCAGCGTCACCGTGTACGAGAAGCGTCCCGTGGCCGGCGGGCTCAACGCCACCGGCGTCGCGCCGTACAAGATGCACACGGCGGGCGCGCAGATCGAGGTCGACTTCATCCGCTCGCTGGGCGTCACCATGCGGACTGGCGTCGAGGTGGGATACGGCGTGACACCCGAGCAGTTGCTCAGAGACCACGACGCTGTCTTCCTGGGCTGCGGGCTCGGAGCGGACTCGCTGCTCGACATCCCCGGCGCGCAGGGCGCGGGCGTGACCGGCGCGGTGGCGTGGATCGAGCGGATGAAGCTCGAGCCCGCGTTCGCGATCGCCGGCGTCGCGCACGCGGTGGTGATCGGCGGCGGCAACACGGCGATCGACGCCGCGCGTGAGCTGTCGCGGCTGGGCGTGCCCGACGTGGCGCTGCTCTCCCGCCGCACCGAGGCCGACATGAGCGGCTACAAGCACGAGCTGCACCACGCGCGCGAGGAGGGCGTCCGGCTGATCGAGCGCGCGACGCCCGAGTCGTTCGTGCGCGAGGGCGGGAAGCTGAAGGCGCTCCGGCTCAGCGACAGCCGTGAGTTCCCGTGCGAGCTGGCGGTGCTGGCGATCGGACAGGGCTCGATGGCGGCGCTCGCGACGGCGTTCCCGGGCGTGAAGACGGATGCCAAGGGCCGCGTGCAGGCCGAGGAGGGCAGCGGCCGCACCGGGAATCCCAAGCTCTGGGTCGGCGGCGACGCGACCGGAGGCGAGCTCGTCGTGACCGCGGTCCAGGACGGCAAGCGCGCGGCGCGCAGCATCGCCAGGGCGCTGGGCCTGGCCGAGCGCGGCGACGCGGCGATGAAGGCGGGACACCCGTAGCGCACAGCGCGCGATCGGCGACGAGGAGCGAGCGACCGATGGTCCGCAACATGATCAACCGAATCAGCGGCGTCGCGATGCTCGTGCTGTCGCTGTCCGCGATGTGCCTGGTCGTGGGCGCCACCGCTCTGGCGATGGTCGGGAAGTTCCATCCGTCGGCCGAGCGCGACGAAGGCACCGCGGCGCACCTCTTCCAGCTCGCGGTCGCGCTGCTCGTGCCGGCGGGTCTGGTGTTCGTGCTCACGGCCGACTGGCGACGGCCGCTCCGGATCGTCGTGAACCTCCTCGTGCCGGCGATCGCGCTCGTGATCGCGTTCGCGACGCTCTACTACATGGAGCACCGGCACTGGTAGCGGCGACGACGCGGCCGCGCCCCAACCGCGAGCCGCCGCCCGCGGCGCGCCTGGGCGGCGCCGCCGAGACCGCGGCGGTCGTGCTGGCGGCCGTCGTGCTCCTGCTCGTGGTGCTCGTCCGCGCGCGGCTTTCTGGCACGCCGCTGGAGCGCGACGAGGGCGAGTACGCGTACGCAGGACAGCTCATCCTGCACGGCGTCCCGCCCTATCAGCTGGCGTACAACATGAAGTTCCCCGGGGCGTACTACGCCTACGCCACCATCATGGCGGTGTTCGGCCAGACGGCGAGCGGCATCCGCTGGGGCCTGATCCTGGTCAACGCGGCCACGGCGCTGCTCGTCTTCGCCATCGGCCGCCGGTTGTTCGGCCGATTCGCCGGCGCGATCGCCGCGGCCGCGTTCGCGCTGCTCTCCATGGACCGCTGGATCATGGGCGTCTTCGCGCACGCCACGCACTTCGCCCTGCTGCCGGCGCTGGCGGGGCTTCTCCTCCTGCTCGAGGCGCCGGCCCGCCGCCGCGCGCTCTGGATCCTGTTCGCGGGCGCGCTCTTGGGGCTCGCCGTGCTGGTCAAGCAGCACGCGGTCGCGTTCGTCCCGCTCGGCGCGCTGGTGATCGCGGGATCCGACGGCGGCATGCGCCGCGACGCCCGGCGCACGCTGCTCGAGATCGGGCTGCTGGCGGCGGGTGCCGCGCTGCCGTTCGCGCTCCTCTGCGCCGTGCTCGCATCGCAGGGCGTCCTCGGGAAGTTCTGGTTCTGGACGTTCGCGAGCGCGCGCGCCTACGTCGGCGAGGTCCCGTTCAGCGCGTTCCTCCCGAACCTCGCCGCGGGTTTCGCGAAGGTCACGCAGGTCACCGCTCCCCTTTGGCTCGCCGGCGGCGCCGGTCTGATCGCGCTGTGGGCCGGACGCTGGGGGCGGCTGGAGAAGATGTCACTCACCGCCCTGCTCGTGGCGTCGTTCGTGGCCGTCTGCCCGGGGTTCTACTTTCGCGAGCACTACTTCATCCTGATGCTCCCCGCCGTGGCGCTCCTCGACGGCCTGGCGTTCGCCGCGGCCGCGAGACTCATGGAGCGCCGTCTGCCAAGCGACCTCGCCCAGGTCGCGGCGGCCGCGGCGTTCTTGGGCCTGATCGTGGTCGTGATCGTCGGCCAGCGCGACTTCCTGTTCAGGGCGAGCCCGCGCGAGCTGAGCCGCGAGCGCTACGGCCGGAACCCGTTCATCGAGTCCGTCACCATCGCGGACTACATCCGGCGGCACACCGCGCCCGAAGACCGGATCGCGGTGCTCGGCTCGGAGCCCCAGATCTATTTCTACGCCGGCCGCCGGTCGGCGACTGGCTACATCTATATGTACCCGCTCGTGGAGCCCCAGCGATTCGCGACCCGGATGCAGGACGAGATGATCCACGAGGTCGAGAGCGCTCATCCCCGGTACGTCGTGCTGGTGCAGATCACCACGTCCTGGCTGCCGCGCACGACGGCGATCCAGCGCATCGTGGCGTGGGCGAACGCGTACACGGGCCGCTGCTACGACCTCGTGGGCATCACCGACATCGTCTCGCGCGACGAGACCCGCTACGCCTGGGACGAGCAGGTGACCGGCTACCAGCCGCAGTCCAAGGACCTCGTCTTCGTGTTCCGCAGGAAGAGCGACGCGCCCTGCCTCGCCGACCGCTAGCCCGCGTTGTCAGCGTGCGGAGCTGGAGTCGGCCCGCGCGTAGAACAGCAGGTTCTCGGCCCGGGCCCGGTCCTGGAAGTGGCCCTCGGGATCGGGATTGTTCCCCCAGCGGATGTCCGGCGCCTGAACGGGCACCGGCGTCCAGAAGTACCGTGCGATCTCGCGCGCGTACACCGCGTAGTACGAGAATGGCACCGTGCGACGGATGATGACGAAGCGCGGAGGGGTCACGCGGTCGTCCTCGGCGCGGAACGCGACGATGCCGCCACGGATCGGGTTCGGGAGGTAGTAAATCATCGGCAGGTCTTCATAGTTGACGAGGATCTCGTCTGTGGGCGCGGCGTTCGCCCGCAGCCACTCGATCACGATGCGGTTGGGGTCCGGCCGGTGCCCGAAGATGTCGGTGCCGATCAGCGACAGCTCGGAGCGAAGGATCGTGCCGGTGGGCGCTTTCCAGATGTGCAACGCGGTGGCCAGCGGCTGGCAGAGCCACGGCGTGAGCGCCACGACCGCGGCCGCGAGCCACGCGAACCGCGGCGCGCGCGGGCCCAGGCCGCGCACACACAGCCACGCCGTCAGCATGGCCCCGACCGGCGCGGCCATGATGACGTAGCGGACGAACGTCATCGGCGCCGCCGTCGGGACCCAGACGGCCAGGCTCACGATGATCGCGCACGCGATCACGATCATCCGCATCTCGAACGACGGCAGGCGGCGACGCCGCACCGTCACCAGCACGAGCGCCCCGAGCACCACGATCAGCGGCACGACGTACTCGTTGATGTTGAACAGCGCGCCCTTCAAGCGATGGAGCCACGTGCCGAGCTGCCCCGAATCCCGCGTCGTGAGCCGGTAGAAGAAGATGAACGGTAGGATCGTGACGGCGAGCGCCGCGCCGGTCGTGACGGGCTTCCACCACGTCCGCCGATCGGACCGCAGCGTGGCCACGAGCGCGTCGAGCAGCAGGATGCCGAACACGGGCCAGACGGTCCCGTAGTCGGCCTGGAACCAGCACCAGGCCGCGAGCACGAACACCGCCGGGCCCCAGCGCGCGCGCCGCTGCCACCTGGCGTAGGCGATGAGCGTGAGCACGAGGAGCAGGCTCGTGAGCGCGTAGTAGCGCGCCTGCCGGGCGTGCAGCAGCCAGTAGACGTTGAGGCTCAGGAGCGCGCACGCGAGCGCGGCCATGAGCGGGCTCCTGAGGAAGCGCCGCACCAGCCAGTAGAGCGCGAGCACGGTCGCGAGTGCGGCCAGCGCAAACGGTAATCTCGCGGCGAGCGTCGTCGGGCCGAGGATCGCGATGCCGAGCCCCGCCAGGATGAACTGCCCCCAGGGGTGGTAGGTCCACATCCGGTCAGGCGTCATCGCGCCGCGACGGATGCAGTCCTGGACGGCCGTCTCGGGATCCCGCGTACGCTCGTCGATCGTCTTTCGGTCCTGGGCCGCGAAGTTGTCGTCGCTGATCAGATTGCGGCCGTCGTAGGCGAGCGGCCTGCCGTACCTGAAGAGCCGCACCGCGAGCACGGCGGTGTTGGCCTCGTCCTGCCAGAGGTAGGTGTCCGTGAGGTTCCAGAACAGCAGCACGGCCGCGGTGCACGCGATGGCGGCCAGCACCGGCCATTCCCACACGACGCGCGAGCGCTGGAGCGCGGTCCGCGTCCACGCCGCGCGCAGCTCCGACCGCGGGACGTGCGTCCGAGATCCGGCGGGAGCGGCTCCGAGGCTCGAGCGGCCACGCCGGTGGCGATGGCTCAGCTGTGCCCCCTCACCGGGTGCGGCTTGTACGGCGCTTCCATCGTGGCGACCTCCGCTTCGCTCAGCTGGACGTCCAGCGCGGCGACGGCGGTCTCCAGGTGCCCCGGCTTCGTGGCGCCGATGATCGGCGCGGTCACGGCGGGGCGGGAGAGGAGCCACGCCAGCGCGGTGACCGCCGGCGACACGCCGCGCGCCTTCGCCACCGCGCGGTTCGCGGCGATCACGTCCTGGTCGCCCGCCTGGTCGTACATCTGTGGCGTGTAGGCGTCGGTCTTCTCACGCTCGGTGTCGACGTCTTCGGCGCGCGCCAGCCGGCCGCGCGCGAGCGGCGACCACGGGATGACGCCGAGCTCTTCGGCGAGGCAGAGCGGCAGCATCTCGCGCTCCTCCTCGCGGTAGACGAGGTTGTAGTGGCCCTGCATGGTGACGAAGCGCGCCCAGCCGTTGCGCTCCGAGATCGCGAGCGCCTTCATGAGCTGCCACGCGTACATCGAGCTGGCGCCGACATAGCGCACCTTTCCCGAGGAGACGAGCGACGACAGCGCGCCGAGCGTCTCGTCGATCGGCGTCATCCGGTCGAGGCGGTGGATCTGGTAGAGGTCGATCGCCTCCACGCCCAGGCGGCGCAGGCTCGCCTCGCAGGCCTGGACGATGTTCTTGCGCGACAGGCCGCCCATGTTCGGCGAATCCGGTGCGGGTCCCATGGGGTAGAACACTTTGGTCGCAATCACCACCTCGTCGCGCCGGCCGAACTCGTGCAGGAGCTTGCCAGTGACCTCTTCGCTGCGGCCCAGCGAATACATGTTCGCGGTGTCGAAGAAGTTGATGCCGAGCTCGACCGCGCGTTGGAAGAACGGACGCGCGGATCGCTCGTCCAGCACCCACGGACGCCAGGCTGGATCGCCATAGCTCATGCAGCCGAGCGCCAGGCGCGACACGGTCATGCCGGTGCGGCCGAGCGTGGTGTAACGCATCCGCGATCCTCCGATTCGGATGAGGACGAAGGCCCTGGATCGTATGAACGCTACCGTGCCGGGGGCGAGTGCTCCAGCGACCGGAGTCTAACCGGCCACGGCGAACCTTCGCGTCAGCGATCTGCCGGCGATCACGAGGCGTATGAAGTAGACACCGTCCCGGACCTGCCTCCCGGCGTCATCGAGTCCGTCCCAGGGGATCGAGTACTCGCCCGGCTCGATTTCCCCACTCTTCAGCATGCGCACCTCGCGGCCGGAGACGTCGAACAGTGCGAGCCGGACGCGAGCCTGCTGCGGGGCCGCGAACCGGAATACCGTCCCCGCCGTCGCCGGGTTCGGCCTCG
>Ga0306920_100012829_pt1 | contig 11387 bp, 10 predicted proteins | sample flu12Cox44000170_FD_204666 | JGI IMG/M metagenome (GOLD analysis project Ga0306920, IMG submission 204666) | Lab enrichment of tropical soil microbial communities from Luquillo Experimental Forest, Puerto Rico - flux4day.12C.oxic.44.000.170 (v2)... | ecosystem: Environmental > Terrestrial >...
TTGGCAAGCTCGCCGTCCTCGCGGGTCTCCCACGGCCAGTGCGGCGCGGTGTAGTGCAGGCTGAGCAGGAACGGCTGCTTGGCCTGGGCGCAACGCGACACGAACCCGACGGCACGGTCCGACAACAGATCGGTGAGATAGCCGTCGCGGCTCACCTCGCCGTCATTCTCGAACAGGTCGTGCACGCCGAAACTGTCCTGGTGCGTGAAGTAATCGACGCCGCCCGACAGCGGCCCGAAATGCTCGTGGTAACCGCTCTTCAGCGGGCTGAAGGCCGGCGGAAACCCGAGATGCCACTTGCCGATCAGGGCGGTGCGGTAGCCGGCCTCGGCGAGGCGCGAGGCGATGGTCGGATGGCTGGTCGGCAGGCCGATCACCTTGTCGCCGCGCATGGCGCTGCCGATCGGCTCCTCGGCGGCGCCGCGAATGCGGTACTGGTAGCGCCCGGTCGCCAGTGCGAAGCGGGTCGGCGAGCACACCGCCGAATTGGCGTAGCCGCGCGTGAAGCGCAGCCCCTCGGTTGCCATGCGATCGATGTTGGGTGAGGTCGGCGCGCGGCCGCCGTAGCAGCCGAGGTCGGCGTAACCGAGATCGTCGGCCAGGATGAAGATGAAGTTGGTCGGCATGTCGGCGGGCAGACTAGGCCAGAGTCGCGGCCGCGCGCTACTTGTGCTAGTGTGAAGCACATCTCATCCGGAGAATGTCGGTGATCCTGATCCTCGAAGACTTCTGAGCTGATCTGCGGCGGCGAACGCCGTGGCGCGCACCACACGGGCGCGTTTTCAGTCTCACAATTCGAGGTTTCCATGCTCTCCGGGCGAGTGGTTCACACCACCCTGTCGTCGCGCGCGGTTGCCGACTTCGCGACGCAATTCTTCAGGTTCGCAGCGCCTCCGACGGCTCGGCTGCATAACAGGGGCTACAACGACGTTTATGAGATCGTCGGACCGCCGAGATTCTTTCTGCGGATCGGACGACAGGGTCGACGCAGCCTCGCCGACTCCGAGACGGAGGCCGAGGCGCTCCTCCGGGCGAGTGCGGCAGGAGCTCCCGTGGCTGTTGCCGAGCGTGGCCGTAATGGACAATTCGCGCAGCGCTTCGCCACGCCTGAAGGCGAACGAGCGGCGTTGCTGTTTCAAGTCGCGCCGGGCACGGAAGCCCAGGAACGTCCCGACCACGCCTATGCCCAGGGTGTGGCCTTGGCGCAAATCCATGCCGTGGCGCTAGGCGCCAGCACAACAAGACGCATGCGTCGACTGGACGCCGAGAGCCTGATCCAGCTGCCGGCCAAACGAGCCCTGGCCGAGATGAGCGAACGTCCCGCGCTGGCAGCTGAACTCGCACGCGTGGCGGAAGGAACGATGCGTCACGTCGAGCGGCTGCAAGCCGGATTGACCCTTGGCTTCTGCCATGGCGATTTCCACGGTTACAACGCTGCGATCGAAAACCAGACGGCGACGGTGTTCGATTTCGACGAGGGCGGCATCGGATGGATCGCCTACGATCTCGCGACCTTTCTCTGGGCGCGCTTGCTGTCGGAGTCGCGGCGTCCGATGTGGCGGTACTTCGTGTCCGGCTACCGCTCGCGCGGGCGGCTCGCGCCTGCCGATTGGCAGGCGCTTGAGGCGCTCCTGATGGCGCGCGAGCTGTGGTCCATCGGCGGATGGGCGGAGGGCGCCACGCACTGGGGACGGCAGTGGTTCGGTTCGCCTGGCATCAAGGACCGCATCGAATCGCTTGCCCAGCGGATCGACAGGATGTGCGATCGCCTCCTCTAGAGCCGGATGAGTCTGTCAAGTTTCTTGGGCGAGGGGGTGGGGCCCAAACTGGTAAAAAGTGGCTTAAACCCTTATGGCATCGGCACCGGACGATTCCCATCAGGTGGTAAACTCGTGGGAAAAGCTTGAAAGATCGTTGCGCAGCGCGTGCTTACTGTTGGCCAGCATGCCGACGCGTTGCAGGTTGGCCCGCTCGATCTTCTCCTGCTCGCGCGCCGCCTTGTCGTAGGCCGCGGTGTCGAGATAGAGCGTCGGCATGTTGTAGGTCGCCATCACGGCCTGCGTCGCCGGGTCGTATAGCGCGTCCTTCATGGCGTCGTGGATCTTCTTCACGACCGCGGGCTCCATGCCCTTGGGCCCGCACACGCCGTAGGGCGAGTTCACCACCAGGTCGATGCCCGCCTCCTGCAGGGTGCGCGCGTCGGGGAACATCTTCATGCGCTGCGAGCCCCACACCACGAGCAGCCGGAACTTGCCGCTCTGCACCAGCGAGATCCAGCCGCTGGCATCGGCCACGGCGTCGATCTGGCTGCCGAGCAGGCCGCTGTAGAGATCGCCGCCGCCCTTGTAGGGCACGTGCGTGAGCTCGATGCCGAGTCGTTGCTGGATGTCGACCATTACCAGGTTCTGGATCGAGGCCTGGCCGAAGGTGCCGTAGGTGAGCTTGCCGGGCTGCGCCTTGGCCGTGGCGACGAACTCCTCGAGCGTGTTCCACGGGCTGTCCGAGCGCACCACAATGCCATGCACCGAGCCCGAGAGCTGGATGATGAAGGTGAAGTCGGTCAGCGGATCGTAGGCCGGCTTGTCGGCCATCATGGCGGCCCGGAAGGTGCCGGTGTGGATCTGGCCCAGCGTATAGCCGTCGGGCTTGGCATCCTTCAGCGCCACGGCGCTGAGCGACGCATTGGCGCCCGGCTTGTTGTCAGGCACCACCGATTGGCCGAGCCGCTTGCCGGTCTGCTCGGCCATCACCCGCAGGAAGGCGTCAGCCGAGGCGCCGGGCGGCCAGGGAATGACCAGCCGGATCGAGCGGCTGGGGAAGTCGCCTTGCGCGCGGGCAATCCCGGGCGCGGCGAGCGCCGACAGGAGCAGCGTGCGGCGGCGCATCAGCCCAGCTCGGCGGCGGCGATCAGCCACGGCTCGTTCTTGGCGTCGTCGGCCCAGGCCTTCATCGGCGCGTAGTTCAGGATCGCCGTGCAATAGGCCTCGGCGTCCGAATCGAGCTTCACGCCGTAGGTGCGGAAGCGGGTCGCCACCGGCGCAAACATCGCATCGGCGGCGCTGATGGTGCCGAACAGGAAGCCCTCGTCCTTGTTGGCGGCGGCGCCGGCGAAGCGCTTGCGGCAGTCGCGCCACAGGCCGGTGATGCGTTCGATGTCGGCGCGCACCGCCGGGGTCATTCCCTTGCCCGGATACGAGGCGCGGATGTTCATCGGCATGTTGGTGCGCAGGTCGAGGAAGCCCGCATGCATCTCGGCCGAGATCGAGCGGGCATGGGCGCGCGCCGCCGGCTCGGCGGGCCACAGCCCGGTCTCGGGCTTGAGGTCGTTCAGGTACTCCGCGATCGCGATCGATTCCCAGATCGCGAGGCCACGATGCAGCAGGACCGGCACGCGGCCTGACGGCGAGTGCTTGCGGATCGTGGCTTGAGTCTCGGGCAGGTCGAGGGGAACGATGATCTCCCCGAACTCGATGCCCGCGATCCTGGCCATCAGCCAGCCGCGCAGCGACCACGACGAATAGTTCTTGTTGCCGATCACCAGGGTGAAGTCGGCCATGCATCCTCCCTAACGCACACGGCTTGCCAGCCACGGACTTTGGCCGGCAATGTTAGCCGTTAGAGCATAGTCCGTCCGGCTGTAACCAGCCGGACGGACTATGCCTGTGATCGAGGCGCCTACCACAGCGCGTTTCCAATCAAGCGGAACCGCCAAGCGGTTCCGCTTGATTGGAAACCGCTCGACCCTACAGTTTGGTGAACATGCCCATGCCGCTGCCGTTCGTCGACCGTTCTTCTTCTGCCCTGCCGGTGCAGTTTGTCCCTCAGCCTAAATGGCGAAGCTGGCTGAAAGAGCAAAGCGCCGCGCGCCGCGGCTGGCTGGAATCGCTCGGCATCCGCGGCGCGGCCGGCGATTTCGCAGTGCTGCCCGGGCGTGATGGCAAGGCGGCCGGTGCAGTGCTTGTGCTGCCGGCGACCCCGAGCCTTTGGGATTTCGGCGCGCTGGCGACGAAATTGCCGGCCGGCATCTGGAAGCTCGGCGACGCGGGCGCAGTCTCGCCGACCGATGCTGCCGTCGCGATCGGCCTCGGCACCTGGCGCTTCGAGCGCTATCGCTCGAAGAAAGGCAGGCAAGGCCCGAGGATCGTGTGGCCATCGGGCGCCGACAAGGCACGCGTCACCGCGATCGTCGAATCGATCTGCCTCGCGCGCGATCTCATCACCACGCCGTCGTCCGACATGGGCCCGGCCGAGCTGGCGGCGGCGGTGCAGGCGCTCGCCAAGACTCACAAGGCCAAGGTGAGCGTCATCGTGGGCGACGATCTCCTCAAGAAGAACTACCCCATGGTCCATGCCGTCGGCCGCGCCTCGAGCCGCGCGCCGCGGCTGATCGACCTGACCTGGGGCAAGGCGTCCGATCCCAAGGTCACCCTGGTCGGCAAGGGCGTCTGCTTCGACACCGGCGGCCTCGATCTCAAGCCCGCGTCCGGCATGCTCAACATGAAGAAGGACATGGGCGGGGCCGCCACCATGCTGGCCGTCGCCGGCATGATCATGGGCACGGGGCTGCCGGTGCGGCTGCGGCTCCTCATCCCGGCGGTCGAGAACAGCGTGGCGGGCAACGCCTTCCGGCCGCTCGACGTGGTGCCGACGCGCAAGGGCATCACTGTCGAGATCGGCAATACCGATGCCGAGGGCCGGCTGATTCTGTGCGATGCCCTGCACGAGGGCGCGTCGGAGAAGCCCACGGTGATGATCGATTGCGCGACGCTCACCGGCGCGGCACGCGTGGCGCTGGGCACCGACCTGCCGGCACTGTTCTGCAATGACGACACGCTGGCCGACCAGCTCATCGCCTCGGGCAAGCTGGTCGCCGAGCCGGTGTGGCGCATGCCGCTGTTCAAGGGCTATCGCCGCCTGCTCGACAGCAAGGTCGCCGACATCAACAACGCGCCGGGCGTCGCCTTCGGCGGCGCCATTACCGCCGCACTCTATCTGCAGGAGTTCGTGCCCGACGACGTGCCGTGGGCGCATTTCGACATGATGGCGTGGAACAACACCGCGAAACCCGGCCGGCCGGAGGGTGGCGAAGCCCAGGCCGCCCGCGCTATCTTCGGCGCCATTGAAAAGAGGGTGAAAGCATGACCTACACGCTCGAACAGCTCTCCGGCGACATCAAGGCCGCGCTCAAGGCCGATCCCGGCAAGGGCGGCAAGGACGCCGTCTGCAAGCTCGTGTCGAAGGTGTGCCTCGACAAGGATTTCATCGCCAAGCACCTGACGCCGGAAAACTGCAAGCCGCGCCGGGTGCTGTACGAGGATCCCGAGCTCGGCTTCTGCGTCTGCGGTCACGTCTACATGAAGCCGGCGCACGGCGAGCCGCACGACCACGGCTCGAGCTGGGCGATCTACGGCCTCGCCGAAGGCGACACCGAGATGACCGACTGGAAGATCGTCAAGAAGGGCGACGGAGCCAGCCCGACTCTGGTCGAGCCCGAACGGGTCTACGTGCTGCGCCCGGGCGACGCGCATTTCTACGACGTGCACGTCATCCACTCGCCCAAGCGCGACACGGTGACCAAGCTGGTGCGCATCGAGGGCTCAAACCTCGACCGCATCAAGCGCTCGAATATAAAGAAGGCCGAGGCGGTTCCGGCGGAGTAAGGCTGGCGCCTAATATCCGGTCTTCGGATCGACGGTGTGGATCAGCGGCTTGCCGGCGCGCAGGCGCTTGATGTTCTCGATCACGCCCGGCGAGGCGGTGCGCGGATTGGTGGCGCCGGCGATGTGCGGCGTCACCTGCACTTTGGGGTGCGTCCAGTAGCGGTGGTTGGACGGCAGCGGCTCGGCGTTGAACACGTCGAGCACCGCGCCGCTCAGGTGTCCCGAATCGAGCGCCGCTAAAAGATCGGCGTCCACGACATGGCCGCCGCGGGCCATGTTGATGAAGAAGGCACCCTTGGGGAGCGTGGCGAACGCCTTGGCATCCAGGATGCCGCGGGTCTCGCGGGTGAGCGGCAGCACGTCGACCAGGATGTCGCTGCGCGCCAGGAATTTTTTGAACCCGTCGGCGCCGTGGAAGGTTTCGATGCCGGGCAGCGTCTTGGCGGTGCGGCTCCAGCCGGCGGTGGGGAAGCCCAGCGCGGCGAACTTCCTCGCCGTGTCCTGGCCGATGGTGCCGAGCCCCATGACGCCTATGTGGCGGTGGATGGTGTCGACGAAGTCGAGCGGCTTCCAGCTCTTCGCGCGCTGGTGCGCGGCGTACTTGTCGATGTCGCGATGGTGGCGCAGCGCCCAGAAGATCGCGTACTCGCTCATCTGGCCGATCAGGCCGTCATCCATGATGCGCACGATCGGCACGCCCTCGGGCAGCTTGTCGTCGGCCAGCAGGTGATCGACGCCCATACCGAGCGACACGATCAGCTTGAGGTTCTTGAGCGAGGCCAAGAGCCCGCGGTCGGGCTTCCAGGCCAGCGCCACCTCGATGTCGTCGGTCTTGCCCAGCCCCTCGCCGATGGTGCGGTAATCGATCGGCCCGAGTCCGGCCTCCAGGATCTTCTCCCAGTGCTTGCCGTCGGTGTCGCGGCTGATATAGGCAATCGCTCCGGCCATCTCGTCCTCGTCACGCGTCGCTCAACTCGAAGAAGCTTTAGACGGAATGTCGGGCGCACGCACGTATCCCTTCGCCCGCAGGCAGGATTCGTACCAGCGGATCTCGGCGGGGAAGCGGTCCTGATTGGTCTGGCGGTAGAGGGTGCCGGCCGAACCGGTACGCTCGAGCTGGTCGGGATAGCGGGCTGCGGCCAGCCGGCTTGCCTGCACATGGCAGTCTGAGGACTCAGCGAGGCTCGGTGCGCGGCCGTCGCGGTTCAACCAGCGGTCGTCGGCGCTGCCTGTCGTACAGGCCGCAAGAACTGTCAGAGCCAGGGCAAGCTTTGCTCGTCCAAACATTTGTTACACGTCGGCGCTCCGGCCCGGGTGGCCTTGTGCGGTATTATAGAAGACGTGATTGGAAGCACGCGCATACGCTGGTTCTATGCCTTCCTGCTGGTGCTGTTCGCCTGGGGAGGCTTTGTCCAGGTCGCCCTCAAGGATGATCTGCCGCAGCGGCAGATCTGGGACGAGCACCGTTAGCTACGCCACCGTCTCCAGATTGAACGCTGCCTCGATCAGCGCCCTGGTGTAAGGCGTCTGCGGCGCGCCGAACACCTGGGCGGCGGGGCCGCGCTCCACCACCTTGCCGTCGCGCAGCACCACCACCTCGTCGGCCAGCGCACGCACCACCTTGAGGTCGTGGCTGATGAACAGATAGGCGAGCTTGTGGCGGATCTGCAGGTCGCGCAGCAGGTCGACGATCTGCGCCTGCACGCTCATGTCGAGCGCCGAGGTAGGCTCGTCGAGCACGATGAAGCGCGGCTTCAGGACCAGGGCGCGGGCGATCGCGATGCGCTGGCGCTGGCCGCCGGAGAATTCGTGCGGATAACGCTCGCGTACGCCGGGGAACTGCTCGGGGCCGAGGCCGACCTCGCGCAGCGCCTCGTCGATCATCTTCGTGCGTTCGGCCGGCGTGCCGATGCCGTGCACTTCGAGCCCCTCGCCGACGATCTCGCCCACACTCATGCGCGGGCTGAGCGAGCTGAATGGGTCCTGGAACACGATCTGCATCTGGCGGCGCAGCGGACGGATGTCGCGCTGGCCGAGCTTCTGCAGATCCTGGCCATCGAACTCGATGCCGCCCTGGCTCTTCTCGAGCCGCAGCAGGGCAAGGCCGAGCGTGGTCTTGCCCGAACCCGATTCACCCACCAGGCCGATGGTGTGGCCTTCCTTCAGCGCGATCGAGACGCCGTCGACCGCCTTCACATAGCCCACGGTATGGCGCAGCACACCGCGCTTGATGGGGAAGTGCACCTTGAGATCATCGAGGCGCACGATGGTTGGGGCGTTTGGATCGGCCGGCGCCGGCCGGCCCTTGGGCTCGGCCAGCAGGAGGTGGCGGGTATAGGCGTGCTGCGGGTTGTCGAACACGCGGGCGACCGGGCCCTGCTCGACGATCTCTCCTCTGGTCATGACGCAAACGCGATCGGCGACTTTGCGCACGATGCCGAGATCGTGGGTGATGAACAGCAGCGCCATGCCGTACTTGGCCTGCAGGCTCTTCAGGAGCTTCAGGATCTGCGCCTGGATGGTGACGTCGAGCGCGGTCGTCGGCTCGTCGGCGATCAGCAGGTCGGGCTCGTTGGCCAAGGCCATGGCGATCATCACACGCTGGCGCTGGCCACCCGACAGCTGGTGCGGATAGGTGTCGAGGCGTTTCTCAGGCTGGGGAATACCGACTTGGCTCAGGAGCTCGAGCGTGCGCTTGCGCGCGGCGTCGCGGTTGAGGCCCTTGTGCAGGATCAGCACCTCGTTCACCTGCCGCTCGATGGTGTGCAGCGGGTTGAGCGAGGTCATCGGCTCCTGGAAGATCATCGACACGCGATTGCCGCGCACCGACAGAAGCTCGCGCGCCGGGGCGCCGACCAGTTCCATGCCGCGGAAACGGATCGAGCCCGAGGGATGGCGCGCCATGGGATAGGGCAGGAGCTGCAGGACGGACAGCGCCGTCACCGATTTGCCCGAGCCCGATTCGCCCACCAGCGCCACCGTCTCGCCGCGCTCGATATCGAAGCTCACGCGCTTCACCGCCTCGACCGCATTGGCGCCGGCACCGAAGGTGACCGAAAGGTCGCGGACCTCAAGTAGCTTGGAGGGCAGCTTGTCGCTCATGCCAGCACTTTCCGCGGGTTCAGCGCGTCGCGCACCGCCTCGCCGATGAACACCAGCAGCGCCATCATCAGGGCGATGACGGCGAAGGCGGTGAAGGCGAGCCACGGCGCGTTGAGGTTGTTCTTGCCCTGGAGCAGGAGCTCGCCAAGCGACGGCGAACCCGGCGGCAGGCCATAGCCCAGGAAGTCGAGCGAGGTGAGGGTGGTCACGGAGCCGGCCAGGATGAAGGGCAGGTAGGTGAGCGCGGCGGTCATGGCGTTGGGCAGGATGTGCCGCATCATGATGCGCGCGTCCAGCATGCCGAGCGCGCGGGCGGCCCGGACATAGTCGAAATTGCGTCCGCGCAAGAATTCGGCCCGCACATAGCCCACCAGGGCGGTCCAGCTGAACAGCAGCATGATGCCGAGCAGGATCCAGAAGCCGGGCTGCACCAGGCTGGCCAGGATGATCAGCAGATATAAGGTGGGCAGGCTCGACCAGACTTCGAGGAAGCGCTGGAAGCCGAGGTCGATCCAGCCGCCGAAATAGCCCTGCACTGCGCCGGCGGCGATGCCGATGATCGAGCTCAGGATCGTGAGGCTGAGGCCGAACAGCACCGAGATGCGGAAGCCGTAGATTACCCGAGCCAGCACGTCGCGCGCCTGATCGTCGGTACCCAACGGATGTTCCAGCGACGGCGGCAGCAGCGTATTGCGCTTCTCGCCGGTCAGCCGCGTGTCATAGCGATAGGGGATCAGCGGCCACAGCATGAAGCCCTTGGCCTCGATCATGTGCTGGATTTCCTTGTCGCCATAGAAGGCGTTGGTCGGCAGGTCGCCCCCGAAGGTCGTCTCGGGATAGTCGCGCAGGATCGGGCAATAGAAGGCGCCGTCGTAGCGGATCAGGACCGGCTTGTCGTTGGCCAGGAACTCGGCGAACAGCGAGACGATGAACATCGCGCCGAACACGACCAGAGAGATCATGCCGCGCTTGTTGGCGCGGAACTGGGCGAGGCGGCGCTGGTTGACCGGCGTCATCGACCGCGCCCCTCGAAGTCGATGCGCGGGTCGACCACGGTGTAGATGAAGTCACCGATGATGTTCATGACCAGGCCGACCAGCCCGAAGAAGTAGAGCGTGCCGAACATGACGGGATAGTCGCGGCTGATGGCCGCCTCGAAGCCCAAAAGGCCGATGCCGTCGAGCGAGAAGATCACCTCGGTGAGCAAATTGCCGGTGAACAGGATGGCGATGAAGGCCGACGGAATGCCAGCGATCACGATCAGCATGGCGTTGCGGAAGACGTGGCCGTAAAGCACGCGGGTATCGACCAGGCCCTTGGCGCGCGCCGTCAGGACGTACTGCTTGCCGATCTCCTCGATGAAAGAGTTCTTGGTGAGGAAGCTGAGGCCGGCGAAGCCGCCGATCACCATGGCACCGATAGGCAGCACCAGATGCCAGAGATAGTCGGCGGCCTTGTGGGCCAGGCTGAAGCTTTGCCAGTCGTCGGACACCAGGCCCCGCAGCGGGAACCACTTCACGTAGCTGCCGCCGGCGAACAGCACCACCAGCAGGATGGCGAACAGGAAGGCCGGGATGGCGTTGAGCACGATCAGGACCGAGGAGCTCGCGAGGTCGAAGCGGCTGCCGTCGCGGATCGCCTTGCTGATGCCGAGCGGGATCGAGATCAGGTAGATCAGCAGCGTCGTCCACAGCCCGAGCGAGATCGACACCGGCATCTTGTCGAGCACCAGGTCGACGACCTTGCGGTTCTTGAAGAAGCTGTCGCCGAAATCGAACACGGCGTAATTCTTCATCATGATCCAGAAGCGCTCGTAGATCGGCTTGTCGAAGCCGTACATGCGCTCGATGCGCTGGATCACCTCGGGCGGCAGGCCGCGCGCGCCGCGATAGGCGCCCGGCCCGCCGGCCTCGTTCTGTGGCCGCTGCATCATCTCGCCGCCCGACGCGCTGCCGGAGAAGCGCTCGGTGGCGCCGACCGCCTTGCCCTGGATCTGGGCGATCATCTGCTCGATCGGACCGCCCGGCGCGGTCTGCACGATGAAGAAGTTCAGCACCATGATGCCGAACAGCGTCGGCACGACCAACAGCAGCCGGCGCAGGAGGTAGGCGGCCATCTAGCGGGCGCCGCCTATTTCTTCTCACCCTTTTGCAGGGCCTTGTCCTTGGTTTCGTCGACCCACCAGGTGTCAAACGCCGTCGGATCGTATTTCGCCGACTTCTGTGGCCGCGCGAAGCGGTTCCAGTAGGCGACCAGCTCCTTTCCCGAATAGAACTGCGGCGCGACGAACTCGTGCCACTGCAACAGGCGGTCGAGGCAGCGCGTGCGCACGATCAGGCTCTCGCGGTCGGGCGCGGCGATGATCAGCTCGATCAGCTGGTCGACCGCCGGGTCCTTCAGTCCCATGCTGTTCTTGCCGCCCGGAATGTCGGCGGCCTTGGAGCCCCAGAACTCGCGCTGCTCGTTGCCCGGCGACAGCGCCTGCGCCCACAGGTCGATCACCATGTCGAAGTCATAGGTGTCGGTGCGGCGCTGGTACTGCGAGGTATCGACGGTGCGCACCGCCATGTCGACGCCGATGCGCTCGCAGTTCTGCTTGACCGGCAGTGCCGTGCGCTCGAAGGC
>Ga0306920_100012831_pt1 | contig 11386 bp, 7 predicted proteins | sample flu12Cox44000170_FD_204666 | JGI IMG/M metagenome (GOLD analysis project Ga0306920, IMG submission 204666) | Lab enrichment of tropical soil microbial communities from Luquillo Experimental Forest, Puerto Rico - flux4day.12C.oxic.44.000.170 (v2)... | ecosystem: Environmental > Terrestrial >...
CCGAAGAAATCGAGCGCTATATCACGATCCCGATCGAGATCCAGATGGCCGGGATCCCGAACGTCACGGCGGTGCGGACGATCTCGCTGTTCGGATTGTCCGACGTGAAGGTGCAGTTTACCTACGCGTTCACCTATGACGAGGCGCAGCAATGGGTCATCAACCGGCTGTCGCAGCTCGCTCCATTGCCCAATGGCGCCACCCCGCAGATCTCGCCCGACAGCCCGATCGGCGAGATTTACAGGTACCGAGTGGTCGGTCCGCTGGGTTTTAGCGTCACCGACCTCAAGACCATTCAGGACTGGATTCTCGAGCGCCGGTTCAAGGCAGTGCCGGGGGTCATCGATGTCACCGGCTGGGGCGGCAAGACCAAGACTTACCAGATCATTGTCGATCTCGACCGTCTGCTGGCCCAAGGGGTCACTTTGCCGCAGGTATTGCAGGTTCTCAACAACAGCAACATCAATGTCGGCGGTCAGACTGTCAATTTTGGGCCGCAAGCGGCGATCGTCCGCGGCGTCGGACTGATCCACTCGATGGACCAGATCCGCGACACGATGATCACCGCGGTCAATGGCGTTCCGGTGACGATCGGCGACATCGCGACCGTCAGCGTTGGTCACCAGCCGCGCCTCGGCATCGCCGGTCAGGATGATGACGACGACATCGTCCAGGGGATCGTGCTGATGCGCCGTGGCGAGCAGAGCATGCCGACGATCCGCCGGGTCAAGGCCGAAGTCGAAAAGATCAACAGCTCGAACATCCTGCCGCCGGGTGTCCGGATCGAGCGGATCTATGATCGCAGTGATCTGATCAACATCACGACGCGCACGGTGCTGCACAACATGGTTTTTGGTATCGTGCTGATCTTCTTCGTGCAGTGGCTGTTCCTTGGGAATTTGCGCAGCGCCGTTATCGTCGCGGCAACCATCCCGTTCGCGTTGTTTTTTGCAATCACGATGCTGGTATTGCGCGGCGAATCGGCGAATCTGCTATCGGTCGGTGCAATCGATTTCGGCCTGATCGTCGATGCAACGGTTATCATGGTCGAGAACATTTTTCGTCATCTCGCCGAGGCTCCGACGCCGTTGCGGCAACGGGTTTTGACGAATGCGCGACGGACAACGCGTCTGTCGGGCAGGCTTCTCGAGATCTACGCCTCGGCGAGCGAGGTGAACCAGGCGATCTTTTTCTCGGCGGCGATCATCATCGCGGGCTTTGTCCCGCTGTTCACAATGTCGGGTGTCGAGGGTCACATCTTTGCGCCGATGGCGAAAACCTATGCCTACGCGATCGGTGGCGGCCTGATCGCGACCTTTACAATAACCCCGGCCTTGAGCGCGACTCTGTTGCCGGAGCGCGTCAGCGAGGTCGAAACTTTTGTCGTGCGCGGCCTGCGGCGTCTTTACCGGCCTGTGCTGGAATTTGCCTTGGCGAACCGCATGGTCACCCTGGCTGCGGCGGCACTACTGCTTGGTCTCGCGGTGATCGCGTTGCCGTTGCTCGGTCTGGAATTCCTGCCCAAGCTCGAAGAAGGAAATCTGTGGATCCGCGCGACACTCCCGCCCTCGATCTCGCTCGAAGAGGCGAACGGCTATGTCAACCGGATGCGGCGCGTGATCAAGAGTTTCCCGGAAGCGATCACGGTCATCTCGCAAAACGGACGACCCGATGACGGGACCGACGCCACCGGCTTTTTCAATGCGGAATTCTTCGTGCCACTCACACCGTTCGACGATTGGCCCCGCGGCGTCGACAAAGAGAAGCTGACGCAGCAAGTCAGCGCGGCGCTCGAGGCCCAATTCCCCGGCGTCGAGTTCAACTTTTCCCAATATATCGAGGACAATGTCGAAGAGGCGGCATCGGGCGTCAAAGGCGAGAACTCGGTCAAGCTGTTCGGCAACGCTCTCGGGACACTCGAAAAGACCGCAGCCAAGATCAAGGATGTCATGAGCACAGTGCCCGGTATCGCCGATCTTGCCGTGCTCAATTCATTGGGCCAGCCGACGGTCCAAATCGACATCGATCGCGCTCGCGCGGCGCGCTACGGGCTCGCGCCGGGCGACGTCAATTCGACGATCGCCGCGGCAATCGGCGGCCAAGCGGCTGGCAATCTCTACGAGGAGGGCGGCGATCGGAACTTTCCGATGATCGTACGCCTGGCGCCAAACTACCGCCAGAGCCTCGATGCCATCCGCCATATAACGATCGGCGCGCCGAACCCGTCCGGCAGCGGCGTCGTGCCGATTCCGCTGACCGATGTCGCCAGTGTGCGGCTCGTCTCTGGTGCGGCTTTCGTGTATCGCGAGAATCAGGAACGCTACATCCCGATCAAGTTCAGCGTGCGCGGTCGCGACCTCGGCAGCGCCGTCGCCGAGGCCCAGCGGAAGATCGCGCAACAGGTCCAGCTGCCCGCCGGCTACCGTCTCGAATGGGTCGGCGAGTTCGGTGAGCTGCAAGAGGCGGTCGGCCGGCTCGCGGTCGCCGTACCGCTCGCGCTCGGTCTGATTTGCCTGCTGCTGTTTTTAAATTTCGGCTCGGTTACCGAGATGCTGCTGGCGGCGAGCGCGGTACCGATGGCGCTGATCGGCGGCATCTTCGCGCTGTTCCTGACCGGCACCCCATTTAGCGTCTCGGCCGCGATCGGCTTTGTTGCGCTGTTCGGCATCTCGGCGATGGATGGGATCATCGTCATCGGCTATTTCAACCGGCAGATCGCCGCCGGCATCGAGCGCAGCGCGGCCCTTTTGCGCACTTGCAATGTACAACTGCGTCCGGTTGCCATGACCTGCATCGTCGCCTGCGTCGGCCTCTTGCCCGCAGCCTTGTCGAGCGGCATCGGCTCGCAAGTGCAAAAGCCGCTCGCGGTCGTCGTCGTCGGCGGCAGCCTGTTGGCGCCACTGTTGATCCTTCTGTTATTGCCGGTGCTGATCGATCTGTTCTCCCGGCGCAGTCGGGGGGCGGTAGAACAGGCGGAGCCGCAGCCGGAGCCGGCGGAATAGGCGAAAGATGGCTCATTACCGCCGATCTGCAGGTGCTCTCGGCTTCACGACGACGGCGTTGCTCGGCGGCGGGTGCGCGGTGGGGCCGGATTTCGAGCGTCCCGCGGCCCCGCAGGTCAGCGGGTATACGTCCGCGCCGCTGGCGCGGCAAACGGCCTCGTCCGATGTCACCGGCGGCGAAGCTCAGCGCTTTGTGCAAGGGCTCGACATTCTTGGGCAGTGGTGGACGTTGTTTCACTCGGTAGCGCTCAATACACTTGTCGAGGACACGTTGCAAAATAACCCGACCCTGCCGGCGGAGGAGGGGGCATTGCGCCAGGCCCGGGAAAACGTCTATGCCGGCCAAGGCGCGTTCTTTCCGATTGTCGAGGCCAGCTTCTCCCCAAGCCGCAACAAGACCGCGACCGGGGCGCTGTCGCCGGCCTCGGCCTCAGGCAGCCCGTATTACAGCGTCTACACCGGCCAGGTAAGGTGAGCTATATGCCGGACGTGTTCGGCGGCACCCGGTGGCAGGTCGAATCGCTGGCCTCGACGGCCGAAATTCAGCAATTTCAGCTCGAGGCCACATATCCGACTTTGACCTCCAACGTCGTCGCTGCGGCGGTGCAGGAAGCGTCATTGCGCGGCCAGTCGCGGCCACTGAAGAAATCATCAAAATCCAGACCGGCTCGCTCGACATCCTGCGTAAGCAATTCGAGCTCGGCCAGATAGCAGGGGCGGACGTTGCCGCGGTAGAAGCGACATTGGCGCAGGCGCAGGCGACATTGCCGCCGCTGCGGAAGCAATTAGCGGTGCAGCGCGATCTGCTGACAGCTCTGATCGGACGTCTGCCGACCAGGAGTCGGCCGAGAGGTTCGAGCTCGCTTCGCTGCAATTGCCGCAAGATTTGCCGGTCAGCTTGCCGTCGAAACTGGTCGATCAGCGCCCGGATGTGCGTTCGGCGGAAGCGCAGCTGCACGCAGCGAGTGCGGAGATCGGCGTCGCGACCGCTGCGCTGCTTCCGCAATTCACGTTGACTGCCAATGCCGGCACCGCCTCGAAACCTGATGAGCCAGTTCATTACGACACCAGGCACCGCATTTTGGACAGTGGCCGGCAATGTCGCGCAAACTGTCTTTGACGCCGGCACCTTATTGCACAAGAAGCGCGCTGCCGACGCCGCCTTCGACGAGGCGGCAGCGATGTATCGCAGCACCGCCAACGCCGCCTTTCAAAACGTCGCCGACACCCTGCATGCGCTGCAATCCGACGCCGAGACTTTGAAGGCAGCCTATGCCGCCGAGGGCGCAGCCTTCAAGAGCCTCGAAATCGCCCGCCGCCAATTGCAGCTCGGCGCCATTGGCTATCTCGGTCTGCCAACAGCCGAAAACACCTATAATACTGCACTGCTTGCGCTGGTGCAGGCGCAGGCCGCACGTTTCGCCGATACCGCGGCACTATTTCAGGCGCTGGGCGACGGCTGGTGGAACCGGCAGGACGCCACGGCGCCGAAAGCGATGGAAGTAAAGTTCGCCCCTTGACTTCCCCCGTCCGACTTGTGGCTCTTCGTCGACTTTTCCTGGTTGCAACGACAGTGGTGCTTGGTTCGTGTAATTCCATTAATTCGCCTGTTCCCGCATCCTCGATTACCCTGGAGGTCGGAGCGACTGGAGGACTGCCGGGGTTTCAACAGGGCGAGCTGCCATTCTACCTGGCGCTGCACATGACCGATGCCGGCTTGACGAAATGGCGCTTCGAGCCGGCCATAAGCGAGCGTTTATCGGCGAACTACGTTGAGTGGACTTTTACACTGAAACCTTATGCGGAAAGCGACGTTCTCAGTCACCGACCCCATCATCTGTTCAGAGGAAGTTTTAGCGGACTACATTCTGTCACGCTCGAGGCCCGACTGTATTTGAATGGAGAATATCAAACTCTCGTCGTGGGCCAAGCGCTGATGGGCGGACCACAGGATCGGCATCTAGGTTTGGCCATCACGACCCTGACGAGGAGCCTGCTGGGCCCTGCTGGAGCTTACCGCCGCGTCGATGTCGGACAGCGCCCAACCGACCCCGCACGGTAGCCTTGCGTGGGCCGCTCGGAGACCTGATCAGCATAGCCTTTTTCGACCCGGGTTAGACACTTGCAATGCATAGGTGTGACTTATGACCTTCCCGATCTTTGGGAGCGAGTGCGCTTGCGGCATCTTGGATATCCGCCCGACCGTCGAACCGAGCACCATTCAGATTCAACGCCGCCCTTGATTTCATGCGGCTGTTGGGCTCGGCCGCCTGCCTTCCGGTGGGCGGCTCGCGTACCGCTGGCATCGTGGGGTCGATGGGCCGGTCGGCTTTGGGAGCCGGACATAGTCCGTATTCCGCAGCACTGACCAGCACCGATGCCTTAAGCGTATGGAGAATGGCAATGTCTACGACTGACCTTTGCGAGACGCCGCGTGCCGTGCCGTCCCTCGATGAAGCCCGTATCGGCGACATTCGCGGCGCACTCGGCACCATTCGTCATAGCGATGTCGCGCCTGGCGGTGGCTGGTGGCCGCGCCTGCGAACTCTACTGGCCATCGTGAGGCCGGGTCTCATCGTCATGGTCAGCGGCTACGATGCCGGCGCGCTCAGCACCTCTACCCAGGCTTGACAGGGCTATGGGACCACCTTGCTGTGGGCGCCCATGCTGGCGGTTCCAGTGCTCTGCGCGCCCCAGGAGATGGTTCTGCGCCTGGGTATGGTGAAGGGTATCGGTTATGCCCGATCCCTTAGCTCTTCGGCAAGTTCTGGGGCTCCTTCAGCGTTGCTGATCTGTTCCTGCCGAACGATTGTCGGCACCACGGTCGCACCGTGGCAACTTTTCTTCCACCGAGCTACGTGATCGACAAGCGCACCACGCCCGCGTTTTATGCGTTATGAGCGAGCTGACCCGTGGATAGGCACCCTGCTCGTCATTATGGGCACGGTCGCGATGATGGCGGGGTTAAGTCAGCGGGCCGTTCGGCGTTGGGCTGCTTCTAGGACGCCGGAGAATTGGTGCTGTGGTGCATTCTTGAACTCGCACAGTCGGCCGGCTGAGGCGACACCACGGCAATCGCCGAAGCGTCAGTTCGTTCTTGCCAAATATTGCGCCATGCACTCTCAGCCCGCGCGGCGCTTTAAGGCCTACCAGTGTTCGGTGGCCCGCACACGAGCTCGCGCCTTCGTCGCCTTTGCGGCGAGTGGCTTGATGTGCTGGCCGATGATGTGCAGCGGTCAAATGGTCAGTCCGACGCCGCAACCATCAGGCGTGGTAGTCACCCCGGGAGAGGGGGAGCAAGTGCAGCCGGAGACCTGGGCGGTTCACGGCCAGTCAACAATTACCTGGCTGTTGCAACCCGCCTTCCGGTCCCCGTATCAGGGACCCCACAGCCTCAGCCCTGCCGCCAACGGCAGGGAAACGATTGACGCGACACTCTATGCCGGCATCCGACCGTGGCCCGGCGGTGAAATCTGGATCAATCCAGAGGTCGACCAGGGGTTCGGGCTCAGCAACACCTTTGGGGTAGCCGGATATCCCAGCGGCGAGGCCTTCAAACTAGGCAAGGCGGAACCCTACATTCTGGTCCAGCGCGGGTTTCTTCGTCAGACCATCGATTTGGGCGGCGAGACTGAAAAGCTCGAACCCGACCTCAACCAGCTCGGCGGTACCCAGACCGCCAACCGCCTGGTATTCACGATCGGCAAATATTCGATCGTCGACATCTTCGATACTAACAGATATGCACACGACCCGCGCAACGACTTTCTCAACTGGTCGATCATCGATCAGGGCGCGTTCGACTATGCGGCGAACGCGTGGGGTTATACTTACGGAGGTGCTGCCGAATGGTATCAGGACTGGTGGACAGCCAGAGCCGGTATATTCGATCTATCGCAAACACCGAACAGCACGAATCTGTCCAACGGCTTCGGCCAGGGGCAGTTCGTGATCGAGATGGAGGAGAGACACCGCCTCTGGGATCAGCCGGGCAAGCTCAAAGCTCTCTATTGGCTCACCCGCGGCAATCTTGGGACCTACCTCGATGCGATTTCGTTCGGCGAGGCTACCGGTACAACGCCGTCGACGGGTGCCGTCCGCAGTTTTCGCACTAAAGGAGGGTTCGGGCTCAATCTCGAGCAGCAGCTCGCCCCCGATTTTGGCGTCTTCGCTCGCGGCAGCATGTCGCAGGGTACCGTGGAGGAGGTCGATTTCACAGATATCAACGAGTCGATTTCGGCGGGTCTCTCGCTAACCGGCGCGCGCTGGGGGCGGCCGGATGACACGGTGGGGTTGGCTGGCGCAATCAACCGAATCTCGCAGCAGGGTAAGCTGTATCTCGCGGCCGGCGGTCTTGGCGGGATTATCGGCGATAGCCAATTGCCAAATTCGGGTCCCGAGCAGGTCCTGGAAGCATACTACAGTGTCTCCGTATCCACCTTCGCCCATTTGACGATCGACTATCAGTTCATCAACCACCCGGCCTACAACCGGGACCGGGGGCCGGTTTCGATCTTTGGTCTGCGCGCGCGTGTGCAGTTCTGAACAGCGCATGGCTGCCGTGCCCATTGATCAGCCGCGCGCACAGTGCACTCTTCTCCGCAGAGATATGTTGAGTCGACAATCCCGCTGACCGACAGTCTCGCAGCAACAGCTCTCCGGAGTTTGCCAGGACCAACCGATCGGACGCGGACACGGACACGGATCTCGCCCGCGCCGGCTCGGGTATTTCGCGCTCGACGAGTTCAAGCGGGGCGCCAGCCCGCCCAACCTGCAGTGCCCGAATTTTTGCCATCGCCGACTCTACTCGAACGCACGCCAAGGTGTTGACCGGCCGAGCGTTCGGAAAAACCCAGCAAAAGCTTAGAGCTTAGACTGGCACTGTTTGGGCTGAACAGCGCGATTCTCGCCGGAGTAGAAAGCCGACATCGCGCGGCGGGTCGCCCATGAATACGGTCGAGATTACTTCGTCGCTCCGCTCCTCACAATGACGAGCATCTGAGGCGTCAGCGCGAGCGAGGCGATCTGGGTCGTCACAACGGCCGGAGGATCCCGAGCCGCTTGGCCATCAGCGACAGTGGCTCGGGCCGCGTGGGCTGCGGGCCCCGCCCGCCTGGGCTCGTTTAAACTGCTGCCACATCCAATCCTGCGGCTCCTGGCCGGCGCGCTTGGCCCAGTCGAGCATTTGGACGGTTGAGTCGACTTGGTCGTCGTGCTTGCCCTTTGGAAAGACCGTCAGCTCAGGCAGGTATTCGGCCAGCCACGCCGCTTCTTTCGGCACATGCACAAAGCCGTTTTCGATCATCGCAGTCTGCGCGTGGATGCTCTCGGCGAAGCGTAGCTTCGCCTGACGCGACAGGCGTTGCCCTTGGCAACGCCGAGAGCGCATGATCTTGTCGGCTTGCGGCTGGTAGCGGGTGACGGCGTGCAGACCCTCGGCCACAAGCTCCTGGATTAGCTGGGTGCCCGAGGCTTTGTCCTCAATTAGCACCACCTCAGCCGCAAATGCAGCGCATTGCTCGCACACTGCGCGCTTCAATTCGGGATATTCCATGCGCCGGCGCAGCACGTGCAGCAGGTACAGGTCCTTGCCTTTGACGCCCCAGCTCGTGCACACGCTGAAATCGCTGAGCTCGCTGGCCTTGTTGGCGGTATCCCAGCTTTGCACGATCTGGTCGAATTTGTCGGGCCGCTCGTTGGCAGCGTAATTGCGAAACCATGCGGCCTTGACGATGCCGCCGCTCTGCGGCGATGGGGCCTGCTGGTACTGGCCGGCGAAATTATATTCGCCGATCGTGCGGCGGATCTGGTCGAGGATTGCGAGCGGCTGGCGTTCCGGGTGCAGTGCCTCGCCGCGCTGCCGGGTAAACACGTATTGGCCCAGCTCGCTGTCGAGCGCCCAGATTTCGTCCTCCTCGGCGATCGCCGGGAAGCGCACGACTTCCCAATCCTCCTGAGCCATCACATGCCCGCGAGATCGTCTTCATGCAGGCCGGTGCATGATCACGATGTTCGCCCTGCTGCGGGTGTCGTTCAGCCGGCTGTAGAGGGTGTGGTCGAACCAGTCGTTGGCCGCCTGGCGCTGGGTTTGCGACAGCGCCTCCTCCGGCTTTAACGGGTCGTCGATGATGATGATGTCGGCACCGCGCCCGGTCAGCACCCCACCGACCGAGGTGGCGAGCCGGCAGCCCTGCGCCGTGGTCTACCGACCGAGGCGGGAGCGTGGCAATCGGGGTCCGGCCAGAGGTGCCTAGTCCTCTGGCGCCGTCACGGGCGGTCTGGTTTCGAGCAGGTGGTTCTCTCGCAATTGCCGTTCACGTAACGCGGCTTCGTGCTCGAGCTGCTCTGCCAATGTCATCAGGATGCGATCGGCGCTCCCCGATCCGGAGGTTGGGATCCGTGCCACTCGCCGGCAAAGCGCTGCCTTTCTGCGGAGTTCCCGCGCCCGTGTGAGCATGATCGTCCCCATCTGGCCATTTGGAATCGTTAAGAACCTTGCACAGTCCGGACCACCCCGCAACGTCCCTGCGCAAACATCAGCCCCTCGGGTCCTCCAAGCTGAACATCTCGGCCTGATCGTCATAAGCGAAAATTTCCGCGTAGCGGCCCCACCCTATCACTGCATCGAGAGTCTCCTCGGAGGCGGCGTCGCTCAGATGGTCCTCGAGTTCCTGCTCAAAACGCACCCGAGGGGCCCGATGACCGGGGCGCTCGTCGAGCACATGTCTGATGTGCTGCGCCAGTGGCACCGAGGCGAGCAGATGGTGGGCGAAGACCTCCTTGCGAGTCTGCGTGTCGAGATTGGCAAAATTGCGCGCTGCCTGCGTCAGCAGAATGTCACCCTCCTTGATCTCGGCAAAGCCGAGGTAGTGCAGAACTTCGGCAACCGGGAACAAATCGTCGATCTCGAGTTGCAAAGTGCGCGACAGCTCAGGGAGGTCCGCCTTTCCGTCATAGGGGGGTGCGGCAACCGTCTCGATCAGACCGGCGATGACGTTGGTCGAGACGGGCGGCAGCCGGCTGCCGAGCTGGAGTTTTGGCAATTGCCCCCCAGCTCCGACGGTCGGACGGGCCGTCATCTTGGCGTAGATGTCATCCACCAACTGGCGAAACGCGGCGTCGAGGCGGTTGCGGGGATGCGGAAACGTCACCTCGATCTCACCCTCAACGCGTCCCGGGTTCGAGGAAAAGATCAGAATGCGGTCGCACATAAAGACCGCTTCTTCGATATTGTGGGTAACCAGCAGCATCGATTTGATCGGCAACCGGCGCTCGACCCAGAGATCGAGAAGATCGGTGCGGATGGTCTCGGCGGTCAATACGTCGAGCGCCGAAAAAGGCTCGTCGAGCAGCAGAATGGTCGGCTCGACGACCAGCGCCCGGGCAAAGCCGACGCGCTGACGCATGCCACCCGACAATTCGCGGGGATAGGCTGACTCGAAGCCGTCGAGGCCGATCAAATCGATCGCGGAAAGCGCGCGCCGGCGGCTTTCCCTCTCGGGTACGCCGAGAGCTTCAAGTCCCGCTTCGACATTTTGCAGCACCGTCAACCACGGGAAGAGCGCGAAGGTCTGGAAGACCATCGCGATCCCCTCTGCGGGACCGTTGACGGGACGGCCACGATAGACCACCTCGCCGTTACTAGGCTTGATCAGACCGGCGATGATGCGCAGCAAGGTCGATTTGCCCGAGCCGGAACGGCCGAGCAGACCAACGATCTCGCCACTGCGCAGCGACAGCTCGACGTCCTCGAGCACCCGCACTTCACCGGAGCCACGCGCAAAACCGCGGCTGACGTCGCGCACCGTCAGGATCGGGTCGGCGACCGTCATTTCACGCGCGGTGTCGAGTGCGACCATTGCCAGTCTCAATCCAGGCGCAGCCGATCTTCTGCATAAGCATAGAGCGGCCGCCACAGCAAGCGGTTGAACAAGGTCACGAGAAGCGACATGATGGCGATGCCGAGAACGATTTTCGGATAGTCGCCGGCGGCCGTATTCTCGGCAATATAGGCGCCCAGGCCATTGGCCGTGATCTTGGTGTCGCCCCACGACACCGCTTCGGCGACGATGCTGGCGTTCCACGCGCCGCCCGCTGCAGTGATCGCGCCGGTGACAAAATAAGGAAAAATCCCCGGCAGCATGACTTGGCGCCACCATTGCCAACCGTGCATCCGAAAATTGCTTGCCGCTTCGCGGAAGTCATTGGGATACGCCATTGTGCCGGCAATCACGTTGAACAGAATGTACCACTGGGTGCCGAGAATAATCAGCGGGCTCAGCCAAATGTCCGGGTTCAAGCTGAAACGGACAATGGCCACGACGAACACCGGGAACAGCAGATTGGCCGGAAAGGCCGCAAGAAACTGCGCCACCGGCTGGATC
>Ga0306920_100012834_pt1 | contig 11384 bp, 9 predicted proteins | sample flu12Cox44000170_FD_204666 | JGI IMG/M metagenome (GOLD analysis project Ga0306920, IMG submission 204666) | Lab enrichment of tropical soil microbial communities from Luquillo Experimental Forest, Puerto Rico - flux4day.12C.oxic.44.000.170 (v2)... | ecosystem: Environmental > Terrestrial >...
TGGAAGGTCGCCCAGATCACCTTCATCGCCTCCATCGTGGCCTTCGGGCTCGGCGGCCTGACCCTGATCGCCACCCTGTTCGGCCTGACCCTGGGCCGCAAGGACGAGATCACCCACGAGGCCATCCCGGCCGAGGCCCCCAAGACCACCGCATGACCCCTTGAATCCTCCGGACCGCCTCCGGCCGGCACCCGCCCCCCCGCAGCGGGTGCCGGCCGAAGGCTGGCAGATTCCCGTCGACGCGGCGCCGACGGGTAAGCGGGTGCTGGTGGTAGGGGCGGGGCCGTCCGGCCTGTCGGCCGCCTACCACCTCACCCGGCTCGGCCACGCGGTCACGATCAAGGATGCGGGCACCGCGCCCGGCGCCATCGAGATGGAACCCGAGCCATCCTGAAGGGGCTGAGCCGGCTCTGTCCCGGCCCGCTACGCGGGCTTGATGCGGCGGCCGGTGACGCGGTGCGGGACAATCCGCAGGAACAGCTCCCGGTCCCCGGGAGCCCACGGCTCAACGCCCGCCTGCTTGGCCCGCTCGCGCGCCTCCTCGGATTCGACGTGGTGCGCCGGCCCCTGGAGCATCACGCTCCAGCCCTGGCGCCCGGCCGTGTCGTAATCGTCGATCTCGAACGCCACCAGGTAGTCGCCGCCCGCGATCCCGGTCTGCAGATCCTCGTCCAGCGCGCTGTGCCTGGCGGTCCGGAACACCACCGCCCCGTCGTACCACTTGTAGTTCACCGGCAGCACGGCCGGGCCGAACCGGCTCTGGTAGGCGATGCGGCCGATCCCGCCCGCCGAAATCAGCCGCAGGCTCTCGTCCTCGTCAAGCTCTTCGATCACGCGGTCAGCCATGTCTAAACCTTAGCGTCCTGGGCCGGGGCGATGACCTTCAACCCGGACCGTATGGACCTTCGGCCCTGCCGTCAGCCGGCCCCGCGGACGAGACTGGTAACCGAAGCCAGCGAGCCAGTGGAGGCAGCATGCGAGCCCTCGTGTACCACGGTCCCGGGCAGAAGGCCTGGGAGGAGGTGCCCGACCCGGAGCTCACCGACGGCGGCGACATCATCGTGCGGGTCGACGCGGTCACCATCTGCGGGACGGACCTGCACATCCTCAAGGGTGACGTGCCCGCGGTGGCGAAGGGCCGCATCCTCGGTCACGAGGCCGTCGGCACCGTCGAGGAGGTCGGCGACGGCGTGCGCCGCCTCTGCCCCGGCGACCGCGTGCTGGTCTCCTGCATCAGCGCCTGCGGGACCTGCCGGTTCTGCCGCGAGGCCCGCTACGGGCAGTGCCTGGAAGGCGGCGGCTGGGTCCTCGGCCACAAGATCGACGGCACTCAGGCCGAGTACGTCCGCGTGCCCTACGCCGACACCTCCACGTTCCGGGTCCCCGACGGGGTGACCGACGAGGAGATCCTCATGCTGGCCGACATCCTGCCGACCGGCTACGAGGTCGGCGTGCTGGCCGGCGGCGTGCGCCCGGGCGACGTCGTCGCCGTGGTCGGGGCCGGCCCGGTGGGCCTGGCCGCGATCACCGGCGCGCGGCTGTACAGCCCCAGTCAGGTCGTGGCCATCGACCTGTCCGACGCCAGGCTCCATGCGGCCAAGCAGTTCGGCGCCGACGTGGTGGTGAACAACTCGCGCGAGAACCCGCTGGCCGCGATCAAGGACCTGACCGGCGGGCTGGGCGCGGACGTGGCCATCGAGGCCGTCGGCGTGCCCGCCGCCTTCGAGCTGGCGGTCAGCCTGGCCCGGCCCGGCGGCCGGATCGCGAACATCGGCGTGCACGGCGAGGCCGCCGCGCTGCACCTGGAAGAGCAGTGGATCAGGGACATCACGATTACCACCGGCCTGGTGGACACCTCCTCCACGCCGACTCTGATGCGCCTGATCACTACCGGCCAGATCGACGCGATGAAGTTCGTCACCCACCACTTCGGCCTGGACGAGTTCGACCAGGCCTACGACGTGTTCGCGCGGGCTGCGGACACCGGCGCACTCAAGGTAGCCCTCACCCGAGAGGAGTGAGACACGATGAACAGCACGGTCAAGGACGTCATGACCACCCGGGTGATCTGGGTCAAGAAGGACGCCACGTTCCGGGAGATGGCCGTCGCCCTGCGCGACCACCGGGTCAGCGCGTTTCCCGTGATCGACGACGACGGCAAGGTGATCGGCGTTGTCTCCGAGGCCGATATGCTGACCAAGGAGGCGCTGGTCGACGAGCTCGGCATATTCGGCGGCATCCTGCACCGCAGGGACCAGGCCAAGGCGCGCGGGATCATCGCGGGCGACCTGATGACGACCGCCGTCGTGGCCGTTCGTCCGGGGGACACCGTCGAGCACGCGGCGAAGCTCATGTACGACCGCGGGGTCAAGCGGCTCCCGGTGACCGATGAGAGCGGGCACCTGGTCGGCATCATCAGCCGGGCCGACGTGCTGTCCGTCTTCGCCCGGACAGATGAGGACATCCGCAAGGAGATCACCGGCGAGGTGCTCCTCGGTGAGTTCCTCACCGACCCGCGGACCCTCGACGTCGCCGTGAAGGACGGCATCGTGACCCTGGCCGGCGTGCCCGAGACCAGCGAGAGCGGCCACGAGATCGTGCGCCGGATCCGGCACGTCCAGGGCGTGGTGGCGGTCCGCGACCGTCTCACCTACCCGCCGCCCGCGCCTCCCCGCGACCGGTACGACGTCCTGTCCAACTTCCCGATGGACTGAGGAGGATGACATGAACGCCACCGTCAGGGACGTGATGACCACCACGGTGGTGGCGGTCAAGCGCGACGCCACCTTCAAGGAGATGGCGGCCACGCTCCGCCGGTACCGGGTGAGCGCGCTGCCCGTCGTCGACGACGCGGGCCATGTGATCGGCGTCGTCTCCGAGGCCGACCTGCTGGCCAAGGAGGCGCTGGCCGACCCGGGCGCCGTCGCCGGGCTGCTGCACCACAAGGACGTCCGCAAGGCGGAGGGCCTGACCGCGGGCGACCTGATGACGCGCCCCCCGGTGACCGCGTCGCCCGGCGATCCGGTCGAGCAGGCCGCCCGGATGATGCACTTCATGCGGGTCAAGCGGCTCCCAGTTATCGACTCCGGCGGTCAGCTCGTCGGGATCGTGAGCCGTTCCGACGTGCTCGCCGTGTTCGACCGGCCGGACGAGGACATCCGCAGGGACATCGTGGACACCATGCTCCTGCACGAGTTCCTCATCGACCCGCGCCAGTTCAGCGTGACCGTCGAGTCCGGCGTGGTGACCATGGAGGGATGCCCGGAGACCGCCGCGCTCGGCCACGCCCTGGTGCGCAAGGCCCGGCACGTCCCGGGCGTGGTGGCGGTCCGCGACCGCCTCACCTACCCCGACAACTACTCCATCGTCTCGGGCCCGGTGTTCTGACAGGAGACACTGATGAGCATGGCGCAGGAAGTGTCTGAACCCCTGGACCCGGTGTACGCGCTGCTGGCCGACGGGACGACGGTCGAGATCCGCCCGGCCGTCCCCGACGACTTCGACGCGGTCAAGGCCATGCACGAGGCGATGTCCCCGGACAACAGCTACCTGCGGTTCTTCAACATGAGCCGGCGCTCGGGCGAGAGGGAGGCGCGGCGGATCTGCCGCGATCCGGCGCCGGGAAGCCTGTCGCTGCTGGCCGTCGCAGACGGCGCGCTCGTCGGCGTGGCCAGCTATGTCCCGCGGCGAGAGCAGTCAGGCCGGGCCGAGGTCGCGTTCGCGGTGGCCGACCACATGCACGACAGGGGCATCGCCACCCTGTTGCTCGAGCACCTGGTCTCGCTGGCCAGGAGCCGCCAGATCGTCACGTTTACCGCCGAAACCCTGACCGAGAACAAGGCCATGCTGCAAGTCTTCGCCAACGCCGGCCTGCCGGTCGAGCGGCGCTACGCGGACGGGGTCTATGAGCTCACGTTCCCGCTGCCCGGTCAAGGGGACAGCGACAGTTACCTGGACGCGGTGGCCGAGCGGGAGCGCCGCGCCGATGTCGCCAGCCTGCGGCACATATTCGCGCCCGAGTCGGTCGCGGTGATCGGGGCGAGCCGGCGCCGCGGCACCGTGGGCCGGGCCATCCGGGACAACATCAGGGCCGGCGGATACGGCGGCCGGCTCTACACGGTGAACCCGCGCGCCCGGCAGATCGGCGGCGAGCGGTGCCTGGCCTCGCCGCTCGACCTGCCCGAGCCCGTCGACCTGGCGGTGATCGCGCTGCCCGCCGCCAAGGTGCTCGACGTGGCCGGACAGTGCGGCCAGCGCGGTGTCAGGTCCCTGGTGGTGATCAGCTCCGGGCTGGACGCAGCCCAAGAAGCCGACCTGCTCGCGGTGTGCCGGAGGCACGGTATGCGGCTGGTCGGCCCGGACTGCTTCGGGGTGGCGGTGCCCGGCATCGGCCTGGACGCCACGTTCGCCGCCCGGCCCGCCCGGGCGGGCGTGACCGGCCTGGTCATGCAGTCCGGCGGCCTGGGCTTCGCCCTGGTTGACCACCTGTCCCGGCTCGGCGTCGGGATCTCCTCGTTCGCCTCCACCGGCGACAAGCTCGACGTGTCCGGCAACGACATGCTGCTGTGGTGGGAACGTGACGGCCTGACCAGGCTCGCCGTACTGTACATCGAGTCGTTCGGCAACCCGCGCAAGTTCGCCAGGACGGCCCGCCGGGTCAGCGGCACCATGCCCGTGCTCACCGTTCAGGCCGAACCGGCCGCCCCTCAGGCCCTGTTCGAGCAGGCCGGCGTCGTCACCACGCGCGGCTTCGGCGAGCTTGTCGAGACCGCCGCGCTGCTGGCCACCCAGCCCGTCCCGGCCGGGCGCACCGTGGCGATCGTGTCCAACGTCAGCAGCGCCGGCACGCTGGCCGCCGACGCCTCCGCCGGCCTCGGCCTGTCCGTCCACCATCCGCACGGCCTGACCAGGCGGCGGCTGCGGACGCTCATCCCGGCCGGCACGGTCACCGGCCCGGTCGAGACCACGGCCCCGGTCTCCGCCGAGGCCTACCGCCAGTGCCTGGAGCTGCTCGCCGCGGACGAGGAGGTGCACGCGATCGTCGCGATCGCGCTGCCCACCGGGGCCACCGGCGACCTCGAGGCCGCGATCCAGGCCGCGGACGTCCGCGTCCCGCTCGCCGCCGTCGTGCTGACGCAGCCGGAGTCCGTTCGGCTCCTGAATAACCGAGTGCCGTCCTACGGGTCACCCGAGGCCGCGGTGCGAGCACTGGCCCGCGCGGCCGGCTACGGCGCCTGGCGGGCCGCACCCCGCGGCCAGGTCCCCGTCCTCCCCGACGTCAGGACCGAGGACGCCCGCGCCCTGGTACGCGCGCCCGCCTCCGGCTGGCTCGGTCCGGCCCAGGCCGCCGAGCTGCTGCGCTGCTACGGGATCCCGCTGGCCGATCTGGCCCCGCCCGGCCCGCAGGTGACGGTGCGGGTGGCCGGCGACCGCGTGTTCGGTCCCCTGGTCACGGTGGACGCCGGCGATTCGAGCCGAACGGCCCGGTTCACCCCCCTCACCGACGTCGATGCCGCCTACCTTGTCGAGTCGCACCACTCGGCCGACCCCAGCGCGCTCCGCGACCTGCTCCTCCGGGTCTCGCGGCTCGCCGACGACCTGCCCGAGGTCACCGAGCTCGACCTCGACCTGGGCGGCGCGGCGGTGATCAACGCCCGGGTCAGGGTGGAGCCGTACCAGCCGCAGGACCCGTTCCTGCGCAAGCTGCGCTGAGCACCGCGTCGCACACCGCGGGCAGCCCGGTCTCGTCCGCGGCCCGCTGGGTGAGCACCACCACGGTCAGGTCCCGGTCCGGCACGTTGGACCAGGCCGTGCCGGACCCGCCCTCCCAGCTGTAGCCCCACTCGGTCACCGACACGCCGTAGCCCCAGCCGCGGTCGCCCAGGAAGCTGAACCCGGGCCAGACCCTGGCCCGCTGCGCCGGGGTCAGCTGGTCGCGGGTCATCTCGGCGACCGTCCGGGCCTGCAGCACCTCCCCGCCACCGCGCCGCAGCATCCGGCCGAACGCGAGCAGGTCCGCCGCCGTGGACACCAGCCCGGCCGCCCCGTCGGGAAACCGCGGCGGCCGCGACCACTGCCCGTCCGGCGGGTCGCGGACGGTCAGCTTCCCGTCCACGTTCTCGTACGCGGTGGCGAGCCTGCCGGAGTCCGCGGCGTGGAACGCGGTGTCGCGCATGCCCAGCGGAGCCAGCACCCGCTCCCGCATCACGTCCTCGAACGGCGCGCCGGCCGCCCGCGCGGCCAGCACGCCGAGCACCTGCGACCCCGCCGAGTACAGCCAGCGCTCGCCCGGCTGGGCCAGCAGCGGCAGCTCGCCCAGCCGTGCCATCCAGGTGCCGGGTTCCGGGGTGGTATCCGGATTGGCCGGACCGAACGAACTGAGCTCACGCTCCGCCACCGCGGTCACGATCGGCCATGGCTCAGGAGCCATGAACATCGCGCCCTGCATGCCGAAGCCCCAGGTGAATGTCAGCAGGTCACGTGCTGTCACCGCCCGTTCGGCCGCAACCGTGTCGGCCAGCGGCCCGTCCGGGCGGCGCAGCACCCTCCGGTCGGCCAGTTCCGGCAGCAGCCGGTCCACCGGCTCGTCCAGCCCGATCAGGCCGTCCTCGGCCAGGCCGAGCACCACCGCCGCGGTGACCGGCTTGGTGATCGAGGAGATCCGGAACAGGGTGCCGGGCCGCATCGGCGGCCCGCCGGCCGCCATCGCCCCGGCGGCCGTCACGTACGTCTCGTCGCCCTGGCTCACCGCCGCGACCACCCCCGGCGCGTCCCCCCGCGCCACCGCCGCCCCGACAATGTCGGCCAGCTTGTCCCCGTATCTCATCTCCTCAGCCTACGATCGAGCCGTGACAGCCAGCGGACTCCGCCCTTCCCCCTGCTCCCCAGGGACATCTCGGTGATCGGCGCCCGGGCCCTGGTCGCCAGCCTGACCGGCGCGGGCGTCGACGTGTGCTTCATGAACCCGGGCACGTCGGAGATGCACTTCGTCAGCGCGCTGGATGCGGTGCCGGAGATGCGCGGGGTGCTCGCGCTGTTCGAGGGCGTCGCCACCGGCGCCGCCGACGGGTACGCCCGGATCGCCGGCCGGCCCGCCGCGGTGCTCGTGCACCTCGGCCCAGGGCTGGCCAACGGGCTGGCCAACCTGCACAACGCCCGCCGGGCCCGGACCCCGGTGGTGGTCATCGTCGGCGCGCACGCCACCGGCCACGTCCGCTACGACGCGCCGCTGCAGTCCGACATCGAGGCCCTGGCGCGCACCGTGTCCGGCTGGGTGCACACCAGCGGCACCACCCGCGACCTGGCCCAGGACGCGATGCGCGCGGTCGCGGCGGCCCGCTCCGGGCGGATCGCCACCCTGGTCCTGCCCGCCGACGTCTCCTGGAGCGAAGGCGCCACCCCCGCCCCGCCCCGCACTCCCACCGCAGCCTCCACCCCCACCGCAGCCTCCACCCCCACCGCAGCCTCCACCCCCACCTCACTCCTCTCCTCCCGGGCCATGCTCCTGCTCGGCGGGACGGCCCTGTCCGAGCGCGGCCTGCGGGCGGCCAGCCGAATCAGCGTCGCCACCGGGACGCGGCTGCTCGCCGAGACGTTCCCGGCGCGGCTGGAGCGCGGCGCCGGGGTGCCGGGCGTGGACCGGCTGGCCTACCTGGCCGAGATGGCCGAGGCCCAGCTGGCCGGCGTCGATCACCTCATCCTGGCCGGCGCCCGCTCGCCGGTGTCGTTCTTCGCCTACCCGGACCGGGCCAGCGACCTGGTCCCGCCCGGCTGTTCCGTCACCGTCCTGGCCGAACCCGACCAGGACGTCGAGGCCACCCTCGACCTGCTCGCCGACCAGGTCGCGGCGGGCACCAAGCCGGTGCTCACCGAGGCGGCCCCGCCGCCGCCCGCCGACCCGGGGCCGCTGGACGCGATCAGCCTGGCCAACACGGTCGCCGCGTCGCTGCCCGAGCACGCCATCGTCGCCGACGAGGCCAACACCTCGGGCTTCGCGCTGCCCGTGGCGCTGGCCGCCGCGCCGCGGCACACCCTGCTCACCCTCACCGGCGGCTCGATCGGCCAGGGGATGCCCGTCGCGACCGGCGCGGCCATCGCCGCCCCGGACCGGCCGGTGCTGTCGCTCGAGGCCGACGGCAGCGCGCTCTACACCCTCCAGGCGCTGTGGACCCAGGCGCGGGAGAAGCTCAACGTGACCACCGTGCTGATCAACAACGCCGCCTACGCGATCCTGCGGATGGAATTGGCCCGCACAGCCGCCGGGCAGGCGGGGGAGAGGGCCGAACGGATGCTGGACCTGTCCCACCCGACCCCGGATTTCACCCAGCTCAGCAGCGGCCTCGGCGTGCCGGCCAGCCGCGTCACCACGGCCGCCGAACTGGACCGGGCGCTACGCCAGGCCTACGCCGAACCCGGGCCGCACCTGATCGAGGCGATCGTTCCCCCGGTGTTCCCGCCCTCGTCCGCCGGAGCCTGGTGATGACCAGCCCTCAGCCCTCCTTCGGGGACTTTCAGCTGGAGATCTACCTGGCCGGGCTGCAGGGGGTCCTGCCCAGCTTCCCGATGGCGTTCGCCGAGCTCGAGGCGCGGGCGGAGCGGGCGCTGCCGCCGTCGGTGCTGTCCTACGTGGCCGGCGGCGCGGGCAGCGAGCACACCCAGCGGGCCAACGTCAGCGCGTTCGGCCGGTGGGGCCTGATCCCGCGGATGTTCGTCGGCGCGACCCGGCGCGACCTGTCGGTCGAGCTGTTCGGGATGAGGCTGCCGTCCCCGCTGCTGATGGCGCCGATCGGCGTGATCGGCCTGTGCGCCCAGGACGGGCACGGCGACCTGGCCACCGCCGACGCGGCCGCGCGCACCGGCGTCCCGATGATCGCCTCGACCCTCTCGGCCGATCCGCTGGAGGACGTCGCCGCGCGGTTCGGCGGCACTCCCGGCTTCTTCCAGCTGTACACGCCCACCGACCGGGACCTGGCCGCGAGCCTGGTGTCCCGGGCCGAGGCGGCAGGCTTCCGCGGCATCGTGGTCACCCTCGACACCTGGGTCACCGGCTGGCGCCCCCGCGACCTTTCCGCCAGCAACTTCCCGCAACTGCGCGGGCACTGCCTGGCCAACTACACCAGCGACCCGGTCTTCCGCACCCTGCTCGGCCAGGACTCCGACCCCGCCGCGGCCGTCGGACTGTTCGCGCGCCTCTTCGGCAACCCGCTCAGCTGGGATGACCTACCCTGGCTGCGCTCGCTTACCACGCTGCCCCTGCTGGTCAAGGGCATCTGCCACCCCGACGACGCCCGCCGCGCCCGGGACGGCGGTGTGGACGGGATCTACTGCTCGAACCACGGCGGCCGCCAGGCCGACGGCGGCCTGCCCGCGCTCGACTGCCTGCCCGCCGTGGTCGACGCCGCCGACGGCCTGCCCGTGCTGTTCGACTCCGGCGTCCGCTCCGGCGCCGACGTGATCAAGGCACTGGCCCTCGGCGCCACCGCCGTCGCCATTGGCCGCCCCTACGCCTACGGCCTCGCCATCGGCGGCGCCGACGGCATCGTCCACGTCCTGCGCAGCATCCTCGCCGAGGCCGACCTGATCATGGCCGTGGACGGCTACCCCACCCTCGCCGACCTGACCCCAGAAACCCTCCGCCGCACCTGCACCTGCCACCCCGACTGACTCCGAGCCCGGCCCTCCCTCCGCGACACCTCGCCGGCTCCAAATCCCGCATCTCGTCCCACCTTCACGCCCGGCCCGGTGATTAACTCTCGCCCCTCATTCTCACGGGCGCCACGACCGCATCGCCTACCCGAGTCCCAAGCGCCCCGCCACCAGCCCAGAACTCATAGCTATCTTTTTCGATTGATGCGAGTTCAGCGGCTCGTTTCTCCGGGAAATGTCCTGGCCCAATGGTAGAATCGAACCAGTTGACGAACAGGAAGGAGCCCGTCCCGTCGGTCCGCGAGCATGAGGGAGGAGGGTGACTCCCCAGATGAGCACTGTGGCGTCACCTGGCAGCACCGCCGAGGCGCTGGACATGCTGCGGGCTGCGATGGCCTACCTGGCGTCGGCCGATGCCACCGCGATGGCGGCCGAGGAGCAGGCGCGGTGCCTGCGGGTGCTGGAGCAGGTGACCGCGTCCGGCACGGTGGCGCGGACCTCGGTCCTGTCCGCGTTCACCGCCGGGCAGGGGTATTCAGCGGACGCGGACTACAGCCCGCGGGCGTGGCTGATCCACAAGACCGGGGTGACCAAGGCCGCCGCGGTGGCCTATACCGCGTGGACGCGGCGGGCGGCGGAGCATCCGCAGGTGTTCGCCGCGATGGCGGCCGAGGAGTTGTCGGAGTCGGCGGCCCGGACGATCTGCGGCTGGACCGACAAGCTGCCCGGGGACTGCCGCCCGGCCGCCGACGCGATCTTGCTCTCGGCCGCCAGGGCCGGGATGGACTTGCGCGATCTGGCCGGGCTGGCCGCCGAGATGTACGAACGGTCCCGGTCCGAGCTGCCCGATGAGGATCCCGCCCGGGCGTTCGAGGATCGCGCCGTGCGGCTGGAGACCACCTTCGGCGGGGCCGGGGTCCTGAACGGCGACCTGACCCCCGAGTGCGCCGCGGTCGTCACCGCCGTGCTGGACGCGCTGTCCGCTCCGGCCGGCGCCGAGGACACCCGCACCCGGGACCAGCGGTACCACGACGCCCTCCAGGAAGCGATGCGGCGGCTGGTCGCCGCCGGCCTGCTGCCCGAGCGGGCCGGGCAGCCGGTCAAGGTCTGGGCGCACATCTCGCTGGCCGACCTGCTCAAGCTCGAGGGCAGCTCCGCTCTGCAGGAGGAATGGACTACGCAGGTCCGCGCGCAGTGGGCCGCGCACCGGGCCGAAGCCGCCGGAACCGGGAGCGACGGTGGCGCGTGGCTGGACGGCGATGGCGCGGCGGCGATCGCGTGCGACGCGGCGATGGCGCCGATCGTCACCGGCGACCTCGACCCCGGCGCTCTGGACGACCTGGTCCGGCTCTGCGTCGAGCTGGACCGGCACCGCCGAGCCGCCGACGCCGGCGCGGACGCGGGCGCCAGCGATAAGCCGGGCGGCCCCGGCCCGGACGCCACCCGCGCCTGGGAAGCCCTCGAGCGCGCCATCATCGGCAAGGCCGTCGACCTGCTGTCCGGCCCCGGCGGGCTGGCGAGCTTCCTGCGCCGGCGCCAGCTGGGCGTGCGCCTGGCCGGGCCCAGCCTGCCGCTGGACATCGGCTATAGCGACACCATCCCAGCCGGGATCCGCCACGCCGTGATCCTGCGGGATAAGCACTGCCAGTGGGCCGGGCGGTGCGACCAGCCCGCGTCCGCGTGCGAGGTGCACCACGTCAGGCACAAGAGCAACGGCGGGCCGACCAGCGTGAAGGATT
>Ga0306920_100012835_pt1 | contig 11384 bp, 3 predicted proteins | sample flu12Cox44000170_FD_204666 | JGI IMG/M metagenome (GOLD analysis project Ga0306920, IMG submission 204666) | Lab enrichment of tropical soil microbial communities from Luquillo Experimental Forest, Puerto Rico - flux4day.12C.oxic.44.000.170 (v2)... | ecosystem: Environmental > Terrestrial >...
GCGCAGCGAACTCTCCGAACAAGATAGCGGCGCGTGGCCGCTCGTCACATGAATAAACCTGCACGTTTGCCTCGGCGCGGTCTCGAGTTGCAACAAAACGTTGAGCCATAAACTAACGTTGGCTGCATCTGCAGCAAGTCTGCAGCAAAATTTCGCCTTTTGGTTGCCGCCTTGGCCTCAGAGCCTTGAAGAACTTTCGAAATCAAAAGGCAAATCGCCCAGCCCGTCATTCCCGCGTAAGCGGGCCCTCGGGTTACGCTATCTCCGGACCGTCATCAGCGAAGCCCGAGGGCAGGGATTTCAGACACTCGCCCCTTGTTCCTTGCCAGGGGCAAGCCTGGACCCCCGCCTTCCGCGGGGGGTGACGAACTGTCATGCTGACGGCATTCATTCACACGCTCTCAGCCGGTGATGTCCGCTTGTCGAGGTACCGTCCGGCGGAGCATTCCATATCACTATAGCAATTGCATATTTCTATAGCAAGGGATGTTATGCCGGCACGTGCCAGATCGCCTCGGCATAGGCGCGGATAGCGCGGTCGGATGAGAACCAGCCCATGCCGGCGATATTCGCGATGCAGGCCTTGGCCCAGGCCTCTTTCTGACCATACAGCGTGTCGGCCCGCCGCTGCGTGACAAAATAGTCTTCGAAATCGGCGGCTACCATATAGTCGTCGGCGTGGCGCAACGCTTGCATCAGCCGATCGAAACGCTGCGGATCGTCGAGGGAGAAGACGCCCGTTTCAATCGCGTCGATCGCCTGGGCAAGCGGCGGGGCGGCGGCAAGAATCTCCGCCGCGTCCCGCCCGCTGGCGCGGCGCTCGGCCACCTCGTCGGCGCGCAGGCCAAAAATGAAGATATTGTCGCCCCCGACCTGCTCGCGGATCTCGACATTGGCGCCGTCCAATGTGCCGATGGTCAGCGCGCCGTTGAGCGCGAGCTTCATGTTCCCAGTCCCCGAAGCTTCCATCCCGGCGGTCGAGATCTGCTCCGACAGATCGGCCGCGGGGATGATCAGCTCGGCGAGGCTGACATTGTATTTCGGCAGAAAGACGATCTTCAGCAGATCCTTGACGCAGGGATCGGCATTGATCACAGCGGCAATGTCGTTGGCGAGCTTGATGATCAGCTTGGCCATCACGTAGCTCGCGGCAGCCTTGCCGGCAAAGATCTTGACCCGCGGCACCCAGTCGCGCCCCGGTTCGGCGCGCATCGCCTGCCACAGGGCTACGGTTTCGATCAGATTGAGCAATTGCCGCTTGTACTCGTGAATTCGTTTGATGTGCACGTCGAACAGCGCGGTGGTGTCGACCACGAGCCCGAGACGATCGCGGATCACCCGCGCGAGCGCGATCTTGTTCGAGCGCTTCACCCGCATGACGCGATCCTGCAGCGCGCCGTCTGCAGCATGCTCGGCGAGGCCGGCGACGGCGGCAGAATCGTCGAGTATGCGTTCGCCGACCACCTCGCAGAGCAGCTGAGTCAGGCCCGGATTAGCCTGATGCAACCAACGCCGAAAGGTGATGCCATTGGTCACATTGAGGACGCGGTTGGGATAGACGGCTTCGAGATCGGCGAACAGGGTATTGCGCAGCAGCTCGCTGTGCAGCGCCGACACCCCGTTGGTCCGGTGCGAGCCGACAAAGGCGAGGTTGCCCATCCTGATGCGCCGCCCGTCTCCTTCGTCGATCAGCGAGATCTCGGCGGCCTCTTGACTGATCGAATGCACCCCTGCCGCCGCCTCCAGATGGCGCTCGTTGATCCGGTAGATGATCTGCAAATGGCGGGGCAATACCCGCTCGAACAACGGAACGGGCCAGCTTTCCAGCGCTTCCGGCAACAGGGTGTGATTGGTGTAGGAGCAAGTGGCAACGGTGATGTCCCAGGCTTGGTCCCAGGGGACATTGTGCAGATCGACGAGAATGCGCATCAGCTCGACGATGGCGATGCTGGGATGGGTATCGTTGAGCTGAATGGCCGCTCGGTCGGGCAAGGTGTAGATGGAACTGTAGGAACTGCAGTGCCGCTGCACTAGGTCCTGCAGCGAAGCGGCGACAAAAAAATATTCCTGGCGCAGGCGCAGCTCGCGTCCCGCCGGTGTCGCGTCGCTCGGATAGAGAACCTTGGAAATCGCCTCGGCCCGCGCCTGCTCGGTCAGCGCGCCAATATGGTCGCCGAGGTTGAAGACATCGAGCCGCATCGGATCGGCGGCGCGCGCCGACCACAGGCGCAGCGCGTTGACATAGGTGCCACGCCAGCCGACGATCGGCGTGTCGTAAGCGACCGCGCGAACCGATTCTGCCGGGTGCCAGACCACCCGCGCGCCGCCGGTACGGGTCGGCACAGTCTCCACGCGGCCACCGTAACAGATGTCGTAGGTAACCTCCGGGCGCTCGAATTCCCATGGATTCCTGAACGACAGCCACTCTTCTGGGAATTCCTGCTGCCAGCCGTCCTTGATGACCTGGCGGAACAGGCCATGGTCGTAGCGAATGCCATACCCATAGGTCGGCAGGCCGAGGCTCGCCATGCTCTCCATAAAGCACGAGGCGAGCCGGCCGAGACCGCCATTCCCCAACGCGGCGTCGGGCTCGAACGAGCGGATCCGGTCGTAATCGACCCCGAGGTCTTCGAGCGCGCGCCGCACCACCTCGGTGAGACGCAAATTGCCGACCACATCATGGAGTAGCCGACCGATCAGAAACTCGAGCGACAGGTAATAGATGCGCTTGCGGCCTTGGGCGAGGCTCGTCCGGTCGGCCGCCAGCCAGCGGTGAATGATCCGATCGCGCAAAGCCAGCGCGGTTGCGAAGAACCAATCCCGGCCGGTGGCAGCCGGTGGATCCTTGCCGATGGCGGCCGTGAGCTTGACGAGGACGGCCGCCTTGAATTGCTCGATATCCTCGTCGGTCGCGGGCCGGTCGGCGATGGGGGTTGGTTGTCTTAGTTCCTTCAAATCCCGCGTGCGTTGTTCCTGCATTCGACGATTATCCAAGGTTCGTAAGATCCGTTGCCGCCGAGGCCGCCCTCTCCGCTTAGCACTCGGCCTTCCGTGTTCCAAGGGCCTGCTGCCTGCCGCCGCCGAGCGCGATGTCGCACCGGCTTCGATCGCACCGGCCTGCCCGCCGCGCCGAATCGAACGCTGCAGGTTGGAGTAAATCGGGCAACCAAGAAAATTTGGTGAATCTCAAGGCGGGTGGGGCGCGTAGCGGGCCCGATCTAACCTTGTACATCAACCAGCAAAGCGACATCGTGACTTTCCCGTGGCAACGGAGGCTCGGTATCCGTCCCGAAGGCAAGATCGCAGTCGTAGTTAACGCCGGCGAGAGGCGTGGCGAAGGCATTGGTGCCGGTTGTGCGCAACGATGCTTCGGTTCGGGCACAAACTTGCCCGCGTCGGTTGAACAGGCAACGGCACAATGGACTGCAAGAACGGCGCCCGAGCATCTTGCGTCGCTATGCGACGGGCGCGCCGTGTATATTGATGGTGTTCGCGTTGTCGGTGTAACAACCCACCCGTCTTCCGCAACGCAGTTCGAGTCGGCGGCGGCGCTTTATGATTTTCAGGCCCAGGCTGATAACGTCGAGCGCCTGACCTTTGAGCCGTCAGGAGGCCAACGGCGGTCAACCGCTGCTGGCAAAGCCACGTGACCATCAGGAGCTGATGCAGCGCCGGTAGGCACTGGTACCTGGCCGAGCAGTCTGCCGGGCTTGTCGGACGTTCGCCGCACCATGTGGCTTCGAGCCTCCTCGGTCAGGTAAAAGGCATCGAGGTCGTCCGCCGGCACGACGAGGCGCAAGCCAGGGGCCTCCTCTATTATATCGCTTACGTCAGCGGCAACGATCTGTTCGCCAGCTATATGATCATCGCCCTGCTACATCGACGCTTGACTAGCCGATATCGGGGCCCTTCGACGAGAACGGTCTGGGTCAACTTTCTGCGACGTGATCAGCTCGGAGCTCGGCTCGCGCCACGCCCAATACGAGATGTTCTATGCCAGCGCGATGCACGTCGGCTGCGGGCATAGTTACCCGCGTCCTGATTGGGCCGCCGCCGGTGCCCTCGTCGATGTTCTGCTTAGAGGCTGCGATTTCGATATCCAGCTTTACAATCGAGACTTGGACCTACTCCCGCTCCCGAGCGGTCCTCGCCGAGTCCGAGGCGGTGTTTCGCGCATGCTCAAATCAACTTCGAGGATCACGAATTTGCTAACACGTACATATAGGGAATGCCGTCTTGCTCAGCGCCGAAGCTCACGGAGAGCCGACCATTTTGCAGGTCGGCGCTGCTGTAACCGACCAGGGTCAGCGACGCCGTCGGCTTGTCCGGCGCCGTGGCATGTAGGGTCACGCCGGTATAACCTGCAGCACCCTGCCCATCGAACCAGCTCGTGTTGAACGCGTTCGGCGAGATCCCGAAAATTGTCGCCGCATCGCCCCGGTGGAAGCCGCTCACCGTGCTCCAGATGTCAGCTGTCGGGCTCCTATCGTCGACAAAGAAGGTGTCAGTTCCGCTGCCTCCGGTCAGAAAATTCGAGCCGGTGCCGCCGTCGAGTACGTTGGTACCACTGGTCACCGCGATCGCGTCGTTGCCGCCCCCAGTATGGATGAACCAGTTACCTGTCGACACTGCGACGTTGAGACTGTCGACACCCGAGTAGACGTATTGCTCCTGCAAGCCATTCACCGGTCCGCTATAGGGTAAGGGTTCCGCGCTGATAGCGCTCCCTGTCGTCGTGTCAAGCACAGCGATCTGTGACGGAGTGCCGTTGGGCGGATCCGTCGCCTCCATACTATCGTTGAAGGTAAAGAGGGTACCGTTCACGTACGAACCCGTCTCCGAGCCCAGTCCCGCGGTGCCGTCGACGCCGCTAGGGGGATGAACCGTCGGAAACGTTGTGGCGGACTTGCCGTCTCGGTAGCCGTTGATGATCACGGTGCCGCTCGGCTCCGCGGTCGAGCCCTCGCTGAAGATCTGGTAGGAGCCGTTGGCGCCGGGCGGCGTGATGTTCGGCGCCGTGTCGTCCGCAACGGTTCCAAAGTAATAGTCGACCCCGTCCGCATAGTTGAAGACGAACCCGTAGAGGCCGCTCGTCGTAAAACTCGCCTCCCGAGAAGCGCCGAACGGATGCTGCTGGCCGTCGGTGCCGAGCAGCAAATCGCTTTCGTGGCCCAGCCCGTTGGACCCGTCGGGCTTGCCGGCCGCGGTCATTACCGGGGTGTAGGAGGCCTGGCCGGGTCCGCCGTGAGAGTAATAGGTGACGGAGACCGTGCCGGGGGCTTCCACAACTGCGCCCGCATCGGCGAAGATTTGGTATTGGCCCGAAGCGGTCGCCACTGTCTCGCCCGGGTGGTAGCCGAACAGACCATTGTCGGCGACTGCGCCATAATAGTAGTCCTTGCCGTCATTGTAGGTAAACACGAACTCGAGGAGGGTTGTCGGCCCCAATACGTTGACGGCAATCGACTGCGGGCTCGCCGCATTGCCAAAGCTGTCGCCGGCATTGACGGTGATCGTGTCGGGAGCAATCGAGGCGTCGGTGTCGGTCAAGGTCGTCAGATCGGCGTTGACCTCGGCCAATGTGCCGGCGATCGTCAATGTCCTGCCGCCGTTCGATGAGGTGATCGTCCCGCCGCCGCCGGGCGCCCCGGTATTGGCCGCCAATACCCCGCTGGTGTCGGCCAGCACGGTGGTGAAGGTCGGGCCGGGGGCGGTGGTGTTGCCGGTCTCCGAGACGCTGATCCCGGCGATCGCCGTCGCCTGGTTCTGCTCCGCCGTCGCCGTCGCCGGCGCGGCGATCGCCGGCACTCCGTTGACGGTCACCGCGATCGCTGCCGGGGACGCCATCCCGCCGTCGCTGTCGCTGGCGTTGACGGTGATCGTGTCCGCTGCCGTCAACGCGTCGGTGTCGGTCAAGGTCGTCAGATCGGCATTGACCTCGGCCAAGGTGCCGGCGATCGTCAAGGTCCTGCCGCCGTTCGACGAGGTGATCGTCCCGCCGCCACCCGGCGCCCCGGTATTGGCCGCCAATACCCCGCTGGTGTCGGCCAACACGGTCGTGAAGGTCTCGCCGCTGGTGTTGCCCGCTTCGGCGATGCTCACCGCGGCGATCGGTCCCGGCTGGCCGACCCCGACCGTCGCCGTCGCCGGTGCGGTGATCACCGGTCCGGTTTTAGGCGCGACGGTGACGATCGTGCCGCCGCTGCCGTCGCCGCTCAGGGTGAAGACCGGGTTCACGACCGGCGTCGACAAGGTCAGCTGCGCCACCACCGTGCCGCTGTTGGCGAGGGTCAACACGCCGCCCGCATAGCTGGCGCCGGTAGCAACCAGCCCCGCCATATCGATCGTGTCGCCCGTGGCGAAACCGGTGATCGGGTTTGCCAGGCTCGCCGGTCCACCGCTCGACCCGATTTGCAGGATGTCGCCCGAGCCGGCAAAGGCGATGCTGCCGCTCCCCGTGCCGCCGGTTAGCAGTTCGAGCGTGGCGCCGCTTTCGATGGTGACGAGGCCGCTGTCGACAAAGCTCCCGCCGACCACCAGGGTACCGCCGTCTTGCAGCGTGCCGGCAGTCGTGAGGGTCGTGCCGGCGGCCAAGGTATTGGCGCCGGACAGCAGCCAAACCGCAGAAGTGTCGACATCGACTGCGGCGAAATCGACAAAATTGGTGCCGATGCCGGAAAGCGTGCCGCTGCTGGCCGCCGCTGCCAGCTCCAAGGTGTTGCTGCCGGCGCCGCCGTCGACCAGCCCGGAGAACACCGCCCCCGGATCGACGGTCAGCAGGTCGCTGCCGGAGCCGAATTTGACCGCGGTGCCACCAGTGCCGATGATCGAGCCCCCATTAGTGAGGGTGTTGTCGCCGGTGTCGGCATCGCCGACCCTGACGCCCATATCCCCGGTCAGGACACCCTGGTTATGGATATAGGCGGCGGCCGAGGTCGCAAAGGTATTGCCGATCGACACCGCCGTGCGCAGCGCGCCGATCGTCGCTCCCGACGCGTTGGTGAGTGACCCTCCCGCCGCCAGGTAGACCCCGGTGCCGGCGGTGCCCGAGAGTGGTGCGGTGCTGACGATCGTCCCGAGATTGACGACCGTGCCCGCCGTATCGCCAAACGAGACGCCGGTGCGGGCACTCGAAATCAGCCCGCGATTGGTGACGATGCCCCCCGACACCAGCCGCACCGCAGGCCCGGCGGTCGAGCCGTTCGTGATCGTACCGTAATTGTAGACGAACCCCGTGGCGCCCGGGGTCGGCGTCCCCAAGGTCCCACCGACATAGACCGCGCTGTGCGGTGCCGTGATCGACGCCGTCGTGTCGCTGAGCGAGCCGTTTATCAGCGTGCCGCCGGAAAGGAGGTTGACGCCGTTGCTGTTGTTCGCGTTGATGATCGCGCCGAGATTGACGACCGTCGCGCGCTGGTTACGCGCGGAAACGACGCCCGCATAGCCGGCGGTCGGGTTGCCGGGGTGGGCACCGGAGATTACCCCGTAATTGGTGACCGTGCCGCCCGCGCCGAGATAGATCGCCTCGCCGGTGGTCCCCGTCGCCGTGGTCACGATCGCGCCGAAATTGGTGACCGTGCCGGCGCCGCCGACCGTGGTGGCGCCGATCGAGATTCCGGCGCCGGATACACTTTCGACGAGGCCGGTATTGAATACGCTGCCGCCCGCCGCCAGTCTGATCGCGGAATGCCCTGCGACCGCGCCGGTGCCGGTGTTGGCGATCATGCCGAAATTGCTGACGGTGCCGGTGTCGCCCGCCGTCGGTACAAGGCCGATCCCGCCCATGTAGACCGCAGCGCCCGCGTCGGAAGTAATTAACGCAGTGGTCGCCCCCGCGGCGCCGTTGATGACGATGCCCGTGCTGATGACAACCCCGGTGCTGAGAAAACCCTTGGGGCTGACGACGGTGCCCGTGGCCTGGACCGTGCCAAAATTGACCAGCGTCCCGGCGCCATTCGTGATGTCGACGCCGACCCAACCCGCGGTGATCAATCCCGCACCCGAGCCGGTCTGCCCGTTGGTGACCATCCCGCCGCCGGCGAGGCGGACAGCGTCCGGGTACAACGCAATGGTGCCCGATACCGTGAAGCTGCCGGTCGCCTCGATCGTACCCAGATTGGTGACGGTGCCCGTTGCGCCGGGAGTGGTCGGCACCACGATGCCCAGCTGCCCGCTGATCAGGCCGTAATTGGCGATCGTGCCGCCCCGATCGAGCTGCACGCCCGCGCCGTCGAACCCGTTGACGGCGGTCTGCAGGCTCTCGATCGTGCCGAAATTCCTAACCGTGGCGGTCACGCCGGGGGGTGCCGTCGACGGCACCAGGATGCCGATGTGATAGCCGACGATCAGGCCGGCCGCCGAACCGCTGACGCCGTTTTGAACACTGCCCCCGGCATTGAGGACGAGGGCGTTACCACCGACAATCGAGCCGCTGCTGTTGGTGATCGATCCGAACGCCTCGATAATGCCCTGATTGACCGCGGTGCCGGTGCCGCCGGTGGCATTTCCGAACGAGACGCCGCTACTTGCAGCCGCGATCAGTCCGCTCGAAGCATTGATGATGCGGCCGCCCGACGAGTTGAGCAGGCTGATGCCGGTGCCGGGCGTGCCGGTCGCCGCGATTATGCCGGAGTTCACGACGGTGCTCAGGCCGCCGGAGACGATGATACCGTTGCGAGGTGCCGCGATCAGCCCGCCCGCAAAGCCGCTCTGACCGTTGATCACGCTGCCGCCGACAGTCAGATTGATGCCGTTCCCGGCAGTGCCAATAGCCTCGATGGTGCCGTAATTGGTTATCGAGGCGCTGCTGCCTGCGACGAAGACGCCGGTTCCGTATCCGATTATCGAACCAGCAACCGAGCCTCTTTGCCCATTAGCGACGTTACCGCCTTTTTGAAGATTGACTCCGCTCCCGGTCGGGCCGGTACTTTGGATGGTACCGAGGTTCTCTACGCTGCCACCGTCGAAAAGGATCACCCCCGTGGCGAATGTGCCGTCCGGGAACGAGCCCGTCGCCTCGACGACGCCGAAATTGACGACCGTGCCGGCGCTGCCATTAATGCTGACCCCATTCCGAGCTCCCGCGACCAGCCCGGCGGTCGAACCGCTCTGGCCGTTGGTGACGGTGCCGCCCGCGACAAATTGTATGCCATCGCTCGTGACTCCGATCGCTTTGATCGTGCCGAGATTGGTGAAATTCCACGCGGCGGCGTTGGTGCCATAGACCGCGTCGCCGCCGTGGGCCGTCGTCTGATTGGTGACATAGCCGGTTGCAGTGACGGTCGCCGGGTCTTGCCTCGCCGGGTTACTGAGGATGACGCCGTTCGTGATCGTGCCGGGGATGATGTAGCCTGAGGATGGCATGACAGTAACGAGAGTGCCGCCGCTGCCGTCGGTGCCGAGCGTGAAGACCGGATCGGGCACGGTCGTGGCCAGGGTCAGCTTTGATACCGCGTTGCCCTGGTTGGTCAGGGTCAAGACGCCACCCGAATAGGTGTCGCCGTCGGCGACGAGGCCGGCCATGTCGATCGTGTCGCCCGGCGCAAACCCGGTGATCGGGTTGGCCAGTGCCGCCGGGGCGCCGGCCGAGCCGATCTGCAGAATGTCGCCCGAGCCGGCAAACGCGATATCGCCTGCGCCACTGGCGCCGACCGACAGCATGAGCGTCGCGCCGCTGTCGATGCCGATCGTCCCGCCATTCGTCAGACTGCCGGTGAGGACGAAATGTGTCGCCGGCAACTCCAATATCGCGCCAGTGGCGATCGAACCGGTCACAAAGCTCCAATGCCCGGGCATCTGCCAATCGGCGCCGGCATCTTCGGTGAGCACGCCAAAGCCGGAAAAGCTGCCGACGACCGTGCCGGTGCCGCCGCCGGCGGCCAGCTCGACGACGTCGGAGGACGACCCCGCGAACACAGTTCCCAAGAACGCTTCGCCGCGATCGAGGATCACCCGGTTGCCGCCGCCGCTGAACGCGACCGCCGCGCTCGTACCGCTAATCGTTCCGGCGTTGGTCAAGGTGCTGGCGCCAGACCCGAAAAGGACGCCGAATCCTCCGGTAGCCTCTATTGTCCCGTAATTGACGACGGTTGCTGCCGTCCCGGATTCCACACCCGCCAGGCCGCCGGCTATCAAGCCTCCCTTCCGGTTCGTGACAGCTCCGCCGGCGTTCAGAGCCACCCCGAAACTGTAGGTACCGGTCTCCTCGATGGTGCCGAGATTGTCCACGGTAGCGGCAGCGGTTCCCACGAGGACGCCAAAGCCAAGCGAGCCGGTACCCTCTATCGAGCCAAAATTGGTGACGGTGCCGCCCTCCAGAAAGACGGCAATGGCGCTCGAGCCAGTTCCCTCGATCGTGCCGAAATTCGTGACGCTTCCGGCGCTGCCGAAGATTTCGACGCCGATCCCTGCGCTTTCGATCAACCCGCCGGTTGAACCGCTCTGCCCGTTGGTTACGCTGCCGCCCGACTCGAGAAGGATGCCGACGCTCCCGGTCCCGGTCGTCTTGATCGTGCCGGAATTGGCCACCGTCCAGGCATAGCCGGCCTCGCCGAGGACGCCGTCGCTGCCCATCGTATTCGTGACGTAGCCGGTCGCGGTGACACTCAGCGGATTCTGCTGCGCCGCGCTGAGGGTGACGCCGGTGGTGACCGTGCCGCTGATGGTCGTCGCCATCTAAACTCTCCCGACGGCCGAATCATCGGTTCTCGTGCCGGCCGCGCCAAGGAAGGGAACCGGCATTCCCTCGCCGAAAGACCCCCTGTCACCCCGCCGGGCGGCCCATGCCAATTCGGGCACCGGCGACAGCGCCACCTTGCTACCGAAGGCCGGTGGCTAGATCAAGCGGCTCGGGTCGAGCGCGGATCGGCGCGAACAGGTCGATGAGCTGCGCGCGATAGCTCGCGCACCTCCCGGTGGCCGGGTAATCCTTCACTCGCCACTCGCGCGAGGTTAGGATCGCGCAATGATGACCGATACTCGTTTATGCGGCTGTGGCAGCGGGCTGCGGGTCGCGCGCTGCTGTCAGCTCGATCCCGCGATGTTGCCGCCCGCCGAGGCGGTACGGCCATTGCTGCCGGTTGTCGAGCGCGCGGTAGAATTGCATCGCCAGGACAATCCGGCGGAGGCCGAGAAGCTCTGCCTCGAAGTCCTCGAGCTGGCTCCCGGTCAGCCCGACGCTTTGGCGTTGCTATACCACATCCGGCGCGCCGGCGGGGCGGAGCGCGCCGCCGAGACATTGCTGCGCCGGATCGTGACGCTCTATCCCAATACATTCTGGGCGACCAGCGAGCTGACCCTGGCGTTACTGGCAAAGGGAGCCATAGCCGACGCCGAGGTCCATGCCCGCAACGCCGTGCGCATCGCGCCGGAAAACCCGCAATCGC
>Ga0306920_100012836_pt1 | contig 11384 bp, 8 predicted proteins | sample flu12Cox44000170_FD_204666 | JGI IMG/M metagenome (GOLD analysis project Ga0306920, IMG submission 204666) | Lab enrichment of tropical soil microbial communities from Luquillo Experimental Forest, Puerto Rico - flux4day.12C.oxic.44.000.170 (v2)... | ecosystem: Environmental > Terrestrial >...
AAGGTAAGGCAAATGACGGTGGTTGGGTCGCAGCGGATGATTGTCTACGACGACACCGAGCCTTTGGAGAAGCTCAAGATTTACGACGCGCGGGTGGAAGTGCCGCCGCATTACGACACCTTTGCGGAGTTTACGTATTCATATCATTACGGTGATTCGTATGTGCCGTATATCAAACAGGACGAGCCGCTGAAGCTGGAATGCCAGCATTTTCTGGAATGCATCACGCAGGGAGCGGTGCCGATTACCAACGGGCGGCTGGGTTTGGAAGTGGTGAAGATCCTGGAAGCGTCGAGCGAGTCGCTGCGCCAGCAGGGCGCATCGATCAATCTGGGAGCTACGACACCTTGGACCAATGGCCACCAGAACGGGCATGCCAATAACAACGGCAAAACCAATGGCAATGGCCGGTTAGTCGTACCCGCGGCAAGCCTGGCAGCGGTCGTCGCATAGCATCTATCGTCGCAATCGCACGGGCCGCAATTGCTCCTTGCCTGCAGCAATTCAAGGCTCTGCGCAGGGACGCACTAGATTGCTTTGCAATCCCGATCGGTTGCCTGTAAACATCCTGAGCAATGAAAAAATACTGTGCCGTCACTTCTATCGCTACGCTCATCGAAGGCGCGTTGCGCCCAAACTGCTAATCGATTTTTTCTGACGAAATGAAAATTGCAATTGTAGGGTTAGGTTACGTTGGGCTTCCCTTGTCGTTCCAATTTGCCCGTTCGGGAGTCACTGTTCTGGGTCTCGACATTGATACGGCCAAGGTGGATTCCCTGAACCAGGGCAGAAGTTACATCAAGCATATTCCCTCGGAATCCGTAGCGGAGTTTGTCCAATCCGGCTCTTTTTCCGCATCGAGCGATTTCAGCCGGATTCGCGAAGCAAGCGCCATTATCATTTGCGTGCCCACGCCGCTGAACAAGAACCGGGAGCCGGATATTTCTTACATCATCGAGACGGGCAAAAGTATTGGCCATCATCTGGAGAAAGGGACACTGGTGGTATTGGAGTCGACCACCTACCCCGGCACAACGGATGAAGATCTGCGCGAGGTCCTGGAGATCGGCTCAGGTCTGGAGGCGGGTCGTGATTTTCATCTGGCTTTTTCGCCGGAGCGCGAAGATCCCGGCAACCCCGAAAGCAAAGTGGCCATCATTCCGAAGGTAGTCGGCGGCTACACGCCTGCGTGCTTGCAGAAAGCCGTCGAACTTTACTCGCAAGCCGTCAAGACCGTGGTGCCGGTGTCCTCCTGCCGTGTCGCCGAAGCCACGAAGCTGCTCGAAAACACCTTTCGTGGGGTCAACATTGCGTTGGTTAATGAGTTAAAGGTGGTCTATAGCGCCATGGGCATCGATGTGTGGGAGGTCATTAACGCCGCGAAGACCAAGCCGTTCGGGTTCATGCCGTTTTATCCAGGCCCCGGTCTCGGCGGTCACTGCATCCCAATCGATCCATTCTATCTGACCTGGAAGGCGCGCGAATACGGTCAAAACACTCGCTTTATCGAGCTTGCCGGCGAAATTAATACGAGCATGCCGAGTTACGTAGTTAACCGGCTGACGGATGCCTTGAACGATCGACAGAAGGCGGTCAAGGGCAGTTCGATCCTCGTGCTGGGGCTGGCTTACAAGCCCAACGTTGACGATGAGCGTGAGTCGCCCAGTTATTTCCTGATGGAAATGCTCAGCGCGCGCGGCGCCAAAGTGGCTTATTACGATCCGTATGTGCCAATCATTCGGCCGACCCGCGAGCATGCTCACTGGACCGGGACTAAATCAGTTGAATGGAACCGCGAGACGGTCAGCAGCTACGACGCCGTGCTAATCTCCACTAATCATGCCAACGTGAACTATCGGGAACTTGCCGAGTGGGCTCCCTGTATCGTCGATTCCCGCAACGCGATGGCCGGCATTCCGACTAAACCCAACCAGGTCTGGAAGGCTTAGGTGCTAAGTCGTTAAACCGTTAAAACCGCTAAAAACGTTAAAACGCGTGCAGCGTTTTTGCGTAGCCAAAAATCGTGGGGAATTGAAACGATTTTGAGTCGAACTGATTGGGAGTGATGAAACTTTGGTGGGATGGCCGCGGATTTACTTGCGAAATAAAATGCGTCGGCCGAGCGTTGCAAACTTGAGGATGAAGCGCGCCTGTGGGGCTTGAATGAAAACTATCTGTGCGCGCATTACCTGGGCTCCCGCCCCAGGCTGGTATGAGAGGCGCCTTTGGCGCCGTTAAAAGTGTTCCTTCGGAGACCCATTCACTGTCCCTTTGCTCGCCTGCAAGATTAGGCGAGCTCCGAAATAAAGTTCCACTTTAGCGCTTCCGATTCCGGCTTGCTCTGCGAGGCGTGTGAAATCGGCCTTCCGCCAGCCCCGTTTTACCGAAATCAAAGCGTCCGATTTAAAAGATGTGGGATGATCCTGGAAGCAAAGCAATAGCATCAGCGCCAGGTACAAGCCCAGGTTTCGATGCATATCGGACAAAACGATCGCTCGCCGGGCCACGCGCCAGGCTTCTTGTAACAACCTCGTAGCTTCAGCGTCCTTCAAATGGTGCACCATGTTTGAGGTGACCACTACGTCAAAACTGGCAGAGCCGAACGGCAACTGCATCGCTGAAGCGGCCACATTGAGTCCATTGCCATTGAGAGCCAGCGCGGCGAGACTGGTATCAAGGTTGACCACCCGCCAATTCCAGCCGCGGTTGGCCGCCCAATCGCCTATTGTTCTGCCAAGCAATCCATCACCCGCTCCAATGTCCAAAATGGACAAAGATTGGCAATCAGCCTCACCCAGCAGCGTGGGCAGCAGGTTTCGAAACGGATGAGCAAAGTCGAAAAACCGGTTAATACGCCCCAGCGACTGAAAGAATTCCGCCACCTCTGCCACCGGCCTTTCGGTGTCGAAATATTCTTCTTGCGTGATTCGCCGGCTCAAAAACATGCTACTGCTCTACGGAATTCATGAGCGACACACAAGTCAAAGTGCCCATAGGGCTTAAGGTTTGGAACATTATACGCCGCATAGGAGCATTTCTGCTCCTCGCCACGCTTATCGGAACCGCTCTCAACTACGTCTCTGCTTCGCTCGAACGGAGTTCCAACCCTGCGGGTTTCACTCGTGGCATCATCCAGGGAGCGCTCATGCCCATGTCGTTGCCCAACTTGCTTGTAGGCCGCGACGTCACCATTTATTCCCAGAACAACACAGGCGTGACTTACAAAATCGGCTATACTACGGGCGTGAATGGTTGCGGCGCCTTGTTTTTTGGCATGGTCTTTTGGCGTTTTGGCCGCCTTCGAAAATCCCCCGGCTGAGGAAGGCCCCAGCTTATCGAAAATGATCTTTCATTATCGATAACCAATAACCATTTTTCAATTTTCAATCAACTTGCCAACTGAGGCACTCGGTCGTAACGTCACGCGATTTTATGGAAAAAGTTGTCATTATCGGCTCCGGTTGCGCCGGATGGACGGCCGCCCTCTACGCGGCGCGCGCCAATCTTCGGCCTCTGGTCGTCACCGGACGCCACCCCGGTGGTCTCTTAACCACCACCACTGTTGTAGAGAATTTCCCTGGATTTCCTGATGGCGTGGACGGATATGAACTGATGGTTCGGATGCAAAAGCAGGCTGAACGGTTTGGCGCCCGAGCCCATCTCGGTCTGGTCGAGAGCGTGGACCTTTCACATCCACCGTTCCGATTGTCGGTGGATGGAGAAAAGGTCGAAACGGAAACGATCATTATAGCGAGTGGCGCCGGGCATCGGCATTTGGAGCTGGAAAACGAGCACAAGCTGGAGAACAAAGGGGTAACCTTTTGCGCAACCTGTGATGGAGCGCTTCCCATGTTTCGCGCGCAGCCATTGGTGGTTGTCGGGGGCGGCGACACCGCCTGCGAAGAAGCGATGTACCTGACTCGATTCGGTTCGGAAGTCTATTTGATTCATCGGCGCGACACTTTGCGGGCCTCCAAAATCATGGCCGATCGCGCCCTGGCCAATCCAAAAATCAAACCGGTTTGGGACTCGATCGTTACGGACGTGCTGGATATTTCCAAAGGCAAAGTCACGGGGGTGAAGGTGAAGAATGTAAAGACGGGCGCCGAAAAGGTGATTGAATGCGCCGGAGTCTTTGTCGCCATCGGCCATGTCCCCAACACCTCGTTGTTCAAAGGCGTCATCGACATGGATGACCAAGGTTACATTGTGCCGCGAAAAGGCGCCGCAACCAATGTGCCGGGAGTCTTCGTCGCCGGCGATTGTGCCGATCGCGTGTATCGTCAAGCCGTTACCGCCGCTGGCATGGGCTGCGCCGCCGCCATCGAAGCGGAGCGCTACCTCGCTGCCCGTAACGAGTAGCCTGAGTCATTTGAGAACTACGAATTAACACTAATAAACACGAACCATTAGTGTTAATTCGTGTCCATTAGTGGTTGCAACTGTTAGCGTTGCTGACCATCCGCTAACCTATGCACTATCCTCCCCAAATCGCGTACCGCATTTTCTATTCTCTCGGTCCACGGATTGCCGAAGTTAAGCCGAATGAAATTAGCAAACTTCTGTTTGGCCGAAAAAATCGGTCCGGGTGCTGTGCTGATTTTCGCTGCCATGGCCTGATGAAAAACAGTTAGCGCGTTAACTTGAGGCGGCAGCTCAACCCACAAACACATGCCGCCCTCGGGTCGAGTCGCTTTCGTTCCTGGCGGAAAATAGCGGCTCACGGCCGCGCTCATGCACTGCATTTGCTGCGAATACAGCCGCCGAATCCGGCGCAGATGATGATCGAATCCGCCATTTTGCAGAAATTCAGCGATGGCCATTTGCGGCAGCGACGGGCTGGCTGCGGTGGTGACAAATTTCAAAAACTCGATCTGTGCCTTGAATCGTCCCGGCGCTACCCAACCAACCCGGTAGCCCGGTGAGAGCGTCTTTGTAAAGGAGTCGCATAGCATCACCCAGCCGTCTTCATCATAGGCCTTGGCCGCCTTTGGACGGACGGGCCCAAACGACAGGTTGCCATACAGGTCATCTTCAATCAGCGGGATTTTGCGTTCCGACAGCACCTTCACGAGTTGCCGCTTTTTCGCATCCGGCATGCAGTAACCCAGCGGGTTGCTGTAGTTGAGCGTGAAGACACAGGCTTTGATCCGACAACATTTGATCCGTTCCGCCAGTTCATCGAGGCAAACGCCCTCGCGCGGAAAAGTCGGGATTTCGCACACGCGCATGCCAAGCGATTCAATTATCTGCAACACCCCAAAAAACGCGGGCGACTCGATGCCAATCACGTCACCCGGCTTTGCCACAGCTCGCAGGCAAAGGTTAAGGGCCTCAGTCACTCCTATGGTCGTGATAATGTCGTCCGGCGCCAGCGTGCACCCTGCCTCCATGGCTCGGCGGGCGACTTGCGTGCGCAATGCAAGATTTCCGGGCGGCGGATCGTAACTGTTCGCCGCCAAAGGATGGCGCCGCCCCACCGACGACATGGCGCGATGCAGTTCTTTTATGGGAAACAGTTCCGGGCTCGGAAGTGTCGCTCCCAGGCGCAACAGACTTGGATCGCGGCTGGCTTTGACTATTTGCATCACCAGTTCACTGACCTGAACCTCGACCGCGCGAGGTGTGGGCTTGGACATCCCTGGCTCCGGCGGGGCCAGCCAACGCTGCGCCCGCACGTAATAACCGGACTGCGGCCGCCCTTCGATGATTCCCCTGTTTTCCAGCAGGCGGTAGGCTTGCATCACCGTGGCAATACTAACGTTTTGCTGCTCGCTGCATCGCCGGACCGATGGCACGCGTTCCCCTGGCCGAAGCGTGCCGTGCTCGATTAACTCCGAAATTCGCAACGCCACCTGTTTGTACAATGTGTCCTCGCAATCCAGGAGCGCCGCAGTGTGGGAAGCCAAATCCGGAGATATCATGCTAGGAACCTTAAGCCGAGCGTTAGAACTTCATAGTCACACCTTTTGCGAAAGATGACCAGTACAGTTTTCCAACTAATGGGAACTGTGCTGGTCGCAATTCTGGCCTTCTGCATCTAGGCGGATGGCGGACCCGCGGTAGGTTCCCCGCATGCAAACGAACCTCGACCCTGGCGCAATCCGAAGCCAAACTCTGGTACTTCCTTTGCAGCGGCTCGCTTGCGGGGTCAACCTTCGTTCGCGTCGTGGAAATGAGCCGCGTGCCGCCGTTCCAGGTTTCACTCGATGCCAGTTCCTGACATCGCACCGCGGCGAGAACCTCGCCTGGACCTTGGTTGCGCTATCCTCCCTGGCTGCTCTGGTTCTAAGCTTGTGGCTTTAAGTTCAAATTCATTCATTTGTGCCCTGGTCAGTAATTACTCAAATGATATTCAGCGCCCGCCCGCCAGCCGTTCTTTTCCTTGAAGACGCACCAAAACACGTAACTGGAAGGCTGTGCATCAGTCGGTGGACGACCGAGGACTGCTACGAATACCTGATTACGAACTTCCATCTTAAAAATCGTTGGAGTTCTCGCGAACACCTTCAACAGGTTGTGTGGTGCGGCGAGAAAGCTTTTCGTTGAGAAATCGGTCAGTATTCGCGGGTGCGTCTTTTTCCACACAGCCTTGCGGATAGCTGCAACATCCTGCTTCGACAAATCACCAACAATCTGGATCGGCTGTTCCGGCGTCCGAACGACCGTAGACGTTGCGACAATCCCAAACACCAGCACCGCTCCAATTGTAAGCTTTGCCCTGAATTGCATCGTGCTTAGACCATTGTCACTGTATGCCAACTCGAACTTTCTTCTCGCGCAGTCTCATATAAGCTTGCCCGCAATCTGGAAGTCCAAGGCTTGCCAGAATCTAGCTAGGGCTAGCGCAGCGACCCCCGGTTGACGATTCTAAAATCCCCAGTCGACCCTGCAGGGGTCAGACCTGTGGCATCCCTTCGGGATGCGACGCTCCTAGGGCCAAGCTACCGGGGGTCTCCGCTGCGCTGCGACCCCCGGCTACCTTCTGCAACCCTTTGGGTTGAAGACCCTCGCATGCGTGTGGTTTGGTCCTAGTGCACTGCTTGCACGCGAGTGCAACATGCCGTTTGGGTTTCTACGTTAACGCCCTCAACTCCGAAGCGCCCAGGCTAGCATGTCGGGGTTTGTGGAACCCGAGAATCGCCATTGCTTCGCTTCAATAAGGCGCCGCACCGACTGTGCGAGGCTATTACAATCAAACCAGCGCAGTGATCCTGCCTTTAAAACGGGATAAATAGCCAATGTGCACTGAGCGCAACAATGCACACCTTTCGGGTAGCCGTGGTGGAAATGTGAACGCATGATCCCAAAGGCCAGGTCGGCCGCGCCTCGCTCATAGAATGCGGAATGGACGTGGTATCTGGAACCCAGAACCCGTTGTGCCGACAACACGAGGATGGAGCGCGCAAGCGTACCCACCGGTGCGCCGGAAATAGAAAATCCCGCAGGATGCCGTATGCGAGTTGGGAAAGCTATTCGAGGGAACCGCGACAGTTCTCGAGGCGCGACTTCGATGACAAAGTGCTTTTCGTGCGGCGTCAACCGCGCGCCATTTCGTGCACGCTCTCCGATTTCCCAAAGTTGGTCATAGTTCATACCTTTTAGCGCCGTAATCATCTGCCGGTCGGAGGTGCTGGAATTGTTGGGTACCTAGATCTGATTTCATAGTTTATCGGATCCAAGTTCAGACAGGACCTTCTCAGTATTATCGACGTCAACCACAATGCGAGTGTATTCAGAGTCCTTCAAATCAAATACCAGCGCGCCTCGACGAAAATGTGTGCTCCAGAATTCCTTGCGACCCCGACCATAATATGTGCCGGCAATGAGAATCCAAGGTATCGCCGTGCCGGGACAGCGGAACCACGGGGGTTTGACGCTGCGATCATACTTGCGAACACTGGTGATGCAGGTCTTTGGGACTGTGAGCGACCCTTTGAGAGACCACAGTCTATCCCAACCGGTGATCTCAATGCGAACTGCATCTTCGGAAATCGCGAGCTTGTTCATTGGTTCAGGTCGAGGACGACTTAATCATGCTCCTGAATCGTGAACCTGGCCAGAGTGTTACCGCTAGGGCAATTCCCACCCTTGCGCCAGTAAGTAACTTCATCTTGTGATGCACAGCCTTTAGGTCGTGGTGTCCGATGTCAAAGCAAGAGGAAATTACTCAGTCCAGTGAATATTACAGTCGGGGGGGCAAGGCTAGAACAATACGTTGCTGGGGAGGGCAGCGACGCTCCCCAGGCTCCAATTAGAAGGTCCAGCGAACCCACGCATCGGGGCAGACCTCTGGCATCCTTTCAGGATGCACCGATACAACTAACTGGCTACCGGGGGTCTGCGCTGCGCTGCGACCCCCGGCTACATTCTGCCAACCCTTCGGGTTGGAAACGCCTCGTATGCAGAAACCTAATCCTATATGAACGAGATCTCATCCGAGATTAAATAGACCTTTGATTGAGGCTGATCCACTGGAGAATCTTCTCTGAGTTTCAAGCCTGGTTCCATCACTCCATTTCTCCACTTCCCGGTCCTGTAACTCGCCAAACGACACTTGCGCTCCCCAATACCATTGGCTTGCCCTGATCCCTGATCTATATTAGCGCCGTCAATCAGGCAAGGTACAGAGCGGGCAGTTTGCGCCCATGAAGCGTGTTTTTTGGGGATTCGCCGCAGTTTTTGTTGCCATCGGTTTGATAGGACTGATGGCATATCGGACAGGGCGCTTGGAGGAGCGCAAATTAGTCCTCCAGCAAGCGCCAGCCGTTTTCAACTCAGGACTCGTATCTCCCTCTCCTGTCTCTGTTCAAGAGCCGGCTCGGTCATCCTTACGCTCAAATTCCAATTCAGCCCCGCAGCCGGGCACGCTGAAGAAACGCCCTTGGGATGTGCAGTGGGTGGCCAACTTAAAGCAAGCACGCATTGGTGACCCGCTGCGTTTTGAATTAGTCGCGGGTAATTACGCGTTGGGGACTATTCGTCAGCTTCGCCGTACGGGAGACGCGGTGGTCTATGTTTCGGGCGAAGTGCAGCAACCGGAGAGCGGCCGATTCTTTTTTCAAAAACAATCGCGTTCCGGCGTGGCGGGGGCATTCGTGGGAACTGTTGAGTTCCCTGCGTCCCAAACGGCTTTCCGAATCGAGCCTTCAGGCCTGGAGGGCAGCTCGGAGCTCGTCGAACGACCCTTAAGCGAGGTGATATGTCTCGAACTTCCGCGGCCACCGGCAACTCAGGTCCAACCGGTCAAAGCAGTCCAACCTCCTTTTGCCGGGAGCCACCCGAGCGGCCCGGTGCCTGCCTACCAGAATGGAATTATTGCACTCGAAAGCCTGCACGGAGCGAAGGCGGTGCTGTACCTCGATTTTCAGGGTGGCTACACGGCGAGTTGGGGCGGCGTTACTTACGCTAAGCCTGACGTCAGCAACGACCAGATTCAGGAAGTGTTCGCGCGGGTGGCGGAAGATTTCATGCCGTTCGACATCAATGTCACCACCGACCTTTCTGTGTATCAGCATGCACCCGACGGCAGTCGTCAGCGTGTTATTATCACCCCCACCCCTTTCACAGCGTCTGATGTTTCCGGTATCGCGCATCTAGGCTCATTCAACTGGACCGGGGACAATCCCTGCTGGTCGTTCAATATTAGCGGGAAAACTTGCGCGGAGACATGCAGCCATGAATTGGGACACACCCTGGGTCTGAGCCATCAAGGCAAGGACCTAAATGGCATTCACACCGAATACTGCGGTGGGCAGGGCAGTGGTGAGACCGGTTGGGCTCCGATTATGGGTCTTAGCTTTTCGGAAAATGTTTCGCAGTGGAGCCAAGGCGAATATCTGGACGCAAATAACCTGCAGGATGCCCTGTCCATTATTAGCGCGAACAACAACGACGTGGGCTATTCTGCGGATGATGCGGGTGACACGCTGGCCACTTCCAGGTATTTGGAACTCTTTTCCAACTACACGGCCGGCGCCACCGGAGTTATCGAACGCACAGGCGACACCGATGCCTTCCAATTCACGACTTCAGGTGGCGCGGTTTCGTTGAGAGTGGACCCGGCGGTAGTAGGACCAAATCTGGCCCTTCAAATAGCTTTGTATGATCCCCAAGACTCGCTTCTGGTCAGCACCAATCCTCAAAATACTCTTTGGGCTTCACTTAACACAAACCTGCCTGCCGGCACCTACACCTTCAGGGTCAGCGGAACGGGCCGCAACGATCCCTTGACCAATGGTTTTTCCGCCTACGGCAGTCTTGGCTTTTATTCCATCACAGGGTCAGTGGCTAACGCTCGCTTGCCGGATCGTTTTACCATAAAAGAGCATTCTCCCAACGGAACCATTGTCGGTTTGTTATCGGTTCAAAACTCCGGTCATCATCAACTGGCCTTTGCAATCTCCTCGGGCGGCCCGGGAGCCAGCACCCTCGCGCTGGACAATTCCGGCAGTCTCAGCGTCGCGCGAAGCGATTTGCTCGATTATCAAACCCTCGAACTTACTTCGAGGTTTGTGGTGCAAATCGAATTGTTCGTCCAGGTCACAGATTTAACTGACGGATCGTTGAATGAATTGGGCCGCAGAGTTGTGGTTGGGATTACTCCGGTTCAGACTCCACCCATCATCGTAGAACAACCTACGGACCTGGCCGTCCCCACCGGGAACGACGCCCAATTGACAGTTTCGGCTACCGGCACCGCTCCACTGGATTATCAATGGTTCTTCGAAGGTCACCCGATCCCTTCGGCTCAGGATCAGATTCTATCGTTCACCAATATTAATCCTGCGAGCAGTGGGAGCTATTTCGTTACGGTCTCCAACATAGCGGGTGCGGTTACCAGCGTTGTTGTCAAATTATCGGTAATAGTAGCGCCGCCTTTTATTACAAGTCAGCCAGTCAGCCTGGCCTCTCTGCCTGCGGGCACCAATGCGCTGCTGACGGTTTCGGCAACAGGCAGTGCTCCACTGGGCTATCAATGGTTCTTCGCTGGCGAGCCGCTCATTGGAGCTCAGGACAAAGTGCTATCATTCACCAATATTCAGCCCGCAAACAGCGGAAGCTACTTCGTTACTGTCTCCAACTTTGCGGGCGTCGTCACCAGCGTTGTGGCCAATCTGTCCATAATAGCAGAGCCGCCTCTTATCATAAGCCAGACAGGGTCTCAGACGGGGATCATTTCTTCCAATGCCACGTTCGCCGTGATGGCCACCGGGGAGGATCCCTTATCCTTCCAATGGCAATTGAATGGCGGTGATCTTAACTCCGCGACAAATCCGGTCCTTGCTCTGACAAACCTCTCCTTCGCCGATGCAGGCGATTATCGTGTTGTCATTTCGAGCGCCGCGGGCGCCGCCACCAGCTCCTTTGCGCATTTGACCTGC
>Ga0306920_100012837_pt1 | contig 11384 bp, 10 predicted proteins | sample flu12Cox44000170_FD_204666 | JGI IMG/M metagenome (GOLD analysis project Ga0306920, IMG submission 204666) | Lab enrichment of tropical soil microbial communities from Luquillo Experimental Forest, Puerto Rico - flux4day.12C.oxic.44.000.170 (v2)... | ecosystem: Environmental > Terrestrial >...
CACACCCGTGAACCCGGAGGAATCATGATTCGACGCATCATCGGCGCTCTCGTCGCGTCGTTTGTGCCGCTGGCGTTGGCCTGTGCGGCCGACGAGAAGATCCCGCAGCTCGAATCTGCGACGGTCGGCTGGTCAAAGGTTGCCGATGATTTCCAGCCGCCCGCATCGGGCCCGGGGCCGGTGACCTTTGACAAAGCTCACCCTTACGTTCCCAACAACAACAATGACAAGCAGGTGACGTTTCGGATTGCCGATCTCACCAATCCGATCTTAAAACCCTGGGCGATCGAAAAAATGCGGGAGCAGAACGAGCTCGCCGCAACGGGCAAGCGCGCTTATGAGGCCCGCGCCAGCTGCCGTCCCGGAGGGGTGCCGGGATTCCTCGTGATGGGCCGCGTCAACCCGCTGTTCTTCGTGCAGAGCAAGAACGAGGTTCTCCTGATCAACGAAGGCGGACCGGAAGTGCGTCATGTTCCCCTCAACGTTCCGCATTCGGCACATCCGAAGGTAAGCTCCTATGGCGAGTCGGTCGGGCATTACGAAGGCGGCGATACGCTGGTCGTCGACACGGTCGGTCTCTCGGACGACACCTACATCGACAATTACCGCACGCCGCATACGACGCAGCTTCACGTCGTCGAGCGCTTCCAGCTGACCGAGGGCGGCAAGACGCTGCAAGTCACGATCCAGGTCGACGATCCGGGCGCATTCAACATGCCGTGGTCCGCGCGGCAGACCTATCACCGCACCCGCAGCGGAGGAATAGAAGAAACCATCTGCGCCGAAAACAACATCGCGTTCGACGCATCGGTCTCCGAAATCCCGAAAGCTGACAAGCCGGACTTTTGAGCCTCGAGCGGGACAAGAAATTAAGGCATCAACATTGCCAAACAAACACAGCCGCGGGCGTTGCTCGCTCGCGGCTGTGGCTGGGAATTCGGAAAAATCATTCAGCCATCGGCGTGTGATGGAGGCCGCGATCGTGATTCCGCCCACGTGTCAGCGAAGCGGTGATCCGTCGCAGCTCACACCCTCACGGCCGACCTGATCATTGATGCAATCCGCCGAACTGTACTCCCATCCCCTCCGGGTCCTTGACCTGGAAGCTGGTCTTGGCGCTCCCGGTGTACTGCAAACCGCGGCGCTTGAGCTCCTCCTCTAACCCCTCCTTCTCGGCGTCCCAGTTCGCAACCGTGTAGGAGATGTGGTCCACTTTGGCTTGACCGACAGCAGCCCGGTTTCGGGGGATAAGTATGTTCGTGCCGAACACCAGGCGGCACTGCTTGCCGTCGTCTTCGGTGATCTTCATCCCCAGCAGATCCACATAGAAGTCGCGGACCTTCTTGTAATCGTTCACCGAATAAGAGATGTGGTTGACGTAGAGGGCCTCGAGCGGCTTGGCGGCCATGGCTTTCGGCGCTGCCGCGGCCGCCGCTACTGCCGCGAGGCTTAAGCTCTGAATGAGCTGCCGCCGGTTCATTTTTCCGTGTTCGAAATCCTGGAGCAATTTTGCGATGACCGTTTCCATTGCCTGTTCTCCTGTTCGAAAGTTGGCGCCGGGATTCGATCGTGCTTCCCGCGCTGTGTCAGTATACTCTACGAAGGCAGCAACACAATCTGCGAAGGCAGCGTGGGACCGCTAGCGTGGGACCTCTCTTGCGCACTGGAGACGAAGCGCCGTTCCACCTTCACTGAAGTATCTGCAAACCGACTTGTGAGTCGTGTGAAGCCCGTGCTCTCACCCTCGCCGATCCTTGACCCGCACGGCCTTGCCATCCGAGCGCGGCACTTCGCCGGGGGCCTTGACTGCGATCTCGGAGGTCACGCCAATCATCGACTTGAGGCGGTGCTGCACCTCGCCCGCCTTGGCGGCGCAGGCCGCATCGTCGCTCGGTGTGTCCGGTAGACGCTCCACCTCGATCGTCATGGCATCGAGCGCCCCGTCGCGCGTGAGTACGATCTGATAGTGCGGCGCGAGGCCGGGACAGTCGACGAGCGCCGCTTCGACTTGCGAGGGATAGACGTTGACGCCGCGGATGATCAGCATGTCGTCGTCGCGGCCGGTGATGCGCATGATGCGCAGATGGGTGCGCCCGCAGGCGCAGGACGCGTCGGTGAGGCGGGTGATGTCGCGGGTGCGGTAGCGCACCATCGGCAGCGCTTCCTTGGTGAGCGTGGTGATGACGAGCTCGCCGGCATCGCCCATCGGCAGCGGCTTTAGCGTGTCGGGATCGATGATCTCGAACAGGAAATGGTCCTCCCAGCCGTGCAGCCCGTCCTGCGCCTCGCATTCGGAAGCGACGCCGGGGCCAAGAATTTCGGAGAGGCCGTAGACGTCGATCGCCTTGATGCCAAGGCGCGCTTCGAGGGCGCGCCGCATCGGCTCGCTCCACGGCTCGGCCCCAAAGGCGCCAAAGCGCAGGGGCAGCGCGGCCGCGTCGGTGCCCATCCGCGCCGCAACCTCGGCAATATTGAGCGCATAGGATGGAGTCGCGCACAGGACGGCCGCACCGAAATCGCGGATCAGCATGACCTGCCGCTCGGTATTCCCACCCGACACCGGCACCACCGTGCAGCCGAGGCGCTCGGCGCCGTAATGGAAACCGAGGCCGCCGGTGAAGAGACCGTAGCCATAGGCGTTGTGCACGACATCGCCGGGCCGCGCGCCGACGCAGGCAAGCGTGCGCGCCATCAGATCCGACCACAGGTCGAGATCGGCCCTGGTATAGCCGACGACCGTCGGCTTGCCGGTGGTGCCGGAGGAGGCATGCAGGCGCAGCACTTGCGCCTGCGGCACCGCGACCAGGCCGAACGGGTAGTTCTCACGCAGATCGGATTTCAGCGTGAAGGGAAAATGCGCGATGTCGGCGAGCGAGCCGAGGCTGTCAGGCGTGACGCCTGTCTCATCGAACTTGCGCCGAAAATGCGGGACGTGTTCATAGGCATGCGCCAACGACCGCTTAAGCCGCCGCCGCTGCAGCGCCGCCAAATCGCGGCGCGGCATGGTCTCCGCCGCGCGGTCGAACATGAAGGGCACGTCGGTCGCGGAGGTGGTCATCGTCAGCTATGCCGGCCGCAGCTTCGCGGCCTTAGCACGCAAGCGCTCGATGGTCTTCGCCTTGTCCACGACAAAGCGCACATGCGTGCCGGTGCTGATGGTATCGATCTCGTCCTTGGCGGTCACGGCGAAACTCACCTTGCGGCCCTCGACCGCGGTCACCGACACGGCGATCTCGACGGTCGAGCCGGGCAGCGTCGGGGCGAGATGCTTGAGCGCGACCTCCATGCCGACCGAATCCTCGTTGGCGTCGGCGTTGTCCAGAATGAGCTGGCGGCAGGTCATCTCGATGTCGCCAATCAGATAGGGCGTCGCATAGACGCGGCCCTCCTCGCCCATGAACCCGATGGTCTTAGCCTTGTCGATGGCGATGCGGCTTGTCCGGGAAGCCCCCGGCTGCAGGCTTGGTTTCATGGCTCTACGTCCTTGGTGCAAATGTCATATGCTGCAAGCTCGGCATCGTCACCCGAGAAGCGGTTGAATCCCATGAATGACGAAGAGCCGGCGCCGCCATCGCCGGCCATGGCCGCGGCCGATGCGATTCCGCGCCATTATAATTTTGCCGACGACATGTTGCGCCGCAACCGCGCCCGCGCCGCCAAGCCCGCCTATATCGACCCGCGCGGGACGTGGACGTATCGCCAGCTCGACGAGCGCGTCCTGGGTTTCGGTCAGGTGCTGCGCCGGCTCGACATTGCGCCGGAGCAGCGCATCCTGATCTGCCTCACCGATACCATCGACTGGCCGACGGCGTTTCTCGGGGCCATCAAGGCCGGCGTCGTCGCGGTTCCGGTGAATACGCTGCTCACCCCGGCCGAATACCGCTTCATGCTCACCGACAGCCGGGCGCGGCTCCTCGTCGTGTCCGCCGAGCTCTATCCGCGGTTTGCGCGCCTCATCGGATCGTGCCCAGACCTTGAACACGTGGTCGTGTCGGGGACCGACGGGCTTGGCCATGCGCGGCTCGAAGATTTGCTCGACGACGCCACAGGCCCGGAAATCACCGCACCGACGACGCGCGACGACATGTGCTTCTGGCTCTATACCTCGGGCTCGACCGGGCAGCCCAAGGGCGCGGTGCATACCCACGCCAATCCGCGGCTCACCGCCGATCTCTATGCCGCCTCGGTGCTCGGCCTCACCGAGCACGACCTCATCTACTCGGTGGCGAAACTGTTCTTCGCCTATGGGCTCGGCAATTCCCTGACATTTCCGCTCAGCGTCGGGGCCACCACGGTGCTGATGCCGGGCCGGCCGTCGCCCGAGGCCGTCGCCGAGCTCTTGCGCAAACATCGCGTCACGGTGCTGTTCGGCGTGCCGACCTTCTACGCCGCGCTCATTGCAAGCCCGGCGGCGCCGCCGCGCTCCGAGGTCAAGCTCCGTCATTGCGTATCGGCCGGCGAAGCGCTTCCCGCCGAAATCGCGCGGCGCTTTGGCGAACGCTACGGCGCCGACATTCTTGACGGCCTCGGCTCGACCGAGATGCTGCATATTTTTCTCTCGAACCGCCCCGGCGACGTGCGTTACGGCACAACCGGCAAGCCCGTGCCGGGCTACGACGTTCGCCTCGTCGGCGAAGACGGCGCAACCGTCAAGCCGGGCGAGATGGGCGAGTTGCAGGTGCGTGGGCCGTCGAGCGCCGTGATGTACTGGAACAATCGCCGCCAGTCGCGCTTCACCTTCCTCGGCGAATGGACGCGCTCGGGCGACAACTATATCGAGGACGGCGATTATTACGTCTATTGCGGGCGGCGCGACGACATGCTCAAGGTCGGCGGCATTTTCGTCTCGCCGTTCGAGGTCGAAGGCGCGTTGCTCGGCCATCCGGACGTGCTCGAAGCGGCCGTGGTGGCGTGGCCGGACGAGAACAAGCTCACAAAGCCCAGGGCCTTCGTCGTGCTCAAGGCCGGAGCCGCGCCCAACGAGGACACCGCGCGGACGCTGCAGGAGCATTGCCGCGAGCGGCTTGCGCCTTACAAATATCCGCGCTGGATCGAATTCCGCAGCGATCTGCCCAAAACCGCGACCGGCAAGATTCAGCGCTTCAAATTGCGCGCCGAGGCGCCGAAATGACGAATTCGATTTGCGCGTCGAGCCGAGCCACCGGTAAATCCTGTTCGGATAAGCTCCCATACACGTGGGGAATCGCAGATAAGGGGGCTTCGGGCGCTGCACCAAAGCATGGGATAGCGCTCGTCCGTCGCGTGCAAACGGGCTGGTATCCGCGGCGCGGTGGCCGTATCGTCGGCGGTGGGCGGAACCGTCGGGCGAACGCGGGCGAACGGAGCGTCCTCATGTCCGATGCGGCGGGTTCGAGCGATCTCTTCAAGCGGGCGCTGGCAGCATATGAAGCGGGCCAATTCGCCGAGGCCGAGCGTTTTTGTGCCGAATTCAACCGCGGCGACCCCGGTCACTTCGATGCCGCCTCCCTTCTCGCGGCCATTCAATGCCGGTCCGGCCGTCACGAGGAAGCGCTTGCGAGCTATGACCGGATGCTCGAGGCCCGGCCCGATCATGCCGAGGCCTACGTTAATCGCGGCGTCATTCTTCAGGAGCTGAGGCGCTCGAGCGAGGCCCTGGCGAGCTACGACAAGGCACTCGCGATCAACGCCAATGACGCCGAGGCGCACAATAATCGCGGCATCGTGCTCGCGGATCTTCTGCGCCCGGAGGAGGCGCTCGAAAGCTTCGACCGCGCCCTGACGATCAGCCCGTCTTACGCCGACGCGCTCTACAACCGCGCCATGGTGCTCCACGGGCTCATGCGCCTTGCGGAGGCGCTTGCGAACTACGACGCGGCGCTGGCGATCCGGCCGCAGGACGCCGATGCGCTGAACCGACGCGGCGACGTCCTGCGTCAACTCAATCGCCTCGAGCAGGCGCTCGTGAGCTGCGAGAGCGCGCTCGCGATTCGTCCGGACATGGCCGAGGCCCACAACAACCGCGGCCTCATTCTCAAGGAGCTGCGTCGCCTGCCGGAGGCGCTGGAAAGCTTCTGCAAGGCCCAAGAGCTCGCGCCGAAATATGCGGAGGCGCATTGGAACGAGGCGGCGCTGCGGCTTCTGACCGGCGAATTCCTGCGCGGCTGGGCAAAATACGAGTGGCGATGGAAGTGCGATGACGGCGCGGCGTCGCGAATTCCCCCAATCGCAGTGGGACGGTCTCGCCTCGCTCTACGACAAGACGATCCTGCTTCACGGCCACGGCCGGCCCGGCGAAGCCATCATGTTCTGCCGCTACGCGCCGCAGGTTGCCGCGCGTGGCGCGCGCATCGTCCTTGACGTGCCCGAACTGGTGCGCCCTGTGATGAAGAGCCTTGTCGGCAGCCCGCATGTTCTCTCGGAAGGCGAGGAGCCGTCCCGCTTCGACCTGCATTGCCCACTCGCGAGCCTGCCGCGGGCGTTCGGAACCAAGTTCGACACGATCCCGACCGCAACCCCTTATTTGCGCCCGCCGACGGACGCGCTGCTGAACTGGGAGATGCGGCTTGGCGCAAAAAAAGGCCGCGGATCGGCGTCACCTGGGCCGACAGTCCGATTGACGAAACCGGCCGCAGCCGCTCGATCGGGCTCGATATCTTGCTGCCGCTTTTTGCGATCGAAGCGACGTTTCTGCGCCTGCAGAGGGAGCTGCGGCCCGGCGACGAAGCGCAGCTCAAGAGCCGCAACGTCTTCGATCCGACCGAGTTCCTCGGCGATTATTCCGATCTCGCGGCGCTCGTGTCGCGGCTCGACCTCGTCATCTCGGTCGACACCGACATCGCCCACCTCGCCGGCGCGCTCGGCAAGCCGGTGTGGATCCTCCTGCCGTTCACGCCGGACTGGCCCTGGCAGCTTAACCGCAACATCACGCCTTGGTACCCGACCGCGCGGCTCTACCGCCAGGCCAAGCCCGGCGATTGGCTCGAGGTCATTGCGCGGATCGCGGCCGATCTGCCGAGCGTGGTCGCGCGCGACGCGGCGGCCCAACCGCTCCGCAACCTGTTGTAGCCCCGAGGCCGCCAGTGTCCGAAGCCGCATCGACCGAGCCCCCTCACCCGCCCCCGCAAGCGGGGGAGGGTGGGGTGGGGGCGGCAGCGGCGGCCTACGAGGCCGGTCGGTTCGAGGCTGCGGAGCGGATCTGCATCGCCGTGCTCGGCCGCGATCCCGATGAGTTCGATGCGACGCGGCTTCTCGCCCTGCTGCAACATCGCGCCGGACGCTGCGTCGAAGCGCTCGCGAGCTGCGACCGCGCCCTGGCGCTCTGGCCGAGCCATGCCGAGACGCTGAGCAATCGCGGCAATGTGCTGAGCGATCTCAAGCGCTTTGCCGAAGCGCTCGCAAGCTATGACAAGGCGCTGCGCATCGAACCGGACTTTGCGGAAGCGCATTACAATCGCGGTCTGCTGCTCAAGCGCCTCAAGCGTTTCGAGGAAGCACTGGCGAGCCTCGACAGGGCCTTGGCGATCCGCGCCGATCATGCGCAGGCACACAACACGCGCGGCAACGTGCTTTACGAGCTCGATCGGTGCGCAGAGGCGCTCGCGAGCTACGACAAGACGCTCGCAATCCGCCCAGATTTCGCCGAAGCGCTCAACAATCGCGCCGTCGCGCTCTACCGGACGCGGCAATTCGCAGAGGCGCTCGCGAGCTATGACCAGGCAATTGCGGTCCGACCCGACTATGCCGAGGCATTCAATAATCGCGGTATTGTGCTCAAGGAGCTGCGGCGCGTCGAGGACGCGCTGGCGAGCTATGGCCGGGCCCAGCAGTTGGCGTCCGATTACGCTGATGCCCATTGGAACGAGGCCCTGCTTCGGCTCCTGATCGGCGATTTCGCCGCGGGGCTTGCAAAATATGAATGGCGCTGGCGGCGCGCGAATTTCACCTCGCCGTTACGGAATTTTCCGCAGCCGCAATGGGACGGCACCGAGGCGCTCGATGGCAAGACGATCCTGCTCCATGGCGAGCAGGGGTTCGGCGACGTCATCCAGTTCTGCCGCTACGTGCCGCAAGTGGCCGCACGCGGCGCCCGTGTGATGCTCGAGGTCGCGGAATCGCTGTGCGGACTGGTGGGCTCGCTTGGGGCGGCGCAGATCATCGCCGCCGGTGCCCGCCTGCCGGCGTTCGATCTGCATTGCCCGCTCATGAGCCTGCCGCTTGCATTCGGCACGCGGCTCGACACCATCCCGGCGGCGGTACCCTATCTCGCCCCGCCGGCCGATGCGGCCGCGGCTTGGGAAGCGCGGCTCGGGCCGAGGACGCGGCCGCGCATCGGCATCGCCTGGGCCGGCAATCCGCGCCAGGAGAATGACCGCAACCGGTCGGCAAGCTTGAAGGCACTCGTGCCGCTCTTAGACATCGACGCGACTTTCGTCAGCCTGCAAAAGGACCTGCGGGCGGGCGATGGCGCGCTTCTCAAGGCGCGCGCCGACATTATGAATCTCGGCGGCGCGCTTGCCGATTTCTCCGATGCCGCGGCGCTCGTCAGCCGGATGGACGCGGTGGTGTCGGTCGACACCAGCATTGCCCATCTTGCCGGCGCCCTGGGCAAGCCGGTTCTCGTCCTGTTGTGCTTCACGCCCGACTGGCGCTGGCTCATCGGAGGCGATACCAACCCGTGGTACCCGACGGCACGGCTGTTCAGGCAGGCGCAGCCCCAGGATTGGGACGCGCCGGTCGCGCAGGCCGCTGCCACACTCAAGGCGATGCTGCCGCAAGGCAACGGGTGAACGGGGTCCGCGCAGGGTCACGGCAAGCCCGAGTTTGAAACCCGCTACTTCGTTGCAGCCTTGAAGGGGCAGCGGGCCGGCCCGCGCGGCACCATTCTTGCTCGCGAAGGCGAGAACGACACGAAGGACTGCTCATGGCTTTCCCCGCACGGTTGATCGAAGGCTATCGCCTGTTCCTTTCAAATCGCCTGCCGGTGGAGCAGAGCCGCTATCGTGAACTCGCGGAGGCCGGGCAATCGCCGGAGATCGTGGTGATCGGGTGCTGCGATTCGCGCGTGTCGCCCGAGGTGATTTTTGACGCTCGTCCGGGCGAGCTATTCGTGATCCGCAATGTCGCAAACCTCGTGCCTCCCTACACTCCTGACGGAGCGCAGCGCGCGGTTTCGGCGGCGCTCGAATTCGCCGTGCTCGCCCTGAAGGTCAGACACATCGTCGTTCTAGGGCATGCGCGATGCGGCGGCGTTCGCGCGTTCGCCGAGCGCGCCGAACCGCTGTCGCCGAGCGATTTCGTCGGCAAATGGATGGAACTGCTGGCACCCGCGGCCGCCGCCATCGCGCCCGAGCGCCAGCATGCAAGCTTTGCCGATTATCTCGATGAATTGGAACGTGCGTCGGTCATCCATGCGCTCGACAATCTCATGACATTTCCGTGCGTGCGTGCCCTGGTCGAACGCAAGCGCCTGCAGCTGCATGCTGCCCATTTCGATGTGGCGACGGGACAACTTTCAGTATTCGATCCGGCAACGAAGATTTTCGGCGACATTGCCGGTGCCGAACATCGTCGGCTATCCGCGCGGCACATGTAGGCGCAATCGCCATTGAGAGGTCGGACCCATCACGCCGAGCGAGCGAGCGCGCCGTCGATCATGTCGATCGTGTTGCCGAGACCGTAGATCGCGACGAATGAGCCGAAGCGCGGGCCTTTTTCCTGGCCGAGCAGCACCTGGTAGAGCATGTTGAACCATTCGAGCGAGACGCCGGGCTTGCCGTCCTTGGTCTTGATCTTGCCCGACGTGTCGAGGAATGGCGGACGGCGGCCAACTTCGTAGACGACCTCCTGGATTTTTTCGGCCGGGCTCTCGGGCGGCAATTGCGACAGGGCATCCCGCAGGTCGGCAAGTGCCGCGCGCTCGGCCTCGCCCGCTACACGAAACCGCTTTTCCGGCAGCACGAAGTCGCGGAAATAGTGGATCGCATAATCGACGAGCCGGCCAAGCGCAGGGTGGCTCTCTCGCGTCACGCCCGGCCAATAGCGGCCGATGAAGCCCCATAGCGTCTCGGCATTTTCCGCATTCGATGCCGATACGAGATTGAGCAGCATCGAGAACGAGATCGGCACGTCGGGTTTGGGCGGCTTGCCGGTGTGGATGTGCCACACCGGATTGGTGAGGCGCTGCTTCGAATCCTGGCGTTCATAGGCCTCCAGGAACTGCTGATATTCATCGACGTGGCGCGGGATGACATCGAAATAGAGCCGCTTCGCGGCCTTCGGCTCGCGATACATGAAGAGCGACAGGCTTTCCGGGCTCGCGTAGCGTAGCCATTCCTCGATGGTGAGCCCGTTGCCCTTGGACTTCGAAATCTTCTGGCCGTGCTCGTCGAGGAACAGCTCGTAATTGAACCCTTCCGGCGGCGTGCCGCCGAGCGCCCGGCAGATCTCACCCGAGAGCTTCACGGAGTCGATCAGGTCCTTGCCGGCCATCTCATAGTCCACGCCGAGCGCGACCCAGCGCATCGCCCAGTCGGGCTTCCATTGCAGCTTGCAGCGCCCGCCGGTAACAGGCGTCGTCATGCGCGCGCCGGTCTCAGGATCGTCATAGGAGATGGTGCCGGCTGCCGCGTCACGGTCAACGATCGGCACCTGCAGCACCACGCCGGTGCGCGGACAGATCGGCAGGAACGGCGAATAGGTCTCCGCGCGCTCGGCGCGCAGCGACGGCAGCATGATCGCCATCACCTCCTCGAAGCGCGCCAGCACGGCGAGAAGCGCCGCGTCGAACCGTCCGGAGGCGTAGCACTGCGTTGACGACAGGAACTCGTAGTCGAAGCCGAAGGCGTCGAGAAAGGCGCGCAGTCGCGCATTGTTGTGGGCGCCGAAGCTTGGATGAGTGCCAAACGGATCGGGGACTTTGGTCAGAGGCTTGCCGAGATGCACGGCGAGGAGCTCCTTGTTGGGGATGTTGTCGGGCACCTTGCGTAACCCGTCCATGTCGTCGGAGAAGGCGATGAGCCGGGTCGCGACCTTGTCGCAGGTCTGCACCCGAAAGGCGTGGCGCACCATGGTGGTGCGGGCGACCTCGCCGAACGTGCCGATATGCGGCAGGCCAGATGGTCCGTAGCCGGTCTCGAAGATCACCACGTCCTTGGGATGAACTTTAAGACGCGCCACAATCTTGCGCGCCTCCTCGAACGGCCAGGCATTGGATTGCTCGGCAAACGCACGCAATTGCGCACCGTCGTCACGCCGCGCCGCATTGCCGTCCGTTACTTCCCGCACTATCCGGTCCTCAAAACGGGCTGATCGGAAAATAGCGCAGCCACAGGTCGGTGAAGCGCCCGGTTTCCCAGATGCGATAGAGCGACCAGTTGATGGCAAGCCTCAGCGTATCGTTGCCG
>Ga0306920_100012838_pt1 | contig 11384 bp, 10 predicted proteins | sample flu12Cox44000170_FD_204666 | JGI IMG/M metagenome (GOLD analysis project Ga0306920, IMG submission 204666) | Lab enrichment of tropical soil microbial communities from Luquillo Experimental Forest, Puerto Rico - flux4day.12C.oxic.44.000.170 (v2)... | ecosystem: Environmental > Terrestrial >...
CGCCCGGGAAGAGGTTCGTCGGAGCGTCTACGTTCATGTCAAGCGCTCCTTGATCGTCCCGATACTGGGTGCGTTCGACGCGGCCGACACCGACGCAAGCTGCCCTGTCCGCTTTGCGACCACGCAGCCAACACAGGCCTTGGGAATGCTCAACGGCGAGCTTCTCAACGATGCGGCTCGCAACTTCGCCCGTGACTTGTCCCGGCTGGTCGGCGACGATCCCGTCTCTGACGTGCGGCTGGCCCTGCGGCGCGTCACCCAGCGTGAGCCTACTGCGCAAGAGGTCGAGCGTGGCGTCAACTTCCTGGCGCAATCGAGAAAGACACACCATCTTACAGCCCAAGAAGCGCTTCGGAACTTCTGCCTGTTGGCGCTGAACCTCAATGAGTTCATCTACCTGAATTGAATCGAGGCGTTTTCGATATGCAAAGGAACACTGAGTTTTGCGGCAGGACCCGGCGTGAGTTCCTTTGGCAGGTGGGCGGCGGTTTTGGTGCGGTCGCGCTCTCGGGCCTGCTCGGCGATCGCTTCTTTGCGGGACAAGCCGTGGCTGCCGACGGCGTAAGCAAGTTCGTCAACCCGCTGGCCCCACGACAACCGCATTTCCCGGCCAAAGCGAAGAGCGTGATTTTCCTCTTTATGTATGGCGGCCCATCGCACATCGACACCTTCGATTACAAGCCGCAAATGAAGGGCATGGACAACAAGACGGTCACCGTCAAGACCAGCGGCCGCGGCGGCATCAAGAACGAAGGGCGGATTGTCGAGCCGCGCTGGAACTTCAAGTCCTACGGCCAATGCGGCAAGTGGGTCAGCGATCTGTTTCCCCATCTTGGCCGTTGCGTGGACGATATTGCCTTTATCCATTCCATGACCGCCGATTCGCCACAGCATGGCTCTGCCATGTTCCAAATGAACACCGGCAAAATCCTAAGCGGTAGCCCGTGCCTGGGATCTTGGGTCAACTACGGCCTTGGAAGCGTCAACGAGGATCTTCCCGGCTTCGTTGTCATGCTCGACCCGCGCGGCGGGCCGATTAGCGGAGCCAAGAACTGGTCGAGCGGCTACATGCCCGCTCACTACGAGGGGACGCTACTGCGCTCCGCGGGTGCACCGATCCTCGACCTCACGCGGCCGCGAGGGCTGAGCGCTGCTGCCCAACGCGACCTGCTTGACGGGTTGCGCGCCTACAACACTGAGCACTACGCCGTGTGCGGCGCTAATTCGGCGCTGTCGGCCCGTATCGCCAGTTATGAGTTGGCTTACAAGATGCAAAGTTCCGCGCCAGAGGCGGTGAACCTAAGCCAAGAAACGGAGAAGACGCGGGAGCTTTATGGCCTGAATGACAAGCGGACTCAAATATTCGGTCGCCAGTGTTTGCTCGCCCGTCGGCTGGTGGAGCGCGGCGTGCGCTTCATCCAAATCTATTCGGGTGGCAACCATAACGATCTCAGCTGGGATGCCCACGGCGACCTGGTCAAGAACCACGAGCTGCATTGCGGCGAAACTGATAAGCCGATCGCTGGCTTGATTGCTGATCTCAAAAGGCGCGGGCTGCTGGACTCGACGCTCATTGTGTGGGGCGGAGAGTTTGGCCGGCAGCCGACCGCCGAATATGCCAAAGGCACCGGCCGCGATCACAACGCATTCGGCTTTACGATGTGGATGGCCGGTGGAGGCATCAAAGGCGGCGTCAGCGTCGGCAAGACTGACGAATTGGGCAGTGCCGCCGTGGAAAAGCCGTTCCACGTCAAGCGCTTGCACGCAACCATTCTGCACCAGCTAGGCCTGGAGCCTGATCGGCTCACCTACTTCTATGGGGGCCTCGATCAAAAGCTCGTCGGCGTCGAGGGCGCCGAGCCGATCGAGGAAATCATCGGCTGAGGCGTCATTTCTTCACTCGGTTCAACGTCGCTCGCGCGTAGACCTCGAACGGCTTGTTCGGCGCGGCCAGCTCGAAGGTATGCTCTAGGCGATCGTCCTTGACTATATATCGCTCGCGTGCCCGCCAGCCGGGCGGCGTGTTTTCGCACGATTCGCTCGTGAGTTCGATGACCTTATCGCTCCTCGGGTCGCTGGTCAGCACGTAGTGGTTTACAAACCCCTCGCCGTGGAATTGGCGAAAAACGTTCGTCTTGCGGGACTTGTCGTAGCTGACGTAGCCAAAGTCCTCGTGATGCTCGCCGCCTTTTTCATTCTTATAATCGGCTGTGCCAGCAATCCTCAGGTATCGTTCGTTTAGAGCGAAGGAAACTTCCAGGCGGACCGTGCCTTTGCCCGGGTTACCCTGGCTCGTGCCTTCCCAGATGCCGACGAGCGGCCGCCATACTTTCCAGCGATCCTCCTTTTTCGCGGACTGGGTATCGTCGGCTATCGCCGAGGCGACTAGTCGGGGAAACATGAAAAACCCTAGAACAAGTGCACCGATCCACCCGCGGTTCATTTTGGGATCTCCCTTTCTCAAAGCGGTCATCCACCAAGGACATCGCTAATCAGCCGGGCATACCAGTGACGACGATTTCCAGGCGGGCGATCTTGCCATTCTTAATGGTGAAGAGATCATATCCATGCATCGGGGCGGGAAACGCCGAGGAGGTACACGTCCATTCAGCTCGGACGATCGCTCCGTCCATGTCTACACGATCAAGGGTGAGTTTCATGTCGGGCAACGGATTGGCCGTTTGTCGGCGAAAGCTCTCGCGGATCGCGGCCTTGCCGGAATGCGTGACCGGCCGACCGCTAAACGGCTCGATGAAGACCGCGTCTTCCCAAAATAGCGAGACCATCTGTTCTTCGCCGCTGGAACCGGCTTGCATCGCTCGAAAGAGACTCTCCACGATTGCTCGGTCTGACGTCCCCACGGACATAGCAAACCCCCTTCGCAAAAGATACAATTCGGGAATGCCCGGACACATTCCCTCGCTTGACGAACAATCGCTCGCGCGGCTGCGCGAGTATGTGGTCACGTTGCGGTACGAAACCAATGGCGCGTTGCCGCTTGCCCGGCTCGTAGGCCTTGCACGGGACGTTTCTTCGCCAGCGGGAATTACCCTGGATCTTCGCGCCACCGAGCGATTGGGAGCGCCCTTAGTCGTGGTGCGGATTCCCGAAGCCGCCGCGACCGCAGTCGCACTCGACGGATTGACTCGACGAGAATCGCAGGTCTGCGCTTTGATCGCCCAAGGGCGGTCCAACAAGCAGATCGCTGCTCGGCTCTCTATCACGCCCGGCACCGTAAAGGACCACGTCCACAAGATTCTCCAGAAAACCGGATCGCCGAACCGAGCAGCCATCGCGGTCGCCTATCAAGCCGCACAGGCGGCTTCGGGTCGGCTGCCTTGCGAGTAATCCTAACATGCGCGGTCTTGCGAGGCATCCATCTTTGGATGGATACTTTCCAATTTGGCGGCACAGGGATTCTTATTCTTGCCTGTGTAAATGCGCGCGCAGACAGGAGTGTCGGTGCCATGCCATGCACTGATTAGAGGACACCGTGGAGGCAGGCCAAGCAGAGATTCCTTATCTCGACACCTTTTCAAAGGCCGCCGAGCTGAGCAGCTTCACTGGAGCGGCGAAGGCGCTACGCCTCACACAAGCGGCAGTCAGCCAACGCATTCACGTTCTCGAAAAGACATTGGGCAAGGCGCTATTCCAGCGGCGGGGCGGTCGCGTTCTGCTCACCGAAGCGGGACAAGAACTTTATGAGTTCGCTCAACAGATACTCGACTTACACCGGCAAGCACGCCAAAAGATCAGCTGCCAGAAGACCATGCTCAGAGGAGAGCTGCGTATTGCCGCCAGTTCCATTCCCGGCGAGCATCTCCTCCCCGCCATCCTGTCCGTCTTCGGCCAGAAGCACCCGCACATCCGAGTTCACGCGTCCGTTAGCGATAGCATGGCCGTCATGACTCAGGTTGAGCACGGCAATGTCAGCCTCGGACTGGTCGGCCGCAAGGCCGACAACCCGCACCTGGAGTTCCGCTATCTCGCTAGCGACCGAATGGTGCTCATCGTGCCCCCGCGCCACGCGCTCTTCCGTCGGAAGAGGATAACCGTGAAGCAACTTTCTCGCTATCCCCTGGTCCTGCGGGAAGTCGGCTCCGGGCTACGGCACTGCTTCGAGAAGTCACTGGACCGATCAGGACTATCGCTGGCGGATTTCCGTGTGGCTCTGGAACTGGGCAGCAATGAAGCGATCAAGGAAGCAGTGCTTCGCGGCGCCGGGATCGCCATCCTGTCCACCTACGCAGTACAAAAGGAAATCCGGGCAGGCGAGTTGCACACAGTTCAGGTCAGCGACCTAAAGTGCGACCGGGACATGTACGTTGTGCAAGACCGCCGACGAGTGTTGCCGCTTCCAGCCCGGCAGTTCTTGACCTTCCTCGAGACCAATCCCATTGCGGACCTTACCCCATAAGCGTTACTTATGACCCCGTCGTAGGCTATCACCGAGTCTCGATGACGATCGTGCAGCGACCCGGCTACCTTGACAGAGGACACTGACGTCAAGCCGAGCTGCACACAGCCGTGCAGTATCCGCGACCGCGGGCTTTCCGCCGAAGGAGCAATGCCGTGCAGATCCGAATTCTGATCACCACGCTGGCCGCACTTAGCGGTCTTGTGTTTTGCGGGGAAACTCGGAGCGAGCCCCCGAAGCCACCACAGAAAACGCACGCCGACATCGAATTATTCGAGCTGAACAAGATCCAATGGCAGCAAGGGCCTCCTTCGTTGCCGAAAGGCGCTTTGTTGGCCATACTCGAAGGCAACCCGACCAAAGAAGGTCCGTTCGTATTTCGGCTCAAGCTCCCTGATGGTTACCGCGTGCCGCCTCACACACATCCAAAGACCGGGCGGGTCACGGTTATTTCCGGCACTTTCAACATCGGGATGGGCGACAGATTCGATCAGAACGCCACGGAAGCCATGGCTGCTGGCACCTATGGCTATTGGCCCGCTGGCATGAAGCACTTCGTTTGGGCCAAGGGGGAAACCGTCCTTCAGTTTCACGGGATGGGGCCGTGGTCGATCCAGTATATCAACCCTGCTGACGATCCTCGCAACCAAAAGAGATAAGCGACCGCAACAGTTCGAAAGTAACTCCGGCAGCCAAGCCTAGAAGCCTTCCGGTTGACTCGTCCACTGCACTTCCCCTTTCTGAACCTCGTAAGATTAGAAGAGGTTCCTAGGGAAAGTCGCGCCATGAACCGATTTGATTCGGAACAGCTTGAGACGTTTGAGCACGAGACGGTCGTGCAGCCCGCGCTCGGCGACAGCGATGGGCGGGAGGCCGGCGCTTCTAAGAGGAAGATTGTCGCCGGCAGCGCGCCACAGCTCACCAAGGAGACACAGGGCCTTTTGCGCGTCCGGCTGCGCGCCGCCGCGCTCATGCTCCTACTTGGTTTCGGGTTGTTCCTGATTCGTCACGTCGTCGGAGTGCTTACCACCGAGCCATTCGATGTTCCGCTCCTGGTCCTTCACTTCATTGTGGTGATCGTCCTCAGTTTTGTTTCAATCCTGTTGTGCCGGCAATGCCCTCTGTCGATGCGAAAGCTTCGCATTGCCGAGTTGGTCATCTTTAGCCTTCCGGCGGCGTTCTTCTTGCTCTTGCAGCACCGCGTGATGCTGTCCGAAATCGCGCGCGGCTTTATGCCCGCGCCGATGCCGTTTTGGCTGCTTTTGATCTTCACGTATGGGATGTTCATCCCAAACAGCTGGCGGCGGGCAGCGTGGGTAATTGGCGCGATGGCGTTGGCGCCGGAGCTGCTTGTCATTGGCATGATACTGGCCTATCCGCAAGCTGAGTTGATGATGGGGATGGGCTTCGTCAATCATGCGCTGGTGCTGATCACCGCGGCCGTCGCGGCGGTGAGCGGCACCCATTTGATCAACACCCTTCGGCGAGAGGCATTCGAGGCCAAGCAGCTCGGGCAATACCGCCTTATCGCCCCGCTCGGCGCCGGCGGCATGGGCGAAGTTCACTTGGCCGAACACCGCATGCTGAAGCGGCCTTGCGCCATCAAACTGATTCGTGCGGAGCAGGCCGGCGATCCGAATACCTTGGCTCGATTCGAGCGAGAGGTTCGCATGACCGCCCTGCTGTCGCATTGGAACACGATCGAAATCTTCGATTATGGCCGGACGGAGGACGGCACCTTCTTTTATGTGATGGAGTATCTGCCGGGCCTGAGCCTGGAAGAGTTGCTTCAGCGTCATGGTCCGCTGCCGGCCGAGCGCGTCGTTCACCTATTGCGGCAGACCTGCCACGGCTTGCGGGAAGCCCACGCCGTCGGGCTGATCCACCGCGACATCAAGCCGGGCAACATTTTCTCGGCCCAGCGCGGCGGCCTATACGATGTGGCCAAGCTTCTGGATTTTGGCTTGGTCAAGCCCGTGAGCAACATTTCCTCGGCACGTCTGACACAGGAGGGAAGCATTTCGGGCACACCGCTCTACATGTCCCCCGAACAGGCCCGCGGCATCGATGAACTGGACGCCCGCAGCGACATTTACTCGCTGGGCGCGGTAGGCTACGCTCTGCTCACTGGCCGACCGCCGTTCGAGCAGAAGAACCCTTTCGATGTCATGATCGCACATGCCCGCGACAAAGTCGTGCCGCCGTCAGAATTACGGGCTGATGTGCCCGCTGATCTCGAACAGGTGATTCTCCGCTGCCTGGCCAAGACGCCGGAGGACCGATTCCCGAATGCCGACAGTCTGGAACAAGCCCTTGCCGAGTGCGCGGTCGCCGACGGGTGGACTCAGGCAGATGCCGCGCGCTGGTGGCAAGAGAACGAGCGGTCGGGGGGCGGCGTCGTGTAGCTGAAGTCGTGAGACTTCGGTTTTCGTCCGCATTTCTCGCTCTATTTTCCCCACCACTTTAGCACTCTGAGCGCACGGAGAGTATTCCAGCGGCTCGGCGCGCCGACGCGTTCCAGCTCGAAGTACGTCTTACCTCTGTACGAGTTTTGCAGCGACCAGCGGCCGTCCTCGAGCTGGGTGCCTTTGACGATGTCGATGGCGTCGGCCAGTCTCGGATCGCGGGGCGCGGCGACTGTTTGGAAGTAATCGAGAGCGCGAAGGATGTCGTAGTGCCAGCGCGGCGGGAAAGCGAAGCGAATGAACACGGGCTTGATGATTTTGCCCGTCCGGTGCGAGCGAAAGAGCCGGTGCACCAAGAGGAACTCGCGACCAAGGCCTTGCGCGTCGCGCACTGCCTTCTTGCGCTTGCCCCTGTGCAGTTCGTAATGGCGCAAGCCTTCGAGCGCGCTAATCGTCGTGTGGACCGACGAGTGCGTCGCCCCTTGGTAACGCCGACAATTCCATCCGCCGTCGGGCATTTGCTGCTCGAGGAGATGTCCGGCAATAGTGTCAAGACGGTCATCGTCATACTTGAAGTACGACAGGACCGAAAGCACCATCCCTGTGACGCATGTCTCGCTTTTGCGTGTCCATTTGGCCCAGGCATCGAGGCCGATACCTCCGTCGGGCTGGATCCCCCGTTCGAGAAGAAGCCGACAGGCCTTTCGCGCTTGGCTGTTGTTGTTGGCAAGGCCGAAGTCGCGAAGCAACAGCATGGTGTAGGTAGTCGAGATCCATTTGGGTGAATAGAGTCCGCTGTCCGACGATTGCCCGCCGGCCCACCTCCCATCGGGATCCTGCTTAGCGAGTAAGCGAGCGCCCCAGCCATCGCGCGCGACCTTTTTTCGCTCGCGCTCGACGGTGTGTTCACCCGCCCCGGTCAAATCACGTAGCGTTTGCCAGCGAATGGCCGGATCGCCTTCGAGAAGCCATTGGAGGGCTGCATCGGTCCGTGGTGTCATAGTCGCTTTGGAAGTACTCATGGGCCTCCGTCCAACAGGGGAACGTCAGCGGCTGATCTAGTAATTTTATGGGCAACCCGGCACGCACATGGCTAGAATGCCTCAGACATCGCGTCTGGGAATAATCGCCAACGCCGGGGTGCGCGTTCGCGTTACGACTAGGGAAGGTGCTCGGCAAGTCGGCTCGTTGGTGTCATCGTCCAATTGGGGGAAGATACATGGTTGCAAAACTTCCGGCCGGGACGTTTCTTGGCAAGACACGGAGTCGCCGCGAAGCGGCCGGCTTCACCTTTGTAGAGTCCGCCTACTCGGGTGAATCGCAACTTCACCTCCCGCGTCACACCCATGAAAATGCTTTCCTCTGTTTTGTCGTCGCAGGCGTGTGCGAAGAGTGCTACGGTCGCAAGTCTCGGACCGTCTCCTCGTCCGCCCTCGTGTACCACCCAGCTGGAGAGCCGCACAACGAGCGCTGGCACGGCACGGAAGGCCGCGCTTTCCATGTCGATATCTCCCAGGCTCGCGCAATGGCGATCCGCGAATATGCGCCGGTCCTGGGTGACCCAGCAGAATTCCACAGTGGGATGGCTCCCTGGCTCGCTACCCGGCTGTATCGGGAGTACCGGCAGCAGGACAATGTTATCATGCTCGCCATGGAAGGGCTGGTTCTTGAAATCCTTGCCGAAGTGTCCCGCCACCGCGTTCCCCGTCTCGAGCGCACACCGCCACGCTGGTTGCTTCGGGCCCGAGAGCTTCTCGACGCCCGTTTCGCGGAAAGCGTCTCTCTTGACGAGATCGGATCGGAGGTCGGGGTTCACCCCGTACACTTCTCTCGAGTATTCCGTCGCCATTTCGAGTGCACTCCAGGCGACTACGTGCGCAAGCTGCGCGTCGATGCTGCCTGCCGGCAGCTAACGACGTCCGACAAGCCCTTGAGTGAAATTGCCTTGTCGGCCGGTTTCGCCGACCAGAGCCATTTCACGAAAACCTTTCGCCGGCTCACGCGGACTACGCCCGGCGAGTTTCGGCGAAGCTTCCGCGCGCGCTAATGGCACTCAAGGGGATGTTGCATTCGTACAAGATCGGCGGTCGGTCTCGAACGTAGAATGGCGCAGCCGGGAGTCCGAGTGAAGAATGATTCCCGCCCTCCGGGCGCTCACGCTACCCGGCTCGCCAACACAGTGAGGGAACCCCTATGAAACGTCTTCTTGCTTTCGCGTTGTTTTCGCTTGCGGTCACGCCCTGCCTCACGGCACACGCCGAAGACAAGCAGCCGAGTGGTCGCCTGGTGATCAAGTCCGAAGTGCTCGGTGAAGAGCGTGTCGCCTTAGTTCGCACTCCGGCTAACTATGGCATTAACGATGTGCGGTATCCGGTTCTCTATATGACTGACGGCGCCGCTCACGTCGGGCACACGGCTGGCACCATCGAGTTTCTGGCCCAGAATGGCCGGATGCCGGAAATGATTATCGTCGCCATCACCAACACCGACCGCACCCGCGACTTGACGCCGACCAAGGGCAAGGACACGGAGGGGAAGGAGCTAGCGTCGAGCGGCGGCGCCGACAAGTTCCTAAAGTTCATCGAAACCGAGTTGATCCCGCAAGTGGAGAAGACCTATCGTACGCAGCCGTACCGCATCTTCGCCGGCCATTCGCTCGGCGGGCTGCTCGCGGTACACGCGTTTGCCACCAAGAACGACCTTTTCAATGCATTCATTGCCGTTAGCCCGAGCCTGTGGTGGGACAACCAAGTCGCAATTAAGGAAACCGAGAAGTTTCTCCAAGGGCGCAAAGACCTGGAACGAGGTCTCTTTGTCACCCTTGGCGACGAAAAGGGAGGAATGCGGGCAGGCTACGACAAGCTGAAAGACCTGCTTGGCCACCAGCACCTGAAAGACTTCGCCTGGGATTCCATGCTGATGGAGGACGAAGATCATGGCACCGTCGTTTTGCGCAGCCACTACTTCGCTCTCAAGAAACTTTTCGATGGCTGGCAAGGTGGTCCCAAGCTTCTGGCTGGCGGCCTACCGGCCGTTGAGGAGCACTACAAGAAGCTTTCGGCCAAGTACAAATACACGGTTGTGCCGCCAGAAACGTTGATAAATCAGCTCGGATATCGGCTGCTCGGCGACAACAAGAAAGACGAGGCCATTGCCGTATTCGAGTCAAACGTCAAGCGGTATCCGAACTCCGCCAACGTCTACGACAGCCTGGCGGAGGGGTACGAAAAGAGCGGCAAGATGGACCTCGCCAAGCCGAACTATGAACGAGCCGTTCAGCTTGCGACCAAGAACAATGACGCGAACCTGCCGCTTTTCCGGATCAACTTCGAGCGCGCGAGCAAGGCGGTGAATTGCGAAGAGCCTGTTCTGCCTGCTTTTGTGGGTTGGCCTGACCACGACGGCGGCCTCTGCCGGGCGTAGCGATTCGGACGGCGAGAAGACCAAGCGTGTGGAGGGACTGCTGAGGGGCTGTTACGAGAACGGGCAGTTCAACGGTGCAGCGTTGGTCGCCGCCAGAGGCCGAATCCTCTACAGGGGCGCATTCGGTTACGCGAACTTCGAGTGGCGCGTTCGTAACACACCCGATACTAAGTTCCGCATCGCCTCCATCTCCAAGACGTTTCTCACTATCGTCATGTTGCAATTGGTCGAGCAGGGCAAGGTAGACCTGGACCGCAGTGTTAACTACTACCTGCCGGGCTTTTCTCGTAAGTGGGGCCACCGGGTCACCCTCCGCCAGATCTTGACGTATACCTCGGGACTACCAGACTACAATTCCATCCCCGACTTCTTCCGGCAGGCACAGGCCGGGCCGATGACCGACGACGAGTTCTTGCAACGGATAGCCGAACATGACCTCGCATTCGAACCGGGCACGAGTTTTGGTTATAGCAGCGACGGCATCAACGTCCTGGCGTGCCTGATCGAGAAAGTAACCGGAAAGCCGTACGCGCAAGTACTCAAGGAGCGAGTTATCGAGCCTGCGGGGCTAACCGACACGGGCTATGCCCGGCAGGAAGTTATCCTGGAGAAGCGGGCGGCGGGCTACCGGAAGACGCTTGCGGGCCTGGAAAACGCCCCTTTCTACCGCCCCGAGCCGGCAAGCGGCCTCTACTCCACGGTTGACGACTTATTTCGCTACAACCTAACTCTGTCGTCGGACAGGCTTCTGTCTGCCCGACACAAAGAGTTGATTTGGAGTGTGTCGCCCCACGGAAACGCCTACGGATGGCTCAATTACAAGCTCACGCTGCCTAATGCTAAGGACGAATTGCTTATCCTGATGACCGAGGGCGCGGTTTACGGATTCTACTCCCGCTTCCTCCGCCTACCGCGCGACGATTGTTTCATCGCCCTGTTAACGAACGTGCGTTCCTCCCGCAATTACCTCCCGGAGATCGGCGACGCAATCATTCGCATTCTCTACAACCGCCCCTACACCACGCCGAGGCCGTCGATCGCCAGCGTCCTTCGTGACACAATCATGCGGTCCGGCGTGCAAGCGGCCCTGGACGAATACCGAGATCTGAAGGCAGGCCAGGTGGAGAAGTACGACTTCG
>Ga0306920_100012839_pt1 | contig 11384 bp, 8 predicted proteins | sample flu12Cox44000170_FD_204666 | JGI IMG/M metagenome (GOLD analysis project Ga0306920, IMG submission 204666) | Lab enrichment of tropical soil microbial communities from Luquillo Experimental Forest, Puerto Rico - flux4day.12C.oxic.44.000.170 (v2)... | ecosystem: Environmental > Terrestrial >...
AACAGCGCTGGGTTTTCGCCGATTACGCCGGAATTTGCCGGAGCTTCAATAGAGAACTCAGTGTTTCTGGAAAATCTCTCTGTCGGTGGCGACAACACTTGCGACGATGCGTCCCCAGGATCAGGCAATCTCCAGTGGCCGCAGCCGGACGTGAGCGGCCCCAATGCGCCCAGCGGATGTGTCTTCGGCGTCAGCGTAGGAGATCCCGCTTTGAGCGCCTTGGCAAACTACGGTGGGCCAACCAGCACATTTCTTCCCGAAGACGGCAGCAACGCCGTTGGCTTGGGCTCCGCATGCCCCGAGACTGATCAGCGAGGCCGGCCCCGAGCCGATCCGAATGCGTGCACGGCGGGCTCCGTGGAGGTTCCGTGAGGGTGGGGTGGTTGTAAGGTAGTGTCACGGTGCGCTGCTGGCGTACCGCAAAGTAGGCTCAACTCGAGATGCGGAGGCCAGGCCCCGTTTGGGGTGGGCCGCTCTCCGCAGCGACAAAAACCGGATTTCGTTGAAAGCGCAAATCTGCACCCCTTCATCCTTCCGGTTAGTGACGCGCGCTGCGCCGCTACACCGGCTTGAGGGGGCATGGAACTTGTACAGTCGCTCGTTGACAAATGGACAACTCGAGGGTTGGACGGGTGCTGTGTGCCCTGCTGGGGACGAGTGTCGTTTTCGCTACGCCCGCGTGTCTGCTCAAAGGGCAGATCGACACCGGAACACCCGATCCGAAGGAACTTGGATCGAAACTTGATGGGGGCGTCGGTGGCTTAGGCGATGGGGGTTACTCTCCTGACGCTGGTGGACCGCCGACTTCCACCGCCGTTTGTACTCCTCCAATCCGGCCAGTAGACACGTCGCATCCGAGCACGGTGGTGGGTACCGGGACCCCTGCCAGCTGCACGGAAGAGGTGTTGAATCAAGCGATTCTTAGAGGTGGCACAATCGCATTTGACTGCGGCGGGAACGCGACCATTCCAATCACCTCACAAAAGGAGCTTAGGCCGGATGTCGATACAACGATTGACGGCCAAGGACAAATTACGCTGAACGGAAATGGGGCAACGCGACTGTTTCACTTCCGGGGCCCCAATTATCGGACCAACACCGCAACGGTGACCCTGCAAAATCTCAGATTGACCAACGGCAGGGCGACTGGAACGCCGATTCCAGAATACCCGAGTGAACCCGCTAAGTGCGCACGTGGCTTTCGGGTGGATGGTGGGGGTGGTGCGATCTACATTCAAGACGGGATCTTGCACGTATTCAACACCACGTTCGAAAACAACCACGGAGAACCCCTTGGACCGGATGTGGCGGGGGGCGCAATCTACGGGTTGGGCGCCCGCGAAATAATCGTCGTCGGCAGCCACTTCATCAATAACAGCGCTTCGAACGGGGGTGCCATTGGGGCGCTCAATACCGACCTGTCGGTGTACAACAGCATTTTCGACGGGAGTGCAGCCCTCGGACACGACGCAAACGGTTGGGATCCGGATTGTCCTCCCGATGAAGAGAGCGGCTCCGGAGGGAATGGGGGAGCTATCTGTATCGACGGAGGCGACAACGGCCTAGTCGTTTTCTGCGGGGACACCTTCACCAGAAGCCGAGGCGGCGAGAATGCATTCGGGGGTGCGATCTTCCGCACCCCGGACATCGAGCAGCAGACCACGATCATCGACCAAAGCACCTTCGACGAAAGCTACTCACCGCATTCAGGTGGAGCGCTTTACTTCCACAACAGCAATCTGCAAATCAGCAAGTCGACGTTCTCCGAGAACCGCGCAGTTTCAGGGGGCAGTTTGCAGGCCGACGGAACTGTCCTTCAGGTGGAGAATTCGACGTTCGCCAATAACCATGGCGACCTCGCTTGGGGGGTGGCGGCGCTATTCGACGTTCAAGGGGACTTCCGAAACTGTACCTTTGTTGGAAACAGCGCTGGCTTTTCGCCGATTACGCCGGAATTTGCCGGAGCTTCGATCGAGAACTCAGTCTTCGTAGGCAATACCTCTGTGGGTGGCAACACCGCTTGCGACGCTCAGTCCGCGGGATCAGGCAATCTCCAATGGCCGCAGCCAGACCGGAGCGGCCCCAATGCGCCCAGCGGCTGCGTTCTCGGCGTCAGCGTCGGGGATCCGGCGTTGAGCCAGTTGGGAGATCATGGCGGGCCAACTTCGACATTTCTTCCAGGGGCCCCCAGCAACGCTCTGCGAAGAGGGTCCGGCTGCCCACAAACTGATCAGCGAGGCTGGCCTAGAGCTGATCGGACCGCGTGCACAGTGGGGTCAGTGGAAGTTCAGTGAAACGCAGTTTTGCACTCGAGGGAAACCGTTCACCGGTCCTTTGAAGGCCGAAACTGACGTAGATGCTTGCGCAAACGAAGGCGGGTCCGAAGCTTTAGCAATTCCAGCCAGGTCCACTGCCGATGTCCAATGAATTGGAAGGGCTCGTCTTCCACCTTGGCGATCCGGTATCCCTTCGACTCAACCAGCCGCGAGAGCGCAACCTCGCGCGCGATCGCCTCGGTCAAAGTGGCCCCCGGGGGCGGATATGGGAGGCCTCCGATCTCTTGAAGGACCTTTTTCGTTGAAAACAGTATCATGGTTTGAAGATGGCTCCCGTCCTCGAGCTTCAGGATCCCGAGCTTCTCCAAGAAGGATTTGTAGAACTCGAGCGGATTGGTTTCTTGGGGTCGCCACCATTCCACTCCAAAGTCGCGCTCGGTCGAAGCAATGATCTGCGGCCAGGAGGCGCGGTCCCACATCATCGATTCGCCCAGCAGGCCGATGCCGATGTCGTGGGTCATCCGAAATTCGAACGCTGAGAGCCAGCCAGCCTTTTTCAAAAAACAGTCGTCTTGCAAAAACAGGTACCAATCGTTTTCGGGGGCCGCCCTCCAACCAGCGTCCCACGCGCCGATGTTGTAGCCGACGTTCTCGCGGTTCAAAACCCGCGGGCGCAGGCGGTCGAAGCGCGCCGGCAAGGCGATTGGCTTCAGGTCGCCGCCGTTGCAGACCACCAGCAGATCGAATTCAGCCCCGGCATCGACGCGCATCATCTGCCTCAACAGTCGGTGGAGATCCTTGGGCGATCGCTCGACCCAGTACGAGACAACCACGCAGGTTCTGGAGGGCATCGGGGCGGTCGATTTATTCGCGAAGCTACCTCAAGTCAATTTGCCGCGGACAGCACCGGCGGGCTATTCACGATGAGCTCTCACGCTCGGGAAACCCGGCGCGCTCACCACGACGGATCAGCCGCGCCTCGAGAACAACGGAATTACTGCAGCATGAGCCAGAAGGGCGCGACCGTGTATGATGACTGGCGTTTCGCGATAAGGTCGACCCCAGAGCGCAATGAAGCTTCTGGTCGTCATCTGCAGCTATCGGGTCACCGACCTGACCATCGACTGCCTGCGATCTCTGGATGGAAAAATCCAGCAGATCCCGGAGTCGAAAGTCGCGGTCATTGAAAATGGCACGAGCCGAGATGACGTCGAGCGCCTGCAGCAAGCGATCGACACCAACGGATGGGGCTCCTGGGTCAATTTGACCTCGGTCTTTCCAAACCGCGGCTTTACCGGCGGCAACAACATCGTGATCCGCGCGGCCCTGGCCTCATCCGATCCCCCCGACTACTTTTTTTTGCTGAACGCCGACACCATCGTCAAAGAAGAGGGGGCGCTACGGCCGCTGGTGGATCTGATGGACCGCGAGCCCCGCGCCGGGATCGCGGGGAGCAAGCTGCTCTCGCTCGAAGGCGAGGTTCAAACTTCCGCGTTTCGCTTTCCGTCCATCGCCAATCAGTTCGACAACGGATTGCACTTGGGCCTCGTCTCGTCTCTGCTCAGCCGTTGGGCGACTGTGATGCCGACGCCCAGCTCGCCCTGCGAGGTGGACTGGGTACCCGGCGCCACCATGATGCTTCGGCGGACCATGCTCGAGGAAATTGGCTTGCTGGACGAGGGGCTCTACACCTATTTCGACGATATCGATCTGTGCCTGCGGGCCAAACGAGCGGGATGGAGCACGTGGTTCGTTCCCGAAAGTCGGATCATCCACCTAGAGGGCGCCTCGACCGGGATCGGCACCAAGATCGCAAAGCGCCGGCCGGCCTACTGGTTCCAGGCGAGGCGGCGTTTCTTCCTCAAGAACTACGGTCCGATGTACACCGCACTCGCCGAGGCGACTTTCATCGCGGGGTTTGCGATGTGGCGGGTGCGCAGGCGGCTGCAGCGCAAGCCAGACCATGACCCTCCGGAGATGCTCGCCGACTCGGTCCGCCACAGCGTCTTTTGCACCGGCTTTCAGGTGCGCGACGTGGAAAATCCCGCGATGCACGGCGGTTGACTGATCGCCCCGGCGGTCATTCGATTTCGACTGACCCAGCGGTGCATGCATTGGGATCGGCCCGCGGCCAGCCTCGCTGATCAGTTTCGGGGCAACCGGAGCCGAGGCCGAAACCGTTGCTGCCGTCGCCTTTGGGCCCTCTACTCCGTTCTCACCAAATTTCCGATGTTCGTTGGATGCGCCAAGTATTTCCTCTCGCGGATCACCGGCAAACCCTCGCCGGGTGATCGAGTACAAGGGCTCTGCTTGGTTCCCCGGTTCCAGGTTATTGCCAGATGCACTCCACTCGCGTCGCGCGCCGCATACATCACGCCCGCGGTATGGGTCCTGGAAAACTCGCGCTCAGCATGCACGAACGAGTTCGCTCGGCAGCGCGATCCAATTAAACGCCTTGAACGGATACACAAGTGCCGCTTCAAACGCCAAGCGATCCAGCGCCCTACCGCTGGCCAGAAACTCCTTAAGGAGAAAAATCGAGTAGCCGTACGCGGTGAGCAGCGCGTGGATTTCGCCAGGCTTGTAGCCGAATGCATCGGGGCCGGAGGGACCGCACTCGAACACGATCGTCGGACGATCGCGGCGGAGAAGTTCGGTTGCGCCGCGAAACACGAAAAGCTCGGCCCCCTCAACATCCACCTTGAGCAGGTCGAACCGCCGATCTCGCGGTACGACGTCGTCGAGGCGCGCGCAGGCGACCTGGATCTGCGCGAAATCGCCCTCGCCGTGTCGGGCAAGTCCGCTGAAACCAGTTTGAAGGCGATTAACGTAGAAGCACTGCTCACCAGGATGATCCGAGAGCGCCATCTCCCTCACATCCACCTCCGGAAATTTGCGCCGCAGGAAGCACGCCTTTCCCGGAATTGGCTCGAACGCGATGTGGCGTCCGTCTGGCGCAAGCCGGCAGAAGCAGCTCAGCATCGAACCGTAGTGACAGCCTATGTCGACGCAGTTCGAGCTCCGATGCAGGACCCTTTTCAGGGCGGCACCGATGCGCCCGGACTCCAGGTATATTTCGCGAAGCTCCGGATTGCGCCAACGCTCGCGGCAGTCGAGTGCTGAACGAAGCCAGAGCAGAGGTCGTTCCAGCGGGGTCCGGATAAATTCGTACTTAACCTGGCTCAGCATGTGTCATTTATGCCTCAAGTTACCGAAGCTGAAAAGATGAACCTCTAAGGGGTATTTGCACTGAGGAGCTGCCATCGGCGCGTGTTGCGTGAACAACGATTCGAAGAGGGCATAATCCGAGTTGATCATTGCGGGTGGGGCGCCTTGACGAGCTCGGCGGCGGAAAGTTAATCCTCACGCCATTGATGCATTCCGTGCCCGGAAGATTTCTCTTTCCTCGAACGCCCTCTACCTCCTGGTGGTTCACATCCCCTATTACGAGGACGAGGCCGGTTCGGTATGACGCTGAATTGCGCCTTCTGTAACATTTTGGGCGCGGCCAATTCGTGGGGCCGACAAGGCGCCAGGGCCGGCTACCCAAAAGCCCCAGGGCCTTCGATCGTCGATGGGGTCTGCTTAAGCATAGAGTTCTCCCCGCGGACATCGAATTTTTGACCCAGCCAGGTTTCTATTTGCTCGCGCGCTGCTCCTTGCTTCTCGACCCGAAGATTCTCGCCCGGACCCTGGCTTTCAGCTTTTTCTCGCGCAACGCGTACTAACCTAGCGCGCAGTCGCGGAGGACCCAGAGCTTGAATGGAGCGCCGACTTCGGCGATGGTCACCGTTTCCAGTGAACGCGAAGGCGCCCATTCGAGTCGGTATCGTCGGTGCAGGAAAGATGGGTCTTACGCACTACGCGATTGCCAACGCCCTTCCCGACATCTCGGTCGTCGCGGTGTGCGACACTTCTCGCTACGTCTGCTCCATCTTGAGAAAGTACGCCGGAGTGGAAACGTACAGCGGGTACCAAGAGTTGATCGACGATGCGAAAGTCGACTGCTTGATCGTCGCTACCCCCACATCAACGCACTTCCCACTCGCCAAGCAAGCGCTGGAGAAACGCCTTCACCTCTTCGTCGAAAAGCCGCTGACCCTCTCTCCTGCCGACAGCCGCGTCCTCGCAGATCTCGCCCTAGAGCGCAGGCGCGTCAACCAGGTCGGCTTCCACAACCGGTTCATCGGCACCTTCCAAGAGGCGCGGCGATTGCTTCGTTCCGGCGCGCTCGGCGCTGTCTCAAACATCCACGGAAGCGCCTTTGGGCAAGTGGTGATCAAGGAATCCGGTTCCACTTGGCGCTCGCGTAAATCCGAAGGCGGCGGTTGTCTCCACGACTACGCTTGCCACGTGGTAAATTTGATGGACTTTCTCGTCGGGCCGCCCAAGCGCGTGTCCGGGGCTCGGATACAAACCATCTTTTCCAATGACGTCGAGGACGCGGTCTCCGCGGTGTTCGACTACGCCGAAAAGATGAGCGGAATCCTGGAGACAAACTGGAGCGACGACACGGTGCGCAAAATGACCACCACGGTCACCGTCCACGGCAGCCGGGGCAAGCTCGTCGTCGATCGCCAAGAATTGAAGCTTTATCTGCGAGACGGGCATGTCTTCGAGTCCTACGCCGAGGGCTGGAATAGCCGCTACATCACCGAGCTGCAAAAGCCCGTCCAGTTCTATTTGCGTGGAGAAGAATATTCGGCGCAGCTCGACGCATTCTTCGAGGCCATCCGCAACGAAGATCTCGCTCACGAGAACTCGTTCGCCAGCTCCTACGAAACCGACCGCGTGCTGGACATGATCAAGCAGGCGGACCAACTCGCCAACTGAGGACGCCGATAGCAACGATCGATAAAATCCTCTTCGGGGACAACCAATTCTTCGGCGTGAATCACATGTCCGAGGAAAAGGCACGTCAGCAGCTGATCCGGTTCAAGGACACTCGTTCGATCATCGAAGTCCTCGATCAAGCCTACGAGATGGGGATCCGCACGTTCATGTGCACCACCCATGACCGGATTGGGGAAGTCTGCGACTACATGAGGGCGCATCCAACTCGGTACCAGGACTTCATCTACTTCCCGTGCATGCCCTACGCGCACAAATATGCTAACTCGGTGAGCCAGGTTGGCGTGCTGGAGACCATTCAGCGCTTCTCGGCCGGCGGAGTGGTGAACACGCTTTTTCGCGGTGCGGTCGGAGCGTTGACCAAAGATATCTATGTCTTGATGAAGCTGTTGGTCGATGCCGAGATGAAACGGTTCGAAGGTCTGAACACGCCGGTCATCTTCGTGCAAAACGTGGTGACCGACCTGTTGCTGGGACTGAAGCTCGATCCGGTATTCGCCGAATTCGATCGCTACGTGCGCGAGCGCTACCGCGCCGAGGCCGGTTTCGTCACCATGAACCTTCCGCTGCTGCTCGATGCGTTGGACCGCGCGGGGGTGGAGAACCCAATTGTTTGTGCAAACATCAACAAGATCGGCTTTCGGATGAGCGGGGGCGTCGATCTCTATCGAGAGGTGCTGCGGACGCGCCGGTGCCGCGCGATCGGCATGTCGGTGCTCGCTTCGGGCACGATCCCGCCCAAGGAAGCGATCGAGTGGGCCTGCCGGCTCGAGGGCCTGCAGTCGATTGTGTTTGGCGCCTCTTCAGCGGGGAACATCCGCCAAACCAAAGAACTGATCGACCGGTGCTGGGCACGACGGGCAGAGCTGCCGGCGGCAGCGGCTTCGTAGGAGCTCTTCGGGATCCCCAAGCGATGGCCAACAAGGTGCGACTTCTCAACGTCGATTTCGACGACATCACCACGGACGAGCTGGTAGCCACTTTCCGTGAGGGGATGTTGCTCACCGTGCACGTCGACATGATTGTAAAGCTGCAGAAGGATCGTGAGTTCTACGACCTCCTGCCCCAGTTCGACGTGGTCACCTGCGACAGCCAGGTCCTCTTCGCCGCGGCCAAGCTGATGGGGACGCCGCTGCGCGAGCGCGTTTCCGGGTCCGATTTCTTCCCGCGCTTCTACACCGCTCATCGGGCCGACCCGGCGGTAACCATGTACATTTGCGGGGGCGGCCCTGGCGTCGCCGAAATCGCGCGGGCCAATATCAACGCGAAGGTCGGACGGGAAATGGTGGTCGGAACCGACTCGCCGCCTTTCAACTTCGAGCATGAGCGCGGGGCGATCGATTCGATGATCGCGAAGATAAACGAGTCGCGCGCCACCGTGCTAGTGGCCGGTATCTCATCCGGCCGGCAGGAAAAGTTCATCGTCCGCAATCGCGACCGCATGCTGCACGTCCGCACCATCCTGCCTCTCGGAGGAACGGTCGACTACGAGGCGCAGACGCTCGCTCGACCGGCGCCATGGGTCACCGAGGCCGGCCTGGAGTGGCTGTACCGGCTGCTCACAGAACCGCGCCAACGCTGGCGTCGCTACCTAGTCCATCAGCCGCCGGTGCTGTACCACCTCTTAAGGCAGCGACTCGGGCGTTACCGCAACCCTTTCGCCGATTGAGCCGCGCGCAAGCGGTGCAAGCGTGCCGGCCGCGTCCGCCAACGACCACTCACTCAATCGAACAGCTCCTGGGAGTGATTTCGGGCTCGCTGGGCTTATCCGCGGCGGGAACCCACCCGTTTCAACACCAGAGACGGCGCCGCGCGATCAAATTACCGTGAGGTGCGGACCCACGGCTTCGGCTTGGTAAATGCCGCGGCGAACGCGGCGCTGATCGTGTGTCGAAACATCAGCGGGATCGCCAGCAGAGCTTTCGCCGGCACCCGATCATGCACGAATCTCGTCCAAAACAGCGAGCCGGAAGCCAGCAGTGCGGCAGTCCCCAAGACGACCGGAACCAGAGGCCAAACGGTGGCGCCCGCCCAGCTCACGGCCAGCGCCAAGGCGCAGGCGATCAACCAAAGCAGTATCAGCATCGAGAGCGGCGGTACGCTCAGCTCTAAGGCCAACACCGCCAACGCAAATCTCTTCGCTTTCAAAGCGGCTCTGAGCAGATGAGGGACCTGCTTCACCAGAGTGCGCAAGTGTCCCTGCATCCAACCGGATCTCTGCAGGCGCGAAGCACTTGGTTCGGCTGGGAGCACGTTGGTGACGTGAACCGCGGGGCAAAACTCGGCAGGTGAGCCCGCAATCGCTAGGTCCACCGCGAGCTGCAAGTCGTCCACCCTGTTTGCGCTCGCCAGCGGCGCATCGCGAAAAATCGCCCAGGGGAACGCCATTCCGGAGCCGGTGAGCAGACACGGAAAGCCGAGATGATACAGGCCTAACGGACGCACCAGGTTCTTGAGCAGAATCATTGCCTCCCGCAGTTGGGTTTCACGCCGGCTGCCGGCGGGCGCGGTCATCAGATACGCGCCTTGTACCGGGCCGCCGATGGCAAACGCGGCGCGGGAAAGGCGGCTCACCGCACCTTCCGCGGGCACGCAATCCGCGTCTATGACAACCACTACGTCCGGCGGCTTGGCCTCGAGGTAGCGAGCCCCCGCATCGAGCGCGTATCCCTTGCCGATCCGGGTAAGGTCGTTTCGCTCAACCACCTCAGCGCCGAACTTGCGCGCGAGAATTGGGGTTGAATCGGTGCAATTGTCGGCGATCACGACCAGGCGGTCGCTGAGGGCTAACTGTGGTGAAATCGCCTTCAGTGCCTGACCGAGAACTTTCTCCTCGTCGTGTGCGGGAACGAGCACCGCGACCGCGGGTGCATTCCCGGCAAAGTCGGTGATCTCCCGCAGGCCGGATCGCCGCATCGCACTCAGGATCTCGAGCAGCAAAAACAGCACCGGGAGCAGCAGAAGCCCGAGAACGACGGTGACGAGGATGTTGATGACCGTCAGTGCCACGGCTTTACCACCCACTGGAGGTTGGGCCGGGGAGCCCCGCCCCCACGCTCATCCAAGCCAAGCCCGCCTGCCGGGCTGAAAAAACACAAGCTACCACCGTGAAGCGAAGTGACAAGGCCTCCCACCGAAGGCTCGCTTACCGGGACGGCGAGCAGCACAGCAGCGCGAATACCTCGGTTAACCAACGAAGGAAACGAAAAAGCCGGTATTTTTGTCCTTCGAGCCATAGGTCCACGGGTATCAGAACGTAAGGGCTTCGTTGCGAGCACCAGCTTGTTGGGGTCCAGTCGATGCATCCGGTGCACCGGTTCGAGGTTGCCCGAGCGCAATTTCGGCGCGGGAGGCAGCTTGCCGTTTCCGGCGGCGGGCCAGGGTCGCAAGGACGCAAATCTTGGTCAACATCGCCTTCACGTTGCCGAATTGGTAGACCGTGAGACGAGGAAGAACGTTACCCGCGGCTATTTCCTCGGGGCTGAAGAGTCGCTGCTGCGTGCTCCAAGTCAGCATCGGTCGAAGCTGATTGATGATTTTCACGTGGTCTTCCGTAAAGTCCGCGATCGGGGCTCCGAACGGAAACGCCAGATGGCGACACGTGCCCCAGAGTCTTTCAAAGTCGGCGATCGAGTTTTTCAGCTCGCGGCGCGCCTGTTCGAGGGGAAGGGCGGTGAGGCGGAAGTGACAATTGGTGTGGTTTCCGAGGCTCACGTTTCGCAGGGCAGTGAGCGAGCTGCATTCGCCGACCGTGGCCAACTGGAAGGTGTCGCCCTCGGCCACGCGGCGTAACTCGGGCCGGCCATTTTCGGAATCGATGTCCAGCCCCGCGTCGAGTGAGCGATCCAGTTCGGCGCGACTCCGCGGACCCGCAGCGGTCGCTTCATAGAGATTCCAGCGAAAAACTGCCCTCTGCTCCGTCTTCTGAGGGCAAACGAAAAAGAGCCAGTCAACGGCAGGGTAAGCCGCGGCGCGACTGGCGATGTACTTGGCGGCGTCGGCGTATCCATCGTCGAAGCAGAGAAACACTTGGGCCGGTGCTCGGGGCACCGACCGGGTGAGCGAGGAGAGCAGCTCGTCGAGTACCGCGGTGGGGGTGGTCAGCTCAGGGTAGGGGTCGGCGGCTCGCTTTTGGGCGCCCACGCGATGGAAACACAGGGCGAGGCAAAGGTCGCGGGTCGACCAAGCCAGCCAACGCCGGAGCAACCCCATCGGGAGCACGGTGACGGCCGCGCTGAACAGCCGTCTGAGCAGCCG
>Ga0306920_100012841_pt1 | contig 11383 bp, 8 predicted proteins | sample flu12Cox44000170_FD_204666 | JGI IMG/M metagenome (GOLD analysis project Ga0306920, IMG submission 204666) | Lab enrichment of tropical soil microbial communities from Luquillo Experimental Forest, Puerto Rico - flux4day.12C.oxic.44.000.170 (v2)... | ecosystem: Environmental > Terrestrial >...
GCGCTTCTCGCACAAGATCGAGTGCTACACGCGCGACACCATCACCTGCTGGTATCACGGCTTCACCTACAAGTGGGAGAGCGGCGTGCTGTGCGACGTCATCGCCAGCCCCGACACACCGATCATCGGTAAGCGCAAGGTGAAGAGCTACCCGGTGCGCGAGGCGAAAGGTCTCATCTTCGTGTTCGTTGGCGACGATGACTTCCCGGTGCCGGACCTGAGCCTCGACGTGCCGCCCATGCTGCTCGATGAGGACATGTACCTGCAGGGGTCCTCGTATCCGGTCAGAGCCAATTGGCGGCTGGGCTGCGAGAACGGTATTGACCCGCTGCACATTTACATCCACCGCGAATCACGCCTGGTACCAAACACGCAGCGCTCCATCCCGCTCGGCCACCGCGTGAATCCCAACGGCTCCGACAACCGCGTCCTCGAGGAGGAGGAGGGCAAGCCCAAGGGCGTACGCTCCGCGGAATTCCGTGAGGGCCAGGCGTCGGCCTATGTCCCGCTCTACGAGGGCAAGGTGCAGGGTCAGGTGGTGGTGACATCGACCAAGATGCATACCACGCCTGAGGAGGCCAAGTTCAAACGCACCACGGGTGATTTCATCGTCGTGCCGGGAGCGCTGCGCGTCGACAACTTCCCGTTCTATGGCCTATACCAGTTCGAGTGGTACGTACCGGTCACCGAGGACTCCCACCTCTACATCATCACGATCGGTAAGCGCTGCGCAAACGACGCCGAACGCGCCGAGTACGACCACGCGTTCTGGCACCGCTGGAAGCCCGAGTCGCTAGAAGGCTTCAACAACGATGACATCACGGCGCGTGAGGCGCTGCAGCCCTTCTACAGCAGGGATCGCAACTGGCTGGAAGAGAACCTGGTGCGTGAGGACCAGGCCATCGTCAAATGGCGCGAGGTCTGCCATCGCAATGCCCGCGGCATCCAGCTGCCCAAACACGTTGATCCCTAAGGCACTCGTGAAGATCTTCGAACTTTGTAAGCTCGCTGAACTTGCTGCCGGCACCGTGAGGCTGCGTTCAACGCCGGAGCTATCGACGTGCGGCATATCAAGGAGCCATTGATACTCACCTGACCGTCAATCTACTGCTGCCTGCTTAGGGGACCCGCATGAGAGTGGTACTGGGCGTGATCGATCTTGATCGTCGTAACTTGCTCAAAGTGGCTGGTGCGGCAGGCATCCTGAGCGCTATCCCGCTTGCGCGGTATGTTGCCGAGGCGGATACGCGGAAGATCAAGATTGGCATGATCGGCTCTGGGCAAGTGGGAAGCGTGCTCGGGGGAGTTTGGGCGCGGGCGGGCCACCAGGTGATGTTCTCCTCTCGCAATCTCGACCACGACAAGAAACTCGCTACCGAACTTGCGCCAAATGCGCACGCCGGTACGTCGCGCGAGGCTGCAGAGTTTGGGGAGGTGCTCGTATTCTCAGTTCCCTACAGCGCCCTGCCCGAGCTCGGCAAGACCCTCGTCGAATCATACAAGGCCAAAGTCGTGATAGACACTTGCAATCCGGAGATCGCGCGCGATGGGGAGATCGCAGTTCAAGCCCTCAAAACGGGGCCCGGGCTGTTCGAGGCGCAGCTGCTGCCCGGTGCGCGCATCGTTCGGACGTTTAACGGTGTGAGCGCTGAAATGATGGCCAGTGCACACGAACATCCGCTGCGTTTCGGAATGCCGATGGCGAGCGATGACAAGAAAGCTATCGAAGTTGCCTCAGGCCTTATCCGCGAGGTCGGCTACGAACCAGTCCTGATCGGCGGCCTGAATATGGGCAAGCACCTCATGCCGTGCGCTGATTCGCCTCTGTTTCTTGAGCACACGCCAGAGCAGATCCGCGACATCACGGCTACCCTGAAGCCCTGACTCACTTACGTTTTGCCGTGAGGTTTGAATGGCAGGTGCTGCGTCAACCAGAGCGGTGGACACTACCACGATCACCCACGATCAAGGCCGGCAGCCTAACGCTGCTGGGGTTCTGAAGCATAGGAGTCTGTGAAGCGTGAAAGCCATCCTATACCTGTGCGTGACTGCGGTGGTGACGCTACTCATCAGCGCGGCACTCCACTCGACCGCACCTCACGCCGACGAAACTGAATCAGGAATTTATCGGCTAACACTGACGACACCGCTGAGCGGTTCGGTGGAGTGGGACAGTGTGTACTTCGATCCAGCATCGCATCGCGTCTTCATTGCTCATGGCGACGAGGTGACGGTCGTCGACGGTAGATCTGGAAAGCTCGTCGGCCGCGTGGGGGGACTCAACGCCGTCCGTGGTGTGGCTGCGATCCCGGAACTGGGCAAGGGATACGCGGCCAGCCGAGGTACTCGCGTCGCAGCTGTCTTCAGTCTGAAGTCGCTTGTCGTCGAGAAGTCCGTGCCGATCGGGCAGGGCGGCGATTTCGTCCTCTACGACCCCGTGAGTATGCGTGTCTTCGTGATGGATCAGGAAGCGCCGATCGCGACCGTCATTGACGCGCGGAAGGATGTAGTTGTCACTTCACTGCAGCTCGGTGGAATCGCCGAGCAGGCTGTCGCCGACGGCACTGGACACCTTTTCATCAATCTCGCCGACAACCGCGAGGTTATCGAAGTCGACGCACGGGCGCTGAAGGTCGAGGCGCGGTGGGCAGTTCCCAACTGCGAAAGCCCGCATGGGAGTGCCATTGACACAGACGCGCACAGGCTGTTCGTGAGTTGTATGAACGAGCGGTTGATTGTCCTTGACACCACCAACGGGCGCACGATTGCTACTGTGCCGATTGGCAAGGGCACGGACGGGGCCGCCTACGATGCCAAACGCGAGCGTGTTTTCAGCTCTAACGGCGGCGATGGCACGCTGTCAGTCATCACGCAGCCCAGCTCCGACCAGTACGCGCTGCTCGGGAACGTGCCGACGGCGCGCTTCGGGCGGACCATGGCCCTCGATCCTGACACCGGACGTATCTACATTCCCGTTGCGGATCTGGAACGAATCGATCCGCACCCGCGTACGAAGTACGGCGCATACGTCTTTAGACCTGGCTCCTTCCGGCTGATGATCTTCGATCCGGTTCATTGAGGGCCGCTGACTAAATACTCGAAGCCCGGCAGCTGGGAAGCCAACATTTGTACCGCTAACTCACGCCCGAAGGCGTGAGCTTAAGACCTAGGAGTGCGCAAGATGTCACACAGAGCGGACCGTCGGTCGGCATATCCCTCAGGCTTCCGTAACCATCTTTTACACAGCCGAGGTGATGGGGCGGCGCACTACACCACGGCGCCTGTGAAGAGGTGGTCGGCAATGCTGATGAGCGCAGTGAGTATGGTTCTCGTCTCTTGTGCTCTTGAGCACAGCTCCGACGCAGCACCTGCGACCGCTGAAGAGAAGATCTTGTTGACGCCCGATGCGCTTAGTTGGCGTCCTATCCCACGAGAATGGGTCGAGGGTGCCAGACCACCGGGATTCAAGGGTGGATCGGAGGTTGCGATCCTCCAGGGCGACCCGAGCCAGCAGGGTCGCCCATACGTAATCCGCTTCCGCTCTCCCCCTGGCTCGCAGCTTCCTCCTATCTGGGCGTCCGACGATGAGAGCCTCACGGTCCTCTCCGGTACACTGTGCCTTGGTGTGGGTACAAAGTTCGATGAGACTGCCTGTCAGGACCTTCCCGCAGGTTCGTTCGTGTTCTTACCGAAGGGCGTGCCCCACTTCGCAATCAATAAGGGGGATGTCGTGCAAGTTCACGGCACCGGTCCTCTGAAATTGCATTGGGTTGAAGCGACCGGGAGCCGTGGATGATGGGCCCGAACTAGCGCTCGACCTGATTACGCCAAGCCCGTTACCGAGAGCACCGCGCCCTGCTCGAGAATGTGCGGATGGTCGATTCGGCCCGCGGATCCGCACCCTCTCTCAAGGTCCCTCAAGATTGATAACCTCCGTCTCGGGCGGCCTACGGCGGCTCGACAGATACGCGCCGGAGCGCGCACAACTGAAATTTCTAGGCAACGTGACCGTAGCCGCGGCGCTTGCCGCCGATCCGCAGCTCGCGGAGAGGTCGGGCACTGCGGAATTCAGCGCATCCACTTCGCCGCAACTTCTCAGGCGCCTCATCGATGGGGGAAGGGTGCATCGGCCAGTGTTGACAGGATTGCATACAGTATGCAATCTACGAGATGGAGGCTCGGCTCAATGGGACCCTTCACTAAGATCGACAACGAGCGGCTCACTCGCGTTGGCCCTCGGACTCCAATGGGAGAGCTTCTGCGGCGCTTCTGGATGCCCTTCCTCCTGGCCGAGGAGCTCGGATTGCGCGATGGTCCTCCGCTTCGTGTACGCCTGCTCGGCGAAGACCTGATCGCATTTCGCGATACCGAGGGTCGTCTCGGTCTACTCGATCGATTCTGCCCTCATCGGCGCGTGGATCTCTTCTTCGGGCGTAACGAGCAGTGCGGACTGCGCTGCGCGTACCACGGCTGGAAGTTTGACGTCTCTGGCAACGTAGTCGACATGCCTGCCGAACCGCCCCACTCACCCCTGCTGAAGGAAGTCAAGATCAAGTCGTACCCCGTCATGGAGTGGGGTGGACTCATCTGGGCATTTCTCGGCGACCGCGAGTTTATGCCAGCATCCCCACCCGAGCTCGAGTGGGGTTTGGTCCCGCCGACGCATCGTCACATTAGCAAGCGCTTGCAGCTCACCAACTTTGCGCAAGCCGTCGAGGGCGGGGTCGATTCCAGCCACGTCGGGATCCTGCACAGTAGGCTCGACCCAGAACATCCGGAGCGGCCATTCCGAGAACGACAGCTCTCGATCATCGACAGCGTGCCCTTCCTCGCGCACGACACCGCACCGAAGTTCTTCGTTCGCCCCACCGATTACGGAATGCTGATCGGGGCCCGCCGCACCGCAACTTCCGACTCGTATTACTGGCGCATCACGCAGTTCCTGCTACCGTTTTATACGATGATCGCGCCCCGCTCACCCACCGCGCCCATCTTCGGTCATGCATGGACACCTATCGATGACGTGTCGTGTTGGACTTTCACGATGACTTGGAGTGCCGCACGACCGCTCGATCGGAGCGAGATGGACGACGGCGCGGTGCACGTCCCGGTGACTCAGGACGGCACGTTTCGTCCGCTCATCGGACAACAGCAAAACTTCGGCCTGGATCGCGAGAAGCAACGCCTGCATAGCACCAGCGGTATCGACGGGATCGGCCTGCAGGATACGGCCATTCAGGAGAGCATGGGACCGATCGTCGACCGCTCGCTGGAGATGCTGGCATCGGGAGACACGGCGGTCGTCGCCTTCCGCACTCTGCTCCTCAAGCTCGCCGCAAATCTCGAAAACGGGGTCGCGCCCGCACCCGCGACAAACCCTCAGTGGTACCGCGTCCGCTCGGCCGGTGTAGTGCTAGACAAGAATCTGGACTTTCGCGAAGGCGCGGCGAAGCTGCTGACTATCGCGTGAACCGCGCATGAACTCAGAAACGTACGAACTTGAGCATCCCATGCCGCAACGGAAGCGATGTAGGCACGGTTGCTCCACGTGGTTGGGATCCTAACGGTTCGAGCAGGCATAACATGGCACGGCTGCCCGATGAAGGCCGAGTAGTCGGCGAGGCTTCGAGCAAACTCTAAAGGTGAAGCACTGATGGCGCGGATCACAATGGGAATTGGTAGTTCGCACTCGCCGACGCTCCTTATGGAACCTCCGGCTTGGCGGGCTCGCGCGGAAGATGATGACCGGACGCGACATGAGCTGCGCGATTTCAGCGGAAACGTCATCAGCTACGATGAGTTGCTCGGCCGCGCGCCGGCAGGCGTCGCGGATGAGATCACCGACGCGAAGCTCCACGAGCGTCATCTCGCCAATCAACGGGCCGTGGCAGCCGTCGGAAAGGCCCTCACCGAGGCCAATCCCGACCTCGTGATCATCATCGGCGACGACCACAAGGAGGTTTTTCACGAAGATAACATGCCGTCCATATCCATCTACTGGGGTGACACTATTCCGTACAAACCCCAGGGCATCATGAAATGGAAGTACGAACCGAACCTCAAGCCGGATCTCTGGTATTGGCAGGATGAGCGCGAGTACCCGGTAGCGGCGACGTTCGCCCGCCGCCTGATCGGCGATCTCATGGGCGCCGGGTTCGACCTCGCACATTCGCGTTACTACCGCCCCGGACAGGGGATGAGCCACGCCTTCGGCTACGTCTATCGGCGGGTGATGGTCGATAAAATCGTTCCCATTATCCCGATTAGTGTCAACACCTACTTCCCGCCGAATCAGATCAGTCCGCGGCGTGCCTACCAGCTCGGGCGCGCGATACGCGATGCGGTGCAGCGCTGGCCTGAGCCGCTCAGAGTCATCGTTATGGGCACGGGAGGACTCAGCCATTTCGTCGTCGACGAGGCGCTCGACCGCGAGTTTCTCGATGTACTGGCCTCAGGGGATGAAGCACGGCACGCAGCCCTCAACATTGACAAGCTTCAATCTGGGAATTCCGAGCTGCGCTGCTGGAGCGCGGTTGCCGGGGCTGCCGACCACATGAAGATGAGGCTGATCGACTACATTCCGTGCTATCGCAGTCTCGCCGGGACCGGCTGCGCCATGGCTTTTGCAACCTGGACACCGCGGCCCACCTGACATGCCATTTTGAGCTCGGCGGCGTCGCTAGGGTGTGTAAAGGGTCATTTGGACGTCGTGCCGGCGTTGAGACCGGCAAGGAATCCGTCAATGAGCAAAGCTACCTCACGAGGCAGCTCGTTGGGTGGGTCATGACCGCAGTCGAATGATCGAAAAACCGCGCCGGGTGTCTCTCGTCTCGTGTGCTCGAGCACAGAGTTAGAGGGATAGATGGGATCCTGATTTCCGGCAATGACAAGTGTCGGAGGCGCGGAGCGCGGCAAGCGCGCGGCGAAATCCTCCCTGGAATACGCCCGCATCGAAGCCGCCAACACGTCCTTTGAGATCCTAGCGGCGTTGGCAACCCACTTCTGCAGGACCTCTGGCGCGACGGGCCGCGTCACGATACGCGACAAGACCTGGGCGAGCGCCGCGGGATTCCCGGCCAGACTCGCGAATTGCTCGATTTCCCCCTCGTTGGCTGCTTGGCGAGTGGCGCTAGCGGGCATCGGCGCGAGCGCGACCTGTCCGATCAAGCGTTGCGGAGCGATGATCCTTAAGTACTGGCAAAATTTAGCTCCCATACTATGTCCGACGGTCACGAAGCGCTCGAAGCCCACAGCATCCGCAACGGCGAGCAGCTGAGCGGAGTATGACTCCACCGAGTGAGCATCCGCCGCATCGGACGATGAGCCGTGACCTGCAAGATCGAGTGTCACGAACGTGCGCCCTTCCTCAGGCAAGTGCTCGCGCAGCGCATCGTAGTGTGCCCCAACCGACGCCCATCCGTGCTGGAAGATCACCCCGAGCGGCCCGGCGCCGCGCGCCCAGTAAACCACCTGGATGCCTTTCGGTGTGCGCGCGGTTCTCATCCGGCCTGCCTGTCAAGAACCGGGGAGCGCCTTCGCACTTGCCAACTCCCCCATTTAGAATTTTGCGCGGAGGGTGAGCCCGTAGGTCCTGGGAGGAAGCGAAGTGATCTGCAGCGGCGCACCCAGCTGCTGAGTCCCCCCGATCTGGGTCACGCGATCGGTGAGATTATTGACGTAGATCTCGGCAGAGTAGTTCCCAAAATCCACGCCGCCCCGCACGTTTGCCACTACGAAGGCGCTGAGCTCAGCATAAGTGGGACTCTGCGGGTTGAGGGCAGTGGTCTGCCCACTTCGGTATTGAACCTCACCCCGCACGAAGCCATTGTGGCGGTTGCTGACCGGAAATCCGTAGGTTGCTGTGCCCACAGCCGTCCAGTTGGGCACATAGGGCAGCCGATCTCCTGACTCAAGCTGATTTTGTGGCAATGCAGCTACGGGTTGCGGCCCATCGAGAGCCGCATGCGTGTAGCTTACCCCGGCGTTCATGAGCAGACGCGATGTCACTTGGGCATTGACCTCAAGCTCAACCCCTTTGGCAGTCGCATTACCGCCGTTTTCAATGAACGTAAACGCTCCCGTCGGGTCGGTTGAGGTTGACTGGATGTTGCTCCAATCGATCCAAAAGAACGCGCCATTAACGGTGAGCCTATTCCCGAGCAACGTCAGCTTGTATCCAAATTCGTAATTCCATAGCGAGTCCGCGAGGTACGGTGCCGGGAGCTGAGGGGCAAAGCCGTTCGGAACATTCGGCCCGCCGAACCTGAACCCTTTGGAGGCCAGCAGGTAATAGAGATAGTCCGGAGAGGGGTGATAGGTCAGCTCGAATTTCGGGGTTGTGGCGGTTTCAGTGTAGGTGGTCTTGGGATAGAAGCCCGTGCCCGGCAAGCCAGGCACCGGGTCGCCGAAATTCTGGATCAGTTCGTAGTGGTCGGTTTTATGTCCGTAGCTGTAGCGCAAGCCTGCCGTTCCATCGAGCGTGGATGTGAAGGGATAAGTGATTTCACCGAACCCAGCGAACTGCTGAAAGGGATCGGTATTCTGCCGCGCGAAGATTGAGTTCATGGCGAGTCCGGTGCTGGGATCAATCGAAATGCTGCCGTCCGGCGTGGTGACACCGACCGAGGTCTTGTTCACATCCTGGCGATCCTGACCAAACACGCCGACGGTCCACTTGATCCTCGAGGAGTTCGCAGACTGTAGCCGGGTCTCCCACGACCACGCGCGCATGAAGATGTTGTTGATATCGGCGGTTGGAATGATGAAGAAAGCAAAAGGGGCATTAGCCGTCAGACATTCGACGTAATTGAAGAAGTTGCAGTTCGGTTCACCCGTCGCCGGATTAGTACCTCCAACTAGATTGAATACCCCCGGTGTCAGATCGAACACTTGAATCACTCTACGCTGCTGGTATGAACCCAGTACGGTCAGTGACGCGGATGAAAAATCAGTGGTCGAAATCAGGTTGTAGCCCTGAAACTCATCATCGTGAGGCGTCTTGACGAAGTCGGCCGCATTCCAGTCGCCAAAATACGGCATCTGCTGAAACCCGTTCTTAGCTTTCGTATTGTCATAGAACGCGATGAGATCGATCATCCAGATATCCGAGAGCGCTGCCCTCAGATTGAATCGCCCGCCGTAGGCCTCGACGGAGTTTGAGGAAGGTATCGCGAGCCGCACCTGATCGATATAGCCGGCGTCGTCGTGATAGAAGCCTGCTAACCGCGCCCCCAGCCTGGAATCGATGATCGGCACGTTCAGCACGGCGTCGACGTCCCTGTTTGTTCCGCCATGGTCGACGTCAGCGAAGTTGAACTGCACTCCGCCGCCAAATTGCCTGAGATCGGGCCGATTGTAGATAACGCGCAACGTACCGCCCATCGATCCTGCGCCATACAGCGTTCCCTGTGGTCCCCTCAACACCTCCACGCGTTGCACATCATAGAGATTGAGATCTGGCTGCTGTGCTCCCGTGTCGTTGTTCTCTCCAGACAGGCCGGCGATCGGGATCTCGTCGTAGTAGAGCCCGACCTCCGGCTCGCCCGCGGCTTGGATGTTGCGAATGGCGTAGCGCTTGTTGCCAGGTCCGTTGTCGGCAGCGGTGAGTGAGGGTACATCAAGGATGATGTCGTTGATGTTTTTAGCCACTGTTTGCTCGAGAGTCTCCGACGAGAGCGCTGTGATCGACATGGGTGTCGACTGAATCGTGGTCTCTCGACGGGTGGCCGTGACCATGACCTCCTCGAGTGTGTCCGTGAAAGCCGGTTGGCCGGAGGCTTGCGCGAGCGCGCGCTCGGCAATTGGAAGGAGCAGGACCACCGCAAGCCCCGTGCGAACATATATCCGCACCGCGATCAGTACTTTGGCGTGCACTTGTTTTTCCCCCATCAGCAGCATTCCGCTGCCGCCACGAGATACCGCTCCGCGACCAGATACGTTATGGCGCTGAATCGGGTTGCGGACTCGTCCTAAATGTGCGGGCTGTCAGGGATCAGTGGATTGTCGGCTACGAGACCCCCAGAGGTTCCCAAGGTCTGTGGAGACCTATATATCGTATACCGTATTCAGACCGGGGTGAAGGGCGCGGCAGCGGTGGTCTCTTTGCCACGTTGCCCTTGACTGCGAGTGTTTGCTGACCGGAATTAGCGTGTGGTTCGCGCAGGAAACCAAGGAACCTCATCGAGGGGCACAAGCGGAGGATCCGGAACTCCACGACAATCGGTTCCTGCCTTACCGTGAGGGAGTACCCCTTTGCCGGCCTCGCGGGGATGCGGGCGGATAATCATCGATATAGAGGTGGTGGCTCGCGGACTCGAAATCAGCGCACTACATTCGCGGCACCCCCAATCGGCGGGAGGGCGGACGACGAAAAGGAACCACCGAAAGAGGCTGAACGCTGACGGCGAATGGGCGCGCGCGGCCGGCCGACAGCGGCACGATCAGAAGCGTTTGGCGACCTCGGTCATGTAGTCGATCATCGCCTCGCGCGCGCCTTTGGCGTCGCGCGCCTGCACCGCTTTCAGCACTTTGCCGTCATGCCGCACCGCGATGGCACGGTTCTCCGCAATCCGGAATAGGTTGCTGCGCGCGAAGATGAACTGGTCCTGCAGCAAAATCGAGCACCGCGCGAGCGTCGCGTTGCGGCACATGCAACGCAGGGTCTTAGCGAAATGATAGTTCGCCTGCACGAACGGCTCGAACTTATCGGCACGTTCGGCCTGCTTTTCCGCGTCATGAAATTTGGTGAGTGCGATAATCTGCTTGTCACTGCCCTCGGTGGCGGCGTGACTCGCTACCGCCGGATCGATGAGCAGATGCACCTCGATTCGGTCGCGCAGCTCCTCAAGTGTATCGATCGGCAGCCTGAAGCTACGTTCGTCGCTCACCAGCAGGCCCTCGCGTGCCAGCTGGAACAAGGCCTCGCGCACTGGTGTACGCGAGACGCCGTAGCGCTTGGCAAGTGCGAGCTCGTTGAGGCGCTCGCCGGGTTTCAGCGTCCCGGCCTTCAGCTCCTCGTGAAAGATGTTGTAAACCTGGTCGCGCAGGCGAGTCGTCGGTACGACCGTGAATTTGCGGCCGACGTTCAAGGGCTATTCCCCAGCCGTGTTCGTTCCGCTGACCGTCGGCGGAAATTGAATTTAGTATGCACGGTACACTGAGTATACACGATGCAAGGGAGGTGCGACGGATCCTTCGCAGAATGGCACATTCGTCCGGGCGGCTGAATTTTCGCTGTCTCAGTCGTTCCGTGACGCGTTGACTACTGTGTACTGTATACATATCATTCGAGGCCATCAATCCGTCGCTACCTCTGCGGACACGCGCCCCCATCAGCTGAAGGAAGACGCGATGCAGATGAACGGGGATCAAGGTTTCGTCGACG
>Ga0306920_100012843_pt1 | contig 11382 bp, 11 predicted proteins | sample flu12Cox44000170_FD_204666 | JGI IMG/M metagenome (GOLD analysis project Ga0306920, IMG submission 204666) | Lab enrichment of tropical soil microbial communities from Luquillo Experimental Forest, Puerto Rico - flux4day.12C.oxic.44.000.170 (v2)... | ecosystem: Environmental > Terrestrial >...
GAAAGCCATGCAGCGATTCCTTGCGGCTCGTCGAGCTCAATGCCGGACGATGGGAATTGTGCACGCCCGGGAAATCCATCTGCCGGCCGGAATGGCTGAGCTGCATGATGTACTTGCAGTCGAACCGATGCACGGCCGCGCCGAGCCGCTCCCACAGCGGAATAAAATCGTCACGGTGAACGGTCGCGTAGTCGGCGATGATGCGTCCTTCCATCAGCACCGGCACGTAGGACGAAATGATCGCCCCGACGCCGCCGGCGGCGAATTTGCATTCCCAATTGATGCGCGTCTGGGTGAGCGAGCCATCCTCGTTGTCGAATCGGCCCGAAATGTTCGACCGGAAGATGCGATTCTTGACCGTGAGATTGCGGAATTTGAGCGGGGTGAAGATGACATCTTCGCTCATGACACGACCTCGGTCGCTGGCGCAGCAATCGCCCGCTGCCACACCGCGCGCAGCAGCGCCGGGACGAAAGCGGCGGCCGGACACTGCGCCCAATGTCCCACCATGAATTCGACGTCCCGACTGGGCGTGCGCTCGCGCGCCGCTTCGAGTTCAAGAACGACGAGAGTGCCCGCGCGCACCGCGCCGCAGACGGTGGCGCCCGGCCCGGCCGCCTGGCGCAGCACGCTCGGCGGCGCAAACAGGCATTGTTCGACGACCGCATCGACCGAGGATGGGGAGCGCCACCGCGGCTCGCCCCACAGCTCGCGCATGCGTTCGAAACCGCGCACGAGATTGTGCACGGCGATACCCGTGGCATGAACGCCGGCGAGATCGCCATGAACGAGATCGGCGAGCAGTCGACGCGATCGCTGCAGGCGGCCGCTGAGTTGGAGGAGGATCGCTCGGATCGGGTTACGGGTGTGCACGGCGGCGTCGAGCACGCCGGCGGCTGCCCAACTCTCTGGGCTCGCCTTATAGTCGGTGGCGAACAACCGGCCGATCGCCTGCTGCGTAGCCGGTCCGAGTGCCGGAGCGCCGGGCGCGGCGTGCACGGCGCCGACCAGGCCGGCGATGGTTTCCTCGTCCCACAGCGGCGTTCCTCCCGCCGGATCGAGCCGGCGCCGCAAGATCTCCTGAGCGCGCGAGCGCTGTGCATCACCGCGCGGCGCCACCGACGGCAACGGCACGCCGTCGATCCGCAACACGCTGCGGATGCGCTGCACCAGAATGCGATTGATCAGCGGTCCGCGCGGGGCGAAGCTCCGATCGAGCCGGGTGTCATCGGCGAGGCCGCTGATGTCCGATCTCACATCGGCCTGAATGAGATCGACCAGACCGGGGATGCGCAACGATCGGCCCATCGGCCGCTCCCTTCACTTGTCCCACGGGAAATACACGTTGCGGACATTGGCAAAATGCGGCCGCAGTTGCGGCACATGCCGCTCCAGCACCGCCCGTAGACTGTTGTCTTGCACCCATGCGAACCCCGCCGGCGTATAGACGTCCGGCCTGAAATCGGCGGTGAAGAAGCGGTCGCTCTTGAGCCGCCGCGAAGCCATCAGGATGAAGATACGGAAAGCTGTATCCGAGAAGCCGAAGCCGGGTGGCTTCTCCTCGGAATGCATGCCGACCAGGAGATCGACCTGCTCGACGGATTTGTAGACGGCGGCGAGATCGCGCTGCCAATCGGGATTGGATGTGAGCTCGGCAAAGTTCTTCGGCACGCGCATGCCGAGATGGCGGCGAAATTCGCAGTAGCGCGGCACGCCACGCTCGCGATCGCGCAAGACATCGGTCGACGCGACATCGACGAAGATGTCATCCTTCTCGTGCAGCCTGCGCAACCCCTGGGGGTAGTTGTGCAGGACCAACTGGCCGGCATGGCTGGTGGCGAGCGAATAGAGCACATCCTCGTATGGCACCTTGGTGTAGAGCTCGCGAACTCCTGCGCCGGTGACCGCCGCAAAATCATGCTTGGAAATCTCGCTTCCGTCGCGGTGACTGCGGAATGAGAACTCGTCGGGCAACAGCGAATGCATGCGGTAGACCGCGGTGAACTCCTCCGTCATTGCATACGGCGCGGTATGATGATCGGTGGGGGATCCCGGGATACCAGAGAGAATTTCTCCGTTGCCGAGGCGGCCGTAAGCGCGGGCATATTCTTCGCCGAGCAGGCCCCAAAAATTGCCGCGCATGGCAAAGCGCCCTTCCGGCGAATTCAGCAGTGCAGGCGTCCATTCGACCGTGTGGATCTTGGCGATGAGGGCGGCGTTGACGAGCCGTGCCTTTTGAAACAGCCATTCGCCATCGGCCGTGGGATAGTCGATGCGCAACCGATCGACGATCGCATTGTGCTCGCGCGCGAATAGCGTTTGCATCACCGACAGGCCGACCCACCAATTGCCGTTCACTCCGGCGAGCTCGAGGTTCGGGACATCGCCCTGCGGATCGACCGGAAGATGGCCGCGCGCATCGAGATGAAGCTTTCCGTCGGAGTGCAATTGGCCAGTCGCCGGATCGGTACGCACGGCACGTTGGATCTTCAGGTCGGACCCGTAGATCTGCGAGGCGTCCCACCAATGCGTCTCGGTGTTGCGATAGGTCGCGGGCTGACCCTGGTCGGCGGGGGAGTGCCGGTCATCCGGCAGTGTGTGCAAGATGGTCATGTCGGGAGGGGGCCAGTCGTCGCCGGGCGGCAGCGGCAGGTGATGGGGCTCCGTCGTGGTGTCGCCGCCGCCGTGGCTGAGCCAGTCGTGCACCATGAATTGCAGCCACGCCGGGACGAGAACGCTGAGATGCGGCACCGGCACGAAGCTGCGGCGCGCGAGCAGATCGCGACTCACCTGGCGCGGATTGGGCTCGTAGAGATGGGGCGGCTGTTCGCCAAATGTGTCGCCGATCGGCACGTTGCGGCCGAAACGCGCGCCGGCCATTCCCATCCAGGGGCAACCGAGGTCGTTGTAACTGCCGTCGGCGGCGCGCTGGTCGCGGGGACTGGGGCCGCCTTGCGGCTTGAGCAGCGATGGATCGCGTTCCGTATCCGAGAGGTTGTGCTCGCGCATATTGACGCGTTGGCCGACTAACGTCGGCATGGCGAGCAGGAAGGGAAGCCGGTACCAGACGCGGAATCGATTGGTCAGTGTGGCGAAACGTCCGAGCAACCGCTCGCGGAGCGAAATAGCCACTTTGCCCCTCCTCTCGATTTCGCGCTTACATCAATGACCTCGTGGCCGCTGCGCTCCCCGGTCGGTTACGCCGCTTTCGCGGTTCTACAAATTGGATATTGCAGCTAACAATCCGTGGTTGCAATAGGGATGCTTGCCCGGCCTATGGATTGCTCGGCCGGATGCGCTGAAATCGCGCGCCATTCGAGATTCAATACAAATTTAGCTTGGTAACGATACGTGAGGATTGCGAAGTGGCCTGCGATGCAGCATCGCTGGCGTCACGATAGTTGTGTTCTATCGTCCCTCGGCTCGAGACCCGCCCGTTTCGACGTCTGCTAATTTGTACCAGCAAGTGGCCCGGCGTCAGCCAATCCAGCTCCACGCATGAAGTGTGGAACCATGGCTGCGGATTTCGTCCACGAGCTTATCAGCCAGACTGTGTAACGCCGACTCGTAAGGTCGGGAGATTAACGAGCGAGAATTCGCCGCCGCTTAAGGTCGACGCTCGTATTCGAGGTCTGCTGACTTGCACTACCACCAATCACCCCTGCGTCATTACCGTAGGGAAGAACCGTGTTGCTCCCAAAGGTAACGCTGCCGGGAAGCGACGTTGGAGAAGGAAGAATAGTCGCATTCATCACCGTGCTGGGCGCAGTCGTCCCGGCGGCATTCGCGGTCGTTCCGAGCGCGTCTAGCACAAACGCGATCGGCGGCGGAGTGATCGTCAGTGTCCCACCGACGTAAGTGATCGCGTAGTTCGAAGACGTCTGGCCCGACGGAATAATCGCATAGGTTCCGACATTCACGGCGCCCTGTGAGTTCCCCCCATAAGCAATGCTGCCGCTCAGTACCGATGAATTCTGGCCGTTTACAAACCCGCTATAGGTGACGCCGTTGCCGCCGGTGTACGGCACGGTGTTAAAGGTCTGGGTCACGTTGTTGGCGATGATCGTCAATGGCTGCGGACTGATTGTCAGCGTCGCATCGACGTAATTGATTACGTAGTTCGACGACGTCTGGCCCGATGGACTGATTGTATAACTCCCGACATTCACGGCGCTCTGTGAATTCCCCCCATAATTAATCGTTCCGCTCAGGACCGAAGAGTTCTCGCCATTTACAAACCCGGTATAGGTGACTCCGTTGCCCCCGCTATACGGCACGTTGCTATAGGTCTGCGTCGCGCTATTGGCGGTGATCGTCAGTGCCTGCGGATTCACCGTCAGCAAACCAGTGCTGTTGAAAGCGAAAGTGTAGCCGTTGGTGGCACTGAGAGTGCCTTACGAAACGATGATGGCGTAGTTTCCTACGTTGGCGGTCGCGGGCGTACCCACCGAGAAAAAGCCGGGGGTGCCGCTAACGCTGGTGGGATCTCCTAAGAAAGCATTGGGGACGCCAGCTTGGAATCCCGTCACTGTATAGAGCGATAGGTTTGCCGTGCTGCCATATGTCTTGCTGTCGTTCAAAGACGTGACCGTAAGCGTTGCCGGGGTGGCGAAGATGTAGCGATTGCCGGGGAGCGTGACCGATGCCGGCGGAAGCGTCACAAACGTGTTGCCCCAAATCGCCGTATTGTTGCTGTTCAGATTGCCGAAGTTTTGACCGGGTGCATTTGGCGCACTGGAATAGACCAACCAGCTATCGGAGGCGCTGACAGCATCACTGCCTCGGTTGTTGGTGAATGCGCCGCTGGCGGAAAGCGCAATGGTCTTGCCCGAGATCAAGCCGGCCGCTCCGATCGTGAGATTACCGTTTGCCAGGGCCGTCAAATCGCCGGCGGCGCCGCCACTCATGGTGGCATTGATTGCGATATTTCTGCCGGCGACGAGCGTCAGCGAACTGTTGCTCCAGTTCACTGCATTCGAAACGGTAATGTCGCCACCAGTACTGGTCAGCGTGGTCGCGCCGCTGGTGGTTACGCTGCCGCCGTAGGCCTGATCACCGGTGGTGCGCACCGAGCCGCCGTTGATCGCGGTGGTCTGGCCGGCGCTCGTCGTCACTGCCGCGAGCGCGTTTGTCGCGCCGACAGTGTTGGAGAATGTGAGTGTGCCGGATCCGACTTGCGTCAACGTCGACGTACCGGCGGAAATGTCGTTCACGGTGCCGCCCAGCGTGAGGCTCCCGTTGCCGCCGATGCTGGCGCTCGCACCGAGCGTAATCGCACCGCCGAATGACGCAGCACCGGACGTAACTAACAACGCGCCATTGGAGCCGACTCCTGCCCCGCTTAAGTTCAATGTCTCTGCGCCGATAGCAACACCGTCCGCGATCTCGAGCGTTGCGCCGGCGACCACGGTGGTGCCTGCACCAGTCGTGCCCAATGCCGTTGCGTTTTGCGCCGCTAAAGTACCGGCGGCGATCGTCGTCGCTCCGGTATAGGTATTGGCGCCACTCAAGGTCAGCGTGCCGCTGCCGTTCTTTGTCAGATCCCCGCTGCCGCTGATGACCCCCGCAATGCTCACGCTGTTGCCATTGGTGTCGATAATGCCGGTGCTCGTCAGTGTCACGCCGCGCGTGCTGGGCGAGGTGATCGTGCCGCCCGCCTGCAGCGTCCCACCGGTAAAGATAAGCGTGTTCGTGGCACTGCCATCACCGAGCGCCGCACTCGCATTGGCACTCAGCGTGCCCGCGGCAATCGTCGTCGTCCCCGTATAGCTGTTGGTGGCGGTGAGGGTGGTCGTTCCGGCACCCATCTGCACGAACGAGCCGGCTCCGGAAATGACCCCGTCGAAAGTATAGGCGTTGGACCTATTGATGATGAACAAGCCGCCATTGGTAACGTTCCCCGAGAGCGACCCGGTCGCGCCGCCATTGCCGATCTGCAGCGTTGCGCCGCTGCTGATTGGCGTGGACGTGATGCTTGGCTGGTTGTCGCCGGTGAGGATCAGCGTCCCAGCAAGAATCTGGAGCTGCCCGGTATAGGTGTTGTTCCCCCCCAGCGTCAGGGTGCCCGCCCCGATCTTGTGGAGCTCGGTGCTCCCCGAGCCGCCGCTGATCGCGCCTCCCAGCGTCGCGTCGTGGCCGTTGGTGTCGAAGAGGGCATTGCCGGGACCAATCGTCACGTTGCGGTTCGAGGTAAAGTTGTCCGCAATAAATTGCAGCGTGCCGCCTCCTCTTATGCTGAGTATGCCAGTAGCAGCGCCGAGGTTGACGTCGCTGCCGACGGCAAGCGTTCCGCCGCTGATCGTCGTATTGCCTTGATAGTCGTTGGTTCCCGTCAGCGTCAGCGTACCGCCGCCGCTCTTGGTGAGGCCGCCGGCGCCGGTGATGGTACCTGCCAACGTCGCGTCGTTGCCGTTGGTGTTGAACGTGCCACCGGCGGCAAGGAGCGTCACACCGCGGCTCGAGGTGAAGCCCGCATCAAAACGCAGCGTCCCGCCGCTAAAGGTGAGTCCGCCCGACGTATTGCCGAGATTGCCGTCCGCGCTGACGGCAAGCGTCCCGGCATTGATCGTCGTGCCCCCCGCATAGTCATTGACGCCCGACAGCGCGAGCGTGCCCGCTCCGCTCTTGATGAGCTGGCCGGCGCCGGTGATCGCGCCTCCCAATGTCAATGTCCCACTGGTCGGGTTGAACGTGCCGCCACCGGCACCAAGTGTCACGCCGCGGTTCGAGGTGAAGGTCGCAGTAGACTGCAGCGTCCCGCCATTCAAGGTAAGTCCGCCGGATGTATTGCCGAGATTGGCGTCGCTGCTGACGACAAGTATTGCGGCGTTGATCGTCGTGCCCCCGCTGTAGGTGTTGGCGCCGCTCAGGGTCTGGATGCCGCCGGTCAGCGTCAGCCCGCCCGTGCCCTGGATGATGCCCGCATAAGTCGTCGACCCGTTCGAAATCGTTAGCGTCTGGCCGCCCAGCGTCACAGCGCTATTGGCGACGCCGTTGAGCGTCGTGACCGTCGCGCCCGAACTGGTGCCCGAAACGTCGAACGTGCCGGCCGCGGCCGACACGTTGACCTGGCTCGACGACGCGATACTTCCGCTCCCGCTCAGCGCCAGCGTGCCGGCGCTGATCGTCGTGGTCCCCGTGTAGGTGTCGGCGCCCGACAGCGTAAATGTGCCGGTGCCCGTCTTGGCTAGGTTGGTCGCTCCTGCCCCGCCATCCTGAATCACGCCTGAAAATGTCGTCGCGCCCGAAGAGCCGCGGGTATCTAACGAGGAAAAAATGGTCAAGGTCAAATGCCACAACCTCTTGGGTGAGGACTTCGAGGCGGAATATACCGAGGCGCAGTACGCGCAGTTGCGGGAGCGCCGCCGAAATCAGGAAGAAGAGGAGCGCCGCGTCTCCGACATATGGGAAGCTGGCTTGCGTGAACATCAGCGGCGCCAGGAGGAGGCCGCCCGACATCCCGACCTAGACGCCATAGACCACGCGCTCTCCCCACATCTTCGCAAAGAACTCGAAAAAGAAAACGCGGCGACGCGGGTAACGGCAAAGGCTAAAGCGAATTTCAAACTGTTTCAGGCCTGCTGTGCCAAATGGGGATTGCCCCACCTACCAGCACCGCCGCAAGCGGTTGCAGTATTCCTGTCTGAGGAATCAGAGCGTGGCGCAGCCCATGTCTCGCGCTTGGCCCGCTCGATCTCTGTCGTGCATACGGCCTGCAATTTCGCCGATCCAACAACCGATGTTCTCGTGCGAGCGCTATTGAGGCTCGTTCGCACAGACAAATCATCGCCTCAGAAGGATAACACTTAATGGCTTACGACAGCAAAGACCCGCTTCCGAACCAGCGCCGACAGAAGTTCACTAGCGGCACGTACCGCGGCGCATATTCCCAATTGGAGACGGATCGCACATTCACCAAGTTCACATCGAAAGATAGCCTCGAATCAAGCGGCGTGGTCGGCAGCGCAGAGGTGCCCGACGTTGGTGGCGTAGACGACGGCCGCGGAAGCCCGAACCGTTAAAGGCCAGCAAGAGCCTCGCGCTACCTCCCGCCGAAACCGGGTAGTGCGCAACTGGTCGCCGTGCGCGTCTTGGTTCGGAGATGGCTATCCCAAACCGGGATTGCGAAGCACGGTGGCCCTCTTCTATTCAATTGTGGCCGTGACGTCGAGACACGGCACCACAAGGGCCCGCCGCGCCGGGTACGGGCGTACACTGAGTGCGGCGGGCTCCTCCTTCAGGAGATACTATGAAATCAAAGAAGCTAACATTAGCCGACCGCATCAAGGCTATTGAAGTCGAGACCGACGCCGAGCTTGACAGATTGGCGGAAGAATTGCGGCCGTCTAATGTTCCCGGTCCATCACTGCGCCAGATGTGGCTCGCAAAGACCGGCGGAAATACACTCAAAGCTTATTTAATGGTAATAGAGAAAGGACTGTAAAATTATGACCAAACCCAATCTCGGCAAGCAGCGCACCGTTACGGGTGCGTTCAGCCACGACGCTAACACAAACACCGGCCGCGATTTGGCCGATTGCAACTTCGGGAATTTCACTGGCACGCGCGACAAGGTTCGCGATGCTGGCGGCGGCAGCGACTATAACTCGCTCCCGAGCGACCGCCCGAACTATTACACGGGCCCGGATGGCTTCAAACTCGGTAAGAAAGTCGCCGGCATTGATGACGACGACAGATCTCGCGCTTTGAACAAAGAGTGGCATCGCGCCGCTGGCTTTTCAGGCGTGGTCAACACCCATAGCAACCATCCCGGCAAGGGCACGACTAACATGAAGTCGCGTGGGACGGATACCGCCTCGCCCGGTCAGGGCTCTCCCGCAAAAGCGCCCTTCTCCTGGGAATGAGATGCCGTTCTTCGAAAAAGGCAACACGATCGGACGCATGGGGCGCCCGAACGGCGTCCGCAATAAGTTCGATAGCTTCGCCTACGAATGCACGCTTGCCCACATCCAGCACAATCTGAAGGAGCCCGCTCCTACGGAGTATGCGCAAACCAACCTCTGGAAGGCGCTGGATGTTACGTTGCGCCAGAATCCTGGCGAGTACGTCAGAAGAGTAGGCGCAATGTTGCCCAAACAAGTCAGCTTCGAACATACCTCGGTTGCCGAGCTACCGGACGATTGGCTGGAGAAGCTGATCGAAGACCGCCATGCCGAATTGAAATTGATCGAGCTTAAGCCTCAAATCCCCGAGATGTTAGATGCGCGATAAGCAGAAAATCAGGGCGGAGTTGGAGCAGCTGGTTGCCGACCGCGAGCGCAGGATAGCGGAGAAGATTGAGAACGGCACCGCTATTCGTGGGTCGGTTGGCAGGGTAATTGGGGTCGCTGACAACAAGCACGCGGCTCCAGCCCGAGACGAAAAGGGCCGTGAAATCTTCTACGAGGTGGATACGATCATCACAGGCGTCCCAAGGAGCGGGCGGGATACTCCCGGCCTTCCGATGCAAGCGAGCAACGCGCAATCCGCCGAAGATGATCTGAAGCCCGACTACACCTCGCACTTGAAGAAGACCTACGCGAAGCCACCCCCGCCCCGCCCCAAGCCTCCTGCAGAGGCAGTCAAGCCGCCTGAGCCCGGGCCCATTCAAACGCAAGTGCGGGCGCCATCGCAGGATGGAAAGGACCCAGGAGAAGTAATCTCCGGCTGGTATGATATTCAAAACGGCCAGGTTGTCGTTTGGGAACGCAGCGGTGGCGCTCCGATTGGGCGGGCGGGCTACAATCCCGGCGATGATCCGAAGGTGATTGCGCGCCGCCTGTTGCGGGAAAAGAGAGGCGGCGCAAGCGGTTTCTATGGGCCGATCAGCTACCGCACACATTGAACAGGGCTGCGTGGAGCGTCCCCACAGTCTCCGGCGATCCTTAGCCCCGACTTCGTTCCCCTCCGGGTCGGTTTTTGTTGAGGCCGTGTACTTATTAACGCGCAGATCGCAGCGCCCCCCCGCCTCCATCGGTTTGTCCAAAAATCATCGGGATTGTCCAAAAATCATCGGATTGACATAGCTGTTCTTTGCAACCGATGCTCGCGGTGATGCGACAGCTGGTGGCGACGGCGGCGGAAGATCGCCTGAACGCGCAATCCGCGCACGTCGTTTGCGGCAGCCAGCGATTGCCGAACAATCGCGATTTATGAGTACGCGCCCTAGTTGCAAGCCGCTGGTGTGGTTCCGAGCCACAGGGAGGCGATGCGGCGACTTTCATTGCAGGAGAGGGAGATCAGTCATGAGAACCTTACTAGCGAGTGCTGGTTTTGCGCTGTTGTTGGCCTTGGCAACGGAACCAAGCGTCAGCGCTCAGGAGGCCCCTGAATATTTTAAACAGACACTTCCTGACCAGGCACTGAAGCCACATTGGGACGAACAGCTGGCCCTGATGAATCCCAAGGGAGCTTTAGACGGGAAAACCAAGCAACTCATTGCCCTCGGTGTGGCAGCGCAAATTCCTTGTGTATATTGCGTTTACGGTCACACTAAATTGGCAAAAGCCGCTGGTGCGACCGATGCTGAAATAAAGGAGGCCATTGCAACCGCCGCGCTCATCCGTTTCAACAGCACAGTGCTGCAAGGCTCGGGTTATGACCTACAGAAATTCCAACAGGAAGTTGATCGACTGTCCGCACCCAAATAGCCTTAGTGTCCGTCTCGAAACTTGTTGAATCCTTTGAATCTTTTGTGATTCAAGGGAGGCGGTCCGATTCGGGAGGCTAAAGTGGTGGGCGCTGTAGGGATTGAACCTACGACCTGCATCAAAATTCCGGATGCGCTCGCAGCGACGCATTGATCACGTTCGTCGCGCGCATTGTTCGTCGGGTCGTGACCTCGTTTCCACGCTGCTTGTTTGCGCCCGCAAGGGGCGGAAACTTCGCCGAATTTGCTGCAATGCCATATGTCTGCTTTTGGCATAAAGCGGACATTCCGAGATGTCTGCTATTTGTCCGCTTTTGGGGGTAAAGCGGACATCAGCCGCGATTGCCGAGCAATCGCGATTTATGAGTACACGCCGTAGGCAGGAGCCGACCTGTGGCGTGCCGAGCGTTCCCTTGGCGACTTGCTGTTAGTGATTGGCTCGATGCCGGTGGCGCAAGCCCCCTTCAGAACGGCTCAATCCGGGTTGCTTCATCGGCAAGCCGCGAAAGCCTTGCTGCGGCCGTGAAATTAAAGCGGCCTCGGTCGTGCTGATCGGCCGGCATAGTCAGCAACAAATAGCGTGCCTGCCGGTCGTGCCAATCGGCAAGCTGACGCAGAAACGCAATGTCGTCGTTTGTCATTTGTCGGTTCGTCCACGCCGGAGTTGTCAGGTCTGCGGGCTGCGGCGGACCAGAAGAGTGCGCCAGCGACTTGCATTCGCGTCGTATTGCTCC
>Ga0306920_100012846_pt1 | contig 11381 bp, 9 predicted proteins | sample flu12Cox44000170_FD_204666 | JGI IMG/M metagenome (GOLD analysis project Ga0306920, IMG submission 204666) | Lab enrichment of tropical soil microbial communities from Luquillo Experimental Forest, Puerto Rico - flux4day.12C.oxic.44.000.170 (v2)... | ecosystem: Environmental > Terrestrial >...
CGATAAGGCGAAGCTTAACTGAGTGGGCGCGGCATTGCGGGTTTGAGCCCGCTCTGCACCACCGTTTGCTGATCCACAATCTCGAGCGGCTTGCAGCTGGGGAGATTGACCGCCTCGCGGTTTTCATGCCGCCCGGGTCGGCCAAGAGCACGTACTCCTCAATTTTGTTTCCACCCTGGTTCCTTGCACAGCAGTCCAAGGCCTCCGTCCTTGCCGCCTCACACACGACCGAGCTGGCCGAAAAATGGGGTCGCCGGGTGCGAAACCTCGTTTCCGAGCACGGCTCGATACTCCGGCTCGGCCTGTCGAGCGACAGTCAGGCGGCTGGGAGATGGGCGCTGACGAGCGGGGGCGAGTATTACGCCGCGGGTGTTGGCGTTGGCATTGCCGGATTTCGTGCCGATCTAGCCGTGATCGATGATCCAGTGCGCTCGCGAGAGGACGCTGATTCGCAAGCTATCCGGGATCGTACCTGGGACTGGTACAAGACAGATCTCCTGACACGGCTGCGACCAGGTGGCCGCGTGGTGCTCATCCAGACGCGGTGGCACCAGGACGACCTCGCCGGGCGCATCCTCGCTGAGGCTGAAATCAGCGGCGAGCAATGGCATATCCTTTCTTTGCCCGCTGAGGCCGAGCCAGGTGATCCGCTCGGCCGTCAACCCGGCGACTGGCTGTGGGACGATGAATACGGGTATGCCCGCTTTCTCGCCCGGGAGAAGGCGACACAGCTGCCGCGGAACTGGAGCGCACTCTACCAGCAGCGACCGGCGCCGGAGACCGGAAACTATTTCCGCGATGATTGGCTGCGCGCCTATGTCAACCCGCCAGAGCACCTAACGCTCAACGTTTACGGCGGCTCCGACTATGCCGTGACCTCCAACGGCGGGGACTACACAGTTCATGCGGTGGTTGGCGTCGATCCAGAAAATCAGATGTATCTCCTGGATCTATGGCGGGGCAGACCTCGTCTGATCAGTGGATTGAGGCCTGGTGTGATCTTGTCTGCAAATGGAGACCTCTGTTCTGGGCCGAGGAGCGCGGGCAGATCATCTCGGGGATTGGGCCGTATCTACAGAGGCGGGCCATCGAGCGCAGGGCTTATACAGCACGGGAGCAATTCGTATCTCGGGGCGATAAGGCAACACGGGCGCAGTCATTTCGAGGTCGGATGGCAATGCTCGGCCGCTACGTGCCGACCCGGGCTCCCTGGTATGCCGCCTTGCGCTCAGAATTGCTGAGTTTCCCTGCCGGCAAATACGATGATCAGGTTGATGCGCTTGGACTAATTGGACAGCTGCTCGACCGCATTACTGCCGGACAAAGGCCCCCAAAAAAGCCGGAGCAGAAGCCGCCGGATCCCTATCAACCTTTTGACGATTACGAGTTGCAACGCGACGTCAGCCTGAATTTCAAGCTCCTCTAGGATTATCGGTTACGAGCAGAGCAATTCAAAAGATGCAGCTGCGAACCCCATGGCGACAGGATGGGAGGAGCGCTTCGCGAGCAGTCTGCAGTCGATAGCAGACATCATTACGCGTCATCTCGACTACCTGCGCGAATATAAGACCTCGGCCGCCTGGGGCTGCGCGACCCCGCCGCAGGTGTGCGAGCGGCTTGCTGCATTCGCGCCGACTAATCCCGAATGGATGCGGCGGCTTGCCGAGGCCTATGACGTTATCGGCAACGAGCAGTCTGGCGCCGACCAGATCGCGAGCTTGCGCGCCGCGCTATTTTTCCGGGAGCACCTGATTGCGCTGGAGCAACAGCATACTGCAACGCTGCAGCAGTTTATTGGGCAATCAGCAGCGAACATCAATGAGAAGCGGGCGCTGACCATTCTGCCAAGCTTCGCCAACCGGCAGGCGCGTCGGACTCCAGCAGCTGCTGGGCAAGGTCCATATTCCAGCGACGGAAAGGAGCAAGACAAAGCCCGCATCGAGCAATCCGCCAAGCGCGAGAATGAGTGGGTTCGGGCTCGCATTATCAAGCGTGAGGCTCCTGCGCAGGGCTCACTGCTGCAAATCGCCGAGCAAGCCCGCGATACGGCAGCGAAGTCTCTCGGCACCCAACATCCTGCCTACGCAGTGTCGCTGCAGAATCTGGGACTTTATTACGAGATCGTTGAAAACGATTCCACGAAGGCCAAGGACTTCTATGAGCCCGCCCGCAACATCGTTGCCTTTCCGCTCGCCGAAGGCCTGTATCTGCTGGGCATCTTTTATCTGCAGTCAACGAACGATCCAAAAAGGGCGGATGCTGCGCTTACCGAGGCGCTTGCGATCCAGCGTGCCGCACTCAACGAGAACGACCGTTCGCTTGCCGACACCATGATGGCACTCGCCGACGCCAAGACCAAGCAGTCAGATTTTGACTCCGCGATTAACCTGAACCATGAAGTGCTGGCGATTCAAAATATCCTGGATTACTCCGAGGGGGGCGGCATAGCCGGAGTCATTGCGGATACGCTGGAGCGGATTAAAAAGCTCAGCGCCCTGGCACGCTCACAAGCAGCATCAGATGGCAGCGGCGCGTGAAGATGAATGTACCCGCAGGACCTTCGGTTCACTGAAACACGACCTATCGCTTGATCGTCTCGTGGCCCTCAAGCCCCGGCTTGAACTTGCCTTTGACGAAGTCGCCGACGCCCTCTTCTTTCCAGCCGACCTGCTGTCTGCTCGCAAGCTCGACCTCCTTGGCAAGCGTATAGTTCATGGACGCTTCCCAGCTCATCTCCAGCGAGAAGCGATAGCCGTCCTTGGTCGCGCGCAGTGCAGCGGCATCCTTGCCGGCAATCTCGGCCGCAACCGCCATGGTCTCTTCCTTAAGGTCCGCGAGCGGGACCGAAAAGGTGACGAAGCCGATCTCTGCCGCGCGTTTGCCGTTAAACCGTCGCCCGGTCAGCGCGTAAAACAGCGCATCGCGCGGCCGCAAGAGATTGGCGAGCGATTTGCTCACGGAGCCGCCGGGAAAGCCTTTGAAATTTATCTCTGAGAGGCCAAATGTCGCCTCGTGCGCGGCAATAGCGATGTCACACGATTCCACGATCGAGAAGGCGCCGCCGAAGCAGTAGCCGTTGACCATGGCGATCGTGGGTTTTGGAAAATACCGCAACGTACGGCCGCGCCATTCCGTCGCCATGCGCAAGACCTGGTCGTATCGCGCCGGCTCCTCCTTGAGCTCATGGAAGAACTCCTTGAGGTCCATGCCCGCACAGAAGGCATCGCCCCCACCGGTGATCACGACGACCTTTGTCTCGTCGTCGTAGCGCAGCTCCTCGAGCGCCGCAGTCACGTCCGCATGCAGTTGAGGACTCATGGCATTCTTCTTCGCGGGCCGGTTGAGGATGAGCGTCGCAACGCGCTCGGACTTGTCGATCAACACTGTCTCATACATGCTCATGGTCTTTCCCGTTTCCCGGCTCTCGGACTGCATCGGGATATGTTCGATTTCAGAGGTGTTTTGCACCGAATGTGCCAGCGGCCTCAAGCTGTTCGGGGATATCGATGCATAGGATCACAGCTTCGTCCAGGACATGGCTCATGAGAAAAGACCGCAGGGAGAATGAAATGACCCGTGCGTTGCGACCGCGCATGCTTCTCGCACTCACGGCGATTCTCGCGATGCTGGCCCTTGCTGGGCGCTTGCATGCCGCGGACTGGCCCACCCGGCCGGTGACCGTCGTCGTGCCGTTCGGGGCCGGCGGCAACACCGATATGATGGCGCGGCTTGCGGCCCAGCATCTCTCGGCCAAATTCGGCCAGAGCTTCGTCATTGAAAATCGCCCGAGCGCGGGCGGAGCGCTCGGCACCGGACAAGTCACCGCGGCGGCGCCTGACGGCTACACGCTCCTGTTTGCGGCTGCCACGACGGTCGTGCTCACGCCGCAATTGCAGAAGCTCAATTTCGACCCCTTAAAGCAGCTCGTGCCGATCACAAACATGGGCACCGGCACACAGATGCTTGCCATCAAGCGCGCACTGCCGGCGACGACGCTGCCCGAATTCATCGCCTATGCGAAGGCCAACCCGGGCAAGCTCAATTTCACCGTCGCGGGAACACAGAACATCAGCCATCTTGCTCCGGTCCTTCTGTTTGCGCGCGCAGGCATCGATCTCACCATGGTGCCCGCCAAGAGCGAGCCGCAAGCGATTGCCGATCTCATTTCAGGAGAGGTCGATCTTTACTTCGGCAACTCCTCGGCGCTGCTGCCGCACAGGAATAACGACCGGATCCGGCTGATCGCAGTCGGCACGGCGGAGCGCATCCCGGCCGCTCCCGATATTCCGGCCGTGGCCGAGACCTTGCCCGGGTTTGAGTTTTCGTCCTGGAACGGCTTTCTCGCGCCGCGCGGCACGCCCGAGCCGATTGCCAGGGCGATCAGAGATGAAGTGACGGCGCTTGCGAGATCACCCGAAATTGCCGGTCGGCTGCGCAAGCTCGGCATCATTCCGGGCGGTTTGACGCCGGAGCAGTCGGAGGCTGTTTTTCACAAGGATTACGAAGCCTATGGCGCGGCCATCAAAGCTGCCGGAATGGAGCCAGTGCAACAGCCATGAGCCCGAACCTGCCGACACCAGCGCAACGCCTGCGCGCGCTCTTGCGCGAGCCGAACGTGGAGGTCATGCCCGGATGCCATGATGCGCTTTCGGCCAAGCTCATTGCGCAAGCGGGATTCAAGATCGCGTTCATGAGTGGATTTGGCGTCTCCGCTGCGCGGCTGGCGCTGCCCGACACCGGGCTCATCTCGTTTGCGGAAATGCTCGAGACCCTGCGCAGCTGTTGCTCGGCGGCAAGTCCGATGCCGGTCATCGGAGACGGCGACACCGGCTACGGCAATGCGCTCAACGTCCAGCGCACGGTCGCGGAATATGCGCGTGCCGGTGCCGCCTGCGTCATGATCGAGGATCAGGTCAGCCCGAAAAAATGCGGGCACACCCGCGGCAAGCAGGTGATCTCGCGCGAGGAGGCGCGCATGAAGATTCGCGCCGCGATCGATGCGCGTGCGGACCGCGACATCCTTGTGATGGCGCGCACCGATGCGCGCGCGGTGCATGGCTTTCCCGAGGCGCTGGCTCGGTGCAAGGAGTTCGAGGCGGAGGGCGCCGACATCATTTTCCTGGAAGCGCCTGAAAGCGAAGAGGAAATGCGGCGTTTCTGCGCGGCGATGAAGAAGCCGTGCATGGCGAACATGGTTCCGGGCGGCAAGACACCCATTCTCTCGCCGCAAAAACTGCAGGAGGTCGGTTACAAGCTCGCGCTCTATCCCGTGATGCTGCTTTCGGCCGCCATTGCCGCCATGCGCTCGACGCTCGACACCCTGCGGCCGGGCTCGACCGAGCCAGCATGCCCCAGCGTCTCGTTCACCGACCTCCAGGGGATCGTCGGCTTTCCCCAATACTGGGAGGGGGAGACGAAGTATAAGGTGTAGGGGGTAGGGTGCGCAAAGTCGCGCTCTTCGCGCGACGTGCGCACGCGGTCGACTCATCGAAAGGACGAACGGCGTGCGCACGGGCGCCGCATCGGAAATCTGTGACTTGGTTAGGGCTTGAGACGGCGCCCTTTGCGCACCCTACTCAATCTCGGCCGCGCGGCACATGCTGGCGATCATGGAGGAATTGAGCAGATATTCGCGCGCGGTGTTCCTGTCGGCGCCGAGGCGGCGCATGGCATCGAGCGATCTCTTGCGCGTCTGTGGATCGCGCTCGCTGATAATCTGCTGATTGCGATGGGTCTGCTGCTGCACCGCCTCAATCGCGACGATCCGGCGCTGGCGATCGTAGCGATCGAGCAACCTCTCGTCCGCGCCCGCCCAGATCTCTTTGAACTTGTCGGCCAGATTGAAGGCATCCTGAATGCCGCCGTTCATTCCCATGCCGCCCAGGGGATTGTTGATGTGCGCGGCGTCGCCAGCGAGCACGATGCGACTATGGTGGAAGCTTTTCGCCACGCGCTGATGCACCTGATAGATCGAACGGTGCGCGATTTCATAAGGTTGCGAACGCGCCGACACGCGGTTGAGCACCTCCTGCAGCCATTCGTCGGAGAGGAGCGTGGCGGGGTCGGAATTTTCGGCCGCCGGCACCAGCACGCGCCAGAGCTCCGGGACCCGCAACAGCACCAGCCATTCGTGCGGGTCGGCGATATAGTTGACATAGGCGATGTCAGTCAGCCTCTCTTCGAACCGAAACGGCGTGGACGCGACCAGGAACAGCTCGGGATAGGTGAAGCCCTCGAACTCGATGCCGGCGGCACGCCGCACCGCACTGCGCGCGCCGTCCGCTCCAATGACGTAGCGGCCCGTTACCTCGACCGGACCGGATGCCGTCCTGACGGTTACCGTCACCCCCGCTGCATCCTGATGCACCGCCACGACTTCGTGGCCAAAACGGATGTCGGCACCCGGAAGCTTGCGCAGCTCCTCATGCAGAAACCGCATCAGCTTCCACTGCTCGCACTGAACGCGGTAGGGATGATTGGTATCGCCCGCGAGCAGCGCGAGATCGAAGGTCGCCACCGGTCCGGTTTCGCGATCGCGGAATTGCCAGGTCGGCGCCTTGAGGCCGACCTCGATCATGCGGGGAACGATGTCGAATTCGTCGAGGAGATCCAGCGTCGGAGGGTGAAAGGTCGAGCCGCGCAGCTCCATGAGAAGCTCGGGCTCCGATGCCAGCAGCACCGTGGCGATGCCGCGCCGCCCGAGCGCCAGCGCGGCGGTCAGGCCGACGGGGCCCGCGCCGACCACAATGATGCGATCATTCCTGCTCGCCACGAACAGCACTTTCCGCGCAGGCCGCGATATAGCAAGATGACGGGCATAAATCATCCGCGTGGTTCGCAATGAGAGACGTACTCGGCTGGCGTAAGAAGTTCGGCGTGCTGGGGCCTTCCACCAACACTATCGTGCAGCCGGACTTCGAGATGATGCGGCCGCCCGGCGTCACCAATCATTACAGCCGGATCTTCACGCCGAACGCGCAGGCCGTGAGCAACGAAACCTTCATGGCCGGCACGCAGGTGATCGGAGAGAACACGATCGAGGCCGTGCGCAGCGTGATGACGTGTGCGCCGGATTATCTGGTCATGGGCATGTCCGCGGTGACGTTCTGCGGCGGCGCAAAGGGGGCTGACGCTTTCCAGGCGCGAGTAGAGAAGGAAGCGGGCGTGGGCATCAGCATCGGCTCCCATTCCTGCACCGCGGCGTTGAAGGCCTACGGCGGGGTCAGGCGGATTGCGTTCCTGTCCCCTTATTATCCCGTCGCGAACGAGCAGGTCGCGCGCTATTTCACCGATTGCGGATTCGAAATCGTTCGCGATGCCTGCCTGCAATGCAAAACTTGGACGGCGATTGCCGAAGTGCCGCCCGGCGTGCTGCGGGAGACGCTCATCGAGCTTGACGGAAACGGCCGCGACGTGGATGCGATCGTGCAGGTCGGCACCAATCTGAGCATGGTGCGCCTTGCCGCCGCAGCGGAGATGTGGCTCGGCAAGCCGGTCATCGCCATCAACACGGCGACCTACTGGCACGCGCTGCGGCAGAACAACATCGCGGACAAAATTCCGGGGCTCGGCCGCCTGCTCGAGGAATTTTGACTCGGTCGGCATACGGCCATGAGCGCGGAGCGCGCGACGCAGATCATGCCGGCCGGCGATGCCGCGACCGCAGCCGCCGCGCGCGTCCTCAGGCAGCGCGGTCTCGTGGCGTTTCCGACCGAGACGGTCTACGGCCTCGGTGCCGATGCCGAAAACGGCGAGGCGGTGGCGCGGCTCTATGAAGCCAAGGGGCGACCATCGTTCAATCCGCTCATCGCCCACGTGCTGGACGCTGCTGCCGCGCGCCGCCTCGCGCGCTTTGATGCTGCGGCGGAGCGCCTGGCCGCGCAATTCTGGCCGGGACCGCTGACGCTGGTGTTGCCAAAGGCTCCCAACTGCGCCGTGGCCGAGCTTGCAACCGCGGGGCTCGACACCATTGCGGTGCGGGTGCCGAGCCATGGCGTTGCGCGCGAAATCCTCGCTGCCTTCGGCGGGCCGATTGTCGCACCCTCCGCAAACCGGTCGGGGCATGTTTCGCCGACAACCGCGGCGCACGTGTCGGGCGATTTGAAAGGGCGCGTCGATCTCATCATCGACGGCGGACCGGCGCCCATGGGACTGGAATCGACCATCGTCGCCTGTGTCGATGATCCCGTGCTGCTGCGCCCGGGTGCGCTGGCGCGCGAAGCGATCGACCGGGTGGTTAGCCTCAAAGCGGGGACCGCCGCGCCTGCAGCCGATGACGATGATGCGGTGATCGCGCCCGGCAGGCTTGCCTCCCATTATGCGCCGCGGGCGCAACTGCGCCTCGATGCCTCCAGCGTCCATCCCGACGAAACTCTGCTTGCCTTCGGGGCCGAGAGGATTGCCGATGCCGATCGTGCGGTTCTCACCCTCAACCTGTCAGCGCGCGGCGACCTGATCGAGGCGGCGGCGAATTTCTTTTCTCACCTGCGCAGGCTGGACGCGTGCGGCGCTGCGACGATTGCGGTCATGCCGATACCCCACGTGGGCCTTGGCGAAGCAATCAACGATCGGCTCAGGCGCGCCGCCGCCCCGCGCTGAGTAGCCGGATGAGCGAAGCCGCCTTCGCCAAGGCTTCGGCGGCCTTCCTCAAAATAGCCCGTCGAAGCTTTAGCGGAGACGGGCGATATCCGGGTGAGGCCGTTCCCACTACGGATTTCGCCGAGATCGATACTTCCATATATGTGGGTAGAGTTGGAGCCACCTGGACCAGGCCTGATGCTGTCCCCCGCGCCTCCTGTTCTCGCCCGCGATGTCCTCTCCGGCTTTGCCGCCATTGTCGGGGAGAAAAACGCCATCACCGATCCGCAGGCGCAGACGCCCTATCTGATCGAGATGCGGGACATGTTCGTGGGCCGCACGCCCGTGGTGCTGCGGCCGGGCTCGGTCGCGCAAGTCGCTGAAATACTCAAGCTCGCCAACGAAACCAGCACCGCCATTGTGCCGCAAGGCGGCAATACCGGGCTGGTCGGCGGCCAGATCCCGCACCACGGGGAGGTCGTGCTGTCGCTCAACCGGCTCGACCGAGTCCGCGAGGTCGATCCCGTCTCGAATACCATGACCTGCGAAGCGGGGGTGACGCTGTTGCGCGCGCGCGAAGCGGCGGAGGCGGTCGACCGGCTTTACCCGCAGGTCCTGCCATCCGATGGGACCTGCACCATCGGCGGCAATCTCTCCACGAATGCCGGCGGCACTGCCGCGCTCGCCTATGGCATCGCGCGCTCGCACGCGCTCGGGCTTGAAGTCGTGCTGGCCGACGGGCGGGTGCTCAATAATCTCAACAAGCTCAAGAAGGACAATACCGGCTACGATCTCAACAATCTCTTCATCGGCGCGGAAGGCACGCTGGGCGTGATCACCGCGGCGGTGCTGCGCCTCATTCCGCGGCCGCGATCGGTTGAAACCGCATTTGTCGGCGTCCCCTCGACGGAGGCGGCGCTTGACCTACTTGGAATTGCAACCGAGCGTACCGCGGGAGGGGTCACGAGCTTCGAAATCATGCTCCGACTGGGCATCGAGCTGGTGCTCAAGCATGGCGCCGATTGCCGCGATCCGCTTCCGGAACCGCATCCCTGGTACGTGCTCGTCGAGCTGTCCTCACAACAGCGCTCAGGCCTTCGCTCGGTTCTGGAGGAGATCCTGGCCGAAGGGCTCGAGCGTGGCCTCATCTCGGATGCGACCATCGCAGAGAGCCTCGATCAGACAAAAATGTTCTGGCGCATCCGCGAGCTGTTCGGCGAAGTGCAGCGCTACGAAGGCGGCTCCATCAAGCACGACATCTCCGTGCCGGTCGCCGCCGTGCCGGCCTTCATCGAGGAAGCGAATGCCGCTGTGATGAAGTTGATCCCGGGTGCCCGTCCGCTGCCATTCGGGCATCTGGGTGACGGCAACATCCATTACAACGTGACCCAGCCCATCGGAGGCGACAAGGCGCAGTTTCTCGCGCGCTGGGACGAGATGAACAGCGCCGTGTTCGCGGTGGTTGCAAAATACGGCGGATCGATCTCCGCCGAGCATGGCATCGGCGTGCTCAAGCGCGACGTCCTGCCGAAGGTGAAGGATCCGGTTGCGCTCGATCTCATGCGTACGCTCAAGCGGACGCTCGACCCCAAAGGCATCCTCAATCCCGGTAAGATCTTGTAGGGCGGATTAGCGACCTCCGCCGTGCGGAGGGTCGCGCAATCCGCCTACAAATCATCAAACAACGAGGGTTGCCGCTCGTCTTTCGATTTGCGCGGTTTGAGCGTGGCGCGCGCGGGCGGCTCGGCCTCGCGCGGGCGCACCGGTTCGATCAGCTCCGGCCCCTCGTTGGCGGTGCGGTTGACCGCCGGTGAAACCTCGTAGGCCTCGAAGAGTCTTTCCGGCGCAGGCGTAAGCAGCGCCGATGCGGTCAGTGCATCGCAACGGGCGCAATCGAGCCAGAGATCGTACGCGTCCGGAGCGATGACAACAGGCATGCGCGAATGCAGGTTTGCGATGTCGCGGCTGGCATTGGTGGTGATGATGGCTGCCGTTTCCACTTCCTCGCCGTTTGGACCCGTCCAGCACTCCCACAGCCCGGCAAACGCAACCGGGTGGCGATCTTTTGGACGCAAACAGAACGGCCGCTTGGCGCCGGTGCCCTCGTCCTTCCACTCATAAAAGCCATCGGCCGGAAAGAGGCAGCGCCGTCGCCGCATGGCATTGCGAAACGCCGGCTTGTCGTTGACCGATTCCGCGCGCGCATTGACGAGCAGACTGAAATTGCGGGGGTCCTTGTCGAGTCGCGCGGAGGAATTTCACCTCCGCGCGCTCCCAGAACCGTACGTGAACCTCTCGATTCATACGGCTCCCGATGTTCGGCCGTTGCCATGAACGGCTTTGCCTCGTCCACAGGCTCCTCCCGTTGCCGGTTGGCCCACGGTCTCGGCTGAACAACGCAGCCCCTTTGGTCCAGCTCCATTACAGAGCCTTCGTCCCTACTACGGGCTGCTCCGCCCCTGTGCCCCGCATCAGTACTCTGATCCTCGCGGTTTGAGCCGCTTGTGATCTCTCCCTTTGCATCGGGGCACAGGTTCTCACGTTCCGTACAAGAGCCTGGTTGAGCTTCGCGCCGCCTACATGCCGGATGCCGCTCGGGCAGGCTTCAGGGTTCTCCCGAACTGATCCCGGAGGAAGGGTCACCCCCCGGTTTTGACATCGTCTAAACCGCTTTCGACAGTTCATCGACGGTTCGCTTGCGCTCGCCTCTCTCAACCTCACCCGCCGGGATATCCTCCCGACGTTAACTGCAACGCTCACTACCATCGCTCTTGACGACAGCAGCTTGCAGCGGTTTGAGGCCA
>Ga0306920_100012848_pt1 | contig 11381 bp, 12 predicted proteins | sample flu12Cox44000170_FD_204666 | JGI IMG/M metagenome (GOLD analysis project Ga0306920, IMG submission 204666) | Lab enrichment of tropical soil microbial communities from Luquillo Experimental Forest, Puerto Rico - flux4day.12C.oxic.44.000.170 (v2)... | ecosystem: Environmental > Terrestrial >...
TTCACCGAGAGTGGCGAAGACGACGCGGGGACCTCGACCCCGCCGTCGAACCGCCACACGTGGCCGCGGCTATAACGGTTGTCGGTGAAGACCGCGCCTTCGCGGGTCCAAATGACTCCGGCGGTGGATTCGTGGGCCATGGGCGTGCTCGCGTGTCAGGAAAGCGTGGCAACAAATTCCTTGTATTGGTGAGCAGTCATCAGCTTTTCGAGTTCCGCCGGATCGGCAAGTTTGAGCTTGAGGAACCAACCCTTGCCTTCGGCGTCCTCATTGACGGTGGCAGGCGCGTAGGCAAGCGCGTCGTTGACGGCGACGACCTCGCCGCTCGCGGGCGCGTAGACCTCGCTCGCGGCCTTGACCGATTCGACCACCGCCGCCTCGTCGCCCGCCGCAAAGCTCTTGCCGACCTCGGGCAATTCAACGAACACCACGTCACCGAGTTGCGACTGGGCATGCTCGGTGATGCCGACGGTCGCGGTGTCGCCGTCGAGGCGGATCCATTCGTGTTCTTTGGTGTAGCGCGTTTCCGTCATCGGCTCCCCTCTTGCTGGAGCGAGATCATGCTCTAGCCTCCGCGGTAATAATGATGCGGCACGAACGGTAGCGCCGCGACTCTCGCCGGGATGTCCTTGCCGCGCACGACGAGCACGACCGCCGTGCCTGGGTCGGCAAACGCGCACTCGACATAACCCATGGCAACCGGTCCGCCGAGGCTCGGGCCAAAGCCGCCCGATGTCACTTTGCCGATGATCGCGCCTTCGCTCGATTTGATTTCGGCGCCCTCGCGCGCCGGGATGCGCCCTTCGGGCCGCAGGCCCACGCGCAGTCGGCGCGGGCCGTCGCGCAACTCGGCGAGCACGCGCTCGGCGCCGGGGAATCCTCCCTCCTCGCGCCGCCGCTTCTGGATCGACCAGGCGAGAGCAGCCTCCGCCGGCGACGTGGTCGTATCGATGTCGTGGCCGTAGAGGCAGAGGCCCGATTCGAGGCGAAGCGAGTCGCGGGCGCCGAGCCCGATCGGCTTCACCTCGGCGTGGCCGAGCAGGCGCTCGGCGATCGCGCGCACGCGATTCGCCTTGACGGAAATTTCGTAGCCATCCTCGCCGGTGTAGCCCGAGCGGCTGACGTGGCAATCGATGCCGTCGAAGCTCGCGCTGCGCGCACTCATGAACGGCATTACGGCGGCGCCGGCGCAGTGACGTTGCAGGACAGCCGCAGCCTTCGGTCCCTGCAGCGCGATCAGCGCGCGGTGATCGGCACGGATGAGCCGCGCGCTTGCGGGCAGCGTGGCGGCGATATGGGCGTAGTCGGCTTCCTTACCGGCGGCGTTGACGACCAGCATCAGCACGCCGTCTTCGTCGGGTTCCGCGGAGCGCGTCACCATCAAATCGTCGAGGATGCCGCCGTCGGCGTCGGTGAGTTGGGTGTAGCGCTGACGGCCCGGCGCAAGATTGACAATGTCTGCGGGCACCAGGGCTTCGAGCGCGCGCGCCGCGGTCGCGTGATCGGGCCCGACCACGAACGCCTGTCCCATGTGCGAGACATCAAACAGGCCGGTGGCCTCACGCGTATGCGTGTGCTCGGCGATGATGCCGTCGGCATATTGCACCGGCATGTCGTAGCCCGCGAACGGCACCATGCGGGCGCCGCGCGCGACGTGGAGCGCATGCAGCGGCGTGTGTGCGAGCGGTGTTTCGACTGCCGGGGCTTCGCTCATCGTCGGTTCCGCATTGACGCCCTCCGGGCGGATCGCCCGGTCGAGCCCCCTCTGTCGCGGAACCTGAGAGATTTCGCCGTATGCGCGCTACGGCTTACTCCGTCGGTGAGCCGTGACGCCGAATGGGCGCACGGCTGCTTTCCAGAGCGTCATCCCCTTGCGGTCCTTTTGCCTGAGCGTTTCCGGGGCGGTTTCGCCTTCGGCGCCGGCCCTTGAGCCGGTCTCTCCCGCAGGGTTCGTCTGACGATCGTGATTCTAAGACACACCGCGAGCCGGTTCAATCGGCTCTTTACTTGCCCTTTTTGGCCGGCCGCTTGGGCTTCTCCGGCGCCAGGGCGCTGGGATCGAATCCGACATAGACCACATAGGCTTCCAAATCCTGATTGCTCGGTACCGGGAAGCTCATGCCCTCTTCGACCTGCACGAAGGGCACATTGGTTTGCCCGGCCGGAATGTTTACCGGGACGCGGTAGAGCTTGGTCCAGATGGTGCGCGGCTCGACCCCCTCGCGCACCAGCGCAAGCCGCATCGGCACCTCGACGTTGCCCGGGGTGCCGGCGGGACCGAGGATCACGCGTCCCTGGATGCCGATCTTCATGGTCATGTTGCCGGCGCTCACCGCGCACTCGCGCGCGGTCTGGGAGACGGTGGCCTGGAAGCGCAGATTGGTCGCGCTCGGCTCGGCGCCAGGCGTATTCACTGCGAGCGTCGCGGCGCCCGAGCGCACGGTCACGCCGGGGCAGTCGAGATTCGGGTCCGGCCCCGTCGGCGCCGTGGCAGCGACCTTCTCCTGGCCGGACGCGCTCCCCGATGAGAACAGGTTTTTCACGCGCTGGGTAAAAGAGGAGCCGGTCCCGGAATCAGGCGGCGAGGACGACCCGATGGTGTCGAAAGAGGAGCAGCCGGCCGCGGCGAGGAGCACGACCAACGCAATTGCGCGCAACGCGCCGCCCGAGCGAAGCGCCCGGCCGAAATACTGGCCGTATCTAATGGTCAACCACTTAATCCCTGCGTGCCGCCCGGTTATAGCAGCGCAACCGTGGCAGACCCAAGGCACAGCCAGCCGCCTAGCGTCGCGGCGAGTCCCTGAGCCGGGCGTAAAGCAGATGGTCCTGCCACTGACCGTTGATGCACAAATATTCGCGCGCGTAGCCCTCGCGCTCGAAACCGGTCTTCTCAAGCAACGAGATCGAGGCGGCGTTGGTGGGGATGCAGGCGGCTTCCAGGCGGTGCAGCCGCAAGGTGGTGAAAGCGTACGGAATGAGCGCGGTCACCGCCGCACTCATGTAGCCGCGCCGCGCGTAAGGCGCGCCGATCCAATAGCCGAGGCTGCCGGCCTGGGCGACGCCGCGGCGCAGGTTGGCGAGGGTGAGGCCGCCGACCAGCACCTGATCGCCGCTGCGGAAAAGGAAATAGGCGTAGGCCTGGTCGTTGCGCTGATCCTCGGCGTAGCGCCGCAGCCGACGGCGGAACGCGCCGCGCGTCAGGTCGTCGGCCGGCCAGGTCGGCTCCCACGGCGTGAGAAAGCCGCGGCTGGTCTCGCGCAGCGCCGCCCATTCGGCATAGTCGCCCGACTGCGGCGCGCGCAGAAAGACTCCCGCGCCCTCGATGAGCGGCGGCTGGTCGGCCAGGTTGATGGTGCGAAACAGCGCCATGGTCAGTCTATCAGGCGCACGATCTTTGGATCATGCGCCGTGACCGAGACTTTCAGCGATTGTGGCGACGCTTTCAAGTCCGCGGCCGCGGCCGAGCACGGCGAGCGCCGGACGGCTGCGCGCGATGAGCGCACGCCCGGCGGCGCGCGCGCTCTCGACCGTCACGGCGTCGACCTTGGCGACGACCTCTTCCACCGGGATGGGCCGCCCATGCGTAATGAGCTGGCGCGCCAGTTGTTCGGCGCGCGCGCTCGAGCTTTCCAGCGCAATCAGGATGCCGGCCTTCATCTGCGCCTTGGCGCGGGCGACTTCCGCCTCGGTCAGGGTTTCGGCCGCGCTCTGGATTTGATCGATCACGACGCGCATCAGTTCCGGCGCGTCGACCTGGTCGGTGCCGGCGTAAAGACCGAACATACCTGTGTCGGCGTAGGGTGAGTGGAAGGCATAGATCGCGTAGCACAGCCCGCGCACCTCCCTCACCTCCTGGAACAGCCGCGACGACATGCCCCCGCCAACAATGTTGGTGAAGACGTGCAGGCTATAGAGATCGGGATTGCGCTGCGGCACGCCTTCGAGCGCCATCGCCACGTGCACCTGCTCGAGGTCGCGCGCTTCGATGCGGCTGCCGCCACGGAATCGCGCCGGCGTGGGCGGCGGCGCGGAAGCGCCGTTGAACTTGGCGAACCGCCGCTCGGCTTCGGCGAGCACGCTGGCATGGTCGATGGCACCAGCAGCCGCGATCACCATGTCGGGCGCCCGGTAGGTGCGCGCGAGATATGACCGCAGCTTGCGCCCGGTCAGAGAGCGGACCGTTGCCGGCGTGCCGAGGATCGAGCGGCCGACCGCCTGGTCGGGGAACGCGGTCGATTGCAGATGGTCGAACACGATGTCGTCGGGCGTGTCTTCAGCGGCGCCGATTTCCTGCACGATGACGTTCTGCTCGCGCACCAGTTCTTCGGGATCGAAGGCCGGGTCGGTGAGGATGTCGGAGAGCACGTCGAGCGCCAGCGGCACGTCCGCCTTGAGCACGCGCGCATAATAGGCCGTGACCTCCACTCCGGTGCCGGCGTTGAGGTCGCCGCCGACCGCCTCGATCGTTTCGACGATTTCCCGCGCGGTGCGCCGCGAGGTTCCTTTGAAGGCCATGTGCTCGAGCAGGTGAGAAATCCCGTGCTCGTCGACGTCTTCATAGCGGCTGCCCGAGCCGACCCAGACGCCGAGCGAGGCGGTCTCGAGATGCGGCATCGCGTCGGTGATGACGGCGAGCCCGGAGGGAAGGCGCGACAGCTCGACGGTCATGCGGCGGCTCCTTCCTCGGCGGCGCGGCTCGCGGCGAGGATGAATCGCTCGACCGCGGCCTGATCCGCCGGCAACACGGTGACGCGCTCGCGCCGGGACGGGAGATCAGCGAGCCAGTCGGGCAGCGCCGGCGTGCGTCCGCAGGCGGCGGCGACCGCCTGCGGGAATTTCGCCGGGTGGGCGGTCGAGAGCACGATCATCGGCACCGCCGGATCGCACGGCTCCTTCTCGGCGACCGCAACCGCGACCGCGGTGTGCGGATCGAGGAGGTAATCCGTTTCCTTGCAGACGGTGCGAATGGCGGCCGCGGTCTCATCCTCATCGGCGCGTCCCGCGGCAAAACGGGCGCGGATTTCGCCGAGCGGCCCCGGCGCAATCGAGAACCGGCGCGACTGGGCGAGCGAACCCATCAACCCGCGCACCGCGCCGGCGTCGCGATCATAGGCATCGAACAGCAGGCGCTCGAAATTCGACGACACCTGGATGTCCATGGACGGTGAGGCGGTCGCAACCACCTCGCGCGGCGCGTAGTAGCCGGTGGCGAGCACGCGAACCAAAATGTCGTTGACGTTGGTGGCGACCACCAGGCGATCGATCGGCAGTCCCATGCGCATCGCGACGTAGCCGGCGAACACGTCGCCGAAGTTCCCGGTCGGCACTGTGAAGGCGACCTTGCGATGCGGCGCGCCGAGCGCGACCGCGGCGGCGAAGTAGTAGACGACCTGGGCGACGATGCGCGCCCAGTTCATGGAGTTGACGGCCGAGAGACGCACGCGGTCGCGGAAGGCGTGATGATTGAACAGCGCTTTGACCAGCGCCTGGCAGTCGTCGAACGTGCCTTCGATGGCGACCGCATGGACGTTGTCGTCGCCGACCGTCGTCATCATGCGGCGTTGCACCTCGGAAATGCGACCGTTCGGGAACAGCGTCACCACGTCGATGTTGCGCCGGCCGCGGAAGGCTTCGACGGCGGCGCCGCCGGTGTCGCCCGAGGTGGCGCAAACGATCGTCGAGCGCTCGCCCCGTTGCGCCAGGGCGTGGTCCATGAGCCGCGCCAGGAACTGCATGGCGAGGTCTTTGAACGCGAGCGTCGGCCCGTGAAACAACTCGAGGACGAAGGTATTGGGACCGAGCTGGACCAGCGGCGTCACGCTCGGGTGGCGAAAGGAGGCGTAGGCCTCGCGTGCCATTCCGGCGAGTTCGGCGGCATCGAGCGCGCCGGCCACGTAGGGCGCCAAGACCTCGCAGACCGTCTCAGGATAGGCCTTCCCGCCCAGCCCGGCGATCCGGTCGGGCGAAAAAAGCGGCCACGATTCAGGGACATAGAGCCCGCCGTCCCGGGCGAGCCCGGCGAGCGTCACATCGATGAAGCCAAGCGGGGGCGCCTCGCCTCGGGTCGAAATGTACCGCACTGGTCCGATCCTTCACGGCCGGGCCGACCAGAGCCCATCGGGATGATGGAGGGTCGAATAGGGAAGAGATAGGGCTTTGGCCAGGGGCAGCCAAGGCGGCTCAGAAGCCCCCGCCGGACGCCTCTTTCTCGCGCCGGCGCGCCCGTGCGAAGGCGATGAAAACCGCGGCCAGCACGACGGCGAGGCTGAACCAGGTGATCGCGTATTGCAGGTGATTATTGGGCAGATTGACCGTGAGTTTGCCGGGCTGCGGCAGGCCGCCGGGCGGCAGCGGCGCCTCCTGCTCCACGTAGAACGGTGCGACATTGCCCCAGCCCTTGGCGGCCGCGATGGCGAGTTGATCGCGCGCGAACCAGAGATTCCGCGCTGGCTCGCCCCCGGGCGTGAACCAGCTGCCGTGCTCGGGCCAGCGCAGCACGCCGACGATGTCGGCTGGCCCATTAATCAGGCCGGCGGCGCGCGTCCCTCGGTCTTTGTTTGCTTCCGGAACGAAGCCGCGGTTGACCACAACGCGCGCGCTGCCTTCAGGCCGTGCCGGCGTGAATATCCAGTAGCCGGTGCCGGACGTGTCCGGCCGGAACGCCGACGCGCCGGCAAACACCAGCGCCTCCTGATCGTTTTCGAAGACAGCGCGGAAAGTGACCCGGGTGAACTCGTCGTGTGCCGCGTCGAGGCTCGCCCAACGCACCGGCGGCGGCAGCGGCGCGGGCGCCGCGCTCAGGCGGCGCGTAATTGAGTCGATCAGGTTCTCTTTCCACGCCTTGCGCTCGAGCTGCCACACGCCAAGCCCGATCAGAAGCGCAAGGCCCACAAGCGTAAAAACAGCGGGAACGAGCAGGCCGCTCCGGTGTTGTTCCGGGGCAGCCAGCACCCTCACGCGCGGTCTCCGCGGTCGAGCCGGCCTTCCGCCGCGTCGTGATGATACTGCAGCGCGATGAGCAAGCCCTTGATCAGGCGCAGCGGCGCGAGCGTCACCAGCAGGATCAGCGGGACCCACAGCAGTGCATGCACCCACAGCGGCGGCGCGTATTTGATCTCGACCACGAGCGCCGCGCCGACCACGATGAAGCCGGCGATGAACATGACGAACACGGCGGGCCCGTCGCCCGCGTCGGCGAAGGAATAATCGAGCCCGCATTCGCTGCAGCGCGGGCGCAAGGTGAGGAAGCCTTCGAACAGCTTGCCCTTGCCGCAGCGCGGGCAGCGCGCGGTGAGACCGGCGGCGTAAGGCGAGACCGACCCGCGCGCGGCGGCCGCCATCACTCGCCGGCGATGTGCGGACCTGCACCCCAGACGTAGATGCAGGCGAACAGGAACAGCCACACCACGTCGACGAAGTGCCAGTACCAGGCGGCGAACTCGAATCCGAGGTGCTGTTTCGGATTGAAGTGCCCGGCGAAGGCGCGGATCAGGCAGACAATCAGGAAGATGCTGCCGATGATGACGTGCGCGCCGTGGAAGCCGGTTGCCATGAAGAAGGTGGCGCCGTAGATGTTGCCGGCGTAGTGGAAACTCGCGTGGTAATACTCCCACGCCTGCACGCAGGTGAACGTAAGCCCGAGCAGGATGGTGCAGATGAGGCCCCATTTGAGGCCCTGTCGGTCGTTCTCAAGCAGTGCGTGGTGCGCCCAGGTCACCGTGGTGCCCGAGGTCAGCAGGATCAGTGTGTTGAGGAGCGGCAGGTGCCAGGGATCGAACGTCTCGATGCCCTTGGGCGGCCACGTGCCGCCGAGGAACTGGTCCCGCGCGATCTGATGCAGGTCGGCGGGAAACAGCGCCGTGTTGAAATAGGCCCAGAACCAGGCGACGAAAAACATCACCTCCGAGGCGATGAACAGGATCATCCCGTAACGATGGGAGATCTGCACCACGCGGCTGTGGTGGCCCTGGAACTCGGCTTCGCGCACGACGTCGGTCCACCAAGCCGCCATGGTGTAGAGAATGCCCAGCACGCCGAGAATGAACACGAGCGGCGCGCCGGCGTAGAGATGATGCATCCAGGAAATGCCGCCGAACGCCGCGATGAAAGCCGACACCGCCCCCACCGCCGGCCACGGTGACGGGTCGACCAGGTGGTAGTCGTGGTGCCGCGTTTGCGCCTCGGCCATTGCTTCGTCTCCGTTCGTCCTTCGGGACCGGCCTTTCGGCGTCCCCTTCCCCTTGAATTAACTGCGCCCGGCCGGGCGCACGCTCTCCACCACCGGCTTTGCCGGCTGCACCGGATACATGGTGTAAGAGAGCGTGATGGTGTTGAGATCGTCCTGTTCGGAATCGCCGACCAGCGCCGGATCGACGTAGAAGACGACCGGCATGTCGCGGCGCTCGTGCGGCGCCAAGCGCTGCTCGGTGAAGCAGAAGCAGTTGATCTTGGCGAAGTAGCCGCCGATCGTCGGCGGCGAGACGTTGTAGGCCGCCTGCCCGACCGTCTCGCGCGCGGACTCGTTGATCGCGCGGTAGTAGACCGTGACGACCTGCCCGATGCGCACGTCGATCGCGACCTGCTCGGGCTCGAACTTCCACGGCAGACCGCTCGCCACGTTGGCATCGAAACGCACCGTTACTTTGCGATCTAGCACCTTGACTGGAGCCGCCTCGGCAACGACGGGCGTGCCGCCGAACCCGGTGGTGCGGCAGAACCATGAGTAGAGCGGCACCGCGGCATAGGCCGCCCCGACCATGACGGCGACGAAGGCGCCGCAGGCCGCCGCGACGATGAAGTCGCGCCGGCGGGCCTTGTTGTGGTCGGGCGTCAGGTTCATGGGCGCAGCGCCGGCTCAGCGCGGGTGCTGGATCGCGCCGGGACCCAGCTTGACGATGGTGACGATGTAAACAAGTACCACGAGTGCCGCGAGCGTGAGGGCGATCGCGATCGAGCGCGCGCGGCGGCGTCGCTTCTGTTCCTCGGTAAGCACGATGCCATTATCGGTCGGGCGTTCATCATCCATGGGTCATCCGATGAGGAACGCGCGGTCGACCAGCAGGCCAGAAAACAGCGCGAACAGATAAACGATCGAGAAGCCGAACAGGCGCCGCGCGGCGAGATCCGTTGGCCCGCCCTCGGCGGCCGTCGAAATGCGCCACGCCAGCAGCGCAAGGAAGGCGCCGGCGGCAACCGCGACGACGCCGTAGAGGATTCCCGCAAACCCCAGCAGCCACGGCGCGAGGCTCACCGGCACGAGCACGACCGTATAAAGCACGATCTGCCGCTTGGTCTCGGCGCGTCCGGCAACGACCGGCAGCATGGGGATGCCGGCGCGCGCGTACTCACCGCTGCGCAGCAGAGAGAGCGCCCAGAAGTGCGGCGGCGTCCACAGGAAGATGATCAGGAACAGCAGCACCGATTCGAGCGCGACGCCGCCCGTGGCCGCGGCCCAGCCGATCATGGGCGGAAAGGCGCCCGCCGCGCCGCCGATGACGATATTCTGCGGCGTCGCGCGCTTGAGCCACACGGTGTAGATCGCGACGTAGAAGAAGATGGTGAAGGCAAGAAGCCCGGCGGCGAACCAGTTCGCGGTCAGCCCCAGCATCACCACCGAACCCGCGGCTAGCGTCGCGCCGAAGCCAAGCGCTTCGCCCGGCAGCACCCGGCCGGCCGGAATCGGGCGGCGCGCGGTACGCGTCATCACCGCGTCGATATCGGCGTCGTACCACATATTGAGAGCGCCGGCGGCACCAGCGCCGACCGCGATGCACACCAGCGCGGCGAAGCCGAGCACCGGATGCAAATGCCCGGGCGCGAGCAGCAATCCGACGAAGGCGGTGAACACCACGAGCGACATCACCCGCGGCTTCATCAGGGCGACGAAGTCCGCGACCTCGGCGCCGCGCAATGCCAGCGGCGGCTCGCCCCGGCGTTCGATCGCGGACAAATCGCTCATTCATCCTCCACGCGCGGCGAGGTGCCGTGACACTTAACGCCGCGCGGCGGTTATTTGATCCGCGGCAGCACGTCAAACTGGTGGAACGGCGGCGGCGACGGCAAGGTCCACTCCAGCGTGGTGGCGCCGGCACCCCACGGGTTGTCAGCCGCGCGCTCCTTGCGCAGGAACGCCTGCAGCACGCCGAAGAAGAACACCAGGACGCCGAAGCCGGAGATATAGGACCCGAACGACGATATTTCGTTCCAGAACTCGAATGCGTCGGGATAGTCGGCGATGCGGCGCGGCATGCCGGCAAGCCCGAGGAAGTGCTGCGGGAAGAACACCAGATTGACGCCGACGAAGGTGAGCCAGAAGTGCAGCTTCCCGATCGCGTCGGAGTACATGTAGCCGGTGATTTTCGGGGACCAGTAGTACCAGCCGGCGAAGATCGCGAACACGGCGCCGAGCGAGAGCACGTAGTGGAAGTGCGCCACTACGTAATAGGTGTCCTGCAGCACGCGGTCGACGCCGGCGTTCGCGAGCACCACGCCGGTCACCCCGCCGAGGGTGAACAGGAAGATGAAGCCGATCGCCCACAGCATCGGCGTTTTGAACTCCATCGAGCCGCCCCACATGGTGGCGATCCACGAGAAGATCTTCACGCCGGTCGGCACCGCGATCACCATGGTGGCGAGGATGAAATAGGCCTGCGCGCCGGTCGACATGCCGACCGTGTACATGTGGTGCGCCCACACGACGAAGCCGATGCCGCCGATCGCGACCATCGCGTAGGCCATGCCGAGATAGCCGAACACCGGCTTACGGCTGAACGTGGCGACGATCTGGCTGACCATGCCGAAGCCCGGCAGGATCAGGATGTAGACTTCCGGATGGCCGAAGAACCAGAACAGGTGCTGGAACAGCAGCGGATCGCCGCCGCCGTCGGCTGAGAAGAACTTGGTGCCGAAGTTGCGGTCGGTGAGCAGCATGGTGATGGCGCCGGCGAGCACCGGCATGGCGAGCAGCAGCAGGAACGTCGTCACCAGGATTGACCACACAAACAGCGGCATCTTGTGCAGCGTCATGCCGGGCGCGCGCATGTTGAAGATCGTGGTGATGAAGTTGATGGCGCCGGTGATCGACGAGGCGCCGGCGAGATGGAGCGAAAGGATCGCGAAGTCCATCGCCGGCCCACTGTGGCCGGTGGTCGAGAGCGGCGCATAGATCGTCCAGCCGGCGCCGACGCCGTGGCCCGCGCCCTCGCCCGGCACGAACAGCGAGATCACCAGCAGCGCGAAGGACGCCGGCAGCAGCCAGAACGAAATGTTGTTCATGCGGGGGAACGCCATGTCGGGCGCCCCAATCATCAGCGGCACGATCCAGTTGCCGAAGCCGCCGATCATCGCCGGCATGACCATGAAGAAGATCATGATCAGGCCGT
>Ga0306920_100012849_pt1 | contig 11381 bp, 8 predicted proteins | sample flu12Cox44000170_FD_204666 | JGI IMG/M metagenome (GOLD analysis project Ga0306920, IMG submission 204666) | Lab enrichment of tropical soil microbial communities from Luquillo Experimental Forest, Puerto Rico - flux4day.12C.oxic.44.000.170 (v2)... | ecosystem: Environmental > Terrestrial >...
AACTCGCGGCGAACCGCGCCCGATAATCGAGCGGAAGCACGCCGTAGCACCGCTCGAACGCGCGCCGCAGATTCTGCTCGGTGCCGAAGCCGCAGTCGGCTGCAATGCGCTTGAGCGGCCGGCGCGACTGCACGAGCGCCTGCGCGGCGGCTTCCACGCGCATGGCCGCGACCGTGCGCGCCGGCGTGCGCCCCACCGCCTCGACATAGCGGCGCGCGAAAGTGCGCGGGCTCATGCGCGCTTCCTCGGCCAGACGCTCGACGCTCAGCGCGCCGTGCAGGTTCGCGGCCATCCAGCCATGCAGCGCGTCGAACTCGCCGCCCGCCATGGCCTGCGCCGCGAGCGCCTCGCTGAACTGCGACTGGCCGCCCGGCCGCTTCATGAACACGACGAGGCGGCGCGCTGCATGCATGGCGACGGCATGGCCGCAGTCCTCCTCGATCAGCGCGAGCGCGAGATCGATGCCCGCCGACACGCCCGCCGAGGTCCAGACCACGCGAGAGTCGCGCTCGTCGCGAATGAAAATCGGCTCGGGATCGACTTCGACGCGCGGAAAACGCCGTGCGAGCTGCGCCGCATTGCGCCAGTGCGTGGCAGCGCGCCGGCCGTCGAGCAGTCCCGCCGCCGCGAGGTAGAACGCGCCCGTGCAGACCGACGCGACGCGGCGCGCATGCGGCGCGGCAGCCGCGATCCACGCGACGAGTTCGGGTTGCAGCACGGTGGTGTCGTCGATGGGCACGCCCGGCACGATCAGCGTATCGATCGTAGCCGGATCGAGCGTGTCGAGCCGCTCGGTGACGACGGGCATGCCCGCGAAGGTCGGCAGCACGCCGCCCGCCACCGAGGCGAGCGTCGTGCGGTAGGCGCACGGCTCGCCGCCCGGCGTGCCGCTTGTACCGCTTGTACCGCTCGTGCCGCTTGCTGCGCGCATCGCCAGCTCGGCGCGCCAGAACGCCTCGACGGGGCCACAGGCGTCGAGCAGCACGAGATCGGGCGCGACGGCGAACACGACATGGCGTGCGCTAGCGGCATGGGGCGACGAGTGAGACGGCATGGCGGGCATGGCGGGCATGGCGGCGAAGTCGATGCTGATGAAATGTCTGCATGATCGCACGCGAGCGTCTGGCAGTCAGGTCAAACTGACATCAAATCCTGCCAGTCACTTGTGGAACGAGACGCCCTCGTCGATCGTGCCGTACATCGTGATGCCGCTCGCGCCGCTCGAAGGCGCGGAGCCGCCTTGCGCACAGGCCGCGCACAAGGACAGGAGCGCGGCGGCGGCGAAAAGACCCAGAAAGCGTTTCATGGAGGGAAAGCCACGTGCAGAAAGCACCGATTCTAGCGCGGCGCCTTGGCGCGCCGCAGTCCGCACCGCCGCGGGGGCCGCACCTGAAGTGCCGCGCGGCTGCAATCGACATTTCATGGCAGGCTGAAACGTCGAATGCGCCGTTTCGCTACAGTAGCGGCATGGGCGACATAAGCCGCCATCGCACGCCATGAAGGAGCTGCCATGAACCTCCCCGCCACCGATGCATCGAGCCACTTCCCGGGACTCGCGCGCGTTGCCGCGCTGCTCGCCGATCCCGGGCGCGCCGCCATGCTCTGGGCGCTCATGGACGGCAGCGCGCGGCCCGCTGGCGAGCTCACGATGATTGCGGGCCTTTCCCCTTCGGCGGCGAGCGGCCACCTCGCGCGCCTGACCGACGGCGGACTGCTCGCGCTCGACGTGCGCGGCCGGCATCGCTACTACCGCATCGCCACGCCCGAGATCGCCGCGGCGATCGAGGCGCTCATGAACGTTGCGCACGCGGCTCAGGTCGTCAGCTCGCAGCGACCCGAGCCGCGCCCCGTGCGCACGGTGCCGCTCGAGATGCGCCATGCGCGCACCTGCTACGACCACATGGCGGGCGAAGTGGCCGTGCAGGTGTTCGAGCGCCTCGTGGGAAGCGGCCTGCTCGTGCGTGACGGCGACGCGCTCGAAGCCACGCCCGAGGGCGCGGCGCGTCTCGCGGACTGGGGCGTGGACGTCGCGGCGCTGCACGCGCGCCGGCGGCGCTTCGCCTGCACCTGCCTCGACTGGAGCGAGCGCAGACCGCATCTTGGCGGCGCGCTCGGCGCGGCGCTGCTCGATTCGTGGACGCACAGCGGCTGGATCGAACGCACGAGCCGCCCGCGCGTGCTGCGCATCACGCCCAAGGGGCAACGCGAGTTCGACGCGCTCGGCGGCGTGTAGTGCGTTCGTCGGAGAGGGCTAACCAGCTGACAAATACCCGACAAAATCGCCGATTCCGGGCCCAAAAAAACGCGTTTCGCCTGCGGACACACGTTCTGTTACATAAGGTGCATAAGCCTTAACAAATCCGTGCGCATGGAAACAGGCACGGCAGATACAGTGCCCTGCATGGGGCGCTGCAAACTCGCCGGCGCTCCGTGCCCTGCAAGGGCGGCAGGACTAATCGCCAAAGCGCGAGGTCCCGCCAACAGGAGAACGAACATGACAACGCGCACGCCTACGATCACCCAGTTTCGCCGCACCTCCCGCCGCACGCTGTTCGCGCTTGCGGCGCTCGCCGCGCTGAACCTCGCGGCCGCGCCCACGGTCTTTGCGCAGGCCGCGCCGGCGCCTGCCACGGCAGGCGGCGATCCGCCCAGCCGCGTCGCGCGTCTGGACTACATGGCGGGCGCCGTGACCACGGAGCCTGCCGGCGCGAGCGACTGGTCGTACGCGCAGCTCAATCGGCCGCTCACGACCGGCGACCAGCTCTGGAACGACGCCAACGGGCGCTCGGAACTGCACATCGGCTCGACGGCCGTGCGCCTCGGCGCGCAGACGAGCCTCGACGTCCTCAACCTCGACGATCAAACCGCGCAGCTCAAGGTCGCGCAAGGCACGCTCTCGACACGCGTGCGCGACGTTCCGGCCGGCACCTCGTATGAGATCGACACGCCCAACCTCGCGCTCGGCGTGACGAGCCCCGGCGACTATCGCGTGGATGTCGCGCCCGACGGCAGCACCACGACGGTCACCGTGCGCAGCGGCAACGTGACCGTCTACGGCGAAAACGGCCAGATCCCGATGACGGCCGGCCAGCAGGTCCGCTTTTCCGGCACCGACCTGCAGCAGGTGGCGAGCGACGAAGCGCCGCCGCCGGACGCCTTCGACCAGTGGGCGCTCGCGCGCGATGCCGCCGCGGACCGCTCGGTCTCGGCGCGCTACGTCTCGCGCGATGTCCCGGGCTATCAGGACCTCGACAACAACGGCACGTGGCGCAGCGACCCGCAGTACGGCGAAGTCTGGACGCCGAATTCGGTGCCCTCGGGCTGGGCGCCGTATCACGACGGTCACTGGGTCTGGCAGGCGCCTTGGGGCTGGACCTGGGTCGATGACGCGCCGTGGGGCTTCGCGCCTTACCACTATGGCCGCTGGGCCTATGTCGACGACTCGTGGGCGTGGGTGCCGGGGCCGCTCGTCGAGAGCGCGCCGCCCGTCTATGCGCCGGCGCTGGTTGCATTCGTCGGCGGCGGAGATGGCGGCTCTGACTGGGGCGTGAACCTCGCGGTGGGCGGCGTCGCGGCCGCGGGCGTCGCCTGGTTCGCGCTCGGGCCGGGCGAGCCGTGGCACCCGCACTGGGGCGGCTGGAGCCCGCATTACTACGACCGCGTGAACCAGACCGTCGTCATCAACAACTACCGGCACGACGTCAACATCACGAACATCAACGTTCACAACAACACCTACGTGAACTATCGCGCGCCGGGCGCGGTGACGGCCATGCCGGCCACGGCGTTCGTCCATGGCCAGCCGGTGTCGCGCTTCGCCCAGCGTGTGGATCCGCAGCAATGGCGCAATGCGCACATCGAGCCGGGCACGCCGGGCATCGCGCCTGTGAAGGGGAGCTTCGGGCCCAACATGCGGCGCGCCGACTACCGGCCGCCCGCAGCGCTCGGTCAGCGCCAGGTCGTCGCCACGCGCGCACCGGTCGCGCCGCCCGCGTTCCACGACAACCTCGCGCAGCGGTTCGCCCATGCGGGCGGCACGGTGCCGGGCGCTGGCGCGCCCGTGGTGCGCGTCTCGGCGCCGTCGCACGCGTCCTTCTCGCCGTTCTCCCCCGCCTCGCGTGGCGCGGAGCCCGTGCAGAACGTGCGCGTCGTACAGCCGCATTCGCCGATGCCCGGCGCGGCTGGCAGGCCAGGTAACCCGCAGGCGCAAGCGGGCCGGCCCGGCGGGTTCGCCGGTTCGCCCGGCGGCGCGCCCCAACCCGGCGCAGCGGCCGCCAACGCGATGCAGCGCGGCGCCGAACATGGCCAGCCCGGCGTGCCGCCCGCCGCCGCGCAGGAACATGGCGTGCCGCGCCCGCCACAGTTCGCCGGCCGTCCGGAAGGCGGCATGCCGGCCGCGGGCATACCGGCGGCGGGCCAGCCCGCCCAGAATGCGATGAACGGCGCGCACGGCCAAGCCCGTCAGCCAGCGTGGACGCAGCCGCACACGCCGATGGCCATGCGTGGCCAGGCGGGCGGCAACGAGGCGGGCAGGCCGCCCGCGGTCGCGATGCAGCAGCCGCGTGACGTGGCACGCGCGCAGCCGCAAGCACAACCTCAACCGCAACCGCAGCAACGGATGCCCGAGCCGGGCGCCGCGCAACACGGCCCGCAGATGCCGCCGCAAGCGCAAGCCCGGCCGGCGCCGCAGGCCGAGGCGCGCCCCGAGTTCCGTCCGCAGGCGCAGCCTCAGGCTCAGCCGCAGCAGCGTGCGGAGTTCCACCCGCAGCCACAGCCACAACCTCAACCGCAGCAGCGCGCCGAGGCTCGTCCACAGCCGCAGGCGCAGCCCCGTGCGGAGTTCCACCCGCAGCCGCAACCTCAACCGCAGCAGCGCGCCGAAGCCCGTCCGCAACCGCAGCCGCAGCCGCGCCCGGAATTCCATCCGCAGCCGCAACCCCAACCGCAGCAGCGCGCGGAATTCCACCCGCAGCCGCAGCCGCAGCCCCAGCCGCAACCGCGTCCGCAACCGCAACCGCAACCTGCGCCTCATCCGCAGGAGCGCGCGAGCGGTGGCAATCACGACGATCGCCACCACGGCTGAGCGCCGCGCCACAAACGAAAAAGCCCGCGAACGTCGCCGTTCGCGGGCTTTTTCATGGCGTATTCACACCGCCACTACAAGGGATGCTGCCGCCTCACACCGCCATGGGCGCGGTGAGCGGCTCGTGATGCCGGTAGTCGACGAGCGAGAAGTCGGACGGCTCGACCTTCTCGAGCCACTCCGGCTCGTAGACGCCGGTCTTCGCGTACTCGGGCACGCGCTCCGAGATGGCGAGGCGCGGACTCGCGTAGGGCTCCCGGCGCAATTGCTCGTTGAGCATGTCGAGCTGGTTCTCGTAGATATGCGCGTCGCCGATGAAGTACGTGAACCAGCGCGGCGTATAGCCCGTCAGCCGGCCCACGAGGTGCAGCAGCACCGCCCCTTCGGTCAGGTTGAACGGCGTGCCGAGACCCACGTCGTTGCTGCGGATGTAGAGGCACAGCGAGATTTCGCGCTTCGTCGGATTCGGCAGGAACTGGTACAGCAGGTGGCAAGCCGGTAGCGCAATCTCCTCCAGCAACGCCGGATTCCAGCCGTGAAACAAGATGCGCCGGTCTGCGGGGTTGCTCATGATCGTATCGAGACACTGGCGCAGCTGGTCGATCGCCTTGTAGAGCAACACTTTCTGCCGGCCGTCCTCGCTGAATTGCGCCACTTGCGCGTAGCCGCGCGATTGCGCGTCGGCGAGCTGCGCCGGCGCGTCGGCGCCCAGCACCTTGTAGGCGGGCCAGCGCCGCCACTGCACGCCGTAGACGTCGCCCAGGTCGTCGGTCCCCTCGCGGTACGGATTGGCGAGCCACTGGGCGTTCGCGTTCGCGTTGGCGTCCCAGACCTTGCAGCCGAGCGCGCGGAAATCCGCGGCGTTGCGCGAAGCGCGCAAAAATCCGATCAGTTCGCCCACGGCCGACTTGAACGCCAGCTTCTTCGTCGTCACCGCCGGGAAGCCCTCTTGCAGGTCGAAGCGCAGCATCGCGCCCGGCTGGCTGATCGTGCGGATGCCGGTGCGGTTTTCCTGCCAGGTGCCAGTGTCGAGAATCGAGCGGACGAGCTCGAGATACTGTTTCATGCGCGGTTCCCTCGTCGGGCGGGTGACGCCCGGTTCGGATTCAGGATGGAAAAACGAGATTTTACCCGGCGCGCGCGAGCCGGGTCGGACACGCCGAAAGCGCGCAGCCATGCGGCAACGAGTACAAGGCGGGAACGCCCGCGGGACGGGCTATTGGGAGACCAGAGGCAAGCTCGCGCCTGGAGCGCAACGAAGCTCGGAACGAAGCGCAACAAGAAGCGCAGCGGAAATGGCGCGGCGAGAGCGGCGGCACGCGCCCAGTGCACACAGGCACGAACGCGCCGCCTTTCCCGCCCAGCCTCAACCAGGCCGCCCGGATGCGGTGCGAGCGGCTCGCTTTCCATATGGCGCATGCCGTGCGCGCACAAGAGCCGGTACAGGGTCACGCGCGAGATGCCGAGCTCATGGGCGGCATCGCCAAGGCGTCCGCGGTGGCGCAGCAGCGCGAGCTCGATGGCCTGGCGCTCGGCGGCTTCGCGTGCCTGGGCGAGCGACACCGGCACCACCTCGACGTAGTCGCCGAGTTCGAGGTCGCGCGCCGTGATGGCACGGCCCTCTGACATCACGATCGCGCGGCGCACGCGGTTGATGAGTTCGCGCACGTTGCCGGGCCAGCTGTAGTTGTGCAGCGCCGCGATGGCGTCGGGCGAGAAGCCGCGCAGGCGTCGGCTGCCGTCCTTCCTGAAGCGCTCGAGCATATGCCGCGCGAGCAGCTCGATATCCTTGCCGCGCGCGCGCAGCGGCGGCTCGTCGATCTGCAGCACGCACAGGCGGTGATACAAATCCTGGCGGAAGCGCCCTTCCACCATCGCCGCGCGCATATCGACGTGCGTGGCCGAGATGATGCGCACGTCCACCGGAATCGACTGATGGCCGCCAAGGCGCTCGATCTTGCCTTCCTGGAGGAAGCGCAGCAAGCTCGCCTGGCTTTCCATCGGGAGGTCGCCGATTTCGTCGAGGAAGAGCGTGCCGCCGTTGGCCGCCTCGACGCGCCCGACCTTGCGCTGGTTCGCGCCCGTGAACGCGCCGCGCTCATAGCCGAACAGTTCGGATTGCAACAGGTGCGGCGGAATCGCGCCGCAATTGATCGGTACGAAGGGCGCGTTGCGGCGCGCCGAACGCTCGTGGATCGCCACGGCCGTGAGTTCCTTGCCCGTCCCCGACTCGCCCGAGATGAACACCGGCGCGTCGGTCATGGCGACCTTGCGGATCGAGCGGAAGAGCGCAAGCATCGCTTCGCACGAGCCGACCATTTCGCCTTCGGCGCCGCCCGTGGTGTCGTTCGAGGCGACCTCGCCGAGCGAGACCATGCCGTAAGCGTGCCCGACCGAATCGACGATGCGATCGCCGTTCCACGGGACCGTTACGTAATCGAAACAGTAATCGCGCACGAGCCGGCGCAACGTGGCGTCCTGCAGCTGGCCAGTCGTGGTGGCCGCGACCCAGCCCACGTTGGGCAGCGTGAGGCACGGCTCGAACGAGCCGATCTCGTGCAAATGGAATTCGCTGGAAAGATCAAGCAGGCCCCCCGCAGGCATACCCGCGCGGAGCGCGCGCCGCGCATCCCGTGCGTTGCCGACGATCTCCACCTGCCAGCCACGCTCGTGGAACCGCTCGTTCAACGCTTCGACCGGTTTTCGCGTCACGTACACCAATTGCCGCGTTGCAGGTTCCATTATTCAGATCCTCTTGCCAACACCATCGTTTGGAAATGACGGCACGCACCTGAATGTACAGACACGCAGCAAAAAGCGGCTTTCGCGTGCCTGAAAAACAGTGAACACGCGCAGGCTTTTGCTGACAGTGAATCCCCGAGTTGTGGCGTGTGTGTCAACTTGCCCAGTTGCGGGCTTTTTCTTTTAGGCATTTCGGCTTTTTCTGAAGCTTACTATAGCCACATGGCAGTTGGATAGATTTTATGCAGATGGAATGGTATAGGGACCGATGGAAATGTTTCCATCTGAATTCCGGCATTTTGTCAGTGCAGAAATAATTACGGATGTTTCCATTCCGTGAATCAGTCGGGCGCCTGGCCCGCAAACGTTCTCCTTTGAAACTCCTATGGCATTGCCAACGGGTTTAAACGCGCTCACGTTTCAGCGCTGAAACATTTTGGCGAATATCCGCTATTCAAAATCTGCAGAAAATGGCGTGATTCAAAGCGTATCAATGGATTGCGGGCGATGGCACACGTTTCGCTACATGTTCCGCACCAGGAGATACGCCATGCGACTCATCATCCAGCAGGTCCGGCGCAGTGTCATTGGCTACCGCAGCGCATGCGCCGCCATGCTCGTGCCCGCCGCCCTCCTCGTCGTTTCGCCCGCCGCGCTAGCGCAGTCGATGGACGATGCGCCGGCCGCACAGGTCGCGCCGCTCGCGCTCGCCAGCGTCACACGCGCCGCCCCGGTTGTCGTTCCTGCAACACCTGCGGCGCTCGTGCCGGCCACGCTCGACGCCCCGACTACTGCCGCCAGCACGTCGTCCGACACGGACACGGCGAACGCCTCGGACGTGATGACCGCTCCAGCCGCCAGCGCGCGCGCGCCGGCCGACCCGGTTGCGTCTGGCGACGACGGCGTCTTCGCCGGCGTCGGCACGCTCGACGACCAGACGCTTTCGCGTCAACGCGGCGGCGCGGTCGGAATGGTGATGGTGGCCGCCACACCGCAACTGATGCGCGGCAACAACAACGTGACGCTCTGGGACGAGATCGCTCCGCCCGCGCCGCTGCCGATCCCCGTCGACGCCACGCAGAACGCGCAGGGCAACGTCGCGAGCTACACGAGAAAGTAACGATTAGATAGCACCCGCGCCGCAGTGCGGCGCGGCGTCCGGTGCGCGGCGCAACATGCGCAGCGCGAGGACAAGGGACCGGATGCGGCGCCAATGCGCTGGCTCCGTCCAGGAGGAGACCAGAATGACAGCACGCAACCCGGCGCGCGGCACGAGCCGCCGCCCGGTCCAGGTGGCTGCCGCCCTGTGCGGCCTCCTGACCGCAGGTGTCACGGCGGGCGTGGCCGCCCAGCAGGCCACGAACCCCGGCGACATCATCGTCGAACGCGACATCACGCCGCGCAGTGCTTTCGACAACGTGCCGAAGAGCCAGGACCCGGTGCTCGTGCGCGCCACGACCTTTCCCAAGAACAGCTTCGACCCGGCGATCGCGACGCTCGTCACCGACGCGGACCTCACCAACGCCCGCGGCTCGAGTGGCGTGAACGCGAACGGCGCCTTGAGCGCGCAGACCGCGGGCGTGCAGGCGCTCACGCGCATTCTCACAGGCAGCGCCACCGGCGCGAACACGGCGGCGGGACCCGGCGCGAGCGCGGGTGTCGGCGGCGGCATCGGCGGCACGATTTCCTCGACGATCACTGGCGCGCTCGCCCCACTGACGGGCGCGATGGGAGGCATGAAATGAGCCGCTTGATCCAGACGCTGCGCCCGTCCCGCACCGCGCTTCCCACGGCGCTCGCCTGCGCCGCCGCGCTTGCCCTTGCCAGCGCCGCGCACGCCCAGGCAACGGTGGGCGCGACGGCGGTCATCGCCCCGGGCGCCGCCACCTCGACGACAGGCGCGCTCGCGGTGAACGAGACAGCGGGCGTCGACAACGCGCAGGCCAACCAGCTGACGATCACGACGGGCACCGTGGCCATCAACGTGAATGGCGACCAGCAGCTCGCGAGCGTCACCGCGCGGCTGAGGAACGCGAGCGCGACGATAGGTGCAGGAGCTTTTGCGAACACGAACGGCGCAATGATGGTGAATCAGTCGGCGGGCGTGGGCAATGTCCAGCGCAACACTGCTCTCATCAGCAGTGGTGCGATTGGTGTGGTGGCGGTCTCGGACGGGGAGTTGTCCGCTGCCGCCGCTGCGAACGGTCGTCAGGGGCAATTGGCTCAGGCAGGGGGCATTCGTGAAGTACGCATCGACACCACGGCATTCAGGAATGCGACGGGCCTCGTGCAGGTGAACCAGACGGCCGGTGCCGGCAACGCTACGGCAAACAGTTTTGTGCTCCGTCCCCCGGCGGGCACTCTTTTCTAACTAATCACTCAAGTATCGGAGCGAAATCATGAAGCGCACCCTAATAGCAGCGGCAGTGCTTGCGTCGGCGGCGGGCTCCGCCTACGCAGTTCCATCGAACATGGCGTATCTTTTCAACGCCACGGCCGTCAGTGAAGGTGTCGGTATCGAAGGGTTCGTCGTCCTGTTCGGCTGCGTCTCGGTTTCGAGCACGGCCGGCGCGGTCATCAACAACAACCAGACGACGAGCGGTGGCACGCTCCTTCCGCAAGCGCAGAGCTACGTGAGCGGCAAGGTCACGACGACGTTCAACAACTACAACCTCAGCGCGAACGGAACAGGCAACAACTCATTCTGGAACTACGCGAACTCGAGTCACTCGAGCATGTCGTCCTCGTCGAGCAGCTCGTCGCACACGCATGACGTCAGTGCTTCGACCACGAAGACCTCGTCGAGCGATTCGAGCTTCAGCAAGACGTTCAATGCCGGCGTCAGCGGCGACTATCACGTCAAGACCGACAGCGGCAACACGAGCGCCTCGACGACCTCCAGCACCTTTAGCGACACGGGCAGCGCGGCCGTTGGAACGAGCTACAACAGCCAGGGGAACAACACGTCCACGAAGTCGCAGAGCGGCACTGGCAGCCTCCAGGCCAACGCAGCGTGGACGCACACCGGCAACTCGAAGAACGGCACGGCCAGCATCAGCCTCAACGGCACGGAAAGCACGTCGCACACGAAGACCAACTCGCACAACAACAGCGACACGACGAACGTCGGCGCGGCCTGGGACGTGAACAACACGAAGAACACGAGCAACAGCACGTCCAACGCCAATACGGCTTATGCCGACGGCACGGGCAGCGCCTCGCTCTCGGTCAGCGTGAACGGCACGAGCTCGAAGACGAAGAACTCGTCGGATACGTACGCGCACACGTACAGCACCATGAGCACGAGCTCGGAAACGCATAGCCATTCGTCCTCGCGCAGCTCGAGCTCGAACAGCGGCTGGGGCTATAGCGTAAGCGACACGCTCAACACGGTCGACGAGCACACCACGGGCTCGGTCACGCAGCACTTCAACACGCAACAAGCGGGCACGCTCGACGCCAACACGGGCAACAGCGCAGCCACCGGCGTGACGGGCAACCTCGGCGTGAACATCGCGGAAGGCATCAACAACGCACAAAGCAACGATGTCGCGCT
>Ga0306920_100012850_pt1 | contig 11381 bp, 13 predicted proteins | sample flu12Cox44000170_FD_204666 | JGI IMG/M metagenome (GOLD analysis project Ga0306920, IMG submission 204666) | Lab enrichment of tropical soil microbial communities from Luquillo Experimental Forest, Puerto Rico - flux4day.12C.oxic.44.000.170 (v2)... | ecosystem: Environmental > Terrestrial >...
GTCGCCTCGTCGGCGCGGCTCGGCGAGCTGCTGCTCGAACGGACGCGTGAGCTGACGGAGCTGCCCGTCGTCAGGGATGTGCGCGGCATCGGCCTGATGTGGGCGATCGAGTTCGGCGATCCCGGCCGATCGGCCACCTGGAAGCTGCTCGAGCGCGTGCAGCCGGGCATCTTCGCGCAGCTCGTCGTGGTGCCGCTCTTCACCGACCACCGTGTCCTCAGCCAGGTGGCCGGGCACAAGGTGAACATCGTCAAGGGCCTCCCGCCGCTGACGATCGACGAGGACGACGTCGATTGGTTCGCGACCGCGCTCGACAGCGTCGTGCGCGAGGCGCAGAAGCTCGGCCGCTCGATGACGAAGTTCGCACTCAGCGCGGCGCGCGCATGACGACGAACATCGAACGCGCCTTCGCGGAGCGCATGGACGTGCTGCAGGCCTGGGAGGGCCTCAAGAACGCGATCGTCGGCAACATGGACCTGCGCCGCTACGAGCTCGCGACGTTCGCCGCCGCGCAGCGGCTGAAGTCGAGCTACTGCTCGCTCGCGCACGGGAGCGTGCTGCGCGAGCAGTTCGGCGAGGACGTCGAGGCGCTCGCACGCGATCGCGCGGGCGCCGGCCTCTCGGAGGTCGACCTCGCGGTGATGGAGCTCGCGGAGAAGGTTGTGGACGACGCCAGCGCGATCGACGACGGCGACCTCGAGAAGCTGCGCGGCCTCGGCCTCACCGATGCCGAGGTCATGGACGTCGTGCTCGCCGCCGCGGCGCGCTGCTTCCTGTCGAAGACCCTGGACGGCGTGCTCGCACAGCCGGACGCGAGCTACGCCGGGCTGCCCGGGGAGCTGCGCGCCGTGCTCGTCATCGGTCGCCCGATCGCGGCCGACTGACGCGATAGGTCAGCCGCACGAACTGCCGGTCGCGGACGACGTCGGCGAGCTCGAGGTCGCGGGAGGTGAGCCGGCGCGGCAGCAGCGGCGCGCCGGCGCCGAGCGTGACCGGTGCGATGCCGACGATCACCTCGTCGAGCAGACCGCGGTCGGCGAATTGCCCGACGAGCTCGCCTCCGCCGACGAGCCAGACGTTCCGCCCGGCGGCAGCTTCTGTCATCGCCGCATGCACGGGGCCGACGTCGCCTTCGACGAACCGCAGGTTCGCTCCCGGGACGGGTGGCAGCGTCCTGTGCGTGAACACCCAGCACGGCGTCGCTCCGTAATAGGCGCCCCAGTTATCGGGCTCGTCGAGCAGCCGCTCGTGAGCGAGCACCCACTCATAGGTCGTCGCCCCCATCGCCATCGCGCCGACGCCGCCGAAGAACTGCGCGAACGAGTCCTCGCCATGTTCCCGGTCGACCTCGAACAGCCAGTCGAGCGAGTTGTGGTCGTCCGCGATGTAGCCGTCGAGGCTCGTCGCCGTGAAGTACTGCGTCCTCTTCAATGGCCCCGGTAGGAATCGAACCTACGCACGGAGCTTCGAAGGCTCCCGCTCTGTCCTCTGAGCTACGGGGCCGAACGGATGAAAGCCTAGCGGCGGTCGCCGCTGGTACGAGTAGTGCGAGAGGGGTGGCAGACGGGACTCGAACCCGCGACCACCGGGACCACAACCCGGGGCTCTACCAACTGAGCTACTGCCACCGTGCGCGCCTCATCGTAGCCGGGTCTCGTCCGGCCCCTCGCGCGGCTGGCCGGGCTACTCGTCGAGTTGGAGCACGAATTCGTCGATCTCGGCGGAACGTGCCCCGGCGAAGCCCCGTTCGGTGCCGACGACGCGGAAGCCGCACTTCTCGAGGACCCGCCGCGAAGCGACGTTGTCATGGGCGACGCGTGCGCGGAGCGGGCGCGTCGACTCGACCGTCGCCAGGAACACGGCGAGGGCGGCGGTCGCGATCCCTCTGCCCCAGTAGGAGCGGCCGATCCAGTACGTGATCTCGCGCTCGTCGGGATCGCCCCACGACCCGATCGTCCCGACGACCTCGCCGTCGACGACGATGGCCCTGGTGATCAGCGTCGGGTCGGCTCTCAGCCGAGACCAGCGACGCTCGAATGCATCCGGGTCCATGTGATCGGCCGCCGTGAACGCAGCCATGTGCGCGGCGACCGGATCCGCCCACTGCTCGAACAGCGTCGCAAGATCCTCGTCCCGCACCTCACGCAAGACACACTGCATCGACGCGCCCGATAGTACGGATTCGGAAAACCAAATCCGGTACCGAGCCGAAGGACAGGGGTAATGACCGAGTCCCCGCGCCCTCGCGTACCGGCCATGACCGCCGAGGCTCACGGAACGTGGGTTTGCTCGATCTGTGAACTGACCTGGGATCACTATCCGACCGCTCAGGATCACCCGTGCCCCGGTGCGCTGACGAAGCGCGACAGGTCAAAGTCCTAAGGACGCGCCCGGGAGGATTCGAACCTCCGACCCACGGCTTAGAAGGCCGTCGCTCTGTCCGCTGAGCTACGGGCGCTCAACGGCAGGGTAGTTCCTACCGGCGGACGCCGAAGTCGGTCGTGATGATCGTCACCGCGAGCCCGTGGTAGGCCCCCGGCGCGGACGCGAAGTGGACCGACGAGATGCCGATCTGGCGCCAGTTCGGGTTCAGGATGTTCGCGCGGTGCTCCGGCGAGTTCATCCACATCTGCAGCGCGCCGGCGGCGCCGACGTCCGGTGACGACCAGAGGAGGTTCTCGCCGACCGACCAGTAGCGATAGTCGACGGAGCCGTACCAGTGCTGGATCCGCTTCCAGAACAGCGTGCCGTTCGCCGAGCTGTGCTCGAAGTAGCCCTTCGCGCCCATCTCGCGGCTGTGCTGGGCCGCGGAGGCATCGAGCTCGCCGTTCTCCGTCAGCGGCACCAGCCCGTGCAGAACTCGGATCGCGTTCAGCTGCTGGAGGACGCCGCCGTCGAGCGTGCCGAGGTCGCCGGCGGTATGCGCAGGCGCCGCGGAGACAGGCAGCGCAAGCGCGGCGGCCGCGAGCACGACCAGGACAGCAGGCTTCCGAAGACGCACGCCCACGCGTGCGAGCATCGGCATTGAGCCGGACGGCTACATCGGCCGCTCGGAGCATCTTTCAGGCCCGGAGGACCTATTCGGGCTCGGCGGCGCTCGCCGGCGCGACGCGGCCGCGGCGGGTCGCGAGCTGGTCGCGGATGATCACCTGGATCCCGCCGGCGACCGGGATCGCAGCGAGCGCCCCGAGGATCCCGGCCAGCTCGGCGCCGACGAGCACCGAGACGAGGACCGTGAGCGGGGAGAGCTCGACGGTCCGGCCGTAGATCACGGGCTGCAGGAAGTGGTTCTCGATCTGCTGGTAGACGATGAAGAAGGCGACGGCGACGATCCCGGCGGGCACCGAGTGCAGGAACGCGACGAGGGCGACGATGATCCCGGCGACGGTCGCGCCCGCGAGCGGGATCAGGTCGAGCACGGCGACGAGCAACCCGAGCGCGACGGCGTACGGCACGCCAAGGGCCAGCAGCACGATCGTGATCGACACACCCGCGATCACGCTGATCAGGATGTTGCCCGTGATGTAGCCGCCGACAGTGCGGTAGATGTCGTGGCCCACGCGCCGCCAGCGCGGCTGTGAGTGCTCCGGGACGAGCGAGTAGAGGCGCTCCATCCACGCACGGCCTTCGAGCAGCATGAAGAACGTCAGGAAGACGATCGTCACCGTCGCGGCGACGACCGAGATGATGCTCTTGGTGACGGAGAGCGCGACACCCGAGAGCCCGAGCACTCGCGAGGTGCCGCCCTTCTTCACCTGCTCGCGCACCCGCTCGACGATGTGGTACTTCGACTCGAGGAACCCGAGCCGGCCGCGCCCGTGCGTCAGCTCGTGCACGTAGCCGGGCGTCGCCTGCACGAACCCGTTCACCTCGTCGACGAGCTTCGGCACGAACGTCCAGCCGACGGCGATCACCGCGAGTGCGACGAGGAGGAAGGCGAGCCCGATCGCAGGCCCGCGCCTCATGTGCATCCGGCGCTGGATCAGTCCGACGAGCGGGTCGAGCGCCAGCGCGAGGAAGAGGGCGATCACCACCCACGACAGAACGTGCCGCGTGAGCCAGATCACCTCGAGCACGACGGCGACCAGCAGCACGATGCCGAGGACGCGCAGGATCGTGCGCGGGCGGAACTCGACCACGCGGACGGCGTTCACAGGCGAACAGCATCGTTCCGACGCCGGACGGTGTAGGTTCCGCTCGATGAGCCTGTACAGCTCTCCTGTCGTCGAGCATGCGTCGCTGCCGCACGGCGGCACGGTGACGGTCTGGGTCGGCGTGCCGGACGATCCGTACTACGACGACAAGAGCCAGCTGACGACCGTCGACCTCCAGCTGCACGAAGGCAACGGCATCGTCGCCACGGTGTCCACCGTGCTCGACCCGGACCAGGCGAGCGAGGCGCGGCAGCTGGCGCGCGACGTGAAGGCTGCGATCGAGTCGGGCGAGATCGGGCTGCACGCCAACGAGCTCGAGCGCTTTGCCGACCAGCTCCGCTAGCGCGCGAGGCGCAGCTCGCTACCCTGACGACTGCGCGCCCGTGGTGAAACGGAATCACGACAGCCTTCCAAGCTGTAGTCGCGGGCTCGACTCCCGCCGGGCGCTCTGGTAGCGACGTCGTGTCTGACACTGAGGTGTCAGACACATTTACAATCGCACGCGTAGCCTGCGGCCGTGCTCCTGGCCCACGCGCACTCGCCGTACGCCTGGCAGGCGGACGTCGACACGACGGTCGTCATCCCGGCGCTCTCGCTGCTCTACCTCTTCGCGGTCGGGCGCGTCGGCGCGCCCCGCTGGCGCATTCTCTGCTTCGCGGGCTCGATGGCGCTGCTCGCGGTCGCGTTCTGGACGCCGCTCCACCACCTCGGGCTGCACTACCTGCTGACCGCGCACCTGCTGCAGAACGTGATCCTCGCCGAGTGGGCGCCGCTGCTCGCCGTGCTCGGCGTCTCGCGGCCGATGGCCGCGTGGCTCGCGCGGTCGCGCGCCTGGCGCGAGCTGACACTGCCGTACGTCGCGCTGCCGATCTGGCTCGTGAACTACTACGTGTGGCACGCGCCGCCGATCTACGACGCGGCGCTGCATCACCAGTCGTGGCTGATCCACATCGAGCACGCCTGCTACTTCGCCACCGGCGTGCTGGCGTGGTGGCCGCTGTTCCAGGACGTGCCGCGCCGGCTCAGCTCGGGCGGGCGCACGCTGTACGCATTCGCGGCGTTCGTGCTCGCCGCGCCGCTCGGACTGCTGCTCGCGCTCATCCCGAAGCCGGTCTACGACTACTACGTCCATGCCCCGCGCCGCATCTGGGGCCTGAGCCCGCTCGCCGACCAGGAGCTCGCGGGCGCGACGATGGCCGGCGAGCAGGCGCTCGTGCTCTTCGTCGTGTTCCTCTACTGGTTCCGACGCTTCCTCGAAGAGGAGGGCGCTATGTCGTGAGGCAGTTCTGGACGAGCGCGAGATCGTGGTCGCTCGGGTGCTGGTGCCAGAGCATCACGGCGTTGCCGTTCGTCCGCAGCACGTCGTCGATCCCCGCACGCACGTTCTTGGCGGCGACGTTGCGGTAGGCGGTGTCGATGGTCGCGCCGTTGGCCACGGTGTCGCCGAACGAGATGGTCACCCAGTTGTCGGCCAGGATGGCGCGGAACGAGCCGCCGAGGGCGGTGTTGGCGACGAAGTCGGACGCCGGCGGCGGCCGGAGCTTCACGTGCGCGTCACCGAGGCACGCGCGCGTCTTCGCCTCGCTGTACTTCTTGGGGCCGGGCGGGCCGCACGCAGCCGCGACGAGCACGAGCCCGAGGGGGATGGCGATTTGGAGAACGCGCTGCACGGCGGCTCAGTGTAGGGACCGCGTCGGCTTCTTCCGCGCCGGTATCTTTCGCCGCCGTGCCCGCGACCGACGACAGGCTCCAGCGGTATGCGCGGCTCGCCGTGCGCGTCGGCCTGAACCTGCAGCCCGGCCAGACGCTCGCCGTCAATGCCCTGCTCGAGCACGCGCCGCTCGCGCGAGCGGTCGCCGCGGAGGCGTACGACGCGGGCGCGAGGTACGTCGACGTCTTCTACAGCGACCAGCACGTGCGGCGCGCGCACATCCAGGGCGCGGCCGAGGATCAGCTGGACTTCTCCCCGCCGTGGCTCATCCGCCGTCTCGAGGACCTCGGCTCGGCGGGCGGGGCGATCTGCGCGATCACCGGCAACCCGGAGCCCGAGCTGTACGCCGACCTGGACGGCGACCGGGTCGGCCGCGCCCGCATGCGCGAGCTCTCCGAGGCCTCGCTGAAGCTGACCGACGGCCTCTGCAACTGGACGATCGTCGCCTACCCGAACGAGGGCTGGGCGCGCACCGTGTTCGGCGAGCCCGACGTCGAGCGGCTCTGGGACGCCGTCGGCACGGCCGTGCGTCTCGACGCCCCCGACCCGGTGCAGGCCTGGCAGGAGCACATCGCCCGCCTCGCCGATCGTGCGGCGGTGCTGAACGAGCGGCGCTTCGACCACCTCCGCTACCGCGGCCCCGGAACCGACCTGACGATCGGGCTGCACCCCGAGTCGGAGTGGCAGTCGGCGCTCGACCATTCGAACGGGATCGCCCACGTCGCGAACATGCCGACGGAGGAGGTGTTCACGACGCCCGACAGCCGGCGTGTCGAGGGGACGGTGCGCTCGACGCTGCCGCTGCAGATCCAGGGCAACATCGTGCGCGACCTCGCCGTCCGCTTCGAGGACGGCCGCGCGGTCGACGTGACGGCCTCTTCCGGCGAGGCGGTGATGCGCACCCATGTCGCCACCGACGACGGCGCGGCGCGGCTCGGTGAGGTTGCGCTCGTCGACCGCGACTCGGCGGTCGGCAAGACCGGCGTCGTGTTCTACGACACGCTCTTCGACGAGAACGCGTCGTCGCACATCGCCCTCGGCGCCTCGATCGTCCAGGCTGTGCCCTGGGCGGGCGAGCTCACGCCCGAGGAGCGGCAGGAGCGCGGCGTCAACCACTCCTCCATCCACACCGACTTCATGATCGGCAGCGACGAGCTCGAGGTGGACGGCGTCAGCGCTTCCGGCGAGGCGGTGCCGCTCCTGCGCGGCGGCGTCTGGCAGCTCTCCTAGCTGTCACGTCCGCACGCGCCGCCGCCCGACGGCACGAGCTGCAGCAGGCGCGTGACGACGAAGCCGTGCACGTCCTCCATCGTGACGTGCAGCGTGTAGCGGAAGCGCGGCGACGCCGCGAAGTGCACGGGAACGGGCACCCAGCCGTCACTCGCGATCCGCGCGGCGCCGAAGCCGGCCGCGACCGGGCGGCCGCAGTTCGTGACGGAGTACTTGATGCCGACGCGAGAGCCGGGGCTCAGGTGCCAGCGCAGCTCGAGCGCGGGCAGTGTGAAGAGGAACGACCGGCGCTCGCCTGCGAACTCGACGATCGGGTTGCGCGGGTCGTAGCGCAGCGCGTCGCGACGGAACTCCTGAAGTGCAGGCGTACCGGAGATGCCGCTCTGCCAGGGCGTGCCCGGATGGTTGCGAAGCATGAGCCAGATGAACATCTGCACGTTCGGCTGAGCGGCAGCGAGCTCGACGGCGCGCGCGAGGTCGTGCGATTGCCGCTGCGGGCGAACGTACGGCGACGGCTCGGCGTACTCCGTCGCCCACAGCGGCGCCGTGCGGCGGAAGTCGCGGTCGACCTCGTCCCCCAGGCGGCCGAGCTCGAGGAGGCCGACGTTCGGCCAGACCCGCGGCGTGTCCGGCCCCGCGGCGAGCGTCGGCGGGTACGGATGGTGCGCCCAGGCGTCGAACCGCAAGGTCGGGTCGGCGGCGGCGAGCTGCTGGACGAACGTGCCCGGCGCGTGCGCGCCGGCGGTCTCGCCGACGGCGACGAGGGCCGCGGGACTCGCGGACTTAACTGCGCTGTAGCCCGCCTCGGCCAGCGCCGCGTACGCAACCGCCGGGTCGGCCGCCTGCAGGAACGTCGGCGAGTTCGGCTCGTTCCAGATCGAGAAGAACCGCGCGAACGGCAGCCCGGGATACGTGCCCGAGTAGCGCTCGGCAACGACGTGCGCGAACGCCGCGAAGTCAGCGGTGTCCGTCGGCGGGACCGCCGGGCCGGCGCCGCCGTTCGCCCACGCCGGCGTGCCCCACAGCGTCAGGAGGACCTCGATCCCGCGCTGCTGTGCGCTGATCACGAAGTCGTCGAGATCCCGGAAGTTGTACGCCGGGTCGAACGGGTTGAGCCTGTGCGCGGGCCGCGTCTTCGCGATCTGATCCCACCGCACGACGGTGCGGATGACGGACGCGTGGGCCGCCTTCGCCTGGCTCCACGCAAGCGCGCGGTCCGGCGCCCAGCGGAAGGTCTGGTCGTCGAGCAGCCCGAACCACATGCGCGGCGCGGCGTTCGCGGTCGCGGCGATCGACGACGCAGAGACGACGCACGCGAGCGTGAGTGTGAGCAGGAGCTTGCGGATGGCGTGCCCTCGGATTCACCCGAGTATTCGGAGGGCACCACCCGCCGGACAATGGGCCGAACGGCCCGATCTCGCGACGTCGCGTCCTAGTCAACCACCTCGTCGCCGCTTCGTGACATCTCCGCCGCAACGCGGGCCGCCTCGTCGAGGCGGCCCGCGTCAGTTCGAGGACGGATGCGTCGGTCAGTCGTCGTGGCCGCCGCCACTGCCGCCACCGCCGCTACCGCCGTTGCCCCCTTGCCCGCCGTTGTCGCCGTTGTCGTCATCCGCAGTGACGTTGCCGTTCGAGAACGAGAGCGTCAGCGTCACCTGCTGGCCGACGAGCGACGACGGAAGCGTCAACCCGTTCGGCAGCGTGAGCGTGAGCGACTGGCCGTTGACCGTGACGGTCACCGTGCCCGGGCCGACGGCGGTCACCGGCGCCTGGATCTGCGCCTGCTGCGCCGTGCCCTGGTCGTCCTCCGACTGCTCGTCCAGCTCGGGGCCGTTGATCCCGACGGTCGTCGTGACGATCGTCCCTGGAGTCGGCTGGCCGGGCGACGAGTCCGAGGCCGAGGAAAGCCGGCGCCCGGTGTGGATCGCGATCAGGTGCTGCCCTGCCGAGACGAACGTGACGCGCCCGCGCGAGCGGACGACGACGCCGTGAATGACGGCGCGAGTCGCCTTGCCGACGGCGACGAGGCGACCGGAGCGCGTCGTCACGCGTGTGCCGACCGCGAAGCTCCCGTGCGCGGCCGTGACGGCTCCGCGCGCGCCGGCGACGAGGAGCGTGCCGCGCTCCTTCGAGACGACGACGCCGTGGGCGCTTGCGCTCCGCGCGGCCAGTGCCGGCGACGCGGAGACCGCCGCTCCGACCACGACAAGGAATACGACCACTTTCCGCATGGTTGACCTCTCTTCCGGGTCGACGATTTCTTCGAATTCCGGGGTCCACTAAGCAAGACGTCGGAGGCGCCCAAAACATGCGCGCTCCGCCGGGCCCTCTTCACGATCGGGGCGGAAGGATTCGAACCTTCGGCCTCTGCTCCCCAAAAGCAGCGCTCTAACCAGGCTGAGCTACGCCCCGTGAGGGTCAGTGTAGGTTCGACGCGTGAGCGAGGCAGCGTTCCCCGTCGTTCCCGCGCGGACCCGGCACCCCCGGCTCGGCTACCTGATGGCCGCGCTCGCGGCGGTGCTCTGGGGCATCAACGGCGCCGTGTCGAAGACGATCCTCGCCACCGGCCTGTCGTCGGAGCGGCTCGCGCAGCTGCGCTCGCTCGGTGCCGCCTTCGGTCTGCTGCTGGTCGTCGCGGTCTACGCGCCGTCGCGCCTGAAGATCACGTGGCGCGAGGTGCCCTACCTGCTCGCGTTCGGCGTCGCCGGGCTCGCCTTCGCGCAGTGGCTCTACTTCCTCGCGATCCACCGGCTGGCGATCGGCGTCGCGCTGCTGATCGAGTACCTCGCGCCGCTGCTCGTCGCGCTCTGGGCGCGCTTCGTCTACCGGCATCACGTCCGCCGGCGGATCTGGGTGGCACTGGGCCTCGCGCTGGTCGGGCTCGGGCTGATCGTCAACCTGTTCGGCGGCGGTGGGAAGCTGTCGACCGCGGGCGTCCTCTTCGCGCTCGGCGGCGCCGTCGCATACATGACGTACGTGCTGCTCGCCGAGCACGCGGTCGGCGACCGCGACCCGGTGTCGCTGCTCGGCTGGGGCTTCCTCTTCGCGTCTCTGTTCTGGGCCGTGCTCAGCCCGTGGTGGACCTTCCCGGCCCACGTCGTGTTCCGCTCCACCTCGCTCGGGGGCCACCTCGCCTCGTCGCACCTGCCGGTGTGGGCGCTGGCCGCATGGATGATCGTGCTCGGCACGATCATCCCGTTCTTCCTGCTCGTGAGCGCGCTGCGGCACATCTCGGCGACGAGCGCCGGCATCGTCGCGATGCTCGAGCCGGTGGCGGGGGCGCTGCTCGCGTGGGCGTGGCTCGGCGAGTCGCTCGACGGCGTGCAGCTCGCCGGAGCGGCGGTGGTGCTCGGGGCGATCGTGCTGGCGCAGACGGCACGCTAGTCGCGCTCGAGCAGCGCGCGCAGCTCGTTCAGCTTCTCGCGGCGCAGCGCATCCCGCTCCCCGGCAGCGACTCGCTCGAGCAGGTCGCGCACCAGCGGCGCCAGCTCGACCGGGTTGAACGGCTTCGTCACGTAGTCGACGCCGCCGAGGTCGAGCCCGCGCGCACGGTCGCGCAACTCGGCGCGCGCGGTGAGGAACACGATCGGGATGCCGGCGGTGCGCTCGTCGTCGAGCAGCTCCTCGGCGACGCGCCAGCCGTCGAGCCCCGGCATCATCACGTCGAGGAGCACGACGTCCGGGATCTCCGTCCGGGCCTTCTCGAGCCCGCTCGGCCCGTCCGCCGCCTCGAGCACCTCGATCCCCTCCGCCTCGAGGTTGACGCGGCAGAGGAGCCTGATCGGAGCCTCGTCGTCGATCACCAGCACTCTCGTCGCGTCGCTCACGCCGGGCATTATCAATGCGCGGCCGGAAGTTCGAAGCTGAACGTCGAACCCCGACCCTCCTCCGAGTCGACCCACATGTCGCCGCCCATCTCGCGGACGAGCCCCTGCGCGATGAACAGCCCCAGCCCGGTGCCGCGCGCCTGCGCGTCGCCGGCCTTGTAGAACTTCGAGAAGATCCGTTCGCGCTCGGCGGCGGGAATGCCCGCGCCCTCGTCGCTGACGGAGATCTCGACCGCCTCGCCGCGGCGCCGCGCGCCGACTGTCACGGTGCCTCCGTCGGGCGAGTACTTGACGGCGTTCGAGACGAGGTGGTCGAGCACCTGGCGCAGCTTCTCCGGATCCGCCTTCGCGGACAGCTCGCCGTGCCCCACCTCGGCGACGAACGAGTGGCCGTTCGCGCTCGCCTCGGCGGCGCCGATCACCTCGCGCACGATCGCCGCGACGTCGGTCGGCGCGAGC
>Ga0306920_100012851_pt1 | contig 11380 bp, 11 predicted proteins | sample flu12Cox44000170_FD_204666 | JGI IMG/M metagenome (GOLD analysis project Ga0306920, IMG submission 204666) | Lab enrichment of tropical soil microbial communities from Luquillo Experimental Forest, Puerto Rico - flux4day.12C.oxic.44.000.170 (v2)... | ecosystem: Environmental > Terrestrial >...
GGTCACGGTCGTGGTCTCCGAGAAAGGTTGGGTGCGGACGCTGAAGGGACATGTCGCCGATCTCTCCGGCCTTGCCTTCAAGACCGACGACAAGCTCGATCACGCGTTTTTTGCCGAGAGCACGTCGAAGCTGTTGTTGTTTGCCACCAACGGCAAATTCTATTCGCTCGACGTTGCAAAACTGCCGGGCGGCCGCGGCCATGGCGAGCCGATCCGGATGTTCATCGACATGGACCAGGACGCCGCGATCGTGTCGCTGTTTGCCAACAAGGGCGGCCGCAAGTTCCTGATCGCCAACAGCGAGGGTCAGGGCTTCATCGTCAAGGAAGAGGATTGCCTCAGCAACACCCGCAAGGGCAAGCAGGTCATGAACGTCGAGATGCCCAACGAGGCCCGCGCGATCTCAACCGTTGCCGGCGATATGGTCGCGGTGATCGGGACCAACCACAAGATGGTGCTGTTCGCAATCGATCAGGTTCCGGAGATGGCACGCGGCCGTGGCGTACGGTTGCAGAAATACACCAGCGCCTCGCTGTCCGATGTGACTACCTTCGACGCCAAGGAAGGGCTCGCCTGGAAGGATTCCGCCGGGCGCGACCAGAGCATGACCATGAAGGAGCTCTCCGACTGGCGCGGCAACCGCGCCGACGCCGGTCGCCTCGCGCACGGCCTGCCGAAGTCCAACAAATTCGGCAAGGCGGTAGAGTAGGGCCTCCGCGTCGGAAACTGTGCTGACGCCAACCGTGATCGGAATCTTCACTCGCCGTCGCCAGGAAACGAGGGCGCGATGTGATAGTATTCACCTATCCGCGCGCTATAAGGCAGACAGTCCAAACGCTTTCTCGGAACTAGTGCCGCCTATTTGAAGTTCCTGCACCTCAGCGGCGACCTCTGTTCAGGAACTTCAAATAGAAAAGCGGCACTAGAATCATAGATTTGCTAGTGCCCATAACTTTCCGAAGTTCGTGAAAGGTGGGTGCTGAGATGTAGCACGAACTTCGGAAAGTGGGCACCAGGCCGATGCATTCGCATTCCCTCGATCAATGGACGCATGAGCACCTCTTTCTCGGTGAAAGGCACGACCGCAACGCGCGCCGCACGTGGTTCGTGGTGGCGCTGACCGCGATCATGATGGTCGGCGAAATCACGGCCGGGTCGTATTTCGGCTCGATGGCGCTGCTTGCCGATGGCTGGCACATGGGGACCCACTTTGCCGCGCTCGGAATAGCGGGGGCCGCCTATCTGTTCGCGCGCCAGCACGCGCGCGATGCGCGTTTTTCGTTCGGCACCGGCAAGTTCGGCGATCTCGCCGCGTTTTCCAGCGCCATTATCCTGGGGATTGTTGCCGTCCAGATCGCCTATGAAAGCGTCCTGCGACTGCTCTCTCCGGTTCCGATCGCATATGGCGAGGCGATTGCGGTCGCCTCGCTCGGCCTCTGCGTCAATGTCGTAAGCGCCTGGCTGCTGCGCGACACTCACGACCATCACCACGGGCATGCCGACGACGAGGACGATGACCACGTTCACGAGCACGACCATCACCACGATCGTCATCACCGCGACAACAACTTCCGCGCCGCCTATCTTCACGTGCTGGCGGACGCCGCAACCTCGCTTCTTGCGATCGCAGCGCTGGTGGTCGCGATGTATTCCGGCTGGGTCTGGGCCGATCCGACGGTCGGTATTGTCGGCAGCATCGTGATCGCGAGCTGGGCCTACACGCTGATCCGCGACGCCGGCAGCGTGTTGCTCGACGTCAGCGTCGACAAGAAGCTCGAGCGCACGATTCGCGCACGCCTTGAAGCAGGCGAGGATCGCGTCACCGACCTGCATTTGTGGCAGGTTGGTCCCGGCCACTGCGCGGCCGTGATCTCACTGGTGTCGGACGCGCCATTGTCGCCCGCAACCTACAAGGAGCGGCTGCATGACCTCAGGGCGCTCAGCCACGTCACGGTCGAGGTCGAGCGCTGCCCACACCACCACGGGCAAGCCTGACTTGCGCCGTCTTTGATTGGCGCGCATCAATTCCTATGCACGCGCCGATGCGCCCGGCTGACGATGCCGGGCGCCGAGCTTGGGAATGTTAGAATCGGATCAGGTGCGCTTTTTGATGAACCCGACGATCAGCAGCAGAATGACCGCGCCGATCACGGAATAGACGATCGAGCCAACGATACCGCCGATGTTGAAGATGCCGATTATTGGCATGAGCCAGCCGGCGATTATACCGCCGACGATGCCAATGATGATGTTCCACATAAGCCCGAAGCCATAGCCTTTTACGATCTGGCCGGCGAGCCAGCCGGCAATCGCGCCTACGATCAGCCAGACGATGAGGTCAGCAAGCATGGTGTCCCCCTTTCATTGCGACGTGGCGGGCCGCCGCCCGGATGAGTCGGCATGTTATCATATTGTCGGTGTTGGCGGGACGCTCGTGCACAGGCTTGTTGTGCGGGATTTTGCCTTGATGGGGAGCGCATGAGTTCATTCGTCGCCGCGGGCGTGGGCTTCCTGCTCGCGGTTCTCTGGTTCGACCTGATGTTCGACGTGCAGACGCGCAAGTCCGCCGCCGACCCGTTGCCGCCGGAGGTCCTGGCGTCGATCTCGGCCTATTACCGGCGGGTCACGACGGAAGCCTATCCTATGAACCGGTTGGTGGCGGCGGTCATGTTGCTGACACTTGCCGCCATCTGCGTCGAGATTGCGCGCGGCGAATATGCATGGTGGATCGGATGGGGTTCGCTGCTACTTGCCGGCAGCGGATTCGTGCCTACCATGATGCGCACCGTCCCCAATGCTCGCAGGTTGGGAACGGCTGCGGATTCGGCGGAAGAGCAAACCAGACTCGCCCGCGCGGTCTGCCGCGATCACATGTTCAGCTTCGCGCGGATGAGCGCGGTGTTGGTCCTGCAACTGATTGCGCGGTGAGAGCGATGCGAGAACAGACGGGGATGGCGCGTGGGCGAGTGGTTTGGGGTTGCGATTGCGCTCGTTTCGAGCTGTCTTGGCGGCACCGCGGCTGCGATCACGCGTTACCTCGTAGGCGGGCCGACCCGATCGCGCTCGCCATCCTGCGCTGGGGAATTGGCTTTCTCTGCCTGCTCCCCATAGCGCTGCTGCTCCGTGTTCGCTGGCCAGCGCGAGCTGACTGGCCGGCGGTCGCCCTTCTGGGTTTGTGTTTCTTCGGGCTGTTCTTCGTTCTCTATAATCTCGCAATCGGCTTCACGACAGCGGCCCGCGCAAGCCTTGCGCTGGCCACACTGCCACTCTCTACCATGGTGGTGGCGGCCCTGCTCGGCGTCGAGGCCCTGACGGTACGCAAGACGACGGGAGTCTGCATCGCGGTGCTCGGGGTGATCGCCGCGCTCGCCGCGGGCCTGTCGATGGCGCCAACCGGCGCCTGGCGCGGCGAACTGATCATGGCGGCGGCGGTCTTCTGCATGGCGTTCTACAACGTGCTGTCTCGTCCGTTCATGCAGCGTTCGAGCGCGCTCGGCTTTTTGACGGTTGGCATGGGGACCGGCGCCGCCGCGCTCGTCGTGGTTGGGCTGTTTACCGGCAGCATCGCGGCGCTGGCCGGCTTTGGCGGGCCGCAATGGACCGCGGGCATTTATCTCGGGGTCGGAGGCGGTGCGGCAGCGTTCATCCTGTGGGTTAAGGCGCTGGAGCGCGCGACGCCGACGCGCGTTGCCAACACCATGACCGTGAACCCGATCGCGGCGGCCTTGCTCGCAACGCAACTGGTCGGAGAGCCGATCACGCCCAGTCTCGCGCTCGGTCTGATCGCCGTTTTCGCGGGCATCTGGATTGCCACGTCAGAGATCAAAAAGCCGAATCGGCCGTCTTCGCGGGGATACAACGGCATAGGCTCGTTGTTATCAAGCCTGACTTTGTCCTGATCAGGCGACTGCGGAGGAAAGCACAGTGAAGAGAATAGCGGGTTCTGTGGCACTGCTGTTGATGATTTCGGTTGGCCACGCGCGGGCCGGCGCCGAGAAACTCTACATCCTCAATTGCGGCGAGGGGGTCGCCGGCGACATCTCGCGGTGGACGCCCGGCGTCGACGAGGGCAAGTCGGTGGACTTTGTCGATAACTGCTACCTGATCAAGCATACGCAGGGTTGGTTCCTGTGGGACACGGGTATTGCGGACGCGGTCGCCGCGATGCCCAATGGCCTTGTGCCCTCCGACCCCAAGGCAACCCTCTGGCACAGGCCAAAGACATTGGCCTCGCAACTGGAGCAGCTCGGCGTGAAGCCTTCCGATCTGAAGGGAATGGCGGTTTCCCACAGCCACCCCGATCACACCGGCAATGTCGAGATGTTTCCAACCACTATGCTCTATGTGCAGAAGGCGGAGTATCAATGGCCCGGCGCCGATAACCAGCCCCGATTCAAGCCGGAACATCCCGTCACCTTGGTGGAAGGTGACCGCGACGTGTTTGGCGACGGCAGCGTGACGATTTTTTCGACGCCGGGTCACACGCCCGGTCACCAGTCGCTGCTGGTGAAGCTGCCCAAGACCGGGGCGGTCGTGCTCTCAGGCGATGCGGTTCATTTCAAGAGCAATTGGGAGAACCGCCGGGTTCCGATCCTCAATTCCAGCAAGGAGCAGACGTTGGCCTCCATGCAGCGCATTTCGGAGGTGTTGACCAGGGAGCACGCACAGCTCTGGATGAATCACGACAAGGTGCAGCGCGACACCTTGAAGATGTCGCCGGAGTTCTATGACTGACCCGAAATCATAAATCCGTCCTGCAGCCCATCCTTCGAGACGGCCACTTGGCGGACCGGGACTTCCGCCTGCAACTCGACGCAAACTTTTGATCCAGATCAATCCAGCATCCACCCGCACGCGAAAAGCTATTGCATCTGTTTTGGCCCAAAATGGTTCCCGCACTTTGCAATCGCGTGCCGGGAATTCAAGGATGGGCATCGATGGGTACGCGCCATGGAAGACCCATTCCTTAATTACTTTGCGCTTGGCTTGCTGTTTTTCGTGATCATCGTGCTGGTCTACGGCATCATCGCGATCCACGACATTCCGGCCAAGATCGCTCATGCGCGTCATCACCCCCACCAGGACGCGATCCATGCTGCGGGGTGGATCAGCCTGTTCATGCTGCACGTGCTCTGGCCGTTTCTTTGGATTTGGGCCATGATGTACCGGCCGGATCGCGGATGGGGCTTCAGTCACAAGCCTGGTGAGCCGTCGACGCCGAAAGAGGCTGTGGCCGAGCTCGAAGAGCTCAGGCACCGACTGACGGAAGTCGAGGCCAAGCTCGGGAAAGATCGATCAATTCACTCCGAAAGGCGAGTGCACGCCAAATCAGACTTGGCCGAGCTTGCAGAATCATTGGTCGAGAAGACGTCTACCCCCGAGACAACGCTCACGACAAGCCGAGCAAACGATAGCCGATAGGCCGCTACCAACTCGGAGATCGGAGGCCATCGATGGAAATCCTGCTCACCTTGACGTACGTGGCGCTCTGCTATGCGGTGTTCAAGCTTTTCAGGATCCCGGTCAACCAGTGGACGCTTGCGACCGCAGCGCTCGGTGGCATCTTCGGGCTTTCGCTGCTGTTCATCACGATGGCTTACAATCATCCGTTTTCCACCAACGCGCGCATATATTACACGGTCACGCCGATATTGCCTGCTGTTCGGGGTCGTGTGATCGAAGTGCCGGTCGAGGATCGTACCAACCAACACCTCGAAGCCGGCGATGTTCTCTTCAAGATCGATCCCAAGCCATACGAGTACACCGTCGCGGAAAAGCGGGCGGGGCTGGCTGACGCGGAAGCCAATATCGCCCAGCTCAAGGCCTCCGTTGATCAGGCCGCGGCGGAGACCGGAAAGGCGAAGACGAATCTGGCACTCGCCCAGACAAACTACGATCGACAGGCGGAGCTGTTCCAGAAGAACGTCGTGGCGCAGGTTACACTCGACACCGCAACGCGCAGTCTCGATGCATCAAAACAGACGGTGGCGGAGGCTGCTGCTGCTGAAGATCGTGCCCGGCAGGCCTATGGTGCGACCGTCGATGGCGAACATACGGCGATCGTGCGTTTGCGCAACGAGCTTGCCGACGCTCAATTCGATCTGGACCAGACCACCGTTCGAGCCCCGACGGGCGGCTTTGTCACCGAACTCGCGCTGCGGCCGGGCGTCTATGTTGTCCCAGCGCCCTTCCGTCCAGCCATGGTTTTCGTCAACGACAGCCAGAAGGACCGGCAGTTGGCCGCCGCATTCCAGCAGAACGCATTGCAGCGCGTTCGTGCCGGCGATGAGGCCGAAGTTCTCTTCAAGGGCATACCGGGCCGCGTGTTCAAGGCGAAGGTCCGCGTTTTGATTGATGCAATCGCAGGCGGCCAGCTCCAAACCACGGGCACGCTGGTGAATGTCGTCGGTCCGGCGACCGGAGACCGGGCCCTGGCGCTCCTCGACATCGTCGATGACATGTCCGCTTACCAGGTCCCGCTTGGTTCGGCCGGCGAAGCAGCGATCTACACCGAGCATTTTCACGAACTGTCATTGTTGCGGAAAATTCTCCTGCGCATGCGGAGCTGGCAGAATTACGCATTCTTCGAAGCGGGATAGAATACTGCCGAAAGCGCGCCTGAGAAGATTGTCGGTCAAGTGCCTCAAAAACTGGCATGTCAGTCTCACGAGCACGTGAGCCGACTTCGTCGTGGCGATTCCGGCGAAACGATCTCGAAGCCATTTTGATCTTCCGGCGAAGAACGCCAGAAGCTTTTCTCAGTCAGATTGACGCCTGCGTAATTTTAGCCAATGCAGGTTTTAGCGGCGGATTAGCCTGAACTGGCGAATTCAATTGCGGGGGTTTCAACGATGAAACATGCCTCGTTTGCTTTAGCCGATTCTTCCGCCCCGGCCATTTCAGGTCGGACAAGAACGAAAAGCCCGTTCGCCTTGCTTCTCGAAGCGCCGCATTGCTCGCGGCGGTTGCAAGCGCAGAAGAAGGCAAGAGCCTCGCCCCACCGCTAGTCCCTCCTGACCGGCCTACCATCCGTTCTGCACCAACCGGAGGACCGCTCATGGGCGACATCGGATCCTTCTTGCTGCTGAGTGCCGCTGCATTCGCGGGCGGCTTTGTCTCGGGTCTTGCCGGCTTTGCCTTCTCGGCGGTGGCTGGCGGCATTCTGCTCCACGTCCTGAAACCGATCGAAGCCGTTCCGCTAATGATGGCGTGCAGCGTCGGTGTCCAGGCCACCAATTTGTGGGCGCTGCGAAGCAGCATTCAGTGGAAGGAGAGCTCCTTTTTAGTGGCCGGCGGACTGCTTGGCGTCCCCATCGCCATTTGGCTCCTGCACGCGACCGATCCAGGGATGTTTCGGCATGGCTTTGGGTTGGCCGTCGCAATCTATGCCGGATACATGATGTTCCGGCCAGGTCTGACCTATCTGCGGCAAATGAATCAGAGCCGTAACGCGCTGGTCGGTTTCGGCGGCGGACTGATCGGCGGGCTCACTGCGATGCCGGGCGCGCTTCCCACTATCTGGTGCGACATGCACGGCGTTCCAAAGAACCAGCAGCGGGGTCTGGTCCAGCCTTTCATCGCCGCGATGCAGCTGTTTGCCCTGGCGCTGATGCTGATGCGACAGGATCTGTCGTCCAGGGTCTTTTTCGACCTCGTTCTGAGCATTCCGGCGCTGTTGGCAGGAACGGCGCTCGGCATCTGTGCGTTCCGCTACGTCAACGATTCGACGTTCAGGCGCGTCGTCCTGGTCGTCCTGCTGCTGTCAGGGCTGATGCTTGTCGCGTGATTGCTTCGTGCGGTGCAATTCACGGCGGAACATCGGCGTCGCCTTCATCCTTCGAGACGGCCGCTTTGCCGCCTCCTCAGCACGAAGCTCCGAGATGCAACAACACCACCTCGTGCTGAGGAGCGTGCGCTGCAGGCGTCGCCAAGCATGAGGAGCGAGCGCTGCTGAGACCTCGCGGCTGAGCCAGATCGCGCCTCCCGAGATTCCCGCTCACTGTAGCGGCGGGGCAACAACTGGAGGTAGTGATCCCTGTATAACAAACGCGAACTGGGGGCCCTTTCGTGAAGAAACTCGTCACAGCGTTTGCGACATTCGCTACCATCGCCAGCACTTCAGCTTTGGCAGTGGACCTGCCGGTCAAGGCTCCGCCACCGCTGCTCGCGCCAGCGGCGGTTTATGGCTGGACGGGGTGGTACGTCGGCCTTAATGCCGGCGGCGGATGGGGAAGGAAAATCGACAACAACCTCACCCCGGGCGCTTGCGCTATAACACCCTCGGCCTGTTTGGCCATATTTGCCGCTTTCAATACTGACATTCCCAGCCAGTTCGACACTGATCCACGTGGGCTCATCGGCGGCGGCCAAGTGGGATACAGCCATCAGCTGGTACCGAACTGGTTTGCGGGGTTGGAGGCGGATTTCCAGGGCTCAAATATTCGAGGCAGCACCGGCGCCATAAATACGGTGTCGGGAGTGCTGCCTGGAACATCGCTTACAACCACAATAACGAGCACAGCGAGCCAAAGACTGGACTGGTTTGGCACTTTCCGCGGACGGCTCGGCTGGACCCCGATCTCTCCGTTGCTCTTTTACGCGACGGGCGGCTTGGCCTATGGACGCGTCCAAACCGCCACATCATTTGCGGGGCAGACCACTGACCAACTTGGACCAACTACCTTCCCTGCGGGCCCGGCCGCCAGTGCACAATCGGATGTTCGCACCGGCTGGACCATCGGCGCTGGTCTGGAATGGATGTTCGCCCCGCGCTGGTCACTGAGGGCGGAGTATCTGTACTTTGATCTCGGCAGCGTGACATTGAACACGACGCTAATTCAGCTCGCTAGTGGTGTGACAATCAACGGGAGTGCCAACATCTCATCCGTGGCACACTATAACGGCAATATTGTCAGGGGTGGCCTGAACTACCATTTCTGACCTCATGCTGAGGAGCGAGCATCGCGATCGCCAAGCATGAGGAGCGAGCGAGACTTCTATCCGTTATCCCACTGTCGCCCTCCTGAGATTCCCGTTCACTGTGGCTGCGGGGCAACAACTTGAGGTAGTAGTCCCTGTATAACAAACGCAAACTCGGGGGCTTTGATGCAGAAACTCGTAGTCGCGATTGCGATATTCCTCACCATCCTCAGCACGTCCGCTTTAGCAAAGGACCTGCCGGTCAAGGCTCCGCCTCCACCGCCCGCGCCCGTCTATAGCTGGAGCGGTTGGTATGCAGGCCTCAACGCTGGCTACGCCTGGTCCAACCACACATCAATAGATGTGGTGGGCACGCCGAACTTTGCTTCGGCCCTTAACGGTGCGCCGCAGGGTTTGGCCGGTGCCGTTGCTGGCGCGACGACAAGTATTCCGGTTGGTAATGGCGGGGGTTTCATCGTCGGGAGTCAGGTCGGATACAATTATCAGTTTAGAAGTGTCGTCGCGGGACTGGAGGCCGATATCCAGGGGCTTTCCGGGATTGGATCCGGTTCGACGGCTAATACGGTTCCGTTTCCGGGATTTTCAACTCTCGTCATCAACACGACCATAACGAGTGCAAAGTCGGTCGACTGGCTCGGCACTGTGCGCGGTCGCCTCGGAGTTACGATTGCGCCGACCATTCTTGCCTATGCTACCGGCGGTCTCGCTTGTGGCGAAGTAAAGACTGATATCAATTTTACGCAGCAGGTTGTCGGTCCCCTCTGCACCGTGTGTGTTCCCTACGGCTTCAGGAGTACGGGAGAGACGCGGACGGGTTATGCGCTAGGAGCGGGGGTTGAATGGGTCATTGCTTCTCAATGGACCGGTAAGGTGGAATATCTTCACTACGATCTGGGCGCCGTGAGCTCTTCCGGGGCTGCCACCAACATCGCGCAACCTCCCGCCCCAAATGTTCCATACTATACTGTAGGCACATCTGCTTCGACGCGCTTTAGTGGCGATATCGTGCGCGTCGGGCTGAGCCATCAATTCCACTGATCTAGCCGCCGCGATGGCCTCGATCTCGATCAGGAATTGCGGGCCGTAGAGCCCGACTTCGTTCTTGAGCGCCGAAAACGAAGAGCTGGAGCGATCGCGCACGATTGCGCTTCATGGCTCCGGCGCTTTGTCGGGCAGCAGAAACAGCGCCGTCAGTGCAACAAGGCTCAATGCCGACGACACGATCAGGATGCGGCTGCCCATCGCGTCGATCAGGAGGCCGAATGCCAGCGGTGCTGCGGCTTGCGCCATGCGCGCCGGCGCGCCGACAATCCCGAGCCGGTAGGCATAGTTCTTCGGGCCGAAGATTGCGAGCGGCAGCGTACCGCGCGCGATCGTCAGCACCCCATTGCCGGCCCCATGGAAAATCGCGAACAAGCTTGCGGCTGCCCCGCCGCCAAACGCAAGGATGACGGCGCCAAGGGGATGCATCGCGCAGGCAAGCTTGGCCGACAGCAGCGGATGATAGCGTTTTAGCACGCTCGCCTCGACGACCCGGCCTGCGACCTGCGCGGGCCCGATCAGCGCGCCGGCTGAGACCGCCTGCACCGTGGTGGCGCCGGCAGCCTCCAGGATTCGCGGCAGATGCGCCGCCATCGCGCCAGTCACCGTCCAGGCGGTCGCAAAGGCAAACGCCAGCAGGACCATCGTGCGATCCATCGGGATGTGTGGCTTCGCCGCCTTCGCGGTCGCAGCCACCGCGCCGCGCAGCTTGGGAATCATGAGGAGATTGATCGGCAGGCCGAGCAGGACGTGCGCGGCCGCCCAGGCAAAGCAGGTCTCCCGCCAGCCGATCGTTTGCAGGCCGAGCGCGGTCAGCGGCCAGCCGACCGAGGACGCAAAGCCGGCGATCAGGGTGATGCCGGTGATGGCAGAGCGCGCGGCCTCGCCGTAGATGCGTCCGAGTGCGCCGAAGGCCGCGTCATAAAGGCCATAGGCCATGCCGATGCCGAGCAGCAGCCAGGCAACCAGCAACAGGGCGATGGAATGGGTCAAGCCGAGCAGCACCAGGCCCGCAGCCAGCATCAAATTCGAGATCGACAGCACCGGCCGTCCGCCGAGACGATCGATCTGGTGGCCGACACGTGGGCCGAGGATCGCCGCAAGCGCCAGCGCGGACGAGTAGGCTCCGAAGATCCAGTTCGCCGAGACGCCAAGGTCCCGCGCGATCGGATCGGCCAGGATCGCCGGCAGATAGACGCTGGAGGCCCAGGCCAGCGTCTGGGTCGCTCCGAGTGCCAGGATCAGGGGAAGCTGGCGCTCCGTCATGTTACGGGCGCCACTGTCATTTCTTGCCGCATCGACATCTGCCGCGATTTGCCTCCCTCAACGGATAGAGGTCAAGCGTGGCGGGCGGGAAGCTTTCGCCTGCGGCGATTGCGCGGCATAATGGCTTATGGAA
>Ga0306920_100012852_pt1 | contig 11380 bp, 8 predicted proteins | sample flu12Cox44000170_FD_204666 | JGI IMG/M metagenome (GOLD analysis project Ga0306920, IMG submission 204666) | Lab enrichment of tropical soil microbial communities from Luquillo Experimental Forest, Puerto Rico - flux4day.12C.oxic.44.000.170 (v2)... | ecosystem: Environmental > Terrestrial >...
CGGGCCCCGACCTTTTCTGGGGCCTCTACTCGCTGCCGCATCTGTTTCCGCAGAAATGCGTGGATGTGACCGATGTCGCCGAATATCTCGGCAAGAAATATGGCGGCTGGGTGCCGAGCGCGGTGGCCTACGGCAAGAGCGGCAACAAGTGGATTGCCATCCCCATCTGCTACGGCGGGAACATGCTCAACTACCGAATTTCCTCGCTCAAGAAGGCAGGTTTTTCCAAATTCCCCGAAACGACTGATGCCTTCCTTGAATATGCGAAAACGTGCAAGCGCAACAACACGCCGGGCGGATTTGCGCTTGGTCACGCCTCCGGCGACGGCAATACCTGGGCGTATTGGTGCCTGTGGGCGCACGGCGGCAATCTCGTTGACAAGAACGACAAGGTCATCCTCAACTCCCCGGAGACCGCCAAGGCCTTGGAGTACGCCAAGCAACTCTACGAGAACATGATTCCGGGGGTAGCGTCGTGGAACGACGCGTCCAACAACAAGGCTTTCCTGGCCGGCGAGATTCACTGGACGGATAACGGCATTTCCATCTACGTCGCCGCCACCAAGGATGCGAGCAAGAAGGAGATCGCCGAGGACATGGACCATGCATTCTGGCCGGTCGGCCCAGTTGGCAAGCCGACCGAGTTCCATCTGCTCTACCCGCTGTTGGCCATGAACTATACAAAATATCCGCAGGCGGCGAAAGCGCTCATGGCGTTCATGCTCGAGGCCGACCAGTTCAACAAATGGCTCGAGGCCTCACAGGGCTATCTCACCCACTGTCTCAACGCCTATGACTCCAACCCGGTGTGGACGGAGGATCCCAAGCGCACCATCTTTGGGCAGGCCGGCAAGCGGACGCTGACTGCTGGAGGTCTTGGCTCGGTCGGTGAAAAAGCGGCGACCGCCATCGCCGATTTTCTGGTGCTCGACATGTTCGCCAATTACTGTACCGGTCGCGAGGACGTCAAAGGCGCGATTGCCGTGGCAGAACGCCAGGCCAAGCGCATCTATCGATCATGATCCGCTCACATGCCGGGGTGACCACCGCGGGGCCGCCGCCACACGATGGCTCCGCGACGTGGGACCGGCTCAAGATCAACCGCAACTGGCTCGGCTTCTGGTTCATGCTGCCGGCGGCGGCGATCCTTATCCTGTTTCTCGCCTATCCGCTTGGTCTTGGCATCTGGCTGTCGTTCACCGACGCACGCCTAGGTCGGTCTGGAGAGTTCATCGGCAGTGAGAACTACGAATGGCTTGCCGGCGACAGCATCTTCTGGCTCTCGGTTTTCAACACGCTGCTCTATACCGGTGTCGCGAGCGTCATCAAGTTTGCGGTCGGCCTCTATCTTGCGCTGTTGCTCAACGAGAATCTGCCGTTCAAGGCACTCATCCGCTCGGTCGTGCTCATTCCATTCATCGTGCCGACGGTGCTCTCCGCCATTGCCTTCTGGTGGCTTTATGACAGCCAGTTCTCTATCATCTCCTGGTCGCTGCGCCAGCTCGGATTGATTCGCAGTAACATCGATTTTCTCGGTGACCCCTGGAACGCGCGCTGGTCCGTGATCTTCGCCAACATCTGGCGCGGCGTGCCTTTTGTCGCGATTACCCTTCTCGCCGGGCTGCAGACGGTGCCGCCCTCGCTCTACGATGCCGCCACCATCGACGGCGCCAGCCGCTGGCAGATGTTCCGCCATATTACCTATCCGCTGCTCACGCCGATCATCGCCGTCGTGATGACCTTCTCGGTGCTGTTCACGTTCACCGACTTTCAGCTTATCTGGGCGATCACGCGCGGCGGACCCGTCAATGCCACCCATCTGATGGCCACGCTCTCCTATCAGCGGGCGATCCTCAGCGGCTATCTCGGCGAAGGCGCAGCCATCTCGACGGCGATGATCCCCTTTTTGCTCGCTGCCATTCTGATCTCGTGGTTCGGGCTGCAGCGCCGCAAATGGCAGCAGGGGGAGAGCAATGACTGATAGCGCGCGGCGCTGCTTTCTTGACGTGCCGCGAGCGGGGCAAGCCCAGCGCGCGGTGCCGCAAATGAGAGCAGAGTCAAGCCAATGACTGAGGCTTTCGCCGCCAAGGTGGCCGATCCAAAGACAATGCTCTCCAGCTCCTCTGTCATCGCGGACAGGACGGAGGGCATGAGCTATCTGCAAACGCTGCCCCGGCGATTGGTCACGGTCTATCTGCCGCTCACAATCATCATGTTGGTGCTGCTGTTCCCGTTCTATTGGATGGCGCTCACCGCGATAAAGCCGGACGAGCAACTGCTCGACCTCGACCGTTTCAATCCGTTCTGGACCTGGACACCCACGCTCAAGCACATCCACAAGCTCCTCCAGGGGGATTATCCGCTGTGGCTGTGGAATACGATGCTGGTGGCAGTAAGTGCGACGGTGCTCTCGCTTATCGCCAGCGTGCTCGCCGCCTACGCGATCGTGCGGTTGCGCTATCGCGGCGCGCAGTGGGTCGGCGGCGCGATCTTTCTTGCCTATCTGGTGCCGCCCTCGATCCTCTTCATTCCGCTATCCACCGTCGTTTTCCAATACGGGTTGCTCGACACGCCATTTGCCCTGATCCTCACCTACCCCACCATCCTCGTCCCGTTCTCGACCTGGTTGCTGATGGGCTATTTCAAGACGATCCCGTTCGAGCTCGAGGAGTGCGCGCTGATCGACGGCGCGAGTCGCTGGCAGATTCTCACCCGCATCGTGCTGCCGCTGGCGGTGCCCGGGTTGATCTCCGCCTTCATTTTCTGCTTTACGCTGTGCTGGAACGAGTTCATCTACGCGCTTACCTTCATCTCCTCGACGAAGCACAAGACGGTGCCGGTCGCCATCGTCAACGAGTTCGTTGACGGCGACATCTATCGCTGGGGCTCGCTGATGGCGGGCGCGCTCGTCGGCTCGCTGCCGCTCGTCGTGCTGTACGCATTCTTCGTCGAATACTACGTATCCGCCATGACCGGTGCGGTGAAGGAATAAGCGCTGCGTTAGTCTCCTGGCTATGAACGAGCTCCCGCCCTTGCATATCAGCACGGATCAGGTGCAGTCCGCGCAACCGCGGCATTCGCCTGCGCCGTCGAGCGCCGGCAAGATCGCCGTGCTGCTCGTCAATCTCGGCACTCCCGATGCCGCCGATAGCGCCGCCGTGCGGCGCTATCTGCGTGAGTTTCTCAGCGATCCGCGGGTGATCGAGGACCAAGGCCTGCTCTGGAAAATCGTCCTCAATGGAATCGTGCTGCGCATCCGGCCTCACGTCAAGGCTCGCGACTATCGCAAGATCTGGAACTACGAGCGCAACGAATCTCCGCTCAAGACGATCACCCGCTCGCAGGCGCAAGAGCTCGCTGCAGCGCTTGCGCCACGCAGCGACGCGATCGTGGTCGATTGGGCCATGCGTTACGGCAATCCGTCGCTTGCTGCGCTCATCACGAGCATCATTGCGGGCGGTTGCGAGCGACTGCTGGTCATCCCGCTTTACCCGCAATATTGCGCCGCGACCACTGCCACCGTGTGCGACGAGGTCTTCCGCGTGCTTACGCCACTGCGCTTCCAGCCGGCGCTGCGTATCGCAACCCCCTATTACAACGACCCGGTATATATAGATGCCTTGGCATCTTCGACGCGCGCGCAGCTGGCGCGCCTCGACTTCAGGCCGCAGGTGCTCATTGCCTCGTTCCACGGTGTTCCACAGGCCTACATTGACGCTGGCGATCCCTATTACGCCCACTGCCGGGAGACCACGCGGCTGTTGCGCGCCGCGCTAAACCTCGAGGAACGGATGTTGCAACTCACGTTCCAATCGCGGTTCGGTCGTGCCAAATGGCTCGAGCCCGCAACCATCGCGACGGTCGAGGGCCTTGCGAAAAGCGGCGTGAAAAATATGGCCGTGATCACGCCGGGTTTTGCCGCCGATTGCCTGGAGACCTTGGAGGAGATCGCCGGCGAGAACGCCCGCGTGTTCAGGGAGAGCGGCGGGGAAAATTTCGCCGCGCTCTCCTGCCTCAACAATGGAGAGGAGGGCATGCGCGTCATCACCGAGCTTGCCATGCGCGAGCTCAAGGGGTGGATTTAGGGCTAGGCTGCGCTTGTGAGGGACACGCGCCTTCGCCAAGCTTTCATCGGCCCGATAGAGGAAAGTGTCATGATCTTCGGCTTCGATGTTTTCGCCGTCGTCTTCGTCGCGCTCGCGATCCTCACTTTGCTCGCCGGCGTCAAGTCGGTCGCGCAGGGTTACAACTGGACGGTGGAGCGCTTTGGAAAGTACACCCGCACACTCAAGCCCGGGTTGAACTTCATCGTCCCCTTTATTGATCGCATCGGGCGCAAGATGAACATCATGGAGCAGGTGATCGACATCCCGCAGCAGGATGTCATCTCGAAGGACAATGCCACGGTGACGGTCGATGGCATTGCCTTCTTTCAGGTGCTCGATGCAGCGAAGGCAAGCTACGAGGTTGCAAAGCTCGATCTCGCAATCACGAAGCTGACCATGACCAATATCCGCTCGGTGATGGGCGGGATGGATCTCGACCAGATGCTCTCGCATCGTGACGAGATCAACGAGCGGCTGCTGCGGGTGGTGGACGCCGCGGTTTCGCCTTGGGGCGTCAAGGTCAACCGCATCGAGATCAAGGATATCGTGCCGCCGGCGGATCTGGTGCAGTCCATGGGCCGGCAGATGAAGGCGGAGCGCGAGAAGCGCGCCGAGGTCCTGCAAGCCGAAGGCCAACGCCAATCGGCAATCCTCAAAGCGGAAGGCCAGAAACAATCGCTCATTCTCGAAGCCGAGGGGCGGCGGGAAGCAGCGTTCCGCGACGCCGAGGCGCGCGAGCGCTCGGCGCAGGCCGAGGCCAAGGCTACCGAGGTGGTGAGCGCCGCGATTGCGCGGGGCGACGTTGCCGCGCTCAACTATTTCGTTGCCGAAAAATATCTCAGGGCATTTGCGCTGCTTGCGGAATCTCCCAACCAGAAGGTGCTGATGCTGCCGATAGAGGCGGTCAATGTGCTGGGCTCGCTCGGCGGCATCGGGGAGATCGCCAAAGCGACCTTCGGGCTCGATGGCAAGGCCGGCTCGCCTGGCTCTTCCTCTGCACCGCCGCGGCGGCCCACGGGACCACCTGTGGGCACGACGGTTTCATAATGGTGAGAGTCATATGATCGCGTGGGTCGTTTCGCTCGGCTCCTGGAGCTGGTTCATCCTGGCGGTGCTGCTTTTTCTGCTCGAAGCGCTTGCGCCCGGTATGTTCATGCTTTGGCTCGGGCTCTCGGCAATCGTGATCGGCGTCGTCTCGAGCGTCATTGCTTTGTCATGGCAGGCGCAGCTCATCGCCTTCGGCGTGCTCTCTGTTGCTCTGGTGCCAGTGTGGCGTCATTTTGCGCGCAAGGTTGAGAAGCCGGACAGCCTCTTTCTCAATCGGCGTGCCGAGGGCTATGTCGGTCGCGTGTTCACTCTGGAGAAGCCGATTGTGGACGGCGTCGGCTCTGTGCGTATAGACGATACAATATGGCGGGTGACCGGGCCTGATTGCCCTGCCGGCAGCCGCGTGCGGATTGCCCACGCCGTGGGAGCTAATCTTGTAGTTCAGACGACGGACGACAGATGACGGACGACGGATAAGGATTGTGCTTTCATCTGTCCCCGTCCTCTGTCGTCTGTCCTGTGATCAAGCGACCCCGGCGCGCAGCAGATCGTGGAAGTTGAGGATCCCGACTGGCTTGCCAGCCTCGGTGACGATCAGCGCCGTGATCTTTGCGGAGTTGATGATTTCGAGCGCTTCGCCTGCCAACTGATCCGGTCGCACGGTCTTCGGCGCGCGCGTCATGACCTCGTCCACGCGCGCCTCCAACAAGTCGCGACGCATGTGCCGGCGCAGGTCGCCATCGGTGATGATACCGGCGAGATTTCCGCGGGCATCGGTGATCCCGACGCAGCCAAAGCCCTTGCTCGACATCTCCACCACGGCGTCGGCCATGCTGGTCCCCAGTGCAACGAGCGGGATGGCGTCGCCCTGGTGCATGAGGTTGCCGACGAACTTGAGCATGGCGCCGAGGCGGCCGCCGGGATGCAGCTTGCGGAAATCGAGCGCGGTAAAGCCGCGGCTCTCCAGCAGCGCAACCGCGAGCGCGTCGCCGAGCGCAGCTTGCATCAGCGTCGAGGTCGTGGGTGCGAGGTTGTGCGGACAGGCTTCGCGCGCCGTCGGCAAGGCGAGCACCACGTCCGCGGCGGCGGCGAGTGTGCTCTTCGCCGCGGCGGTGATAGCGATGAGGCCAATGCGAAAGCGGCGCGAATAGTCGATCAGATGCTTGAGCTCAGCAGTCTCCCCAGACCACGACAGCGCCATGATCACGTCGTCGGTGGTGATCATTCCGAGATCGCCGTGACTTGCTTCGCCCGGATGAACAAATAAGGCCGGGGTGCCGGTCGAGGCGAAAGTCGCGGCGACCTTGCGTCCGACGTGCCCGGATTTGCCCATACCGGTGACGATCAGCCGGCCTCGAGCCGCGGAAATGAGCTCGACCGCGGCGACAAACGCCGGGCCGAGCCCGTCGCGGATGGCGGCCGAAAGCGTGGTGATTCCGCCCGCCTCTGCCTCCAAGGTGCGAAGCGCTGAGGCAATCAGCTCGGCCGACCGTGTTGGTCCTTCGCTCGTGCGCGGCTTCGGCATGCGCGAGGCGCTTGCTCCCGGCGGCAGACTAGTGTGCCGGATTTGCTGTTCCGACGCCATTGCCGCGAGTCATTCGTAGGAACGTCAAATCCAAAGCCACACTAGAATCAAGCAGTTGCTAGTGTCCCTTTGGTTCCGGCGCGTGTACCCGATCCGTGATAAAAACGCCGGAACCGGGACATTAGCACGCGCTCGCTTGGGAAGCGACAACCGGCGCCGGCAGCTCGGCAACCCAGCGTTAACCATATCCATTCTAGCTTCATAACCAGTTGATCGACGTGACCGCGGCGCTCTAGCGCGCGGCGCGTCGAGGCGTGCGCAACGACAGCCGCGGGACCCCCCGCGAGCGCGCGCGATTATCCGCGCCGGAGAGAGCAGAGCCGGTAGGTCGTCAGGCGCAAGCCGAGGAGTCGTGGGTCCAAGCCGTGAGCCGAGGAGTGAAGGTGCCGCGCTGGTCTCGATCGCCCCTCGCCCGATCGTCCTGCCCCCGTGTGCTGTTGGCAGCCGCCGTTTTCACGGCAGCCTGCGTCTGCGGTGGCGCCGGCGCTCAGCAGTTGAACGACACGGATAGCTCCCTGCTGGCTCCAGCACTGGATGGAAATCCGCGCAGTCCGCCGCGCTTTCAGGCCGCGCCTAAAAAGCCGAAGAAAGATGAAGGTGAAAGCCTCGGCCTCGCCCAGGCGCCGAGCTTCGGGTCTGCGCCTGCAAGCGGAGCCGGATCGACCGGCTTCGATTCCAGCAATGGCGGCCCGCGCAAACTGCAGAGCAAATCGGGAGCTCGGGCTAAGCCGGTGGGGTTCAGTGGCGGCGGCGTTGGCTCGCGTGGGAGCGATGGCGCAAAGGGAAGCGCGAAGAAAAACGGAACGAGCAACACGAAGCAGAGCAGGGCCAATCAAGGTAACAACGGTGGCGCCACGTCCCCTGCTGATGCCACCAGCGCGCCCGCCCTCGTCGGCAAGCCCGCTGCTGAGCCAGCTGCGCAACCAGTCGCGACCCGGCGCCCCTCCTTTGAGCCCCGACGCCGAAACGGTCACCGTTGCGACGGTTCCCCCCAGCTGGCGTCCGCTCACCGATCCGAAGCCTTTCGATCCATTGGGCGTGCAGGTCGGAGCGTTCAATTTTCTTCCCGGCATTGATTATTCGCGCGGCTACGACACCAACCCTGCCCGGTTGGGGCTGCCGCCAATTTCCGGGTCCTGGTTCAACCTCTACTCAGGCGGGTTCCTCGCGAACTCGAACTGGGAGCGGCACGGCCTTACCGCGAGTCTGCTGGGCACCTATACGACCTACGACACCGCTCATAGCCAGGATCGCCCCACCGCGGACGGCAGGATCAATGGGCGCATCGACGTGAGCAGTTTCAGCCACGTCGATCTCGAAGGTCGTTCTATCCTTGGGACGGACGCCCCTGGCAGCCCCAACATCCAGGCCAATCTCGCGCACTTTCCGATCTACACGACGCTCGGCGGCAGCGTCGGTTACACGCAACGCTTCAATCGCGTCGAACTCACATTCAAGGGGGGCGTTGACCGAACCGTTTTCCAGCCGTCCGTCTTCGTCAACGGGCTCACGGACAGCAACAGCGACCGCAACTACAACCAGTACAGCACGACCTTCCGCGCAAGCTACGACTTGTCACCATCGCTCCGGCCGTTCGCAGAGGTCTCCGGCAACGAGCGCCGGCACGACCTGCCGGCTGACCGCTTTGCCCTCGAGCGCGATTCCGCCGGGTATAGTGCCAACGCCGGGGCGGACGTCGACATTGCGGGCACGCTCGCCGGCAGATTCGCGGTCGGCTACCTCAATCAGATGTATATCGCTCCGCTGCCGAATGTCGGCGGCTTTCTCGTCGAAGGAGCGCTTGTGTGGGCGGCAACCGCGCTCACCAAGGCCACGCTATCCGCGACTACCACGGAGACCGAGTCGCCGCTTTTCCTGACGTCTGGTCTCCAGCTCGATCATGCGTTCCGCCGTTGGCTGATCGGGACTGCAAAATCCGTTGTCGCGCACGACATTTACGCGGGCGCCGGTCGCGTGGACTACCGCTATACGGCGTCCGCGGCGCTCAGCTATCTGCTTGCCCGCGAGCTCTGGCTTAGAGGCGAGTACCGGCAGGAATGGGAGCAGGCGAACGTTCCGGGATCGAATTACGTTGCCAGCGTCTGGCTGCTCGGCCTGCCCCTGCAACGCTGAAGCTGCGCTGCATCTCTTGGTTCAGCTTTTCGTGAGCAGCTGCTCAAGCTCGGCGCGCACGGCCGGTCCAATGTCGCTGCGATCAAGCGCGTAAGCGATGTTCGCCGTGAGGAATCCCACCTTCGAGCCGCAGTCGAAGCTACGGCCTTCAAACTCCAATCCATAGAAAGGCTGTGACTTCGCAAGCTCAATCATGGCGTCGGTGATTTGGATCTCGCCCCCGGCGCCGCGCCTCTCCGCAGCCAGGAGATCGAAGATTTCAGGTTGAAGAATGTAGCGGCCGGTGATGATGAGATTGGAGGGCGCCCTTTCACGCGATGGTTTCTCCACCATCTCGGTCAGTGAGAATAGGGCGCCGCTGCGGGCGCCCACCCCGACGACCCCGTACATGTGGATGCGCTCGGGAGCCATCTTTTCGACCGCAACGACATTGGCGCGCTCAAGGCCACGCGCCGCATCAATCATCTGTGCAAGGCAGCCACGCGGGTGTTGCACCAGCACGTCCGGAAGGAGCAGCGCGAAGGGCTCGCGCCCGACTAGCTCGCGCGCACACCACACCGCGTGGCCAAGTCCCAGCGGCTGCTGCTGGCGGGTGAAGCTCGCCGTGCCCGGCCCGGGTAGCTCGCGTGCCAGCAGCTCGAGATCGTCTCGCCGTTGTCGCTCGGTCAACGTGTGCTCGAGTTCGAACTGGCGATCGAAATGGTCCTCGATGACCCCCTTATTGCGTCCCGTCACGAAGATGAAGTGCTCGACGCCAGCTTCCCTCGCCTCATCCACGACGTGTTGGATGAGGGGCCGATCGACGACCGGCAGCATCTCCTTTGGCATGGCCTTGGTGGCCGGCAGGAATCGCGTGCCCAGCCCGGCTACGGGAAACACGGCTTTGCGTATTCGTTGCATGCGGCAGGGCATAGCATGGAAGGTGCCTCATCCTACAAGCCAGCTGGAGGACGGCCCATGCGCGAACCACAGATTGACGCGGCCCGAGCTGTGGCGGGCGGGCTGCATGCCCGCGGTGATGGAAACCACCGGGCCATCTTCAACTTGACATTTTCCTCTCGATATTGCCGCTTTGATTGGCCTCCATGCGGTTTCGCGCGGGAGTCCCGATTTGACAGCGATTGACCATGGCCATGCGGCTCACATCCGGCTCTCGGACCAGGGGATTGCGGGTTAACCGCCCTACGAGCCGCCTGTGGCGAGGGGGGAGGCCGGCCGCAAAATGCCTGGCAGCGGTTGCTGCCATAGGCCTGAGCATGGCGCTTTTGCTGCCCGCCCAAGCCCAGTTTTGGGATTGGGGAGGCGGCTCCCGATACCAGCGGTTTGATCCATTTCGCGACATGTTCGGGGGCTTCCGCCGCCAGGGCCCGCGCGGAGGCTGGGGTGGCGAAGGCGATACCTCGCATGCACCAGCCCCTGCACAGAAGCGGCCGGAGGTCACGATCCCCATAGTCGTGATGGGGGACGCAAACGCGGACTGGCTTGCCTATGGGCTCGAGGACTCCCTTTCCGAAAGGCCCGAGATCGGTGTCATCCGCAAGCATCGGACCGATTCCGGGCTGATCCGCTACGACCAGCGCCGGGATAGCACCGAATGGCCGCAGGTTGTCCGCGAGATCATCGCCGCGGAGAAGCCGAAAGTCGTTATCATGATGATTGGCAACAATGACCACCAGGCAATTCGCGAGAAGGTGCCACCGCCGCCACCGCCGCCGCCTCGACCCGGGGCGCCCGGCACTCCAGGCAGGCCCGCCGCCGGGACCGTCCAGCAGCCAGCCCAGGCAGCACACCCTGCGACCCCGGCACCCGCTGCGACACCGGCGGTTGACGCAGACGCCGAGCGACAGCCCGAACGGCCATCGCCCGAGCAGAGTCGCATGACGCCGGAGCAAGCGCGCCAGGCATCCTACGGGCCTTGGGAGTTCCATACGGAAAAATGGGAGATCGCCTATATCAAGCGCGTGGATGCCACCATCTCAGCGCTCAAGAGCGCGGGCGTTCCCGTCATCTGGGTCGGACTGCCTTCGCAACGCAACACCAAGCCAAGCGCGGACTCCGCCTACCTCAACGAGATCTACCGCAGCCGGGCTGACAAGGCCGGCATCACCTACGTGGATATCTGGGACGGCTTCGTGGATGAGAGCGGCCACTACTCGCCGCAGGGGCCCGACTATGAAGGTCAAATACGCCGGCTGCGCAGCGACGATGGCGTCTATTTCACCAAGTTCGGCGCGCGCAAGATCGCCCACTACGTCCAGCGCGAGATCGACCGGCTTCTGGTCAACCGCGCCGCTCCGGTGGCGCTGCCGGCACCCGCGGATGCCGGGACGGCCGCGAATGCGAAACCCAGCAATCCCGCGCAGCGGCCCGCCGTAGGGCCAGCGCTTCCGCTCACGGCCGCCAACTTCGGCTCCGACGAGTTGGTCGGCGGTGGCCGGCAGCCTAGGTCCGCGGGCTTCGATGGCACGGTGACTCGCGTCCTCACCAGGGGTGAGCCGGTTGCTCCCCC
>Ga0306920_100012854_pt1 | contig 11379 bp, 5 predicted proteins | sample flu12Cox44000170_FD_204666 | JGI IMG/M metagenome (GOLD analysis project Ga0306920, IMG submission 204666) | Lab enrichment of tropical soil microbial communities from Luquillo Experimental Forest, Puerto Rico - flux4day.12C.oxic.44.000.170 (v2)... | ecosystem: Environmental > Terrestrial >...
GGCGGCCAGCCGCCGCGCGGTGAACCCCAGCGTCTGCGCCGAGGCCCGGTCCAGCCACTGCACGTCGTCGATCACGCCGATCAGCGGTCGTTCTCCGGCCACCTCCGACAGCAGGCTCAGCACGGCCAGCCCCACCAGGAACCGGTCCGGCGGCGGACCTGCGGTGAGGCCGAACGCGGTCCGCAGCGCCTCCCGCTGCGGCCCCGGCAGCCGCTCCGCGTGGCTCAGTATCGGCGCGCACAGCTGGTGCAGCCCCGCGAACGCCAGCTCCATCTCCGACTGGACCCCGGTGGCCCGTGTTACCAGGCACGCCGCATCCGACGCCCTCCTGGCCAGGTAGTCCAGCAACACGGTCTTGCCCACGCCCGGCTCACCGCGCATCACCAGGGCCTGGCTCTCACCGGCCCGGACAGCATCGACCAGGCGGTCGAGCGCGTGGCGCTCGCCGAGCCGGTCGGTCAGCCCAGTCGTGCCGCCCTGGCGCCCGGAGTGTGTGATCATCGGCCCTGCCCTACGCCGGCACGCCACTGTGACGGCTGCAGCGTAACCCGCTGGGCAGGCCCCGGACAAACCCCCGCGCTAGCGCAGTGACCGGAATGCGGCGCGGATCTCGGTGGCGAACAGGCCGGGCTGTTCCCAGTCGGCGAAGTGGCCGCCCTTGTCGACCTAGTGGCAGTAGAGAGCTTGTGGTAGGCGCGTTCGCACCAGCTGCGCGGGGCCTGGTAGATCTCGCCAGGGAAGACAGTCACCGCGCCGGGAAGGCGTTCGTCACGGCTGACCCACCCGGGCACGTGAAGCGCTGGCGATCTCCTGGGAGGGCCAACCCAGCCGTTCCTCGCCCCGGCACCGTAAGGAGCGTCCTCAACCGGTATGCCGTTACCGCTGCCACGTTCCGCCGGATCACTGCTGCCCGTTCGTCAGCCCACCCTCGATGTCTCAGCCATTTATGTCCGATATGTCCTTTTAGTGCATTCCTCGTTTCTGATCTTGATCACCCGTTTTGCCACTCTCGAAGGCATGAAGATCAAGAGCGTCACACCCATGCATCATCTTGATGATCATGGAAGCCCGGCTGCGGCTGGCGGTGGATTAGCCGGTGGCGGTGGTGGCGACCCTGACCAAGGGCTATGACCTGGATTACATCTGGAAGCAGGTCGATCGCGGCCCGGCCAAGGACGCGGCCAGCTACTACCTTCAGGCCAGCGAGACTGGCGGGGAACCGCCCGGCCGCTGGTGGGGCCCTGGCGCCAAGGCCCTCGGCCTCGAGCCCGGCCAGCTCGTCGAGCGCCAGCCGTACGACCTGCTGTTCGGCCAGCGTAAAGCCCCCGACGGCACCCAGCTGGGCAAGCCCCCGGACGGCGGCAAGAAGATCGCGGACCTGTACGCCCGGCTGCTTGCCGCCGAGCCGCACGCCACCGCCGACCGCAAGCGCGAACTGCGAATCCAAGCCGCCAAGCAGGCCCGCCAGAGCCCCCTCTTTTTCGACCTGACCCTGTCGCTGTCCAAGAGCATGTCGATGTTCCATGCCTCCCTCGGCGAGAACGCTCGCCTGGCCCGCCAAGCAGGCGACCGCGACGGCGACCAGTACTGGTCCGGCCTGGTCACCGAGGTCGACGACATGATCTGGCAGGCCGTGCACGCCGGATTCGAGTACTTCCAGCGAGAAGCCGGGTACACCCGCACCGGCTCGCACAACACCCGGGTGCGCGGCCGGGAGACCGGTCAGTGGCACGAGGCCGACCTGGCTGTGGCGCACTGGCTGCAGCACACCTCCCGCGACGGCGACATGCAGCTGCACGTCCACTCCCAGATCGCCCACACCGCCAAAACAGCCACCGACGGGAAATGGCGGGCCCCGGACTCCCTGGGCTACAACGAGCACGTCGGCGCGGTCGGCGCGGTCGTCTCCCAGCACCTGGAAGAAGCCCTCACCGCCCGGTTCGGCCTGGAATGGACCGCGCGCGATGACGGCCACGGCTTCGAGATCGAGGGCATTAGCGGGCAGATGATGCGCCTGTTCTCCTCCCGCCGCGAATCGATCACCGCCGAACTGCGTACCCGCGCCGCGCAATTCGAGCAGCAGTACGGCCGCAAGCCGTCACAGCACGAACTCGCGCATCTCGCGCAGGCGTCCAACTTCAAGACACGCAACCCCAAGCACGGCGCGCTGGATGTCGCGCAGTTGCACGCGGACTGGGCCGGCAAGCTCGCACGCACGCTCGGCGTGAGCCTGGCGTCGGTGGCGCCGTCGGTGTGGCACGGCGCAACCGGCCGCGCCGCGCACGTGCACAGCGCAACAGGCGGGGTCCTCACCGAGCTCGAGCTGTCGCGTGCGGCGCAGAAAGCGCTTGCCCTGGCGCAGCAGGAAAAGAGCACCTGGACGCGGGCGGATGTGATCAAGTACCTGGGCCGGGTCCTGCCCCGCTCCGGAATGAACCCCGATGCGGCCGCCGCGCTGCTGGAGGATCTGGCCGACCGGGCGCTGGCCTCGGAGTTCGAGCCAGTGGTCTGCCTGGAAGCACCCGAGCCAGCCGACGTTCCGCGCAGCTTGCTGCGTGCCGACGGGCGCAGCGTCTACCAGCGCCATGCCGGCACCCGGTACGCCACGCGCGCGCAGCTGGTCATGGAAGAGCGCATGCTCGCGCAAGCACGCGCGAGCGGCGCGCCGCGCCTGACCCACGCGCAAGCCGCGCGCGTCCTCGGCGCCGACCCGGCGCAACTGACCGACGCGCTGACCGGCCACGCGCACGACGCGCCCGCGCCACGCACGCAGACCGGGCTGCGCGCGGATCAGGCCGCCGCGGCGCTGTCGGCCCTGACCGACGGCCGGCGGGTCTCCGTCATTAACGCGCCGGCCGGGGCCGGCAAGACCCACGTGCTGACCCAAGCCGGCCAAGCGTGGACCGCAGCGGAGCTAGGCCCGGTGATCGGGATCACCGCGTCCCAGTCGGCCCGCAACACCCTCGCCGCCGGAGTGCCGGTCTCCTACAACGCCGCCCAGTTCCTGGGCCACCTGCCGGGCCGGCGCGGCGCCCGCGGCCCGGTCGAGGCCGGCCCAGCGCCCCTGCTGGCCGTCGATGAGGCCTCCACGATGCCCGGCCCGGACCTAGCCGACCTGATCGCCTACGCCGAGACCCACGACGGGAAGGTGATCCTGGCCGGGGACACCAGCCAGCTGCAAGCGGTGGAGAACGGCGGTGGCATGTCCCTGCTCGCCGACGCCCTCGGCCATGCCCGGCTCGCCGAGCCGGTCCGGTTCCGCGCCGGCTGGGAACAGCAGGCCAGCCTGCGGCTGCGCGACGGGGATGCCACCGTGCTGGCCGACTATGACCAGCACGGCCGCATCTTCGGCGGGGAGCCCGAGCAGATGATGGACGCGGCCGCGGCCGCCTACGTCGCGCTGGCCGCCGACGGCACCGACACGCTGCTGATGGCCGCCGAGCATGCGCTGCGCCGCGAGCTGTCCCGCCGCATCCGGGACGACCTCATCGCCCTGGGCATCGTCCAGCCCGGCCCCATGGTAAGGATCGCCGATGGCGCCGCGGCCAGCCCCGGCGACCTGGTCACCTGCACCCACAACGACCATATGCTCGAGGCAGGAGAACCGGGGCGGATGCTGGCCAACGGGGACCTGCTGCGGATCGAGGCCGTCACGGCAGGGGGGCTGGCCGTGCGGCGCGCCCTGGACGCCGACCCGGCCACCGGGGCGCGGCGGTGGACCGACCGCACTTTCTTGTACCAAGATTTCCGCGACGCCGAACTGGGGTACGCGGTCACCGATCATGTCGCCCAGGGCCGCACCGTGCACGCCGGCCTGGCGCTGATCACCGGGACCGAGGACCGCCAGCATGCCTACGTTGCCCTGTCCCGCGGCACCGACGCCAACTACGCGTACGTGTTCACCACCTCCCTCGAACGCGCCGACCCGGTGCCCGGCCCGCGGCCCGCTCCCGAGCTGGCCCGCTACGACCAGATTCATACCGAACGAGACGGCGTTCGCGCCCCGGCCCTCCAGTCTGCTGCGCCCGGCGTGGCGCTAGGGGTGCTGGCTGGGGTGCTGGAGCGCGACGGCCAGCAGCACTCGGCTACCCAGACCCGCCAGCAAGCCCTCGCCGACGCCGACCACCTGGCCGTGCTGCATGCGATCTGGACCGCCGAAACCACACCCGCCCGCCAGCAGCGCTACCGAGATCTGCTCGCCGCCGCCCTGCCTACCGAACACCACCGCGGGATCAGCCACCAGGCCCGATGGCTGTGGCGCACCCTGCGCGCCGCCGAACTGGCCGGCCTGGACCCCGCCCAGGTCCTCGCTGACGCGATCGGCGAACGGGACCTGGCCGGGTCCCGCGACGTACCCGCTGTCCTCGACGCCCGGATCCGGTACCGGCTCGGCAACCTGATCCCGCGCCCGGCCGGCCCGTGGTCCGCGCAAGTCCTCGCCATCACGGACCCCGGACGCCACGCCTACGTCACCGAGATCGCCGCCCTGATGGACGCGCGCAAGGAGCGGCTCGGCGAGCACGCCGCCCAGCACGCCCTGCCCTGGGCAGTCAACGCGCTGGGCCCAGTCCCCGAGCACCCGCTGGACCGGCTGGACTGGCAACGGCGGGCCGCCTCCATCGGCGCCTGGCGGGAACTATCCGGCTACCACCACCCGGCCGAGCCCATCGGACCCGAGCCCGCCGCGACCGCCCCGGACCTGCGGGCCGCCTGGCACGAGGCGCTCGCCGCCCTCGGCCCCGCCGACGGGCCGGACGTCCGAGGCATGCCCGACGGGCGGCTGCTGCACCTGCGCGACACCTACCCCATCGAAACCGCCTGGGCACCCCAAGACGTCGGCGACGAGCTCCGCCAGGTCCGCGCCGCCGCCTGGAACGCCCACCTGGCCGCCATCCGCGCCAGCGCCGAAGCCAAAGCCGCCAACGACCGCGGCCAGCACGACCACGCCGCTCAGCAGCAACAACTCGGCGACAGCTACCAGGCCCTGCACCAGGCCTACCGGCAGCGCGAGACCGTCTTCGCTGCCACCATGGCCGACCGGGCCGACTGGGACGCGGCCACCCGCGCCCAACGCCACCTGGCCGTGGCCGCCGACACCGAACTGCGCCGCCGCCACCCCGAACAGCACCACCCGCCGCTGCGTTCGGCCGAACCCCAGCCCGCCACCCAAGCCCAGCGCGGCGAGCTCACCCTGACCGCTGGTCAGCCGATTCCGGACACAGGCCAGTGGATCAAGGACCTCGCCGCCACCCACAACACCTTCGCCGACACGCTCGCCGAACGCCAAAGCATGACCGTCCCATCCGAGGACCCCGACTACGGGGACCTAGGCCAGGCATTCCCGCCCTGGCCAGGACCGGCCAAGGATGCCATCTTGCAGCCGCCCAAACCCGAGATCACCCCGTCCCCGCAGGTCCTTCAGCGCGCCGCGGACCGCGACGCCGACCCGGAGGCCGCAGATTGACAGTGCCCCGGCGCATCCTGGACCTGGGAGGTGACCGCGATGACCGCCATCGCCATCAGCGGCATGGGCCTGACCGGGCTGCTGCGGCTGACCTGGGTCCAGGACAACCTGGCCCACGTACTGGACTACAGCCAGGCCGACGAGACCTCCGGCACCTGGACCGGCCTGGCCTGCCCCGGTCACGGCCTGGCCCTGGGCACTGACGTGGACAGCGCGGTGCTAAGGGAAATGGCCGCTGCGAGCGAGCTCGCCGACCTGACCTGGGAAGCTCCGAACGAGCTCACCGCCGATCACGCCCAGGCGTTCCGGGATGCCATGCGCGCTCACCTCGCCGGCGACGCCGAGCGCGCCGGCCAGCTCTGGGAGGACCTCCGGGCCATCTGGTCACACGCCTGGTCGGCGAACTATGCGGTGCTGGAGTTCATGCAGGGCACCGGCCTGTCCCGGTTCTCACCGGTCAAGCCCCAGCACTGGGTCATCGCCTCCTTCGAACACCACACCAGCCCCCACGGCCTTCCCCGCCCTCACGTCCACAACATCGTCCTCACCAGTATGACCACCGCGGCGAATTGAACCTGTTGTGCCACTGCTAAGAACATCCGAAGTTACTTTCAGCGATTCCACGAAGTCAGCCTGGTCGCAAGGTGGTCCACCAGCTGTCGTGCCGAACCGGGTGATCCGTGTGCCGCTAAGCGCATACCCTGGCGCTCATCCGACGCCCGGTCTAGCCGAATTGAGCGCGTTGTCGTGGCGCATATCTATCCATGCATTGGAATACTCACACACGATCTCTCCGCTTTACGGGAGCCCACCGTGGAGTATTTTCTATCGTTCTCATAGGAAATCAGATCGATGCTCCTATGCCTTGTCAAGGCCTATTTTCTTCATTCTGGAAATCGGCAAGATCGTGGTTTTGCTGAGTGCGGACACGACAGGGATGGGCCGCTCGCGGTGGAGGGCAGGCTCTTATCAGGTCACGAGGTCAGCAGGCTTGAGAGGGTCCCGGGGCGGTCGGCAGATCGTTAGAAGGCCAGCACGGGTGCGGCAGCCGAATCGAGGGCCAGGCCGCCCCGGGAAGCTGAGGTGTCAGGCGCCGCCGCGGAGCTGGTGGTAGACCTCACGCGCGACGTAGCGCTTCAGGCAGCGGATGATCTCCTTCTTCGACAAGCCCTCTTTGGCGCGCCGCTCGGCGTAGGCGCGGGTGGCCGGGTGGCCCGGGCGGGAGCTCAGCCGGGTGATCACGATCCGCCACAGCGCGTGGTTGGCCTGGCGGTCGCCGCCGCGGTTGAGCCGATGCCGGCTGACCTTGCCGGAAGAGGCCGGGATCGGGGCGACACCGCACAGGTGCGCCCACGAGCTCTCGCTGCGCAGCCGCTCGGGATGATCGCCGGCGGCGATCAGCAGCAGCGCGGCGGTATCCGGGCCGACGCCGTGCAAGCTGAGCAGGCCCGGCGCGCGGGCAGCGACCAGCGGGCCGATCAGCTCATCCAGGCGGTCCAGCTGGGCGTCCAGGAACTGGGCGCGGCGGCCCAGCTCGCGCAGCGCGACCCGGGTCGCATGGCCGGGCACGTCGCCCGGCCGGGGCCGCAGCGCCGCGATCGCCTCCACCAGCGCCGCCGGGGTGTGCCCGGCGAACCGGGCCCGCAGCTCATCAGGGCCGGTCACGATCAGCGCCCGGGCCTGGTTGATCGCCTGGGTCCGCTCGTGCCGCGCGCTGCGCTTGGCCACCATCAGCGCCCGGATCGCCTCCACCGCCCCGTCGCGGCCCTTCGGCGCCCCCGATGCCCGGCCGGACTGCGCGGCCCGCGCCGCGCTGACCGCATCCAGCGGGTCGGACTTGCCCTGCCGGTGCCGGTCCTGCCGATCCGCCCGATCTACCTCCACGACCGGGACGCCCGCCGCGGCCAGGTGCCGGGCCAGGCCCGCCCCGTAGCTGCCAGTCCCTTCCACGCCGACCAGGGCGACAGTCCCGAACCCGCCCAGCCAGTCCAGCAGCCGCGCGTACCCGGCCGCGGTGGCCGGGAACTCCTGGACGCCCAGCAGTCCTCCGAGCGGGTCCAGTGCGGCCGCGACGTGCAGGCCGGCGTGGGTGTCCACGCCGCCGGTGATGACACGTGCGTCTTCTACGATTGTCATGGCCGTCCCTTTCCTGTGGTTGAGGGATGGCACGCACCCGCTGGCCGTCGGACCCTGTGAACCCCGGCCTCTGCCAAGACCGGGCAGATCAGACCGGCAGCGCCGGTGGGTGCCAGGAACTGGGACCCGGCCGGCAAGCCGGTAGCAGGACAACCTCAACGGCGTCGGCCGGATCGCAGGTCAGGCCGGGTCCCAGGCTCCGACACTACGCCCGAACCACCGCAAGATCCCCGGAAGTAAGACGGCGTGTCGGAACCGCTTCACTAACCCTCCCTGCCGAATAAGGCGTGCCTGAGGGGCAGGTCTGCGGAAACTCGGCTCGCGCAGAATGGCCAGTTTTGGGGAGTCGCGGAACTGCCTGCTGGAGGTGGCCGGCGCGCTCGTGGTGGCGCTGGCTGCGCGGCGGTCCTGGTTCTGCTGCCACCGGCTGGTCGCGGTGCTGCTGCGGTTGGGCGGCGCCGCACCGGGCTGGCTGAAAAGGCCGCGCTCGGCCGGGGCGTTGTCTTGGGCGCGCGCTTGCGGGTGCTGAGGCACGGGGCCGGTCGCCGTTGTGCTGGCCTCCGGCCGGGCCGGGTAGGCCGTTGGGCGGTGGGCGGATAGGCCTTGCGGCATAGGTGGGCTGCCCGGCTTGTGGCCGCTTGGCCGATGCCGGGCCGGGCGGGTGATTCCTAGCGTGGGTGGCGTGCCGGGGCCCTGCTCGCCGGCACCGCGCTACTGAAAAGGCGCGACATCACCTGACCGCCCACCTCCACCACCCCACCACCACAAGTCCGGGCGACGAGGGCCGCCCGGGTGTCTGCAAGGAGCGATGACCCGATGAAACAAACCACGAAGGAGACAGCCATGACCACCCCCACTGCCCGGGTGACGGCGGCGCGGCTAGCAATCCGTGAGGCCAGGCCGCGCCGCCGCACCAACACGCTGCTCTGGGCTGCGCAGATCCCGCTGGCCGCGGCCTTCGTGTTCTTCGGCCTGGCGCACCTGACCGCGGGGGGCATCTACACGGTCGCCGGAACAGCCGAACTGGCCGGGGCGATCGGCCTGCTCACGCCCTGGCTGGCCGGGCTGGCTGCCGCCGGGCTGGCCGCCGTCATGGTCGGCGCGACCATCATCAACGTCGCGGGCGGCGGCGGCCTGGTCTTTGTGACCGCGCCGCTGTGCGCCGTGTTCGTGCTCCTCGCCTACGCCCGGCGGCAGCAGATCAAGGCCCTGTGGGCGGCCATCCGCCGGTAACGGGCGGCCGAACCCCGGCACCGCTCATGCCCCCGCCGCGGAGGTGATGACGATGAGCCTCACCGAACCAGAAACGCAGGCCCTGGGCTCCCTTGCGGACGGCCTGGCCGGTGCTGACCCCCGGCTGGCGTCCATGCTGACCATCTTCAGCCGGCTGGCCGCCGGCGAGGACATGCCGGCCCGGGAGAAGACCCGGGTGCGGCGCGGGCGGCCGGCCGCCCACCGTCCGCGCCGCGCCCGGCGGCACCCGCGCCGGGGCACAGCCGTCCCGCAGGCGCGCCGCCGGTCCGCGCGGCTGGGCTGGCCGCCGGCCATGCTGGTGCTGTGGGCGGTCATCGCCGCCGCGCTGCTCACCGCCGCGCTGGCCCTCACCGCCAGCGGCCCCACGACCTGCGCCCGGCCGGTGGGAACGGCGTGCCCCTCGCCCTCCCTCCCGCAGCAGGCCGGCGCGGGCGGACGCTGATGCGCTGCGCGCGGACATGATCGGCGCAGCGGCACGGCTGGCCCGCCCGGCGGGGCCCGGGTTGCGGTGGGAGCGCGCGGGGTTTAGGGCCGCTGCCTTACCGGCTGGCCCTGCCGGCGTGTCAGCAGATCGCTGAGGGTGGTGGGTAGCTTCTGCAGTCGCAGCGCCCGGCCTGTTCCGCCCATTCGGCCTCGATTGTGGCCGCCACTGCCTCGATGCGTTCAGACAGCCCCCGGCCGGGGCGTTCGTGGTGGCGCTGGCTGCGCGGCGGCCCCTGGTGCTGCCACTCGCTGTTCGCGGTGCTGCTGCGGTTCGGGCGGTCCCGGACCGGGCTGGCTGACCTGGCCGCGCTGGGCCCGGCGTTCCTGGGACGCGCTTGCGGGTGCTGCGGCACGCGGCCGGTCGCCGAGCTGTCGGCCTCCGGCCGGGCCGGGCCGGGTAGGCCGCTGGGGGGGCGGCGGGTAGGCCTTGCGGCATAGGTGGCCTGCTCCGCTTGTGGCCGCTTGGCCGATGCCGGACCGGGGGGTGATTCCTAGCGTGGGTGGCGTGCCGGGGGTTACCGGCGCCACCGATCGAGAGAATGAGGATGAGGCTGTGATGAGGTTTCGACTACTGGCGGTCATCGCCGCGATCGCTGCCGTGGTGGGCAGTGCTTCCGCCGCCCTGGCCAGCCGGCCACCGGAGTCACGCGGCCCGGCCGCCGGCCAGCTGACCGCCCAGATCCGCTACACCACCGGCGGGATCCCGCACATCCTCGCGCACAACTGGGCGGATCTCGGCTTCGGGTACGGCTACGCGTTCGCCAAGGACAACATCTGCACGATGGCCAACGGCTACGTCACGGTCGAGGCGCAGCGGTCCCGGTACTTCGGGCCGAAGGGCAGCTACCTCCAGCTCGGCGTGGAGAACAACCTCGAGTCGGACATCTTCTGGCAGCAGATCATCGACTCGCACATCGTGCAGCACCTCGAGCAGGGCCTCACCGCGGACGAGAAGCAGCTCGAGGCCGGTTACGTCGAGGGGTACAACGGCTACCTGGCGCACGTCGGCGGCGCGAAGGGGGTTCCCGACCCGACCTGCCGCGGCATGGCCTGGGTGAAGCCGATCACGCTGCAGGACAGCTACCTGCGCTTCTACCAGCTCATGCTGGAGCTGAGCGGTGACAAGGCCATCCAGGGCATCGCCGAGGCGGCCCCGCCGACCGCGGCCCAGGCCACACACCAGGCCGCCGCGAGCCCGGCGCGGACCGCGCGGGAGCTCGCCGCTGCCTGGCGGGCGCACACCAGCACGGTGGGCAGCAACGCGGTCGCGATCGGGTCCGCGGGCACCAGGGACCACCGCGGCCTGCTGCTCGCCAACCCGCACCTGCCGTGGATCGGCACCCTGCGCTTCTACCAGGCGCAGCTCACCATCCCCGGCCAGATCAACGTCACCGGGGCGTCGCTGTACGGCGTCCCGCTGGTCCTCGTCGGGCACAACGGGAACGTGGCGTGGAGCCACACCACGTCGACCGCGTTCCGGTTCACCCCGTTCCAGCTCACCCTCGTCAAGGGCCACCCGACCGAATACCTGCAAAACGGCAAGGCCGTGGCGATGACCCCGCGCACGGTCACCGTGCTGGCCAGGCAGCCGGACGGCACCCTGGTCCCGGTCACCCACACCCTCTGGTGGACCCGCTACGGCCCGGTCTTCAACAACTGGGAAGGCGCACCCCTGCCGTGGACCACCACCTCCGCGTTCGCCTTCGCCGACGCCAACGCCAACGATCTGGCCCGGGCGTTCAACACCTGGTTCGGCTTCGACCGGGCGTCGAGCACCCAGCAGATGCTGTCGATCCTGAAGAAGTACCAGGGCATCCCCTGGGCTAACACGATCGCGACCGACCGGGCCGGGCTGGCCCTGTACGCCGACATCGGCACCATCCCGAACGTGAGCAACGCCGAGGCGAAGCGGTGCGACACGCCGCTCGGCGCCCAGATCGGGCTGCCGATCCTGAACGGCGCCACGACCTCCTGCGACTGGGCGAACGACCCCGGCGCCGCGGTCCCCGGCATCTTCGGGCCCAGCCACGAGCCGTACCTGC
>Ga0306920_100012855_pt1 | contig 11379 bp, 10 predicted proteins | sample flu12Cox44000170_FD_204666 | JGI IMG/M metagenome (GOLD analysis project Ga0306920, IMG submission 204666) | Lab enrichment of tropical soil microbial communities from Luquillo Experimental Forest, Puerto Rico - flux4day.12C.oxic.44.000.170 (v2)... | ecosystem: Environmental > Terrestrial >...
AAGTGGATTGGGCGTATGTAGCGGTCGAACCAGCGAGAAAAAACAGCCCTATTGTGGCCGCACACGATAGGTGCCTCTGCCCCAAAGACATCGTGTCATCCTCCCCATCCTTGCGAAAAATAACATGAATGGAAAGAAGACTCGTCGTATTTTTATAATATCGTAAATATTCTTGCAGGGCTCATTGGCCGACTTGCGCTAATTACTGGCGCAACTCTCTGATGGCCGATCAGATGGCCCTTATAAGATTAGAAAATTAATGGGTTTGCACCTTTAAGCGCGCCAACTCCAACTTGGCGGCCGCCTCCTCGACGAAATTTTCAGGACAGCGCAGTGCGGCCGATTGCAATAGCTTCAGCGCATCGTCTTTGACATTTCGCCCGAGATCATAAACAGCGACGTAAAAGTCAGCCTCACAACCACGTTCCAGACGTACGCGGGGGCTATCCCCAGATTGAACGGCCTCATGCACACTTTGTGGATCTGACAATCCAAGAAGGAGGGCGATGACGGGCCAGGGCCATTTGGTCTTGTTAAGCCTTTCGGCGTTACCAACGAATTCTTGCGCATCGTTCTCGTCAGCGCGTTGGCGTCCAATGTGCCGCCAAATCACTAAATAAGGATTGTCCGGCTTTAGCGTAAGTGCTTTCGCAAGATCATTGTTTGCAGCGGAAAATTGTCGGGAATAGATCTCAGCACGACCACGATCAACGTAAACCGAGGGATCGATCGGCGCGAGTTGCGAAAGCTCGTCCAAATAACTAATCGCATCCGCTGGCCGGCCCGAGCGCATAAGGATGGCTGCGGCCCGGTTCAGACCGAATTTGAGATTGCGGGAAGGCTCGTCATTGCGCGGTTGGTTGTCTTGAGAAATAAATGCACCCTTGGCGTAGCTGGCCATTGCATCGTCTCGCCTCCCTTGCGCTACTAGTGCGTCGCCAACCTTTACATAACCAACCCAAAGGTCCTTCTGTAGTTCGACATTATCTGCAAAGTTGCCGGCTAGTCGCTGCCGGATATCGAGACTATTTTGGTATGACACCATTGCCTCATCAAACAATCCCTCAGCTAGCTGTACATCACCAATTTTATCTTGGATGATGAAGAGATCACGCTGCCATGTCGCATTCCCGGGATCAACAGCGGTTAGCTTGCGTCGGAGCGTCAGGCTCAGTTGAAATAACGCGAGCGCGTCGTCGAATTTTCCTTGCGCAACCAGCACGTCGCCGATGCGCTCTTGGGTCACATACCTGTCACGCTGCCATTCGACATTGCTTTCTCCGCTACTGGGTAACCGTTCCGCGACCATCAAACTCATCTGATAGGCAGAGAGCGCGTCGCCATGCTCTTGTTGTGCTTCAAGAACATCACCGAGCTTCACAAAACTAATTGATAAATCGCGTTGCCATTGTGCATTCGATTTATCTCTATCAGCAAGTTGTTGCCGAATAGCTAGGCCCTGCCTATACATGTTGATCGCGTCCACAAATTCAGTATCCACGCCTGGGCCATTGGCGGAACGGTCGGCGATTGACGCCAGCAGTCGCTTTTGCTGTTCGACGACGATCGGCTGCGTTTCAAATTCGAGACTATTCTGGGCAGCAGCGATCATATCGTCTCGCCGGGCCCTGGCTGACATTGTATCGGCAATCCGTTCATAACTGATCGACAGATCGCGTTGCCAACCCGTGTTTGCCGGATCGCCAGCCGCTAGTTTTTGACGAATATCGAGACTGTTGCGGTAGGCAGGGAGTGCGCCGTCAAGATTCCCTTGCGCTGTCAGCACGTCGCCAAGTCTCTCGTAGCTAATAGACACAGCATGTTGCCAAGCGGGTCCGGATTCGCCGCCGTTGATGGCATCTTGCCCAATCGAAAGACTCTGATTGTAGGAGGCAAGAGCATCACGAAATCTACTACTCGCTGATAAAGCGTCGCCGATCTTGACGTAACCGAAGGCGAGGTTGCTTTGATACTCGACATCCTTTGGAAAGTCGGCTGCAAGTTGCTTACGGTCGTTCAAACTCTCCTGATAGGCTTGCAACGCGTCTTGGCGTTTGCCCAGCGCTAACTGGGCATCGCCAATTCGCTCATAGCTCACCGACAGATCGTGTCGCCACCGCTTGTTAGTTGGGTCCTGCAACAACAGCTTTTTCAGAATGACATTTGCGCGTTCTGCAGCGTCGAGCGAGCCCTCGCTGTCGCCCTGCACCAGCAGGGTTTGCGCATCCTCTGCAAGCGCATCAGCCGCACTAAATTGCAGGTCTGGTGTCTCCTGTCCCGACGTGGCCAATTCGCTTTGCAAAGCCATGGCTCTTTGCAAAATGTCTTTAACGACTTCGGTTGGGATACCAACCACATCGCGAAACCGCTGGGCCAAATCGAAAATGAGCGAATTCGCGGTCTTGGTGGCGGCGACAAGGGTCTGTTGCGCCAATTGCCGTTCGGCTTCCGCTCGCTTTTGTTCGCGAACGGCCACCCCGGCGGCAACCATGGCCAGTATGGCGACGAGGCCGAATACTACGGCGGCACCGGCCGTCAGCCGTTGACGTAGACGGGCGCGTCGATGTGACAGTCGAATGTAATATTCGGTTTCTGCGTCGAGCTCGCCGCGCCAACGGCCGAGCAAGTCGCTGGCGTTGGCGAGTTGCGGATCCCGCAAGAGATAGTCCCGCTTGCGCGAGATTGGGGCTGATCGCCAATCCACTTGCGCTTCTTCGACAACCGCTCGTGTTCGAAGGTCGTCGAGATCCTGCGCGATTTGCCGCTTGGCCCGGTCCCAATGCGTTATCATCGCCTCATGCGCAAGGCGCACCCTCGCGCTATCGCCATCGCCTTCCGCAACCAGTAATCGCATCTGCGGATGTAGAAGCGCGTCTACAATCCGCCGTTCATCGGAGTCCTCGGCAAAGCGCGTCATTGGGGCCTCCCGCGCGGTCGGCTCCGCGCCGGAACGGCTCACTGTTACCAAGGCACGCAATACCTTTGGCAACGCAGTCTGCACGGACGGAGGCAGGGCTGCGAACGCTGCTTCGGCACGCATTGCAATCGCCCCTTGCAGGCCACCGAGTCCGCGCATCGACCCATAGCTCAGCGTTGCGCTTTTGCCCGTTTCGACGTCGCGGGAATAAAGCGCATCGAGCAGAAACGAGAGCAGCGGAAGAGCCCCAGGCTCGCTCGCGGCCTCCTCAGCCAACGCCGCGTCCAGCCTAATTTCTGTGCGTTGGTCGGTCTCGAAACTCAACCCGGCCACCTCAGCGGGCCTGCGGATCATTTCAGCGATCTCTGCTTGGCCCGGGCTCAGAAGGTCAAATCGGCCGCGCCCTTCGGCCAGTGCGACGAGACGCGGCAGCTCAGAAGCGCGATGCCAATAGTCGCTGCGCATTGTCCCCACGATGAAAGCGCAACCGGAATTGACGAACCCCTCCAGACAGGCGATGAATGCCTGGCGACGCTGCGGTGAAACGTCTCCGAGTGTGAACAATTCCTCAAGCTGATCTACGACCAAAACGAGCTTCACACTTTCGTGGCGCGCGAGTTGCTGTGAATCATGTGCACTTTTTTCACGAGCCATGATTGCAGTGGCGACAGGAAAAACGGGATCCGTCACCGAGGCCTCGAGGTGCCGGCCAAAGGCGGCCACATCCTGACCTTTGAGCAGTTCGGGAAATGCTTCGTCCGCTGACAGCGCTGCCGCCAGCGAGGCAAACGGCCCACCGGGATCTTGCGCCGGACGCATAATCGCCCGTCGCCACTCGCCAACGCCGCGCACCACGCCACGCACGCCCAGTGCCGGCACCACTCCCGCCTGAGCCAGCGATGACTTGCCAGCACCGCTAGCACCCAGAATAAGCAAAAACGGGCGGCCGCTCTCAGCATTCTCGACGAGATGCTCCACCGCGGTCTTCGTTGCATCGCTGCGTCCAAAAAAAATTGGGGCGTGTTCGAATCGATAGGTTTCAAGTCCACGAAATGGCGTACCCTTGAACCACGTCGACGCCAACGACTTTTCAGTATCGATACGGAGACCTGCAATTCGACGTTCGATGAGACGCCGCAAATCCGATTCGAGCCGTTGTTCAAAATCGCGCAGATCTTCAAACTGCCAAAACGCGGCGCGGAATTCGCCTTGGTTGACGAAATAGCGATCCCAAAAGACGTTGAGCATCTTGAATTGCCGGGCAAGATCGATCGCCTCTGCTTCAGTGGCGAACTCCGCCCGCGGTTTTGCGGTCTTCCGATAGGCAAGTAGATCAGGCAGACCCTTGACCTTCTGTGCCTGCAGCGCGTTCTCGAATTCCCATTCCGTACCCGTGACCGGCACGTGTCCGTCGATACCCCGGTACTGATGGTGCTCGGTCCGCTCTGGCAATGGTATTCCAAGACGCGACCATAGGATCAGTACAAGGATATCGGTTTCGGATGGCGGGATAATCGCATCCTGAAAATGCCCTGATGCGATCATGGGCTCGGTTTCCCAGAGCACTGGTATTATTTGAAAAAATCGCCCGTAGTCCTTCGCAAGTCTCTCTACTAGGAGAGCGGCGCGTCGACGCTCGGGAATCACGTCAGACGGCGAGGAAAAAAAGATCCTCAGGGGATTAGGCATCAGGTCTTGGGATTGTCAGGGCTACATAGCCAAAATGTACTACTCCATCTACCCACCGGCAATTATCAGGCCTGTTTGAGCGGGGAGAAATGTTTATGCCTCGCATTTTGTTCGACACGCTGCACTGATTGGCACAGGCCTAGCATTTATCTTTTCGGGACCGGCTAGCGCGCTTGATATCAATGTGCCCCACGTCGTCGTGCCGCACATCAACGTACCGCGGCCGCAAATCAATGTACCGCGACCGCAAATCCCTACAAACTCGCAAAACTTTACCAAGTCGCTAAGTCGTAAAATGGTCTCGTCAGGAAACCATAATAACAATGATCTCAATCTGATTTTTAGTCTTACGCGCTCGAATTTCTCCTAACGAGTCACTCGAATTTGCTGCTCGACGCCGTCTAATCCTGGTGCAAATAGTGTTGAGGTTTACTACACAATAACGCTGCCGAGCTCAACCTTCAGCGTTCTTGCTGGCGGAAGCGCCATGGTATCGCTGACACTGTACGGACCGGGGCTTGGAGTACTAAGCGGCGCCACATTCAATGGTTGCTGCGCTAGATTTCTCCACCATCACGATCGACACTGTCGCTGCCACCCCGCTGCCCCGCCGCGCTCCCACTCTTCGCCACCGGCCTCGGTGCCTTAGGTCTGCTCAGCTGGCGCAGAAAGCGGAAAGGCGGGGGCGGTCGCTTAATCCAAACAAACACCGGAACGACAAGGGGCCGCTGAGGAAGCGGCCTTTCTAGTTGCGCGTTAAATAGCTCCGGCAGTTTAAGCACAATTCACAGCAATGCCCTGTTCAACACCGGTGACCCGGGTCACAGACTTAAACTGCGAGCCGAACTACGCTGCATCCATGACGACCCGCAGTTAACGCTGGAGCAGTTCGAGCGGGGGAACTCATGCCTCGCCTTTTTGTTCAACACGTTGCAGTGATTGGCGCGAGCCTCGTATTTGCATTTTTCCGGCCGGCTAGCGCGCTTGATATCAGTGTGCCACGCGTCAGTGTCCCACGCGTCAGTGTCCCACGCGTCAGTGTCCCACGCGTCAGTGTGCCTGTGCCCCACGTCGGTGTGCCTCACGTCAATATACCGCAAGTCAATGCGCCACGACCGGGAAACCCGGCTACATCACGAATCCGTGCCATGAGTACGCAGCGAGGGACGACGACCGTGCTGGAAGGCGGCGTTGGCTCTCAAGGACATATTCGTGCCGCCGGTCACTCTTCCCTGGGCGGCTCATCGAGCCGAACCCCAAACAATTTGAGTTCGGCGGATACATATTCTATAGGCGTCGGTTGTAGAGAACCCGCGCGGACTTGCCGTTAGCGTCAGCAGTCAAGCGGCCTGCTTCTATCGCGTTTATTTTTCACGCTTTCACGCTCACTGAAGTTTTGGATTTCAATGACACTCTTGCTTGGGCTTTGCTAGCGAGTCGGACATTGGGGTCCCTCCGAGCAATGTCCGCTATACCCCCGCATTTATTGGTACGTACCCAACTGCAGTTTTAATGCTCAGCCATCGGAGGCTAGCTGATGAAGTCAATTATCCCACCACGATTGGGGGCAATAATCCGGTCTAGGCTAGGGACTTCAGCGCCGCCACCGGAGGATGCGCCATCCACAGTCGACAGGCGCGATCCATCAGAAATTCGGGGAGGCACCTACCGCCCGCGGCGCGCGCATGAAAATCACGTGGATGCCCCCTGTGTTATGTTGTCGGACGGGGAGATCGTGCGAGCTTTGAGGCGTTTCCGCTATGATCCGGCATTCCGCGGCGAACGCCGTGTTCCCATCAAAACCCTGGCGGACTGTGTCGGTCTCTCTCATGAAACCGTGTATCAGGCGATGATGCGTGGCACTGTTTCCGACTGTACGCGGGCCAAACTGTCGTGGGCACTTACCGCGATCAACGACCGTCGTCTGTTGTTTCGCCGTAGTGGCCAACAGTGGCAGATCGACACCACTGGACCGCTACTGTCCAACGGCGGTCGTTAGCCACCGTCATTGGTCGCGCCCGTCCCCTGACACGATTTCAGTCTTGTCTTTGTGGACTACTCGAAGAACACGCAAACGGGCTACCGGCCCGTGTGAGCGTGTCATACACACAGGGGGGGGGGTATGGGGGATGTACGCCACGCCTGTTGTACGCTGATACACGCCTGATACGCGGGGTGATGTACAGCTGATGTACGGGGGCTTAATGCTCCGGTTCCGGTGGCTGCTTCGGCGGCCCCGCGACGATTTTCGCGGCGGGGCGCGATGGCCGACCGTAGCTTTCGACGTGGATTTTATTGTCAGCAAACAGGCGTCGCATGGCGTCGGCGAGGTCTTGGTTTCGTAGCCCGTTTGCCTTGGCTTCTGGTTCCTGGGCGAACGATGCTGGCGCAAAGGAGGTCCGCGCTTGTCACCAACGATGCGGCCCTGTCGGCGAAACCGCTCAAGCAATTCTAAGAACACTTCGTTTGCTTTTGCGTCGGCCGCGTATTTTTCCAGCAAGCCAGTCTTCGGCTCGGGGACAAAAACGCCATTCTTCCAGCGCAGGGTGATTGTTTCCGCCACCGGCCCGTAGTTTGACTTCATGAATTCAAGCTGGCGCAAGTTGCCGTCCCCGACTTTCACGCTTTGCATATAGGCGCGGGCGCGAACACTGTTGTGCCAGGCAGTACTGCCGCTTAGGCCGCTACCGCTGTTGATCCCGGTAAGACTTGGATGAGCAGCAATGATCACGGCAGCATTGGCGGTCATTGCTATGCTGCGTAGAAGGCCGATGAATTGTCGAACTTCGGAGCGATCATTTTCGTTGCCAGCGAAGATGTCTGCTGAGGTGTCGAGGGCAATTAACTTAGGCCGAATGTCACATGCGGTTTTTGTGAGCCTCTCGAATAACAAGGTCGATTTAATGCGGCGGTCGCGGTCGGCGTAGCCGAGCACTGCATCCTGTCCTGCGAGCGCGAGGATGTGAAGATTGTCCTTCAGCTCAGCTAGCGAGGCGCCGAAGTGTGCCGCTATGGGCGAAAGGCGGCGATGCAGCTCAACCTCTTCATCCTCGGCGTTGAGGTAGATAGCAGGTCCAGGTTCGGGCAGCGTCCCCAGCCAATCCCTTGCCAACACATGCGCGGCAGCGAGTTGCATAAGGAGAATGCTCTTGCCGACGGCTCCCTCGCCAGAGAGGAGAGCGACGTTACGTAGTGGAAACCGATCCGGCACGGCCCAATCGCGCCGCGGCGGCTCGGTCCTGCTCCACTCGTCGATGTCGCAGAACGCCAGTGGCGTAACCGCCGCGCCCGCCTCGCGGTCGTTATCTTCGGGTTCGATAAAGGTGAACTTCACGAGCGCTCCTCATTCGCGGAGCGTCGCGGCGAGGACGTCGTTGAAATCGCTGAGGCCCGGTTCAGGCATGGCTATACGCACGCGTCGCCCAGCAGCCCGCCAGCGCTTGGCGCACAGCCGGATTGCACGCGCGCTTGCCTCACCCGCTTCGCCAAGAATAATTAGCGTCTGTGTGTTATCGATCACGGGCAGGAAGGAAATAGCCCCGACACTGCCGAGCGCCCAGACCGGAGCAAGTCCTAACTGGCGCGCCGCCATGCACGTCTCGACGCCTTCGCCAACAACCAGCTCTCGCGAGGGCCCAATCTCATCGAATTTGATCGCGGCGCGCCTGACTATGCCAAGCATTCGACGACCCCGCTTGCTGCCGTCGGAGTTCAGGGCAATCCGCTGAATAGCCGTGATGACGTTGTTGTCGATATTGCGAAAGGGTGCGATCAGCGCCGGCACGTAACTCGTTTCGCCGGTGACCTCATCTCGCCACGGACAGCGGGGGTGATAGCGCAGCACGCAAAGGGCAAGACCCTCCGGCAAGTCGAGGCGGCGTTGTTCCTTGAGATATTTTTCGGCGAGCCCTCTGCGCGGATCGACGGCCTCGTGCCACATGCGGCGAGCATGCTCGGCGCGCATCTGCTGATCGTCATCGAGCGATTGCGGCTGATCGTCTGCATCGGCTGCAATGGCGGACAAATCCCATTTATCGATACGCTCCCTTGGGATCATGCGGCGCTGGCCGTCGCCGGGCTGCCACGGCGGAAGCTTGAGCACCGCGCGCACATGATCGCGGCTTTTTCGCCAATCGTCGCCGGCGTGGCTGAAGATCAAGAAACCATCCGGAGCCCGGGGGTCAAGTCTAACGGCCAGTGAGCGGTCATCCATTGAGTGTCCCGGGCCCGGTGCAAGGACGGTATTGGGTCCTGCCACTTGTCCGTCGAGAGCAGCGGCCACCGTGCGAGCGTTGATCATGTTGGCTGATGCCGCTGTGTTAACGGGGTCCGAACGATGCGCCGTCGTCCTCGGCTCGCTCCTTGCTCTCGCGCACGAGTTGGTTCAACTCGGCGTCGCTATAGGGCGGCGGCTCATTTCGGTCACTGCCGTGCTCAACCTTTACATTACGTGACGCCTCCGATCTCACTGTAATGAAATTCGGCATTGGTGGCGGCAGTGAGCGCTTGACGCCGGCGGGGCGGTCGGTCCAACCGATGATATCGAGGATCGGCGCGAATATACGTTTGTTTTTGTTGTTGAAGTAGCTGTCGTTGTCCAACTCGACGACGGGTAGCGTCGCGCCCGCGCGCTCTCGTCGTTCGGCGACGAAGGCGTTCACGAGCGAGCCAACGGCTCTAGTGCCGCCGTCCGTTGTAGTAGAGAAGATAAACGTTTCGCGGGTCTCAGGATGGAAAAGGGGCAGGACGGCAACCTTTTTCCATGGGTCTTCTTGCTTTTCGCCCCAGAGCCGCTCGTCGGTGTCGCCCAGGTCTTCGCGCCTCGGCGCTGGTATTCGATCGGCGACACGAACGACCGCATAGATTGGCTTGCCATCCTTAAAGCTCAGCCACCCTTTCATTATTAATATCGGCCACGAGTTTTTTCCCGTTCATGGGCGTATTTTTCTTGCCGGCTGTCCATTCTCCGGATTCGCCGTTGCATTTGAGAACTGTTGCCTCGAAGCCGCCTCGAGCCGAGATTTCGTTGCCGAATTCCTCAAATGTTTGGAGATCGAGACTGTTTGTCGATTCAAGTTTGTTGGTAGTCATTTTCTTGGTCCTGTGCCGTCAGTGGATTGGAACGCAACGGCCGACGACGGCGTGTCGGCGATGCGAGATGTTGCTGTAGGACGAACGGGTAATGTGCATGCTGTTGGTGGGATCGTTGCGTGATCCCGGAGCGGAAATGTGCAAAGAGTTGGCACCGGGCGTTCTGCGAAATGCCGCTGGCGAAGGCAGTGGCGCTAGCGGGTCGGTTTGAGCCGAATGTGATCGTATTCCTGCGAGGCTTAGGATCGGTCGCGTAGATTGCGGGATCTTCTGATTTTTATTTAGCTCCGATGCGCTGCTTCGCAGGGGCAGTGGGTCGGAGCCTTTCATTTTGCGTCAGCCTCTCTGGCGAAGCGGTGGCGACGCAACCAAGCCCGAAGGTCCTCATCGAGCACCAACGAGCGTTTACCGATTTTGACGATTGCGAGCTCACCATCACGGATGGCGGCGTACACCTTCGTTCTTCCAAGCCCGGTCGAAGCAACCACGTCGGCGATCGACAAGGAAATGGGCGCTATCGTCTCGGTGCGGGACGCCATGGAGAGCCTCCGTGTTCATGTTGAACTTCGGAGACCATGGCGGCACGTTGCGTAGAGATCACGTCACAGGAATTACGCGGCCTGCGGTATAATTCTTGTGGTATCGGCCGTCAGGCGCGCTCTCTCACGTGTTCAAGGCTTCGACCAAGAGCGCCGTCAGGGAAAAAGCCTTTGGGCGGGAGGTGGACTCGAAGGATCTCTAGAGCAGGCATCAGCGTCCCCTTCCATGTTGTTCGAGGCGCGCTTCGATCGCGGTAGTGCGTCCATTTTCCGCCTGTCCGCTGTGCGATCTCGTACAACCGCTTCACAAAATTATCGAACGCCGGATTTCCGCCGGCACCCGTTGGATGCCCTACCTGGGTAAAAAGCGGGTATGCGCGTTTTTCAGCTTCCGCGGTCGCGGCGATCAGCGTCGCCAGCGAATGTCTATATGCGGTCAATCGCGGCAGAAAGCCGGGGTATAGGGTTTGCGTGTCAAAGGTTGCGTGGTCAAGCGCCACGTCTAGTAAGCAGCCGGCCAACGCCACGCCTGCAAGTTTGTCAGAATTGACGTCATTGCCTTGCAGTTTTCCGAGAGTCCGATCGAGACCTTGTGCCGCTCGCTGCACCGACATTAAACGCCGCTTGAGATCGGATGCTCGAAACGTCGGAAAGTGCTGCAGGATGATCCAATTTCCGATGTACGCTTCCTCCAGAGCGAGCGCTATTAAGTCGCGAAATTGTAAACGAGAGCTCTCTGGAACACGCGCAAGCTTGGCGAGCTGGAAAGCAGCATCGTCCAGCGACCCGGGCTCGCCCGAATAGCGAAGCTCGTCTTGCATACGCCACCGCAGGCGCCCGCATAAAGAACGGCGCGGCGACCAGATGCGGTCTCTGGTGTTCGGTGATCAGCCTAGCCGCGCCTAGATGAGATTATGTGCCGGAACGCAACTCCACAACGTTGGAGGCCGCCCGGCCATCCGTAACGATGGCAGTCAAGTGGCGCGCCCACCGCTCCAAGGCCAACCGCTTCTCCTCACGATAGGCGAAAACATTATACGTCCGCTCCAGTTGCGGCATCGCGTGTCCGATCACGCGCTCAGCGATTTCGTAACGCACCCCAAGCTCGGCTAGGCCGGAGCGCAGGGTGCGACGAAGATCGTG
>Ga0306920_100012856_pt1 | contig 11379 bp, 12 predicted proteins | sample flu12Cox44000170_FD_204666 | JGI IMG/M metagenome (GOLD analysis project Ga0306920, IMG submission 204666) | Lab enrichment of tropical soil microbial communities from Luquillo Experimental Forest, Puerto Rico - flux4day.12C.oxic.44.000.170 (v2)... | ecosystem: Environmental > Terrestrial >...
CTGCTCGCTCGGTTCGGCCTGCGCGCGCTGCTCGCTCGGCGCGCGCTGCTCCGTGTGCTTCGTCCCCAGCGCCGGCACATCCTGGTCCTTGTCACCCGCATGGTGTGACCGCAGCCACTCGACCCAGCGCGCCCGCGTGCGCAGCAGGATCACCGCACCTCCGACCACCAGCAGCACGCCCGCCACCTGCACGAGGTCGGATCCCACGCGGCCGTCCTCGCCCAGCCAGAGATGCTCGTCCAGGGAGCGCTCGATCCCCCAGAGCACCATGCCGGTCCCGAGCACGATCCCGGGCGGGTACCCCACCCGGCGCGACCCGTCGGGCCAGCGGTCGAGGCGTCGTTCGATGGCGATGAGCACCAGAAACACACAGAAGTCCTCGATCGCCTGGAAGACGGGCACAGGCAGCCGCCGGCCCACCTGGTCCGCGTAGTACATGCCGAACCACTGGTGGGTCGGGTGGCCGCCGCCGGCCACCATGAGCTGCGGGCCGAGCAGCCGCCCGATGGCCCAGCAGGCCATGAGGACGGGGGCGACGAGGTCCAGGCCGCGCCCGAGCGGAAGCTCGGGGCAGCGCCGCCGGGTCAGGATGATCCCGGTCGGCACCGCGAAGAGGAGCCCGCCGAAGGAAGAGAGGCCCCCCTGCCAGACCTGCACGATGTCGCCGGGGTGCTGGCTGTAGGTGTGCAGGTTCGACAGCACGTGGAGCAGACGTGCGCCGACGACGGCGGCCAGGATGATCCAGAGGAAGACCGGGACCAGCCAGTCGGTGGCATAGCCGTTCTTGCGCAGGCGCCGCTCGAAGTAGACGAAGCCGAACCAGAAGGTGAGCGCCAGCCCGATGCCGTAGGTGTGGACCTCGAGGGGGCCGATGTGGAAGGCGGTGGGAATCGGTCTCATGTCACGCCTTGTGCCAGGTTAGGACCGTCGCGCCGGGCCGGGGTCTCGGGGGTCGGCGGAGAGCACGCGGCCGGGCGGGAGCGGACCGGAGTGGAGGGGTTGGCTGAGCGGCGCCGGTGAGGACGGCTTGGGCGGGGTCGGAACGGCGTTAGGGCCGGCCGGCGCCGACGAAGCCGTTGCCCAGGCGCAACGAGGTGATCCACACCGACGCGCCGGTGTAGGGCGCCTCGATCATCTCGCCCGGACCCACGTACATGGCGACGTGATCGGAGCCGCCGGGGCCGTAGAAGAGGAGGTCGCCCGGTTGCAGGTCGCTCACCGGGACAGGAGCCGAGTCGGACATCTGTGCGCCCGAGAAGTGGGGGAGGCCGACGCCCACCTGGCCCCAGGACCAGGCGGTCAGGCCCGAGCAGTCGAAGCCGGGGTCGGCCGAGCCCCTGGGCGACTCGGCACCCCAGCGGTACGGCACGCCGATCTGGCTCTCGGCCGCCTGCACGGCGCCCGCGCCGCCGGGCGAGGAGGGTGGCGGCGCCGCCTGAGAGAGGCCGGCCAGGCTGGCCGAACCTGAGGAGCCGGAGGAGCCCGAGCCCGAGGAGCCGGAGGAGGGATGGACGGCAGCGGCGGTTGCAGCCGCAGCGGCAGAAGCGGCTGCGGCCTGCCGAGCGGCGGCCGCCCGGGCCGCCGCCGCGGCCTCGGCCTGTTGCTGCTGCTGCACGAGCTGGGCGATCTGACCCTGCTCCTGGGACAGCGCGTTCTTCTGCATCTGCACGGCCTGGGCGTTCTGGGCCACCGCGCTCTGCTTGGCGTTCACCGCGGACTGCGCCTGGTTCTGCTCGCCCTGCAGCGTGTTGACCTGTGCGTTCAACGCGTTCTCGGACGTGTGCAAGTTGTCGACGGCGAGCGAGATGTCGCCGTCCGCGACCTGGTTGTAGGTCGCGACCGCACCGAGCGTGGACTCGTTGCCGGCGAAGATCGGGTTCTGCGTCGAGGCCGCGCCGTCCGAGATGTAGTTGGCGACGGCCGCCTTCGCCAGCGTGGTCTTGTCCTTGGCTACCTGTGCGTGATCGGTCGCGATGTTCGCCTTGGTCGTCGCGATGTTCGAGTTGATCTGCGAGAGGTGGTAGACGGCGGCGTCGTACTGCTGGCTCAGCGCCGACATCTCGTTCTGCGCCTGCGTCAGCTGCGCCTCGATGGCGGCCGCCTTCGCCTTCGCGTTGGAGATGGCGTCACCGGCCGCGGGGCGCGCAAAACCAAACACAGTGCTCGCCAACACTGTGACGACGGTCACTGCGGGGACCCCTACCCGCTGGAGCAGCGAACTGCCCGAAAGCGACCGCGGTGGCGTGGAGGGGGAAACCCGCTCTACGTCAGTCACGATGGGACTCATTCTTACCAAGCGGGGTTGGCCGCTTCAAACATCCCCCCTTACCAAACACCTGTTTAAGGTCGCACCAGGGGTATGAACTCGCTGGTGAAACCCGAATTAAGAAATTCGAAAGTTTTGGCAGTTTCGGAGGAGGGAACGAAAGGGCCCTCACCAACTACGGTCGGCCGCCATGGGAGAGATGATCGAATTTCCGAGCAACGGCTCCACTGCCGGCGGCTATTTGGCGGTGCCCGAGGGCGGGAGCGGGCCGGGTGTGGTCGTCATCCAGGAGTGGTGGGGCCTCGTCGACCACATCACGGACGTGTGCGACCGCTTCGCCGGCGCGGGGTTCGTGGCGTTGGCGCCCGACCTGTACCACGGGCAGAAGGTGGCGCCCGGGGAGCCGGACGAGGCCGGCAAGGCGATGATGGCGATGAAGATGGACCGGGCGGCGCGCGACATGAGCGGAGCCGTCGACGAGGTGCGCCGGCGCGGTGGCCGCGACAAGGTCGGCGTGATCGGTTTCTGCATGGGGGGCGGGCTCGCGCTGGTGCTGGCGACGCAGCGTCCGGATGCCGTCGCCGCGGTGGTGCCGGCCTACGGCATCATTCCGTGGCCCGACGCGCAGCCCGACTACGGCGCCATGTCGGCGGCGGTCTTGGGCCACTACGCGGAGAAGGACGACTACTTCACGCCGGAGGCGGCGCAGGCACTGGCCGAACAGCTGCGCGGCTTGGGCAAGTCGGTGGAGATCCACGTCTACCCGGGCGCGGACCACGCGTTCTTCAACGACACGCGTCCCGAGGTCTACGACGCTGACGCCGCCAACCTGTTGTGGGACCGGACCGTCGCGTTCTTCCGGGAGCAGCTCGGCTGACACGCTGACCAGGGCGGCGAGCCCACGAGCCGGCAAGATGAGCCCGGAGGGGCGTTTGTTACCCTGGATTCATGTCTGCTCGCTCCCGTGACCTCCCCCGGCGCTCCTGCCTGTCGACGCCGGGGTCGAACGAGAAGTTCCTGGCCAAGGCGCCGACCGTCCCAGCCGACATGACCTTCCTCGACCTCGAGGACGCGGTGGCGCCGCTGGAGAAGGAGAGCGCCCGCCCCAAGGTCGTCGACGCCATCAAGAACCTGCCCTGGGACGACCGCGTGCTGTGCGTGCGCGTCAACGCCTGGGACACCGAATGGACCTACGCCGACGTGATCGAGGTCGTGGGCAACGCCGGCGAGCGCCTCGACGAGGTCATGCTGCCCAAGGTCCAGTCGGCCGCCGAGGTCGTCGCGCTCGACCTCCTGCTGACGCAGGTGGAGAAGACATCGGGCCTGCCGGTCGGGCACGTCGGGATTGAGGCGCAGATCGAGACGGCGCGCGGGCTCATCAACGTCGACGAGATCTGCGCGGCGTCGCCGCGGCTCGAGACGATCATCTTCGGTCCGGCGGACTTTGCGGCGAGCATCGAGATGCCGGTGCTAACCGGCGGCGTGCCGATCCCCGAATACCCCGGTGATCACTTCCACTACGTGTTCAGCCGCATCCTCATGGCCGGACGCGCCAACGGCCTCCAGGTGATCGACGGGCCGTTCTTGAAAGTGCGCGAGCTCGACGCGCTGCGTGACTACGCCCAGCGCACGCGCATGCTCGGCTACGACGGCAAGTGGGCGCTCACGCCCGACCAGGCCGCCGTGCTCAACGAGGTGTACTCGCCCACCCAGGAGCAGTTCGACCACGCCTACGACATCCTCGAGGCCTACCGCAAGGCCACCGACGAGGACCGCAAGGGTGCCGTCATGTTCGGCGACGAGATGATCGACGAGGCCAGCCGCAAGATGGCGCTCAAGTTCGTCAGCCGGGGCGAACGGGCGGGCCTCACGCGCAGTCCGGACTGAGGCGAATCGACCCCGCCGGACTGTGCCGGGGCGCGAGATGGATCGGCGTTTCGGCTACGCCGTGGACAAGCGGTTCCTCCCAGTCCTGCTCCCACTGGGTTTTCGCAGCTCCACACAGGGCGTCACCGTCACCGACGACGGCGCCGTCGACGCCACCTTCGGCTTCCTGACCCTGCGCACTCGTCTGGACAACATCGACGGCGCACACATCACGAGGGACTACCGGTGGTGGACGGCGATCGGGGCGAGGCTCTCCTTCGTCGACGACGGGCTCACCTTCGGCACGAACGCCAATGCCGGTGTCTGCATGCATTTTCGCCAGCGCGTGCCGTCCGCCCTGCGCCGCAAGGGTCACTCCGCGTTGACGGTGACCGTCGAAGACCTCGACGGGCTGGTGGAGGCGCTCAGTCGCCGATGAGTCGCCGCGCGATCACCTTCAACGCCAGCGTCTCGTCTGCACCCTCGAAGATGGAGAGCACGCGGGCGTCGACGAAGTAGCGGCTCACCGGGAACTCCTCGGCGTAGCCCATGCCCCCGTGGATCTGCATCGCCTCCCGGGTCACCCACTCGGCGGCGCGGCACACGTAGGCCTTGACCATGGAGGCTTCGAGCGCGCCCTCGCCCTGCGCCATCAGGCGCGCCACGTGGTACGAGCTCTGGCGTGTCGCCTGGATGATCACCGCCATCCGCCCGAGCTTTGCCTGCGTCAGCTGGTACTCGCCGATGGGCGAGCCGAACACCGACCGTTCGGCGGCGTAAGCCGCGGCCGCCTCGTAGGCCGCCTGCATCACGCCCAGCGCCCGGGCCGCCGTCTGCAGGCGACCGTTCTCGAAGCCCTGCATCTGCAGGTAGAAGCCCTTGCCCAGCCCGTCGGGGCCGCCGACCAGGTTGGCCTCGGGCACGAACCAGTTCTCGAAGGCGAGCTCGTAGGAGTGCATGCCCCGGTAGCCGAGGGTGTCGATGGGTCGGCCCTCGAGCCGCCCCAGTTCGAGGTCGGCCGGGCGCTCCGGGGCGTCGTCCGCGCCCTGGGTGATGACGAAGCCGTGCCCGTCGCCGCGGGGCTTCTCCACCACGAACATCGAGATGCCCCGGTGCGCCTTCGAGCGGTCCGGGTCCGTGCGCGCCAGCAGCATCAGCACGTCGGCGCGGGCGGCGAAGGTGCACCAGGTCTTGACGCCGTTGACGACCCAGCCGCCCTCGACGGGCGACGCCGACGTCACGATGCCGGCCACGTCGGAGCCGTAGTCGGGCTCGGTGACGGCGACGGCGGCCAGGATCTCGGCCGAGGCCAGCCGCGGCAGCCACTGCTTCTTCTGCTCCTCGGTCCCGCCGTAGACGAGGGCCCGGGTGAGGATCTCGGGACGCGTGATGAGCGAGCCGCCCACGCCGAGCGAGCCCCAGCTGAGCTCCTCGGTGGCGACGACCATGCCCATGTAGTCGCTCTCGCCTCCCGACGCGAAGCCGCCGTACTCCTCGGGCACCGACAGGCCGAACCCACCGAGCTCGGCCAGTCCCTCGATCACCGCTTCGGGGATGTCGTCGTTGGCCCGGTGCACGTGCTCCGCGTGCGGCCGCACCTTCTCCTCGGCGAAACGGTGGAAGGTCTCGCGCACCAGCTCGAAGTCCTCGCCCAAGTGCCGCGGCCCCTCGGCCGTGGCCAGGGCGGCCAGCACGGCGGGGTCGCGCTGCGCCCGCAGGAAGTCCTCGGCGGGGGCGGCCCAGCCGGGCTCGACACCCCAGAGCGCCTCGCGCCCGGCCACCTTGCCCGTCAGATCGGCCACCACGTCGGCCACGAACGCATTGGCGATGGCCGCCTCGACGTCCCCCCGCTCGCCGTACTGGAGGGTGGACCGGGCCGTGGCCACCGCAGCGGCGGCGTGTGCGACGTCGTAGGCCACCACCTGGTTCGCGTCGACGCCGCCGTTGGCGCGCACCGCGGCGCAGGCGGCGTCGACCAGGCGCTGCGCCAGGGCGACGGCTTCGGCCGCTCCGGCAAGAACGGACGAAGAGTGGGTAGAGGGCGACATCACGGGCCGCGACGCTACCGGCTCACTGGAAAGCGCCTCCGGCTCGACGGGGCGCGTGTGCCGGTCAGGCCCGGCGGCCGATGACCGTGACCAACGGAGGCAGCACGACCGGCTCGTCGCCCGGGTCGACGCCGGTCAGCTCTTCGAGGTAGCGCGCCACGGGACCGGGCCCGACGCCGGCGGGCGCCTCGGCCCAGGCGTCGACCACCTCGAGCCCGGCGGCGCGAACGAGCGCAGGCAGGAGCGCGCCCACGTCTGGGTGGGGCGCGCCCGGCATGGAGAGCGGCGCACCGTCGATGCGGCCGGCGGAGGTGATCGGCTCCTGCGCGACCACCCACCCCCCGGCGCGCACGGCGCCCGCCATCGTGCGAACGACGACCGCAGGGTCGATGACGTGGAGCAGCAGGAAGCGGCAGAAGGCGAGGTCGACCTCCTCGGGGAGCGAGAGATCCTCGCCCGCTTGCGTCAGGGCGATGACCTGTGCCTGTGCCGCCGCTGCCGCGGCGCGGGCGACCTCGTCGCGGGCCCGCGGGTCGCTGTCGACGGCGTAGACGCGGCCGTCGCGTCCGACCAACTCGGCCAGGGCGACCGAGACGTCGCCACCGCCGGCCCCGACGTCGGCGCACCGCCAGCCGGGCCCGAGGCCCAGTCGTTCGAGGGCCGTCGCCAGTGGGCGCCGATAGACGTCGTCGCGCAGGCCCCTGAGCTCGCCCACCGGAGTGCCCGCACCGACCTGCGCCATGGCCTCGCACTCTACGGGGCGGGTGGCGTACCGAATAACCTCCCTCCCCGTGAAGGTGACGATGCTGCTGTGTGACGCCGCCCAGGTCTCCGACGGGAAGCTCTACATCCTCGGGGGAGGGTGGAGCATGACCGGTCCCGACCCGGTGCCCTCTGCCGTGGCCCTCAAGATCGACGTCGACTGGCACGAGGCCGAGAAGCCTCATCACTGGGAACTCTTCCTCGAGGATGCGGACGGGCAACCAGTGATGATGGAGACGGCCGACGGCACCCAGCCGGTCGAGGTGCGCGGGGAGTTCACGGTGAGCCAGCCGCAGGGGATCCCCGAGGGCTCGCCCATCGACGTGGCTCTCGCCGTCAACCTGGGACCGATCCCGTTGGCCCCCGGGACTCGATTCGCCTGGCGCCTCACCATCGACGGCGAGGCGCTGCCCGGCGCATCGCTCGGCTTCACGACCCGCCCGCGTCCGGCGACGGACGAGGAGTGACGGTCCACGAACGGCCCTTCGGTCGCTATCTCGAGGACTTCGTCCCCGGCGACGTGTACCGGCACTGGCCGGGCAAGACGGTCACCGAATACGACGACCATCTCTTCTGCTTGATCACCATGAACCACCACCCGCTGCACACCAACGCGTGGTTCGCCGAGCACGAGACCGTGCAAGGGAAGAACGTGGTGGTCGGCAACCTCGTCTATTCGTTGGCACTCGGCATGAGCGTCCCGGACGTCAGCGGCTCGTGCATCGCCAACCTCGAGGTGGAGTCACTCTTGCACCGCTCGCCGACCTTTCACGGCGACACCATCTACGCCGAGACCCGCGTCCTCGACGCCACGGCGTCGAAGTCGAAAGACGACCGCGGCATCGTGACCGTGGAGACGAAGGCGTTCAACCAGCGGGGCGAGGAGGTCTGCTACTTCCGGCGCAAGCTGATGGTGTGGAAGAAGGACCACGCCCCGGCGCGCCAGCGCCCTTACGGCGACGACGTCTGGGACTGAGCCGGCCGGCGTCGCGCTGAGCGCCGACCGGGCGCGGCGCTTCAGCCAGCGCCTGCTCGAGTGGGGCGCGACGCGGCGGCGGGACCTGCCCTGGCGCCGCACGCGGGACCCGTGGCGCGTCCTGGTGTCCGAGGTCATGCTCCAACAGACGCAGGCCGAGCGCGTGGTCCCGCACTACGAGCGCTTCGTGGCCGCCTTTCCCACGCCTGGCCGCTGCGCGGCGGCCGGTCCCGGCGAGGTGGTCCGGCAGTGGTCCGGTCTCGGCTACAACCGGCGCGCCCTCAACCTGCAGCGGGCAGCGGTGGCCATCGTCGACGAGCACGAGGGCACGGTCCCCACCGGCGACGCCGCGCTGCGCGCCCTGCCCGGTGTCGGCGCCTACACCGCGCGCGCCGTGCTCGCACAGGCCTTCGGCGAGGACGTGGCGGCGGTCGACACCAACGGCGTGCGCGTGCTCGCCCGCTGCGTCGCCGGCGCACCCTTGACGGTGCGCCAGGCGACGACGCTGGCCGACGGGCTCGTCCCGGCCGGCGAGACGTGGGCGTTCACCCAGAGCCTCGTCGACCTGGGCGCGACGGTGTGCGTGGCGCGCTCGCCGCGCTGCGCGGAGTGCCCGGTGCGCCGCCTGTGCCGATGGCGCCGCCACGGGGGGCCGGTGACGTCGTCCGACCCGTGGCGGGCCAGCCCGACGGCGAGGCGCCAGTCGCCCTTCGCCGGTTCGGAGCGCCAGGGCCGTGGACGTTTGGTCGAGGCGCTGCGGCAGGGTGCGGTGCGACGCCGCGCGGTCGCTCGCGCGTGCGGGTGGCCGGACGATCAGGAGCGCGCCCGGCGCGTCGCCGACGCCCTGGTGGCGGAGGGGTTCGCGCGGTGGTCCGGCGGGAGGGATCCCGCCCTCCGGCTCGCCTAGGCGGCCCGCCGGCGAGGCGGCGTGCCACCAATGCCTTGGCGGGCGACGGCGTCAGAGCTTGAGGAAGTCGACGATGCGAGGGTTGACGACGTCGGGCCGCTCGAGGTGCATGAAGTGGCCGGCGCCGTCGACGACCTGCACCTCGGAGCCCTCGACCAGGAAGTCGAGCGGGTGCCCGATGGACTCGAGCAACATGCAGCCGTCGTCGCGCCCGTGCAGGTAGAGCGTGGGCTTGGGGGTCGGCGCCGTCATCGCCGCCTGCTGGTCGGCCAGCTCGGGGACCTGTTGCGAGGGGTCGTAGAGCGCCCGGTAGTAGCCGATGGCGGCCACGATGTGCTCGGGGTCGCCGATGGACTCCTTGACCCGGGCCACGTCCCAGGTGCTGTCGTAGCCGGGGGACCAGTCGCGCCAGAGGCCGTCGATGAAGGCGTAGTCATCGAGGGGGAGCGCCATCTCGGCCAAGGGCGAGAGGAAGAAGAACATGTACCAGCTGCAGCGCAGCTGCGCGTAGGAGAAGAGGTTCGTGCCGAGTGCGTTGGGCGGGGGGACCGCCGCGGCCACGGCCCGGCGCCAGCGGCCGGGCTCGTGGGCCACGGCGCCGTAGGTGGCGAGCGCCCCCCAGTCGTGCCCGATGAGCACCGCGTCCGCGGTGCCGCCGAGCGCCTCGTGCAGCGCGTTGGCGTCCTGCACGACGGCGCCCATCTGGTAGCGGCCGTCCGCCGGGACCTGCGTCGGCGCGTAACCGCGCATGAAGGGCGCCACGGCGTGATAGCCCTCGCCGGCGAGCTCGGGGAGCAGGTGCCGCCATGTGTGCGCCGTGTCGGGGAACCCGTGCAGGCACAGGGCCAGGGGCCCATCGGACGGACCGTCCGACAGATAGGAGAACTCCAGCCCGTTTGCGTTCAGTGATCCCTGATACACGGCGATGGACCGTAGCGGCCGCAGATGGGTGCCCGCCGCCGAGTATCGTCGCATGGATGAATGTGACGTTCTACGGGGTACGGGGCTCCTGCCCGTGCTCGGGGGACCGCTATCGGCGCTACGGGGGGAACACGTCGTGCCTCGTCATCCACATCGAGGGTGACGAGCCGCTCATCGTCGACCTGGGTACCGGGCTGCGTGCCTACGGCGACGTGCTCAACAAAGAGGTGCGGGCCCTCGGGACGCCGATGCATGCAACGGCCCTACTGACCCACCTGCATTTCGACCACATCTTGGGCATCCCGTTCTTCGGTCCGTTGCACGACCCCGGCGCGCGCCTCACCGTCTACGGACCGGGTCAGCCCAAGGGGACCTTGAAGGATGCATTGCACGCCGCGGTGCAACCGCCGGTGTTCCCCATCCACATGGAGCAGTTCCGCGGCGAGCTCATCACGGTCGACGTGGGCGCCGAGGACTTCTCCGTCGGCCAGGCCAAGGTCATGGCGCGTCCGATCCCGCACGCCGGGGTGACGTTGGGCTTCCGGATCGAGGCGGAGGGCCGGTCGCTGGCGTACATGTCGGACCACCAGGCGCCGGTGGACCGGCGGACCATCCCCGACAACGTGCTCGAGCTCTGCCAGGGCGTCGACCTGTTGATCCACGACGGCCAGTACACCGACGACGAGTTCTCGGTGAAGGCGGACTGGGGACATTCGACCGCCGCCTACGCGGTCCACGTGGCGGCCGAGGCCGGTGTGCGCCGTTTGCTGCTCTCACACCACGACCCGTCGCACACCGATCGCGAGCTCGACCGCATTCTGAATGGGGCGCGCCGGCTGCCGGAGGCGAAGCTGATCGAGGACGTGTCCTCGGCGCACGAGGCACAGTCGATCGACCTCGGCAAGGCGTAGGGCCCCGGGCACCGTCGACGGGCGTGCGGCCGACATGACGGGCCTCGACCAGGCCCGGTTCCGCGAGGTGCTCGGCCACTTCGCCACCGGGATCACCATCGTCACCGCGTTGGAGGACGGCGCGCCTGTCGGGTTCACGTGCCAGGCCTTCGCCGCGCTCTCGCTCGACCCGCCCATGGTCCTCCTGGCCCCGGCGCGCAGCTCGACGAGCTGGCCGCGCATCGCCCAGGCGGGTGCGTTCTGCGTCAACATCCTCGAGGAGCACCAAGAGGTGCTGTGCCGCGCCTTCGCGGTGTCGGGCGGCGACAAGTTCGAGGGAATCGGGTGGACGCCGGGCATCACGGGGTCACCCGTCTTGGAAGGCTCGTTGGCCACGGTGGAGTGCCGGCTCGGCGACATCTTCGACGGGGGCGACCACGAGCTGGTGACCGGCCACGTCGTGGCGACGCACGTCGGCGAGGGGAGTCCGTTGCTCTTCTACCGTTCCGGCTTCGGCCGTTTCGCTTCCTGAGCGCGGCAGCCGCTACCGTTCCCCGCGATGCCCGAGCTCCTCCCCTCGAAGGTGATCGACGACGTCCTGGTGGTGCGCCCCGACGTGCACGGCGACCAGCGGGGCCGTTTCGTCGAGACCTACCGGCGCAGCTGGTTCCCCGACGGGCGCGAGATGGTGCAGGGCAACCGCTCGGAGAAGCAGGCGGGCGCGCTGGTCGGCCTGCACTTCC
>Ga0306920_100012857_pt1 | contig 11379 bp, 8 predicted proteins | sample flu12Cox44000170_FD_204666 | JGI IMG/M metagenome (GOLD analysis project Ga0306920, IMG submission 204666) | Lab enrichment of tropical soil microbial communities from Luquillo Experimental Forest, Puerto Rico - flux4day.12C.oxic.44.000.170 (v2)... | ecosystem: Environmental > Terrestrial >...
CGACGGCCAGCGCCGCGTGGCGATGAACTTGGGGCCCTGGCCCGTCGCGCAGCGCCCTGTCGGGGGTGACGTGGTCGTCCGACTGGGAACCAGAGCGCGAGTCGAGCTCGCCGATGATCCGGTAGGCGGCGTCCAGGACGGGTCGCGTGTTGCGGTAGTTGACGCGCAGGACGCTGCTGTGCCCAATGACTTGCAGGCCCAGCTCGCGCCAGCTCGCCTTACGCCTGTAGATGTTCTGCGACGAGTCCAGGGCGACCAGCAAACTATTCGTCGCCGGATCCAGCCCTTTCAAAATTGCCCGATACCAGTCGTTGGCGAAGTCCTGCCCCTCGTCGACGAGGATCGCTTGATACGTCCCCGCGCGGGCTTTGCCCGCGGCATAGGCGTCGAGGAGCAGAGCAGGAACTTGCTCCCAGTACTCGTGCCACGCCTGACTGCGCTCGGGCGTTGGTGGCATGCGGATCTTCGCGCGGCGCAGCTCGCGGGCGCACCAGGCGTGGAAGGTGAGGACCTCGAGCTGATCGCCGGCGCGCATCGTGCGCGCGAGGTGCTCGGCCAGCACGCGGTTGAAGCAGAGGACCAGGATCCGCCAGTCCGGGTGCAGCTCGCGCAGGTAGCGCGCCCGGCACATGAGCACGATCGTCTTGCCGCTGCCGGCGACGCCGCGCACGAGACGATGGCCTGAGCCCATCGATTTGGCCAGGCTCTCCCGCTCTCGGTCCATCACCTCGAGAATCTCCGCGTCGTCGCGGGCCCAGCCCACGCGGATCTCTGGATAGAGAGCAGCGCGGATCTCGTCCACCTGCGCGTCGGTCAGACGCGGCGTGCGGGCAGCCCATGGTGGCAGGAGCCGACGAAGCCGGGGAAGGAGGCGGTCCGCAGCCAGGTCGTCCCCAGTCAGGATAAGGCCGGGGCCGAGAGCTTCCTCGAGACTCGGGCCGATGAGCGAGGGCGTCCGGACGTCGTCCGCGCCGAGCAGGGGCAAGACGGCGCCGAATCCCCATCCACAGCAGAGTCGATCACCCTCCCAGAGCTTCTTGCGATTCTTCAGCAAGCCGAGGATCTTGAACGTGTACTCGCGCGCCTGCGGCACGGGGCTCCGCACGACGTGCTCGTCGCTGCCGTTCGTCAGCACCACGCTGTCGGGCCGGACTCCGACGATCGACTTCAGCCGCCAATCCTTGACCTCGAGCACGACAATCCCAAGGTCGGGTCCGATGATGGTGAAATCGGGGTACCGGTCGCCGACGCGGATGTCGTAGTAGACGAGGTAGTCCTCGGGCAGATGCTCGCGGAGCGCCGAGAATACCTTGCGCTCGCCGGCGGTCGGGGTTTCGTTCTGGTCGGAGAGGCGCTCGGGGACGGTGAACGCCACTTTTCGATCGTATCCCCGGCCGCTCAAAGCCACTTCAAGAATTCGAGGAGGCTGAATCCAACAACACCTCGCTCCGACCTCTTGCGCCCGACGGGGCCATACGGTTCAATCGTGCGATGGTCGGTCTGCCCGACCCCGCAGCGTTGTTACGCGTGCCTCGGGCCACCTATCGGCTCCAGCTCGGGCCCGATCTGACGTTCGATGACGCCGCACGCCTGGTGCCGTATCTCGTGGCGCTCGGCATCAGCGATTGCTACATCTCGCCGTTCTTCGAGGCCGCCTCGAATCGCTCGCACGGCTACGATGTGTCCGATCACGGCCGCTTTCGCGATGAGCTAGGGGGCGAGGCCGCGTTCAACCGCTTCGCCCAGGTGCTCAGGCACCACGGCCTGGGGCTCCTCATCGATGTCGTGCCGAACCACATGGGGATCGCTGCCAGCCGGAACGCCTGGTGGACCGACGTCCTCATGCACGGAGCGTCCTCGCCGTACGCTCCGTTCTTCGACATCGACTGGGCGCCAGTGAAAGGGGAGCTGGCCAACAAGGTGCTCTTACCGCTGCTGGGCGACCAGTACGGTGTCGTCCTCGACCGGGGAGAGCTGCGCCTGCAGCTCGACGACGGACGCTTCACGATTCACTACTACGACACGGTGCTGCCGCTGGCGCCGCGGACGTACGTCCAGATTCTCGGTCACCGGCTGGACCAGCTCGAGGCCGCGCTGGGGTCCGAGCACGCGGCGCTGCTCGAGCTGAAGGCCGTCTACCAATTACTGCTCACGATTCCCCATCGCACGGAGACGAATCCCGAGCGGCTGGCCGCGCGCCACCGAGAGACGGACATCGCCCAGCAGAAGTTCGCGAAGCTCCTGGAGACGTCAGGCGACGTCCGCGACTTCATCACCGAGAACGTGCGGCTCTTCAATGGCACTCCTGGCGACTCGCGGAGCTTCGATCTCCTCGATGGGCTTCTCCACGATCAGGTCTACCGGCTCGCCTCCTGGCGCGTCGCGGGGGAGGAGATCAACTACCGGCGCTTCTTCGACATCAACGAGCTGGCCGCAATCCGCATGGAAGACCCACGCGTCTTCGCCGAGACCCACCGACTCATCTTTCGCCTTATTCGCGAGGGCATCGTCACCGGGCTCCGGATCGACCACCCGGACGGGCTCTACGCTCCCGGCGAGTACTTCCGCCGCCTCCAGCGCGCCTGCTATCTCGAGACCGTCCACGGCAAGGTCGCCGCGGAAGCGGCCGCCGACTCGACGGCCCGGCGCGATCGCGCCCTGCTCGAGCACTACGACGCCATCCAGCAGGAACGCGGGGCGTCATTGCGTCCCTTCTACATCGTGGCAGAGAAGATCCTGGCTCCGGGCGAGCGATTGCCCGACCACTGGGCGGTGCTCGGGACTACGGGTTACGAGTTTCTCAATCTCCTGAATGGTCTCTTCGTCGATCGCCAGCAGGCCGCGGCGGCGGATCGGATCTACATGCGCCTGCTCCACCAGCGGCCTTCGTTCCCCGAGATCGTCTACCAGTCGAAGCGGCTGATCATGGAGACGTCGATGGCCGCCGAGGTGAGCATGCTCGGGCATCGGCTCGACCGCACCTCGGAGAAGCATCGGTCCTCGCGTGACTTCACCCTGGCCAGCCTGACCCGGGCCCTGCGCGAGATCATCGCGAGCTTTCCGGTCTACCGCACGTACGTCGGCGACAGCGGCAATGGTCCCAGCGACCGCGACCGCGAGTACATCGGGCGGGCGGTGGCCGCCGCCAAGCGCCGCACGCCGACGATGGACGTCTCGATCTATGACTGGATTCACGACCTCCTCCTCTTGAAATTCCCGGTGTGGTCGGACGAGGCCGATCACGCCGAGCACCTCGATTTCGTCTTGCGGTTCCAGCAGACCACCGGGCCGGTCACCGCCAAGGGGTACGAAGACACGGCGTTCTACCGTTACTACCGTCTGGTGTCGCTCAACGAGGTCGGCGGCGACCCCAGCCGCTTCGGCACAAGGGTGGCCGAGTTCCACGCCGCGAACGCGACGCGTCAGGCGTCGTCTCCGCACGCACTCTCGGCGACCTCCACGCACGACACGAAGCGAAGCGAGGACGTGCGGGCGCGCATCAACGTGCTGTCCGAGATGCCGGGTGAGTGGCGCGCGAGGGTCGGGGCCTGGCAGAAGGCGAACCGCCGGTACCGAGTGGTCGTGGACGGACAGCCGGTGCCCGGACCCAACGAGGAGTATCTGATCTATCAGACGCTGGTGGGGGCGTGGCCGATCTCGCTCGAGCGGTTGCAGGCCTACCTTCTCAAGGCGATCCACGAGGCGAAGGTCGAGACGAGCTGGATCAACCCGGCCGCCCGCTACGACGAAGCCGTTCTCAGCTTTGCCGAGGCAATTCTCGACCCCGGACGATCCGCCGCGTTCCTGGCCGACTTCACCCGGTTCCAGACACGGATCGCCGCCTTCGGCGTGATCAACTCGCTGGCCCAGCTCCTCGCCAAGGTCACGGCGCCCGGCGTGCCGGACTTCTACCAGGGAACGGAGCTGTGGGATCTGAGCCTGGTCGACCCGGACAATCGCCGGCCAGTCGACTGGGCGCTTCGCCGGCGACTGCTGGAGGCGCTCGTGAAGGAGATCGAAGGCACTCAGGATCTGGCCGCGCTCGCCCGAGGCCTTCTGAAGAACCGCGAGGACGGGCGCGCCAAGCTTTACCTGACCCGGCAGGCGCTGGCCTTCAGGCGCGAGCGGGCCGCCCTCTTCGAGCGCGGAGAATATCGGCCGCTGGAGGCGCAGGGGCCGCTCGCCGAGCACGTCTGTGCGTTCGCGCGCGTCGCTGAAGGCGAGGTCGCCTTGACGGTCGTCCCACTTCACCTCGCCAGGCGGCGGGTCGATGACCCGCCCCTGGGTCTGGATTACTGGGGGGACACCTGGCTGCCCATCCCGGACGATCTGGGAGGCCGCTTCGGCAACGTGCTGACCGGCGAGACCGTGGAGGTTGGACCGACGGCCGAAGGTCGCGGCCTGGCCCTCGGGCGCGCGCTCGCGAGCTTTCCGGTCGCTCTGCTGGTCAGGACGGCTTCAGGATCAGGACCGCGAGAGGGGGCAACGTGAGCGCGACCGAGTGCGGCTGGCCCTGCCAGGCACGCGGCTCGGCCCACGCGCCACCGTCGTTTCCGAGATTGCTTCCGCCGTATTCGCCCGCGTCGCTGTTGAGCAGCTCACGGTAATAGCCCGGCCGCGGAACCCCGACCCGGTAGGCGTGGCGTGGAACCGGCGTGAAGTTACAGACGACGAGCACGAAGTCGGCCGCGTCTCTGGCGCGTCGCACGAACGACACCACGCTCTGCTCCGAATCGGCGCAGTCGATCCACGTGAACCCGACCGGGTCGGCGTCGAGCTCGTAGAGCGCCCGCTCGCGCCGGTAGCAGCGGTTGAGGTCGCGCACCAGCCGCTGGAGCCCGCGGTGAGACGGGCCCTCGCCGAGCAGGTGCCAGTCGAGGCTCCGGTCGTGGTGCCACTCGCGGCGCTGGCCGAGCTCGCCGCCCATGAAGAGCAGCTTCTTGCCCGGGTGCGCCCACATGAACGCGTAGAGCGCGCGAAGGTTCGCAAACTGTTGCCAGTCGTCGCCGGGCATCCTGGCGAGGAGCGATCCCTTGCCGTGCACGACCTCGTCGTGCGAGAGCGGGAGCACGAAGTTCTCCGACCAGGCGTACATGAGGCCGAACGTGAGCTGGTTCTGGCGATACTTCCGGTGCACCGGATCGAGGCTCATGTAGTCGAGGACGTCGTGCATCCACCCCATGTTCCATTTGAACCCGAAGCCGAGCCCGCCGAGGTAGGTCGGACGCGAGACCAGCGGCCACGTGGTCGACTCCTCCGCGGCGACGATCACGCCCGGATGGGCGCCGTGCACGACCTCGTTCATGCGCCGGAAGAAGGCGACGGCGTCGAGGTTCTCGCGGCCGCCGAACCGGTTCGGCACCCACTCACCGGGCCGGCGCGAGTAGTCGAGGTAGAGTGCCGAGGCGACGGCGTCGACCCGCAGGCCGTCGGCGTGATAGCGGTCGAGCCAGAACAGGGCGCTGTCCAGCAGGAAGTTCGCCACCTCGTTGCGTCCGTAGTTGAAGATGAGCGTGCCCCAATCGGGATGCTCGCCCCTGCGCGGATCGGCGTGCTCGTAGAGGTGGGTGCCATCGAAGTAGACGAGCCCGTGCGGATCACGCGGGAAGTGGGCCGGTACCCAGTCGAGGATTATGCCGACGCCGCGGCGGTGGAGACAGTCCACGAAGGCCATGAAGTCCCGCGGCCCTCCGTAGCGACGTGTCGGGGCGAAGTAGCCGATGGTCTGATAGCCCCACGAACCGTAGAACGGATGCTCCATCACCGGCAAGAGCTCGACGTGCGTGAAGCCCATCTCGCCGACGTAGTCCGCCAGCTGGTCGGCGAGCTCGCGATAGTCGAGGAAGCGATCGCCCTGCTCGGGCACACGCCGCCACGAGCCGAGATGCACCTCGTAGATCGAGAGCGGTTCCTGGAGCGGCTGGCGCCGGGTACGCGCGGCGAGCCAGGCTTCGTCACTCCACTGAAAGGCACCGCGGCTGGCCACGACCGACGCGGTACGCGGCGTCTCCGCCTCGAAGGCGAGCGCGTACGGGTCCGACTTAAGCGCGAGCGGTTCCGCGGAGCGCCCGCGGATCTCGAACTTGTAGCGCTCGCCCTCATCCACCCCCGGCAAGAAGATCTCCCAGATGCCGTTGGTCGGATGAAGACGCATCGGATGGCGCCGGCCGTCCCAGTCGTTGAAATCCCCCACGACACTCACGCGCTGTGCGCTGGGCGCCCACACCGCGAATGCGACGCCGCTCACGCCGTCGAGGACGGTGGGGTGCGCGCCGAGCTTCTCGTGGGCGCGGTAGTGCGTGCCCTCGGCCAGGAGGTGGCGGTCGAAGTCACTCAGCAGCGAGGGGAAGCGGTACGGGTCGTCGATCTCGGTGACGTGGCCGTTCCGCGTCACCTCGAGCCGGTAGGCGAACGGCTCGCGCCGGTCGGGCAGCACCGTTTCGAACAACCCCGCGGGGTGCACGCGCTCCATCGAGGTCGGCGGCGCGCCGGCGCGCAGGACGCGCACGGCGACGGCGCCGGGCACGATCGCCCGCACCGCCATGGCGGCGCCGTCCGGCGTCTGCACGCGGTGCGGACCGAGCACAGCGAATGGATCACCGTGCTCGCCTTCCACGATCGCGTGGATGGCGTCGGCGTCGAGCATCATCGGTGACCGCGGCCTGCACGCGCGGTGTCCACGCAGTCAGTCTACGAGACGAGGAGGATCGATGCACCTGTGGCGGATTCCGCCAGAAGCCGCTATCCTCTTGCCGTGGCCCGCGAGTTCCAAGCAACGTAGGACCCATGACTGAGGGGGGAACCGCGATGAAGATGACGATCGAGCCGGTGTCCGCGTTCAGTAGCCTCGACGTGCTGGTGGCCATGGACGAGGGCCTGTTCAAGGCGGAGGGACTCGATCTCGAAATGGCGTCGCGCGAGTCCCGCGACATCCGCTCCACCACGGAAGGCACGTTGACCAGGCCGGTGACGAACCAGGGGAGGCTTCAGGAACGCGGCGACGCCACGATGTTCCAGGGGTGAGAATGCGGCAATAACCGCCGGGTGGCGGAAAGCCGTGTGGGTGCGCTCCAGATCGGCCGCCGGTCGATGATCGTCTGTGCGGCCCTCGTCGTTCCTCCTGACTCGGCCGTCTACGTGCCTCAGGAGCTGGCCCACCGCAAGGTGGGGCTCGATTACGGCAACGGCACCGCCTATGCCGGCCTTCAGATGCTCGAGGGCGCCGTGCCGCGCGAAGCCATCGCGACGTGCGCTGCCGTCATCCATCCCGGCGAGCGGTACGCGGCCATGATGCGCGGCGAGTTCGAGGCGACCGTCCTGCAGGAGCCGTGGATCACCGTGGCGGAGAAGGCCGGCTGCCGCCTGGTCTCGACGACGTTCTTTCACGGAACATGGGTTGCCGGCCACGACCTCGATCCCGGGCTCTACGCCGCCTTCCTGCGGGGTGTGACTCAGGCCGTCCGTCGCATCAAGGCCGACAAGCGCCGCTACGTGCGGTATTTCAAGGAAGGGTGGGCCGCCGCCGATCCCGCGGTCCAGGCGCTGACGCCGGACGACTTCGATCTCGGCCGCATCCAGCTCAGGGAGCCCACGCCTATCCCCGAGGACGAGGCGCGCTGGGCGTGGGACTGGATGGCGAGCTGGGGCGTGCTCCACGGAACGTTCGACGTCACGACCCAGATCAATCGCAAAGTCCAGCAAGAGGCGCACGAGCTGGCGTTCGCGGCGCGCTCGTAGCCTCGGGCGGCCACTAGCGTCGTCAGGAGGACAAGATGCCGTACAGAATCTCGCGCCTCGGCACCGTGGAGATCCGCAGCCTCGACCTCGACCGGGACCTCGACTACTACATGAACGTCCTGGGCCTGCAGTTGACGGCCCGCGAAGGGAGAACCGCGTACCTCAAGGGCTGGGACGAACGCCACGCGTACTCGCTGATGCTGACCGAAGCCGACCGCGCGGGCATGGTTCGGCTGGCGTTTCGGACGGTCGATCCCGAAGACCTCGACTACTACGAGAACCGGCTACGGCAATTCAGCGTCAAGTACGACGTGATCCCCGAGGATTACCGGCGCGGTCGCGCGCTTCGGTTCACCGCGCCGTCGGGCCACGTCGTCGAGCTCTACAACGAGATGGACTACACGGGTAACGTGCTGCCGACCGTCAATCCCGCGCCGTGGCCGGAGGGTCTCAAAGGCATCGCGCCCCCGCGTCTGGATCACACGCTCGTGACCGCGCCCGAGCCTCCCAAGGCCATCCAGTTCTTCCAGGAAGTCCTCGAGTTCCGCGTGAGCGAGATGCTCGTCAATCCCGAGGGCGTGCCGATCGCAGCGTGGCTCTGGCAACGGCCGTCGCCGCACGACATCGCGATCGTCCCGGGCCGGGCGGGAGGCTTTCACCACGCGGCATTCGCCGTGGATTCCGCCGAAGCCCTCTTCCGCGCGGCCGACATCCTGACGATGCACAAGGCGCGGATCGACTACGGGCCCGGCCGCCATGGGATCACGCGAGGCACGACGATCTACTTCTTCGATCCATCGGGCAACCGGCTCGAGACGTTCGGCGGGTACACCGCCTACCAGATGGATCCCGACTGCCGGGCGATCAAGTGGACGACGGACCAGATCGGGCCGGCCGTCTTCTACTATTCTCAGGAGCTGAACGAGACGTTCCTGAGCGTCTACACGTAAGTCGTGGCCGCGGCCGGGCCATACACGGTCAGCTTCAGCCCGCTCGGCGACCGTGTCGTGTGTCGCGGCGATGAGACCGTGCTAACCGCGATCTTGCGCTCCGGGGCGAAGGTGGTGTTCGGCTGCCGAGGCGGCGGTTGTGGCACCTGCAAGATGCGGCTGATTTCGGGGCAGGTGGAATACGGCCGTTACTCGGCAGCCGTCTTATCGGACGAGGAGAAGGCGGCGGGCGCGTTCCTGTCATGTCAGGCACGGCCTCTGAGCGACCTTACGGTCGAGTTGACTGCGGCCAACAGGTATCGCCGGCTGTCCGCAGCGCACTGGCCGACGTTCGGCTGAAGCGCACGCTGATCCGTGCCCGCCGCCGCCTCTACGCGCCTTGCTTCGCTTCGTGTTTCCTGGCCGGACGATACCCGCCGGGTACCGTCCTGCCCGCGATGTTGAGCCGATTCCACGCATTGATCCCGGCGACCGCCAGCGTCAGATCCGCGAGCTCCTTCTCCGAGAAGAACTTTTGCATCCGGTGATACACGTCGTCCGGCACGTGACCGTCGCGAATGTTCGTGATCGCGTCGGTCCACGCCAGGGCCGCCCGCTCGCGGTCCGAGTAGTAGGGCGATTCTTCCCAGGCGTCGAGCCCGTAGAGCTGCTGCTCGGTCGCGCCGCCGGCTCTCAGATCCTTCCAGTGCATGTCGAGGCAGTAGGCGCACCCGTTGATCTGCGATGCTCGCAGGTTGACCAGATCGACGAACGATTCCTCGAGTCCTGATTTGTGCAGGTAGCCCGAGAGGGCCAGCATCGCCTCGATCACTCCGGGGGCCGCTCAAATCCGCTTCGACCGGGCGTGACTCCCGCACACGCTAAGACGCGTGCGTGAGAGCCCGATGAGGGTGGGATGAGAATTCTCCGGGAAGGGGCGCTATGCTACGCGTGCCATGGCGACCCGCCATCCTCGACCCGTCGGACCCGACCTCGCCACCCAGGCCCGCCGCGCCAGCGTCCGCCTCGTGCGTTTCCTCTACACCGACAACGGCGGCATCACCCGCGGCAAGGCCACGCACCTCGATGGCCTCGCGCATCGGCTCACCGACGGCATCGGCCTCACGGTGGCCATGCAGGCGATGAACATGCTGGACCAGCTCCAGCCCGTCGACGGTCTCGGCCCCGTCGGCGAGATCCGGCTAATCCCTGATCCCCAGACGTTCACGGTGCTTCCGTACGCGTCACACACCGCGGCCATGACGAGCGACATGCGCACTCTGGACGGCGCGCCCTGGGAGGCGTGCCCGCGTGATTTTCTCAAGCGGCAGATCGCCGCCTGCGCCGAGGCCGGCTTCAGTGTGCGCGCCGCCTTCGAGTGCGAGTTCACCCTGGCCGTGAAGCAGCCCGACGGCGGCTTCGCACCGCTCGACGAGAGCCTCTGCTTCTCGAGCGTCGGGATGACGACCGCGGCGCCCGTGATGGACGACATCGTGGCCGCGCTCGAGGCACAGCGCATTCCGGTGGAGCAGTACTACCCGGAGCTCGGCCACGGGCAGCAGGAGCTCTCGATCGGCCACGCGCCGGCGCTCGAGGCCGCCGACCGCCAGGTCTTCTATCGCGAGACCGTGCGCGCCGTCGCTCATCGCCACGGGCTCGTCGCCTCGCTCGCGCCCAAGCCCTTCGTCGACCAGGCCGGTAACGGCGCGCACATCCACTGGAGCCTGTGGGACGCGGCGGGCCGTAAATCGCGCATGTACGACCCGAAAGGCCGCTACGGCGTGAGCGCCCTCGGCTACTCCTTCATCGCGGGCGTCCTCGAGCATTTGCCGGCGCTGCTCGCGCTCACGTGCCCCAGCGTGAACTCGTACCGCCGGCTCCAGCCGCACTTCTGGAGCTCCGCCTTCACGGCGTGGGGGCCCGACAATCGCGAGGCGGCGGTTCGGGTGCCGTCGACGTTTCCGTCCGACCGCGCCGGCTCGACCAACGCCGAGCTCAAGGCGTCGGACTCGTCGTCGAATCCCTACCTCGCGCTGGGCGGGCTGCTTGCGGCCGGGCTCGACGGCGTCACGCGCAAGCTCGAGCCGGGAGAACCTGTGCTCGTCGACCCGGGCGCCCTGTCCGACAGTGAGCGACAGAGGCGGGGGATCCAGCGCTATCCGACCACCTTGCGCGCCGCGCTGGAGCGCCTGGAAGCGGACTCCGTCCTCATGCGGGCGCTCGGCCCCACGTTGTCCCGCGCGTACCTCGCCGTGAAGCGCTCCGAGGCGGAGGCGTTCGGCAAGGAGAGCGCGGCCTTCGAAACGAAGCATCACTTCTGGAAGTTCTGATCTGGACCTGAGCGACGTCCCCATCCTGGATCAGCACTGTCACGCGCTGCTGCGTGACGGCACCGTCGCCGACGCGGTCGTATACGCGCGGTTCTTCACCGAGAGCGATGACGCAACGATGCACGCGCGCCACGTCCCGGAGACCGTCTTCTACCGGTGGGCCATTCGCGAGCTGGCGACGGTCCTGGGCTGCGCGCCCACGACCGAGGCCGTGCTGGCCGCGCGCAGCCGCACGTCCGCCGACGCGCTCGCGCGTCGTCTGCTTGGCGAGGCAAACATCTCGGTGCTGCTCATCGATCACGGCTACCGCACCGACGAGACGTGGCCGCCGTCGGAGCTGGCAACGCGGCTACCGTGTCGCGTCTTGCCGTTGCTGCGCCTCG
>Ga0306920_100012858_pt1 | contig 11379 bp, 9 predicted proteins | sample flu12Cox44000170_FD_204666 | JGI IMG/M metagenome (GOLD analysis project Ga0306920, IMG submission 204666) | Lab enrichment of tropical soil microbial communities from Luquillo Experimental Forest, Puerto Rico - flux4day.12C.oxic.44.000.170 (v2)... | ecosystem: Environmental > Terrestrial >...
AGTGCTACCCTTCGATCGTAGGACAAGGGTGATTAACCTTTAGAGTAAGGGGGAGGGCACCCTCCCCTACAACTCGTGTTACCATCTCCCATACGGTGTTGGTCCGGGAGAGCGGTCTCAAGTCATGATCAGCATGGCCATCTGGTTGACGGCGATCTTTCTTGAGGGGGTATTGCTTTATCGCGGACTTCGGCAAGGACTCTTTCCGCGTTACCCCTTCTTTTTCTCATACATTGCGTTTGTGTTTGCCGCAGAGTTCATGCGCTTTTATGCCTTTCGCACCGACGACAGATTGTACTTTGACGTCTACTGGAGCACGCAGTTTCTCAGCCTGGTCATAGGCTCCGCGGTGTTTCTTGAACTGTATCGAGTTGGACTGCGATCGTATCCCGGGACGGCGAGAATGGCCCGGGCCACGCTGCTCATTGTTTTTGCGTTTCTGCTGGCCAGGGCGCTGGCGACCCGGTCGGTTGGAATCTTTCAATGGTTTCATCAACAATCGGAGCAACAAGAATTGAGCTTGCGGATGGTGCAATGCATCGCGCTATTTGCTCTGATCCTTTTGTGCATCTGGTATGCGGTTTCCCTGGGCAAAAACCTGAGAGGCATCGTCTTCGGATATGGAATGTTTATCTGTCTGATCATTTTGCAGCTTACGGCGGTAACCCATTTTGGGGCCTATCTACAGACGGTCTGGTCTTACCTGCAGCCCTGTTCCTACCTGGTAGTGCTCGGCATATGGCTGGAAGCTTTGTGGGTGGCCGACGAGAATCTGCCGGCCATGCCGACAAGTAAGGGCGGAGGTGACTACGGCGTGCTGGCGGCCTCCACCCAGGAACTTCTGGAGCAGGCGCGGGAGCGACTGGGATCGGCGGTGCGGCCGTGATCGAGATTCTCGTCTTCGCCGGCATTCCCGTTTTGCTGCTCGTACTGCTCTCCATGTTAGGGGCGACATGGAATCTCGATGAGGATTCCTCGGAGGATCGAGCCGACGATCTGCGGCGGCCTTGCCCAGCCGGCCCCGAGACGGCCGCGTGCATCCAGCGTATTTTTTCTTCCGAAGACCGCGACTTTGTGGAGAAACAGGGTTCTCCTCGCCTCAGACAAGTCTACCGCGCCGAACGGACACGCGTGGCGCTCTATTGGGTGAAACGCGCTTCCAGCGGTGTCGCGCAAATCATGCGAGACCACCGCCTAGGGGCGCGCGAAAGCCAAAACTTGGAAGTGGCGCGCGAAGTCGGCTTGACGCTGCGCTATGCGGAGTTTCGAATCCTTTGCGGAATGCTGGTGCTGCTCATCCGCTTGTTCGGACCCCACGCGCTCAAGGATATGGCCACCTACACATTGGATGTTTCACAATCGATCGGGCGCGTGCTTGAGGAAGCGACGGCGGCAAGCCGCATCCAGGCCGCGGGCAACCTGGGCGGAGCGTGAACTTTCGATGAACCAGTCTCGACAGCCGATTTCCATGCAAACAGCCTATGACGATTTGCTGCGGCGGACGCTTGCGAACATTCCTTGCGATCTGGCCCGCCTGATTTATTTGGCTTCCACGCGCGACTACAACACCGGCACCTACCATCACGAAGGTCTTTCGGTGCGGCACCGGCCGGGCGAAGCGCGCGACGCTTTGCAGGCTGCGCACCGCGATATTTTCTACAAACTCGCGAGCATGAGCCTGGAACAGTTGGTCGACGAACTGGAGTTATACGTCCGAGTCTCGCGCGAGCAGCCCACCGGGCTGCTGCGCACCTGGCAGGAGTTGGAACCTTACCGCGTGGCGGTGCCCATGGAAGTAGATCCCACAATGGTGAAGCTGTTCCTGAGCAATATCAAGCTCGCACTAGAGGTGCTGAAGCACCGGCGGCTCCAGCTTCAGGGTCTTCCGTCAAGCGCATCGCCACTGCCGTCACTTGGCCGATAATTTCAGCCTCCTTCCCATAATCAAAGCGGCGCACACTTGCGGGCGAAAGAGGGTGCGGCAACAGCAGCAGGTGCCCCTCGTGCAGTTCGCACCAGGAACACGCATAGCCGTCGCGTAACTCGACGAAATAGATGGGCCGGTCAAACTCGGTGCGCCAGCGGAAGGGCTGGATTTTGCGCACCCGTTGATCTACCTGAACAAATGAGCCCGGCCGCAGAAGCGGAGCAAGCGTGTAGTCGTGCAGACCGATGTAGCCGTAAAGGTGATGCCGCAGGTCGAGATGCTGGAGGAGCGCGATTGGAACTTCACCCCAGATTTCCACCATGCGCGTCAGCAGGTTGGTGTTGTCGAGGTCAAAGGAGCGATCAAAACGCACCGGAAAGGAAACGGTGCGGTCCGCGTCGTAGACTTCGAGATTTGTGAGATGCGTGTTGGGCAGCGGCGAAGCCAGCTGGTGATGCGCGATCTTTTGCAGGTCCAGACCGAAAAACAGAAGCAGGTCGGTGAATTTGACGCGGTAGATGGCAGCCAAGGAATAGAGTTTGAAGATACTGGGGACGGAGTCGGAATTTTCAAGCTGCGTCAACCAGGCGTTGGAGATTTGAAATTCGGGATTCTTTTCCTCTTCGGCGATCTTCTGACTATAGGTCTCAACTTCGCGCGTGGAGATTCCCAGGCGGGAACGAAGTTCACGAAGATATTCGCCGGGCGAGCGAGGATTCATGGCAGGCCATGTTAACGCAAATGGCGGCGAAATGTGCGGAAAGGGAACATGGGGTACGTCTACAATTAGCTAATCGAGTAGTACAAATAAACAGCCTTCGAGCATGCCGGGCCACGCGAGATTGTCCCCTTCGAGTTGGCAAGCAGAAGCCCGCCTCACTTGGACTTGTAAGCAAACGAAAGCTTGGTTTCCTCGTTAAGCACCAGCGGGCGGAGGAAACGATAAGAAGCGCCGTCGCGCGGGATATTTACGGCGACGGGAAGAACGCCGGCGACTCGCTGCTGCAAATTGTAGACGTTGACGGAGGCTTGAGGCAGCGGGGCAGCCGGCGCGTTATGGCTGCGTTTTTCTTTTCGTGAACCGATCTGCGAGGTTTCCGTATCCAGACGCACCGCAGAGGCGTTCACTTCGACACTCTCTGCGAGACTCGCGACATTCAGGCCGATTTGATAGGCGATTGGATTGCCAGAGTCGTAGGCGACACTGGTTCGCTGGGTTGCAAAGCCCGCAGCGCCGGCAGTGATCTGGTAGGTGCCGGAAGGCAGGCCAGGGACGGTCCAGCGGCCATCGGAGCCCGTGACCGCGGTCCAGGTAGTGTGCGTCGAAAGATTCTGAATTTCCAGGTAAGCGTTCGGGATGACGGCGCCGTTCTGGTCTACGACCGTTCCGCCGAGTTGGCCGTTTCCGAGGGAAACCAACGCGGGCGAGAGCGCCATCAACGAGAGGATATTGCGGCCGTTGAGAGCCGCTCCTCCGGCGCCTGCGCCGGTTCCAGAAGCGAAACCAGCTTCATCGCCGATCGCGCCGGTCCGCGGGGCTCCATACAGGTTGGATTGCGAGGCCCAGAGGGAAGCGGAGAGCGCGTCGCCACCGAACTCTTTCACTTTGTAGCGTTCCGGCAGAAACACCTCCCATTCGAGGATGCTGATGGGGATATCCATTTTTGGGAGAGCCAATTCGGAGTCGCCCTTTTTCGCAAACGGCAAGCCTGAATGCTGAAAGATAAATGAAATGGTGTACGCGCCGGCGGGCCGAAATCCGGAGCGCAGCAGGGGGACGCGGTTGCCGTCAGCGCCTTGAACCGGTTTCACTCTTTCACCAGCGACATCGGCGGTGAGAATGGTGGCACCTGCGGGAAGTTCCACTTTCAGAAAAGGTTGTGCCTGATTTTTCACTGTGAGTTTTACTTCGGTGAGCGACTTGCCTTCGGAGGTGACTAGTGTCGTGATGGTGGCATGTTCCGCGACGGCGGCCAGGACGCTGGCGTCAGGGAAACGGGTCCATTCGAGCGCAAGTTCGGTCGATTCGCCCGGCTGGCGGTGGTAGCGAAACGCCGCTTGAAGCGAATAGCGGGAGAGCGCTCGAAGGTAAGGATTGATTTCCTTCACGTCGAGGAGTTTCAGGCCGCCAGACTCGTGTGCTGTTAATTCGATAGTGCCCTGGCCTTCGACGAGGATTTCGCCTGTTTCGCGCTGCGTGTCTTTGAAAGAGAGAATCGGCGCGGCGGCTTTTGTGTCAGAGAGCGGACGTTCCATCGAAATTAGGAATTGGTGCGTCGTGCGGCCATGTCCTGCGAGTTTGAGAAACAGAACGCCATTTTGGATTTCGCTGGACTCGAGCGAGGGGCCATTTACGGAGGTCACCTCGAAGCCATCGGGTACCGCGACAGAGAACTGCTCGGCATCGCCCTGGACGACGGTGATGTCCGCGAGCGCCGCGATTTGTAGATCCGATTCGCTTACGGAAACAAGCGTTTTCATATCGGAAAGGAAACGCACTTCGCGCGGAACGACGGGAGCAACCACTTCCCGGGTGGCCCACCAGACATTTGCCACCTGGCCGGGAATCAGCGTGGCCTCGATCTCCGTGTTGCCGTTCACTGAGGCGCGGTGCGTGATGATTCCATGATTGAGCTGGACGTTGGCGCGCTCTCCTGGGACGGTGAGGAAAAGGCGCGCACTGCCGGCTGAGGGCACCGGAAGAACGAAGGAAGCGCGGCCGGCATCGATGGCCAATGGCAGGCCAGCGTCGAGCGTGACGGAGAAGTCGGACTCACCGGGTAGCACGGCGACGTGGCCGCCGTTGTCGAAAAGCAAGGGCAGCGGGCGGGAGCCTTGGCGGGCGTCGAGGATCGTCATTCCGTTGGTCAGGGGAACCTTGGCGGAATTGGTGCCGAGTGTTTCGCCTTCGATCTGGATGGACCCCAATACATCGTCGTTCGACACGCGGAATTTCATTTCCGCGCGCTTCAGGAGATAGGGAAGCGGCGGAGCTTCCGATTTCTTTCCCGGACGATTGGCGAGCGCCAGCAGCCGGTTGTACTCGTCAAGAGAAAGCGTGACGTTGCCGGGCACAGGCGTTGGCGGATCTTTCTGCTGCGCGCAGGCAGGAATCGCAAACAAGCCCACGAGGATAGCGATTAGTTGACGGAGTTTCACTTGCCACCTGCCTTTTTCTCCTGCTGGTAGATCAATTCAGCAGACGGGGATTGATTTTCACTGGTGAGTTCCGACACCAGATACAGCGAAGGGCCGTACGCGGGAAAGTCGACAGGGACAGGAAGGATGCCGGAGGCGCGCGTAAATCGTTCGTTGGCGTGAAACTTGTCGACCAGGTTGCGATCGGCAGTTTGCTTGGTGTCTCGGTCGTCCTTTGGCGCCTCCACCGCCGTGCCGGCAACGGCAGAGACCGGGGCCGCCTTTGCAGGTGGCGGCGGCATTGGAGTATTCACCGGGGGTTCAGCGACGGAAGCCATAAGCACTGCCGAGACCGGTTCGGCGTAAGGATCGGTGTGAAAGGAGCCGGATTCTGGCGACAGCTTAAACAGTGGCGGATAGAAAACCTGCAACCCGGTGCGCGAAACCGGGAGATCAAGCGCTGGCAACGCGAGTTTCAGGTGCCCCTTGTCGGTCCAGGCGGTGCCCGGAAGCAGATAGACGATTTCGAGCGCGAATTCCGGCGCGTCATCCCCGGCACGCGTTTTCGCCAAGGGAAGAAGCAGACCGCCATCGGGAGCCGAGCCGGGGCGCACGGGCTTTCCAGCCAAGGTGGCGCTCCAGAGCGTGGCACCTGACGGAAGCGTAACCTTTACGAAGTTACGCTGGTTATTGCGAATCGCGTAGCGCGATTCGACGAGCGACTTGCCATCTCTGGTGAGCAGCACGCGGTAGCGGGCTTCTTCGATATTGGCCATCAGTACGGCTTGTTGGGCGTAGCGCGCTACTTCAATGTGCAGAGAGCGCGGCGTTTTGGTATCCCCAGGGCGAATGCGAAAGGCGATCAGCGCGGGTGACTGGCGATTGGTCACTGGTTCGCCGAGATCGCTACAGTCGGCACGCTCGAGTCCTTGCGTCTTCACCGACTCTTCCTTGATTTCTCCTGCGCCGAGGACATCGACGGCGAGGCCGCCCGAGTCACGTTCGGTGCCAGCGAGGCGGAGCAAAGGAATGTCCATCGGGCCGTCGTGGGGGAGTGTAGCTTCGCCGGTGATGACGAAACTGGCAGTCTGTTCGACGGGCTCGAGGAAGCTAACCAGGAGTTCGCCGGGTTTCATTTCCCAGTCGGCAATCAATGCGCCTTGGACTTGATTGATAGTGACGTTGCCGGGTAGCAGAATGTGCGCCTCCTTCGCCGCACCCTGGGTGATTTCAAGATTGGCGTTGGCTGACAGCGACGTGCCGTCCTCGGCGAGGCCAACGAACTGCGTCAGGGTACCGCGCATGCGCAGGGGCAGCGTGGTGTGATGATCCTCGATTTTTCGCCGCCAGGCGAAGGTCATGGGTTCGGCCCCCTTGCCATAGGCGGTCCACTTGCCCCCGCCCTTTGGAAGATCAGAGGATTCTGAAAACAACCCACCGTAGAGAGAAAGGTCCACGCCGGAACGCGGAATCTCCAGCGTCACCTTGGTGACGCCCGAAAAAGTGGACGGAAGTGAGAGACGTTCTTCGCCGGCCGAGGCGGTTATGGGCAGTGCGATGTCGAGCGAAATAACTGAACGGCCGGAATGGGACAGCAGCGCCGAGAGATGAGTGCCGTCTTTCGTGCCAGATGGCGCAAGAGAAAGCGCTTTGCCGTCGAGTTTCGCTTCACGGACGAAAAGCCCCGCGGGAATCGGCACGCGCACCCACCCGTTTTTGAGCACATCGACGGTTAGCGTTGCGTGGCCGGTGGCGAGGTCGGAGTCCACGCGCAGCTCGTAGTCGACGCGCGTCAGCGTTGCGTCCACCGGCGGCGGCTCGGGTTCGCGTTCGGCGGGATAGGCCTTGACGCGCAAGGCGTGGTAGTCGGGAACCGAGATGACTACCCAGCCGGGAGAATGACCTGGGTCTTGTGCGAACAGCGGTGAGGCAGGCACGAAAAGAGCGGCGAAAAGAAACAGCAGACGCTCTATGAAGACTTGCCACGTATGTGAAGACACCAAGAGACGACTGCACGTTGGGTTTGTCATCCTTTTACCTCACAGGCAAGAGAACGTACTGACACGGATTTCTTGCAGGGAAAAAAGGTTGCTTGCGGAAGCGATTATTTGAAAAAGACGCGGAGTTGGTGAAGTAAGAGTACTCCTAGAAATGGTGAACCAGGATCTTCCGATCCACGCGCCGGCTGAGAGCAATGTCTCGGACTTTGTAGACGGCGCCCATTTCGCCGCTGAGCTTGCCGACAATGCGGTGATGCGAAAATTCCCGGCCGATCATGGGATCGACAAGAATGGGGCCTGCCGGACGTGTATTGTTAGGGGCGGACTATTCGACACGTTCGCGAAGACGCGTCAGGGAGGGTAGCAGCGTGAGTGGCATCGATCCTTTGTTGGCGATTGGCGTGTTCTTGTCGACGGCGGCCACCGATGCCGTCTATGTGCAGTTCAACGCGGCAGTTTCCACCAAGCGGCGCGTGTCGGCAGCCAGTTGGAGCAGCTTATGGTATCTGCTGTCGGCCTTCGCAGTGATCAGCTACACGAAGAACTGGTGGTACGTGGGATTCGCGGCTTCGGGTTCCTGGGTAGGCGCCTATCTTTCGATGATGTTTTTGCACCGGCCAGCAGGCGGGGCCGCACCGATCGACAAACACGGATGAAACACCCAGGAAGCCCGCCGTCACGAGGTGCGGGAAAGCAGCGAGGCTACTTCGATGATGGGGTTGGGGAGCTGGCGCATGGCACGGACGAAGACTTCGATGAGACGCGGATCGAATTGCGTGCCGGCGCAGCGCTCGAGTTCGGAGAGCGCCTGCTCGGCGGTGCGGCCTTTCTTATAGCTGCGGTCGCTGGTGATGGTGTCGTAGGAATCGGCGATGGTGATGATGCGCGCGCCGAGCGGGATGTTCTCCCCCGAGAGGGCTTGCGGATAGCCGGAGCCGTCGAAAAATTCGTGATGATGCAAGACCATGTGACGAATGCGCGCGAGCGGGACCAGCGGCTCGAGCAGTTTTCCGCCGAACGTGACGTGGGTCTTCATGGTGTCCCATTCTTCGAGGTTCAGCGGACCGCTTTTGTTCAGAATGGCTTCGGGAATGCCGACTTTACCCACGTCGTGTAGCACCGCGCCGAGGCGGATCTCTTCGACTTCCAGCTCGTTCATGCCCAGCGCTTCGGCTAATAGCGCCGCATAGGCGGAAACCTTTTGCGAGTGACCCTGCGTGTATTGGTCCTTGGCATCAATGGCATAGGCGAGCGAAGTTACGGTGTCGAGGATCGATTGCGGCAAGGCACGCGGACCATCGGTTGCCGCCGCCCCCGCGGCGTCGGTAGCGGGCAGGGAATCGGTGAACTGGCGCAGGCGCAGGTAAATCTCCTCAAAAGCGTCGGGCCCGGTAGTAAAGAGGCGCTTGAGGGTGACGCCAAGATATGCTTCGAGGACATCGCGCTTCCAACGGCGGGCTTCGTTGGGATCTACGTGGTCGGCGGTTGAAACCGTGTTGCCACCCTGATGTTTCGAAAGATACATCGAGGCGTCTGCGACCTGGATGAGTTCTTGCGGCGAGGCGCCGTGCAGAGGGTAACAGGCAATCCCGAAGCTGGCGCTGATATTTTTCTCCCGGAGCAGAGGATCGGCCGCGACCCAGCTGCGGAGCTTCGAAGAGAGCTGGCGCGCCTGCTCCATGGTGGTTTCCGGCATCAGGATCACGAATTCGTCGCCGCCATAGCGGGCGACCACGTCCGAGCGTCGGCAATTGGTCTCGAGAATCTGCCCGACACGCTGCAAGACGAGGTCGCCTTCGAGATGGCCGTAGAAATCGTTGACGAATTTGAAGCGGTCAAGGTCCATGAGAACCAGGGCGAAGGAACGCCCGGCGCGTGAAGAACGCTTCCACTCGGAGGAAAGTGCTTCCATGAAGAAGCGATGCGTTTTGACGCCAGTAAGGCCGTCGGTGATGGCCTGCTCTTGTGCTTTCTGAAAGGTCAGCGCGTTGTGGAGTGCTCCAGAGACCAGGTCGGCCAGCGTGCGCAGAAGTAGCGATTCCTCCTCAGAAAAGTCGACATGCTCCACCGTTTCGACATACAGCACGCCGTGCAAGTGATCGGCATAGAAAATCGGAAGCGCCATCGCTGAAACCGAGTCGGGCAGAACCGGCTTGGACCCGTTTTGCGCGTTGGGCAGGGCGCGATAGACACCGCTTTTGCCGGTGCGCGCAACCTGGCCGATCAGACCCGTATCGAGAGGCAGGCGCTTGCCCAGGGCGCCGCGGCGCTTGCCGCTTTCTGCCTGGATGACCAGCTCGCGCGTGGTATAGTCCAGCATCGCGATGCCGATGTGATCGTATTGCAGGCCGTTTTCGAGCTGCTCGGTGATCTTGCTCAGAACTTCATCGGGGTTCAAGGTGGCGATGGCGTCGCGTGAAATCAGGTTGAGCAGGCTGAGATGTTTCGCGCGCGTCCGTTCGTTCTGGAACAGTCGCGCATTTTCGATGGCGATACTCGCTTCACTGGCCAGCACCCGCAACAATTCGAGGTGTCCCTCGTCAAAGGCGCGTTCCATGTCGGAAAAGATGCAGAGAGCGCCTATGGCCTGATCATAGGCCACCAGCGGGACACCACAAAATGAGCCTGAACTACGAATCGGTTCGATGCCCAGCTTGCGCACTTCCGTCACGAAATTCTCACGGACCAGAACCGGTTGCCGCGTGCGAATGATGTATTCGGTGACGTGATTTCCCGCCGGCCGCGAACGCTTGGGCATGCGGACGCCGCCGATCATTTCGAGGTCAAAATTAACGGCATCGCGAACCGGATCGGGGACGGCGAGGTAGAGATTTTCGACGTCGAACAAGCGCCGCAATTCTTCCCATATTTTGCGCAGCAGGTCTTCCTTGTTGAGCGTGGAGCTGAGCGCGCGGCCGATTTCGTTCAGTACGTGCAACTCTTCGGAGCGCCGCGAGGTCTGTTGAATGAGGTAGCTGTTTTCGACGGCCATACCGATCTGGTGCCCAAGGGCAAGCAGCAGCCGCAATTCGGCGGGGGTGAAGCGCCGGTTGTCGGGCGTACCGAGCAGGAGCAAGCCGAAGGCCTGTTCTTTGGCTTGGAGGCTGATTACTACGACGCTGCGGAGGCCGTGTCGCAGCGCGAGCTCGCGGAAGCGGCGCAGCGGCTCGTCATTTTCGAGAGCCGTTAGATTGTTGTCGCGCAGATCGCGGAAGCCGAGCAGCCCACCGAGGCGGGATACCAGGCCGACAAGATAGTCGTCGAGCCCTTCTTCTTGCGTGACGCGGCAAAATTCGTCGGGAATTCCAGCCGAAACCACCGAGGTCGGCCCGGTGGGATCGCCATGGTGCAGAAAAAGTGCGCCGGAAGGCAGGCGCACGACGCCGAGCACGCGGTCGAGGGCTTGCGCGAGCATGCGCTGAATTTCGCCGCCGACAAAGCTTGAGGTGGCCAGGTTGAGGTTTGATAGCGCCAGCATGTTGCGTTCGACGCGGCGCTTTTCCTCTTCATAGACCGCCATGACCAGCAGCATGCACACAAATGCAAGAGGAATGGCGGCAATGGCAGGCCGGGCATCACCCATGAATTGGCGCGCCGATTGCAGAAGGAAAGAACTTAGGAAGACGATGCCCCAGCTGCAGAAGGCCACGCCCAGCAAGCGATCTGCCAGCGTCTCGTGATGGCGGCTTTCGTTCCAGAACAGATAGCCGACTACGATGAAGATCAGCGAGGCCAGAAGGAACGAGGATACCCGGAAATATTCGAGGGCGTTGGCGGCGGACCAGAGCGCCAGTGCAACGGCTGCCCCGATGGCCGGCTTGAGCCAGAGCTTCTGGTGAGCATAAAGCTGCGCACCGAGGAAGAAGCTGATAGCCGCAAATCCGAAAAGTGCGTGGCTCAGCGAATTCAGGACAATATTGTTGCCGGTCCAGGGGGACAGCGCAGGGGACAAAAAGTGCAACGCGTACAGTGTCCAGCCCGCGGTCCAGTAAAGAAGATAGTGCTGTCGCTTGAGCGCATAGATGTAGGCGAAGAACACTCCGACCAGGAGCGTTGCGAGCAGCAGACCGAGAGCGAGTACGCTTTGAGGCATGCGGTTCTAAACGGTCGCTCTGAGGGCACAGGGAGCCACGGAGAGATTACAGGAAGTAGCAGGCGGGTCAATGGCGCAAACCTGACCAAGGAAAAGGCGAGCGCGCACCGCACCGGACGGCTTCGACCGGGTCACCCCAAACCGCACAGAAAACGAATCACTTAGGATTATGGGGAGGAAAAAACAGGCGGGCAAGGCTACCGAAGTACCGGTTGCTTAAA
>Ga0306920_100012859_pt1 | contig 11378 bp, 10 predicted proteins | sample flu12Cox44000170_FD_204666 | JGI IMG/M metagenome (GOLD analysis project Ga0306920, IMG submission 204666) | Lab enrichment of tropical soil microbial communities from Luquillo Experimental Forest, Puerto Rico - flux4day.12C.oxic.44.000.170 (v2)... | ecosystem: Environmental > Terrestrial >...
ATGACCAAACCACGGCAGAACACCGGTCCCCGCTCTATGTAGGCACGCAGGTAAGGCCATCCAGTGGCGGCTAGCCGTCATTTTAGCGCGGCCACGCTCAAACATTAAACGATCGGCGCGGCTGCGCCAACAATCCAGAGCGATGGTGGCGCTTTATCTCCAAGTGCCGAACCGATGCGCGGTCCCGGGCTTTGGACCGCAAGACGGCGCTGTTTCCCGGCATTGTTCGCGGCTCCGGCGCATGTTAGCCAAGCCGGCCAAGCGGAGATAACGATGTCGACGACGAATGGTGGCCCCGCGCCACAAACGGGTGCCCCACAGACGCCGGTTCCCCAGATCGGCGTACTCATGCAATATGTGAAGGACTTCTCGTTCGAGAACCCGAACGCGCCGCGCGCTCTGACACCGAGCCCGCAGCAGCCCTCAATCAAGATCAATATCGGCGTCGAAGCGGCGCCGCTGGCCGAAAACGACGTCGAAGTAACGCTGCGGCTCGACGGCAAGGCGGAAGTCCAGGGCTTCGTGCTGTTCGGCTTCGAACTGCTTTATGCCGGGGTGTTTCGCATCCTTAACGTGCCACCCGAGAGTCTACAGCCGATGGTCATGATCGAGTGCCCGCGGTTGTTGTTTCCCTTCGCGCGGGAAATCGTAGCCACGGCGACCCGCAATGGCGGCTTTCCTCCATTGATGCTTGAGCCGGTGGACTTCGCTTCGCTTTATCGGGAGCGCATGGCGAGCGCGCAGCAAGCCAACGCGCCCGTTTAATCCAGGCTGACGTAATCGCGCCAAACCGCGCTTTCGCCAAGGCTCGCGATGAATTGGCGATGGGCGGCCTGCGCATCTGCCGTCAGCCGCGAGGGCAGCGGCGCGGGGCGTTCCCGCACCGCGATGATCTCGCCGGGCGCCACTATGGCCGGCGCTTGCGAAAGAATAAGCTGCGCCTGACGGGCGCCGATCAGTTCGAGATAGACTTCGGCCAGGAGTTCAGCATCGAGCAGCGCGCCATGTTTGGTGCGTCGCGAATTATCGACGGCATAGCGAGCGCACAAATCGTCCAGCCTGTTCGCCGCACCGGGATGTTTGCGCCGCGCAATCAAAAGCGTGTCCACCATGCGGTCTCGGCTCACCCCCGAGTGCCCAGCACGCTCCAATTCGGCGTTGAGGAAGGCCAGATCGAACATTGCGTTGTGCGCAACAAGCTGAGCGTCGCCCAAGAAAACTATCAGTTCGCTCACCCGCTGCGCGAACAAGGGTTGATTCCTTAGAAAATCAGCCGTCAACCCATGGATTTTCAGGGCCGATTCCGGCATGTCGCGTTCCGGGTTGAAATAACCATGGAACGTCTTGCCGGTCGGGAATCGATTGAAAAGCTCGATACAGCCGATCTCGACGAGACGATCGCCGGCAAGCGGGTCGAGCCCCGTCGTTTCGGTATCGAAGACAATCTCGCGCATCGAGAACTTATCGGCCGCCGCGAATCACCGGCGCCGCATTGTAGCGACATCGCGTAAAATGTCTCGAATCTGCGCTCGGGTTTGATCGAATCCCCCTGAGCTGTCCACGACGAAATCGGCACGGCGGCGCTTTTCGGCATCCGGTAACTGCTTTTCAAGCAGCGCCGCGAATTTTTCTTCGCTCATGCCGGGCCGGTCCAAAGCGCGCCGGCGCTGGTCCGCCGCCGGCGCCGAAACCACCACGACGGCGTCGCACTGCGACTGCGCCTCGGTTTCGAACAACAAAGGGATATCGACGACCACGACGGCAGTACCCTGCGTTTGCGCCTGTGCCAGGAACTTTTCCCGGGAGGCGGTGACGAGCGGATGGATAATCGCTTCGAGGCGAGAGAGGGCGGCTCGGTCGTTGACGACCATCGCCGCAAGCTTGTTGCGATCGACCTTGCCGCCGGATGTCGAACCAGGGAATGCCTCTTCGATCAGGGTCGCTGCTTCACCCTCGTAAAGCGCATGAACGGCGGCGTCGGAGTCATGAACCGGCACGCCGCATTCAGCGAAAAACTTGGCGGCGGTGGATTTTCCCATGGCCAGGGATCCGGTCAGACAGAGCACGAAAGGCCGGTTCGCAGTCATCGCGCCAGGCACCCAAAACGCCGCAGAAATTCCAGAGCTTCGAGCAGCGGCAGCCCCAAAACCGTGAAATAATCGCCGTCGACCCGTTCGAACAATTGCACGCCGAAGCCTTCGAGCTGATAGGCCCCAACGCTTACGGTTACCGAATCACCGGCTTGATCGAGGTAGCGATCGAGAAAGCGTTCGGAAAAATTGCGCATAGTCAGCCGCGCCACGCCGACATGTTCGAACAACACCGCACCATGGTGCACGAAGGCAATCGCCGAGTGAAGTTCATGCGTGCGGCCGCAAAGCGCGCGCAGCTGCGCCCGCGCGGCATCGCGATGTTGCGGCTTGCTCAAACGTTCGGCACCGAAGGAAAGCGTCTGATCGGCGCCAAGCGTCAGAGCACCGTCATGCTTGCGCGCCACGGTCATGGCTTTTTCGCGCGCCAGCAGCGCGGCCACCGCGCCGGCGGACTGCGATCGAATGCCCGCTTCAAACCCGCGCTCATCGAGATCGGCCGCGTCCACCTCGACCGGCACGCCGGCGGCGGCGAGAAGCATACGCCGCGTCTTGCTTTGCGACGCTAAAATGAGCGGCGCGTCGGCAAGCCATAGCGCCATGAGCGGCCTCAAGACACGTGATGGCGGCGCCGCTCGCCAAGATGCGCCAATACCGCGGCTGCCGTCTCTTCGATCGAGCGGCGGGTTACGTCGATCAACGGCCAATTGTGTCTGGCGCAGAGTCGGCGCGATGCGGCGACTTCCTCGGCGACCGCTTGCCGATCGATATATTGGTCATCATCGCGATGGGCTTTGAGCCCGAGAAGCCTGTTCTGGCGGATTTGCACGATGCGTTCCGGAGTGGCGTAAAGCCCTACTACCAAAGGACGCTTGAGCGTCTCGAGACGCATCGGCAATGGCACGCCGGGCACTAGCGGTACATTCGCGGTTTTCACGCCGCGATTGGCGAGGTAGATCGAGGTCGGCGTCTTCGAAGTGCGTGACACTCCGACCAACACGACATCGGCCTCCTCAAGATCGTCCGTATGCTGGCCGTCGTCATGCAGCATGGTGTAATTGAGAGCATCGATACGGCGGAAATATTCGGCATTGAGTGTATGCTGCGCACCGACTTTATGCGTCGATTCAGCGCCCAGGTAAGATTGGAACAGGTGCAGCACCGGTCCCAGAATTGAAAGACAGGGCAGACCGAGCGTGCGGCACTTCTGTTCGAGCCGCCGCACCAGGTTCTCTTCCAAGAGCGTATACAGAACGATCCCGGGGGATTCTTCGATTTCTGCTAGAACCCGATCGAGCTGTTTTTGCGTGCGCACCAGCGGGTGAACATGCTCGACCGGCATGACTTTGGCGTATTGCGCCGCGGCGGCTCGCGCCACTGTAATCAAGGTCTCACCGGTCGCATCCGAGATCAGGTGAAGGTGGAAATAGCCCGCCGCGTGCACCATGGAATTGTTCAAGCCGGCTGGAGAAGCTGTTGACCTCTGGGGAGAAGGCCATGGCTTTTCGGATGGCGCAAGCGGATTAACCAGAACAACGCATAACCCATCCACACAGGAACTCCTCGGGCATTTCGTTTGGCAGGCGATCGCCAGCACCGGTGAAATGTGGAAATCGAGTTGACAAGCCGTCCAGAATGATCGGGAAACAAGCGTTCCGTTGCACTTTCCGATCGAACCGATCCGGCGGGCGAAAACCGGGGATATGTTGGTAATTCACGCAAGCGATGTGCAAGCTGACTTATGAGTCCTATCAACTATCCAAGCACTACAACAGATTCTAAGATTCTATTTGTATTGAAGATCAACGTGCCGTGGGTAGATCTGTGACCAAACCTCTGATGGATGTGCTTGCCGGCAAGCGGCAGGCTGTCCCACCAATCTGGCTGATGCGACAGGCCGGCAGATACTTGCCGGAATATCGTGCGCTTCGACAAAAGATCGGTAATTTCCTCGATCTTTGTCTTGATCCGAGACTGGCGACGGAAGTTACATTGCAACCGATTCGACGCTTCGGATTCGATGCCGCAATCATGTTTTCCGATATTTTAGTTGTCCCTTATGCACTCGGGCAGGGTGTTGCTTTCACCGCAACCGACGGCCCGCGTCTTGATCCGATTCGCGACGCTGAAGAGTTACGCAAGCTGCGCAAAGAGCTCGATCACGAACGGCTCACACCGGTCTACGAGACGATCGCGCGGGTTCGGTCACAGCTGCCGGCGAGCGTGTCGCTCTTGGGATTTTGCGGGGCGCCATGGACTTTGGCGACATACATGATCGCAGGAGCGGGTACAGCCGATCAAATTCCAGCTCGCGAATTTGCTTATCGCGCGCCTGCGCTGTTGAAGGAACTACTCGATATTCTTGTGGACGCTTCAGCGTCCTATTTAATCCGGCAATTCGAAGCTGGGGTCGATGCCGTGCAAATATTCGACACTTGGGCCGGCATATTGCCTGACGACGAATTTGATCGATGCTGCATTAAACCGTGCGCGCGCATCATTGCGGCAGTGCGAGCGCAAATTCCGGCGGCGAAGTTCATCGGATTTCCACGCGGTGCCGGCGCTCGGTTGAAGCGGTATGTCGAGATTGCTTCGGTTGATGCAGTCGGGCTCGACTGGACCATCGATCTCGCATTTGCGCGCGACGAAGTGCAGAGCCGCAAGCCCATTCAAGGCAATCTCGATCCCGTCGTGCTCTTGGTCGGAGGCCGCTCGCTTGATCAATCGGTCGACCGAATCATGGAAAGCTTCCAAGCTGGACCATTCATTTTCAATCTTGGCCATGGTGTGTTGCCGGATACGCCGGTTGCGCATGTCGAACAGCTTGTAGCGCGTGTTCGCGTTTCGGCCTGACAGGGCAGGCGCCGGATGTATGAATGGATCAAGGCGTTTCACGTGATTGCCGTCATCGCCTGGGTCGCGGGAATGCTCTATTTGCCGCGTTTGTTCGTTTACCACTGTGTTGCCGAGAAAGGATCGGTGCAGTCGGAGACCTTCAAAACCATGGAGCGCCGGCTGCTGCGACTCATCATCAATCCAGCCATGGCCGCAACCTGGCTGCTGGGGCTGTGGCTCGCCTGGCACGGTCCCGATTCTCGCTACGGATGGTTCGCTTCCGGCTGGCTTTCGGCCAAACTGGCGCTCGTGGTTGCGCTCTCCGCACTGCACGGCGCCTGCGCGCGCTGGGTAAAAGATTTTGCCGCCGACCGGAATCGGCATTCTCAGAAATTCTATCGCATTATCAATGAAATACCGGCGATCTTAATGGCCGTTATCGTTATTCTTGCGGTGGTGAAACCGTTCTGACGGTAACGCGTTGCTAAGGCGAATTCCGGTTCGGCTCTTGCCTGAAGTGCGGTCTTTTCTTATCTTCAGGTCATCCCACCCTACGTAGGCGGATGCAGTTGCGTCTCGGCTCCAGCGGACTGGAGCCACCAGTGCATCGGGCTTAAGGGTTCTTAGTCCCAACCAGCCCCAAGACCTGCGAATTTCTCCAGCCAGCGACACCACAATTGAATTTCGCTGGCCCAATTTCCATAGGACATTCTATGCGTGAAATGAAACTTCAAGAACTCAAGACCAAGACTCCGGCCGAGCTTGTCTCCTTCGCCGAAGAATTGGAGGTCGAGAACGCCTCGACCATGCGCAAGCAGGAGCTGATGTTCGGCATCCTCAAGCAGCTTTCTGCGCGCGAGACTGACATTGTCGGCGAAGGTGTCGTCGAGGTACTGCCGGACGGCTTCGGCTTTTTACGATCGCCGGAAGCCAATTACCTGCCCGGGCCCGACGACATCTACGTTTCGCCGTCGCAAATTCGGCGCTTCGGGCTGCGCACCGGCGATACGATCGACGGTCACATTCGTAGCCCCAAGGAAGGCGAGCGTTACTTCGCGCTGCTCAAGGTCAATTCGCTCAACTTCGAGGACCCCGAAAAGGCGCGCCACAAAGTCAATTTCGACAATTTGACGCCGCTCTATCCGGACGAGTGGCTGAAAATGGAATACGAGGATCCGACCAAAAAGGATCTCTCGGCGCGCGTCATCGACATTGTCGCGCCGGTCGGCAAAGGCCAGCGCGCGTTGATCGTGTCGCCGCCGCGCACCGGCAAGACCGTGCTGCTGCAGAACATTGCGCACTCGATCACCCACAATCATCCGGAATGCTACCTGATCGTGCTCCTCATCGACGAGCGACCGGAGGAAGTCACCGACATGCAGCGCTCGGTGAAAGGCGAGGTGATCTCGTCGACCTTCGATGAGCCGGCGGTGCGCCACGTCCAAGTGGCCGAGATGGTGATCGAAAAAGCAAAGCGCCTGGTCGAACATGGCCGCGATGTGGTGATCCTCCTCGATTCGATCACTCGGCTCGGCCGCGCCTACAACACCGTGGTGCCGTCATCCGGCAAGGTGCTCACCGGCGGCGTCGACGCCAACGCGTTGCAGCGGCCGAAGCGCTTCTTCGGCGCGGCGCGCAACATCGAAGAAGGCGGCTCGCTGACGATCATCGCCACCGCGCTGATTGATACCGGCAGCCGCATGGACGAAGTGATCTTCGAAGAATTCAAGGGCACCGGCAATTCGGAACTCATCCTCGACCGCAAAGTCGCCGACAAGCGAACCTTCCCGTCGATGGACATCACCCGGTCCGGGACCCGCAAGGAAGAGCTGTTGGTGCCGCCGGATCAGCTCAAGAAAATGTACGTGCTGCGCCGCATCCTCAATCCGATGGGCACGATGGATGCGATCGACTTCCTGCTCGACAAGCTGCGCAATACCAAGAACAACGGCGAGTTCTTCGACTCGATGAATACCTAGGCAGGAGCTTAGCTGCGTCGCATCGCCTCGATCGCTTCCGGCAGCGCTGAGGCATCGGTAATCGGCAGCGAACAGATCTCCCCGACACAGACGAAAGCTTGCGGCACGCGTGCAGCGTTTAGCTTATCGCGCGCCGGGTGTTTACTTGGGAGCGCCTCGGCAGAAGCGGCGCGCAGCACGATGCGATCAAGCGGCGGCAGCCGGCGCGCGGCTGCGATGAGGGCGTCGGAGTCTTTGCCCTGCCCCGTCACCACGATCTCGGCGCCGCGGAGCCGCAGGTCGATGGCGTTGAGCATCGCCATATGCATGTAGAGGTTCTCGGCGATGAGCGGCGCAACGGCGGCGATCAAACGATCAGCTTTGTCACGCCAGGCATCATCGCCCGCCAGCGTCGCCAGGCGAATTAGATTTTGCGCGGCGACGGCGTTGTGGTTCGGCGTCGCCTCGTCGGTCGTCGCGGCCGGACGAATGACCAGCCCTTCCGCGTCCGCTGCCGTCAGATAATAGACGCCGAGCGGGGCGTCGGTGTAATCGCGGTCCAAAGCCTGCTGCCACCGCAGCGCATGATCGAGAAAGCGCGCGCTGCCCGTCGCCTCGTAAAGCGCGAGCGCGGCGTGGATCATGGCGGCATAATCCGAAGCGAGCCCGGGAAATTTGAGCTTCCCCTCGCGCCAGGAATGACCGAGGCGATCCCCGCGGGTCATGGTGTTGGCGACAAAATCAAAGGCGCGGCTTGCCATTTCGATCCAGCTCCGCTCGTCGAACATCGAGCCGGCATTGGCGAGCGCCGCGATCATCAGCCCGTTCCAGTCGGCGAGCACCTTGTCGTCTAGGCCGGGTCGCACCCGTGTGGCGCGCACGGACAGGAGCTTATCGCGCAGAGCGGCGAGCCGCGTTTCGTCGGCATCGCTGCGCGGCAACGGCTTTAGTCGATTGAGGATGTTGTGGCCTTCGAAATTTCCGGTAGGCGTGACATCATAATGGCGTGCAAAAAATTCACCGTCCTCGACGCCGAGCTGGCGGATGATCTCGTCATACGACCAGACATAGAATTTTCCCTCTTCGCCTTCGGAATCGGCGTCGAGTGACGCTGAAAATGCGCCCTCCTCCGTCGTCATTTCCCGCTTCAGCCAAGCGACAGTCTCGTAAGCACGGCGTCGATACAGATCCTTGCCGGTATGCGCATAAGCGATCGCCAAGAGCTCAAGGAGCTGGGCGTTGTCATAGAGCATCTTTTCGAAGTGCGGCACGAGCCAGCGCTCGTCCACGGAATACCGGGCAAAGCCGCCCCCAAGATGATCATAGATGCCGCCCTCGCAGATGTGGTCGAGCGTGATGTCGACGGCCGCAAAATTACGCGTCTCGCCGGTGCGGAGACCAGCGCGCCAGAGGCATTCGAACAATGCAGCTTGTGGAAATTTTGGCGCCCCGCGCGTGCCGCCATTGACCGGATCAATGAGTCCGCCAAGCTGCCGCGCCGCACTGTCGAGTTCGGCGCGCCCGATCGTTGCCGTGCCGGCGGGCCGCACCGCGGCCGCAAGCCGCTCCATCAGCGCGGCGCGGTTGCGCTCGATCTTGGCTGGCTCTTCGCGGAACAGCCGCGCGATTTCCTGCAAGACGTCGACAAAGGCCGCCTTGCCATAGCGCGGCGTCTTGGGGAAATAGGTCCCGCCCCAGATCGGCTCGCCAGCGGGCGTCAAAAACATCGTTAGCGGCCAGCCGCCCTGCTCGCCGAGGTGATGCAGCGCCGCCATATAGATCTGGTCGATATCGGGCCGTTCCTCGCGATCGACTTTGATATTGACGAACAGCTCATTCATCACCCGCGCGGTCGCTTCGTCCTCAAAGCTCTCGTGCGCCATCACGTGACACCAATGACACGCGGCATAACCAACAGAGAGAAGAATGGGCTTGTTGCTTTGCTTGGCCTGCGCCAGCGCTTCGGGTCCCCAGGGCCACCAGTCGACCGGGTTGTTCTGGTGCTGCAGGAGGTAAGGACTCGTCTCCGCGGCGAGACGGTTTCGGCCAGTTTCGGCGGGCGGCTGCGTTGACGGCTGCGTTGACATGGACGCACCGTAGCAAGTAGCCCGCGTGGCGCGAAGCGCCGACCTCAACGGACGCCAACCTGCACCATGGCCGATCGTTCCACCATATTCGCGCTGTCCTCCGGCCGGCCGCCGGCGGCTATTGCGGTGGTGCGCATTTCCGGCCGGCGGGCGCGGCTTGCGCTCGAGCGGCTGACCGGCCGCGTGCCGGCGCCGCGCCAAGCGGCACTCGTGCGCGTGCGCGAGCCGGCAAGCGGGGAGGCGATCGACGAGGCGCTGGCGCTGTGGTTTCCGGCCCCGGCGAGCGAGACGGGAGAGGACGTCGCGGAATTGCAATTGCACGGCGGTCACGCGGTGGTCGCTGGCGTGCTGAAGGCACTGAGCGCGGTCGAAGATTGCCGCATGGCGGAGCCGGGCGAATTCACGCGGCGCGCCTTTGAAAACGGCAAGCTTGATCTCACCGCCGTCGAAGGACTCGGCGATCTCATCGCCGCTGAAACGGCGGCGCAGCGGCGGCAAGCGTTCCGTCAATTGAAAGGACTCATCGGCGAACGCGCCGAAGCCTGGCGTCGGCGCTTGATCGAAGCGCTGGCATTGGTCGAGGCGCGCATCGATTTCTCCGACGAAGCCGATGTGCCGGAAGACTTGATAAAGCCCGCGGCGAAAATCGCGGCCGGTTTGCGCGATGAAATCGCGGCGGCGCTGGTCGACGGCGGCCGTGGCGAGCGGCTGCGCGACGGTCTGGTCGTTGCCATCGCCGGGCCGCCCAATGCGGGCAAGTCGACCCTGTTGAACCGCTTGGCGCGGCGCGAAGCGGCGATCGTTTCGCCCTTCGCCGGCACCACACGCGATGTGATTGAAGTCCATCTCGAGCTCGACGGCTATCCCATGACAGTTCTGGATACCGCCGGTATTCGTGAGTCCGCCGAGCCGGTGGAGCAGGAGGGCGTGCGCCGCGCCCGCGCCCGCGCCGCTGAAGCCGATTTGGTGCTGTGGGTCACTGACGTATCGGTCGCAGGCCGAGCTGGCGCGCAGGTGCCGCAAGTGACGAGCGGCGCGCCGCAATGGCTCGTGGAAAACAAGATTGATTTGCTCGAAGAGCGCGCGCGCCAGCAATCGATTGCAACATCCCGCCAGCGGCCCAAAAAAGATGAATCCGAATTCGTTTTTTCGATCTCAGCAGACCGCGGCGAGGGGCTGGACGGACTTTTCAGCGCGCTGGCCGAGTTCGCCAAAGATTATTTTGCGGTTGGCGAAGCGACCGTCGTAACGCGGGCCCGCCATCGTCGCGCACTCGAGGAGACTGCCGCCGCCTTGAGCCGTAGTTTGGCTGAGAGCGACGCACCGACACCACGCGAGGAGTTGATGGCTGAAGAGTTGCGTCAGGCGGCGTGGGCCCTTGGCCGACTGATCGGCCGTGTGGATGTCGAGGACGTGCTGGACAAAATCTTCCGCGACTTCTGCATTGGTAAATGAATCGTTAATCCGGGGCGGTGTTTCACGTGAAACACCGTTTTGACCGGTCAAGGTGCATTCACTAGAACGGCAGCGGATTGGTGAACCAATGGACTGTCGCTTCGATGTGATTGTGGTTGGTGGCGGCCACGCCGGCTGCGAGGCCGCGGCCGCGGCCGCGCGCATGGGCGCACGCGTGGCGCTCATCACGCAGCGCTTCGCAAGCATCGGCGCGATGTCGTGCAATCCATCGATTGGGGGCTTGGGCAAAGGCCACCTGGTGCGCGAGATCGATGCGCTCGACGGCCTGATGGGCCAGGTCGCCGACGCCGCCGGGATTCAGTTTCGCACGCTCAATCGCCGGAAGGGACCGGCGGTGCGCGGCCCGCGGGCGCAGGCCGACCGCAAGCTTTATGCCGCGGCAATGCAGCAGGCGATCCGCGGCACGGTCGATCTGAGCGTGATCGAGGGCGAGGTCGACGATCTGCTTGGAAGCGAACGGGGAACGGGCGTTCGCCTGTGCGATGGCCGCGCCTTCCAGGCAGGGGCCGTCGTTCTCACCACCGGCACATTTTTGCGCGGTCTCATCCATATTGGCGAGCGGCAGATCCCCGCAGGGCGGATGGGGGAGGGACCGGCGCTCGGACTCTCCGCCACGCTGGAGCGTCTCGGTTTTCAGCTGGGGCGTCTAAAGACCGGTACGCCGGCACGGCTCGACGGCACGACCGTCGACTGGGCAAGCGTCGAAATGCAGCCGGGCGACGATCCGCCGGAGCCTTTCTCCATGCTCACCGAGCGGATCGCCAACCGTCAGGTCGAATGCGGCATCACCCGCACGACTGGGGCAACCCACGCCATCATTCGCGCCAATGTGCATCGCTCGCCGATGTATTCCGGTCAGATCAGGAGCCGTGGTCCGCGCTACTGCCCGTCGATCGAAGACAAGATCGTGCGCTTTGGCGAGCGCGACGGTC
>Ga0306920_100012860_pt1 | contig 11378 bp, 8 predicted proteins | sample flu12Cox44000170_FD_204666 | JGI IMG/M metagenome (GOLD analysis project Ga0306920, IMG submission 204666) | Lab enrichment of tropical soil microbial communities from Luquillo Experimental Forest, Puerto Rico - flux4day.12C.oxic.44.000.170 (v2)... | ecosystem: Environmental > Terrestrial >...
ATCGTTTTCATCCAGCAGTGACAAGTCCGCGCGGCCGCCACGGAATAGCTCGCCAAACATTTCTCGAAAATTCGTCCGAACTTTCTCAAATGTTTCGCCGAACAGTTTCCTTGTTGTGGAATTGATCCGGGCGATCACGTCGAGCAGCTCGCGCTGAGAATTCGTAAGGTCGGTGTTCTGCGTTTCGAGGAATTTATAACGCTCCTCCAGTTCGTCGTACTCGTGCACCGCCTCGAGGTTCACTGGTCCCATGTTGTCCAGCTGTGTTCTAAGGTCCGCGATAAATTTTTCCAGATCTGGAGGGGCGAGTCCCGGCGAGCCCGGCGTCGCAGAGCCTGTCCTGAGCTGGTCGAAGGAAGCTCCACCCTCCAGTCTCTCGTTGCGCTTTGCTTGCGCTCTCAACGTCTTTTCAAACGTCGCTTCATCGGGTGTGAATCCATTAAGGTCGATCTGGTAGCTGCGGGAAATGTGTCCGAGGAGGTTGTCAATCTTCATTTGCAATTGCGATTCCCGGACCTGTCCCTGTGCACGCCGGTCCTGTAATTCGCCTAACGAGTCTCGCAGACGCCGCATCTCGCTTTCCCGATCGGAAACCGCGGCAAGTCGTGTGGCGCGCTGGCTAGCGATTTTCGTGCTATTGGCTTGCGCCTCTGCACGTTGCGCTGTTTGAGTTTGGATCAGCTTTTCAGATTCACGCGACTCCTCGGCCTGCGCAGCTAATTTCCCTTCGTACATCGCAATGTCCGCTTTTCGCACTGTGATCAACTCGGCCAGTTCGGCATCACGCGCGTTCATTGGTTCGCGCTGCGCAATCAAATTTTCATGCCGCTGGCGGTCGGTTGCGACGCCGAGCCGCAGTTCATTGGTTCTCTCGGTTAACTCTTCCTCGCGAAGCGCCGTCTGTTTCTGCGCGGCTTCGAATGTGCCTAACTCGGTCTTTTGATTGCCCAATTGATCGCGTCCCGATTGAAGATCACGCTCCACACGCGCAATCCGTTCGTCGGCGGCCGCTATCTGGCGCTCCAAGGCGGCTTTTTCCGACTGCAAACTATCGATTTTGCCTCCCGCCTCGCTCAGTTCGCGCTGAAGCCGCGACGCGGTTTCCAAGGCGGTTTTAGCTTCGTCACGCTGGGCGCAGACTGAATTGTGTTCCTTTGCCAGAGCAGCTTCCTCTTTTGCCAGATCGGCGATTTGAGCTTTGCGTTCGAGCAAAGAGGCTGCGCGGACTTCGCTGCTTCCCGTGAAAACGATTCCGTGTTGAGAAACGTATTCCCCGCCCAGCGTGGCCATGGCCAGAGCAGGTTCTCGCTTTTTGCACTCGAGTGCCTGTTGCAGTTCAGGAAAGACAACGACGTTCCCGAGCAAACTTGTGACGAGTGCCTCCAGCGGTTTCGGTGCTTTTGCTTTGTCAGTAGCCCACGCGAGCGCCTCCGGTGGCAGAGCTTTTTGCATGGATTGCGGCGCGGCCGCCGTCAGCTTCGGGATCAGCAGTGCGGCGTTTCCCAGCTTTCTTTTCTTCAAATGCCCAATGATTTCCGAAACAAGTTTCGCATCTTTTAAGATGATAGCGTGCAGATTACGGCCCAGGGCGGCTTCGATCGCCTGAATGAATTTTGGATCAACATCGAGCTGCGCAACGAGCGAACCGGCAATCGCGTTCCGGAATTTTTCAGGGCCGTCGACGCCCTTGAGCAAAGCTTGGGAACCTTCGGCGAGACCTTCACCCTCTTTATTCAGCTGACGCAAGACGTCCAGGCGCGATCGCTTTTCGGCGAGTGTGCGATGGAGCGTGGCTAGATCCTGTTCCACCTTGAAGAGTAGTTTCTCCTTTTCGCGAAGGCTGGTCTCGATGTCGATCGGTTGGGTGCGCGCCGCTTTGAGCGAGACAGCAATTTGGCCCACGATTTTGTTGCGCGCTTTGGCCAACGCTTCGATGTTGCCTACGAGTTGGTCGATTTGTGCGTGAGTCAATTCGCGGCGCGCCTTAGTTCCGGTAAGTTCCTCCTCGAGCGCTGAGATTCGGCTTTCGGATTTCGATAGTGCGAGTTGCAATTCTTGCAAGCGCGTTACGCGATCGGTCCGTTTCTTGTGGATTTCTCCGGCCAGAACCGATAGCTCGGTCAGCTCGGCTTCCTTTTCTTTCAAGTGCTGCTCGATTTCTGCGATGGACCGGTTCGTTTGCTTAATTTGGGCTGCCTGCCGGTTGCGTTTGTTTTCAGCCTCAGCGACGTCGCGCTGCGCGCGTTCGATCAGTTCGGCCAGTTCCTGCGCGCGCTGACGGTTGAACTCTATACGGTTGCGGTGCGCTGCAATCTCGCCGTCTATTCGTTGAACTTCTGCGCGGGAATCGGCGATCTCCGTGTCGATCTTGTCCAATGCGGCGCGTTCTTCGGCGAGCGCGTTTTCGCCGTTCTCGATTTTCGCGCGCGTAGTCTTCTCGGTGTCCATCAAACGCTTGATTTCTTCCCGCAACGCGGCCAGGTCGTGCTCGAGCGAAGCCAGCTGCTTGGAAGCATGATGTGTCTCGAGTACGCGTAGATCTGCATGCAACGCTTGATAGCGTCGGGCTTTTCCCGCTTGCCGCTGAAGTGAGCCGATCTGGCGTTTGACCTCCTTGATAACGTCGCCGATGCGCAATAGGTTTGCTTCCGTAGCCTCGAGCTTTCGGAGCGCCTCGCGTTTTTGCGTTTTATATTTCGTGATCCCGGCCGCCTCTTCGAAAACCGCGCGCCGATCTTCAGGACGCGAGCTTAAAATCATGTCGATTCTGCCTTGCTCCATCATGGAGTAAGCGGTCCGCGCGATCCCGGTGTCGGCGAAAAGACTTTGAATGTCCCGAAGGCGGCACGGCGTTTTATTCAGCAAGTATTCGGAATTTCCGTCGCGATAAACGCGGCGCGCCACGCGCACGTCATGCCACTCGATGCCGAGTTCTTCGGAGCAATCGGTGAACGTGAGCGAGACCTCGGCAAATCCTATCGGCTTGCGTGTATCGGCGCCGTTAAAGATCACGTCCGCCATCTCGTCACCGCGAAGTGATTTGGCGGATTGCTCTCCCAGCGCCCACCTTACCGCGTCGAGAACATTCGATTTTCCACAACCGTTCGGGCCGACTATCGCGGTGACGCCCTCATGAAAATTGAAGACGGTTTTATCGGCAAACGATTTGAAGCCGAATAGCTCGAGCGATTGTAAATGCATTTTGGGCCAAACCCCGGGCCTTGGGAGCCTCAATACCGCAGGCTTATCAGGGTTACAAGCGGAAAATCACACAATTTGATGTGGTTCCGAGATTGCCCGACCACAGGATGTTGTGGACAGACGGGGACTAAGTCATCCAGTAGCACACCCCAGCTGCAACTCCCACCCATTTTGAAAAACACCCTCCTTGGCGCGTGGAGCTTAACTCGCACTCTTGCCTTGGACAACTCAATCACTCAGGATGCGCCCGATGGCTGATGCATCGCCGGCGTGGCTACAGCAGGAGGAACGCATCGATCATCAATTGGTTCGCGGTATCGGAGTTCCGGCTCTCACCGCGAATATCGTGAGCTCCACAATTGGTGCCGGGATTTTCGTAATTCCCGCGACAGTGGCAAAAGGCCTCGGGTCCGCGGCGCCGCTCGCTTTTATCTGCTGTGCGATTGCCATGGTGTTGTTCGTCACATGTTTCGCGATCGCCGGCAGCCGCGTTTCATTGACCGGCGGTCTTTACGCATATGTCGAGGTCGCGTTTGGACGCTATGTAGGATTCCTCGCAGGCATGCTTTATTTTCTTACGGCGCTCGGCGCGGTCGCGGGCGTCGTGAACGTATTGGCAAACTCGGTGGCCCTCGTGGTGCCGTTCCTTGGCGGTCCCGTCATGCGGGTTATCGTGATGCTCGCGGTTTATGGTTCCCTCGTCTTGATCAACATTCGTGGCGTCCGCCAGGGCGCCGGCGCTGTCACCGTGATCACGGTGGCCAAGCTTCTGCCCCTGCTGTTGTTTATTTGCGGCGGAATATTTTTTATTCACGCGCCGAATCTTGCCTGGAGCGGTTGGCCAAGCAGCAAGTCGTTAGGCGATGCCGTTATCCTTTTGATTTTCGCCTTCGTGGGGATCGAGGTGGCATTAATTCCGAGCGGCGAAGTGAAAAATCCGGCGCGCACCGTGCCCCGTTCTGCTTATCTCGCGCTGGTGATCACGACAATCATCTACCTGATGATCCAGCTCGTCGCGCAGGGCACGCTCGGCGCCGATCTGGGGAATCATCCTGATGCGCCACTCGCCGAATCGGCGGCGACATTCCTCGGCAACGTGGGTCGCATGATTCTACTGGCTGGCGCGAGCATCTCGGCGTTTGGATTCGTCACCAGCGATATTTTAAGTTCGCCGCGAATGATCTTTGCTTTCGGTCGCGACGGCGCGCTACCGCAGTTTTTCGCGCATGTGCACCCGCGCTATCGGTCACCGGACGTCGCGATTGTTACGTACGCAGCGATCGCCTTTGCGCTTTCAATCACCGGCACATTTGAGAGGCTGGCGGTCCTTTCGAATGTCGCGGTTTTGCTGATGTATCTGCTTTGTTGCGCTGCTTGCTGGGTGTTAGTTCAACGGGATGTGCGCTCAGATGGTGAGCCGTTCGATTTCCCTGGAATGAAAATTGTACCTGCGCTGGCGATCCTCGCCATCGTTTGGATTCTCGCGCACGCCACGATTCGCGAATTTCTCGTGACTGGAATTGTCCTCATCTTGTCTTCGACCTTGTATTTCCTGCGGAAATTCATATCCCATTGGGAGCGGACGAACGCGTGAGTGTTGCTGTTGCAGGGCAAGCGCTTCGCTTGCCGAGGTTGTGTCGGCAGGCGATGCATCCGCCCTACAACCGTTTTCCTTATTCGTGGTGAGTATTGGACGTTCGTACGAACGCGGCTTAACTCTTGCAATCATGCGCGATAACTATCTCGAAGAGTATTACTCGTTCCTGCGGTTTCCAAGCGTCTCGACCGACGACAAGCACAAGGACGGATTGGTCGAATGTGCAAAGTGGCTCGTGAACAAGCTCAACAGGATCGGTCTGCAAACGCAACTTGTACCTACGAAACGGCATCCGATTGTCTGGGCGCACAATGAACATCGAGCTGGGCGTCTTACCGTGTTGATTTATGGCCATTACGATGTGCAGCCGCCGGATCCGCTGGAACTTTGGGATTCACCGCCCTTCGAGCCGGTCTTGAAGAACGGCTACGTGTTCGCGCGGGGGGCAACTGATAACAAAGGCCAGATCCTGTCGCACATCCTCGGAATTCAGGAAACGATCGAAGAGCATCGCGAGCTCCCGGTGAATTTACATTTGGTAATCGAAGGCGAAGAGGAAATCGGAAGTGGAAATCTTGGGCCTTTTCTTAGTGAACATCGCGATTCACTGAAGTGCGATGTAGCAGTTATTTCGGACACTGGGATGATTGCACGCGGCATTCCGACGCTGAGTTATGGGTTGCGCGGCGTGACGGCGCTTGAGCTCAAAGTGACCGGTCCGAAAATGGATTTGCACTCGGGCGTGTTCGGCGGTGCGGTTGAGAATCCAATCACCGCATTGGCGCAATTGCTGGCTACACTTCACGATCGCGAAGGCCGCGTGGCGATCGCAGGATTCTACGATCGCGTCAAACCGCTCGAAAACTGGGAGCGCGAAGCGTGGCGAAAACTTCCGGTCGATGGCGACAGATTGATTCTGGAGGAGACAGGGGTGCCCGAGCTTTTCGGGGAGGCTGGCTACAATTCAGTGGAACGCATCTGGGCGCGGCCGACTGCCGAGATCAATGGAATCGGCGGCGGTTATCAGGGGCAGGGGACAAAAACCGTGATCCCCAGCCATGCGTTTGCGAAACTGACGTTCCGTCTCGTTCCCGACCAGAATGGCGATGAAATTCTGGAACTGGCAAAAACGCATTTGGAGAAAAACGTGCCCAATGGTGTTACGATGGAAGTTGCCTTGGGCCACACCGGTCCGTGGTATCTGACTGACCCGCACGATGCGTGGGGAGAAGCGGCACAGCGCGCATTGCGCAAAGCTTTCAACCACGACGCCGCGCTCATTCGCGAAGGCGGCAGTATCCCGATTGTCTCGGAATTCCGGGAAATTCTCGGCATCGAAACGCTACTGATGGGACTCGCGCTACCCGATTGCCGCGCTCACTCGCCTAATGAAAATTTTCCTCTGGAAAATTTTGAAGGCGGAATTCGTTTGAACAAAGCAATTCTTCAGGAGCTCGCATCTTCGTAACCGATTGCAGGGTGCGCTGTCCTCAGCGCATCCGGCTGAACTATTAGAATCGAATCTCTCCGCTGAGGACAGCACTACGGCGTGGAGTTATGAGTTGGCTTTTGATTTTGGTGATTTGGTTCGGAGCCGTTGATGCTGCGCCTTCAGCCGAAGAGTCGTTAGGCTCAAAGATCAAAGAAGTTTTGGCTCCCGATCCGACACCCGCGCGCAAACATCGGAAGCACTCGACGAAGAAACCGACAGCTACGCCATCGCCTACCGCTTCGCCCAAACGGAAGAGAGCTTCGCCAACTCCCCCGCCGAAGAGCAAATCAAAGCGGAAAAAAACAAGTCCAACGCCAACACCCGAACCCGAAGAAACTCCAACTGAAACACCAGTGCCTTCGACGTCCGAGCGTGGTACAGGAAAGAAAGGCTGGCCTAATGTGAGTCTTTCGCCGGACGCGATAGAAGGTTTCGAGAAATACCCGCCCAAAGTTCGCCAAATCCTCGACGCTGGGCTCGCGCTGGCAAAAGAAAATCTGGGTTACACCTATGGCTCTGCCGATCCCACGAACGGCGGCATGGATTGTTCCGGTTTCATTTATTACGTCCTTAAGCAAAACGGCTTTCCCAACGTGCCGCGCGATTCCAGCCAGCAATATGTCTGGGTGCGCAAGGCTGGAGATTTCGACGCAGTGTTAAGTCGGAAGGAGGATTCATTCGAATTCAACGATCTGAAGCCCGGCGATCTGCTGTTCTGGCGCGGCACCTACAACATCGATCGCGATCCGCCCATCACTCACACGATGATTTATCTCGGTCGGGAAAAGCGAACGAACAAGCGCGTGATGATCGGATCGAGCGACGGCCGTACATACGACGGCAAACAACGTTGGGGCGTCAGCGTGTTCGATTTCAAAATGCCGCCGCCGCCGCAGAGCGGTGATGCCAAAATCAGTCCGGTCTTTGTGGGCTACGGGCGAATCCCGGGGTTAAGTGAAGATTGAAATGTTACCTGTTTAAGGTACCACCCTCTGCCTCGACTTCACGGCTGTTTTTCCTCGCAGAGTTTTTGGAATGCGGGATCGGAGCGCAACGGGTCCCAGGTCGGATCGAGCCTTAAAAGGGCCGGCGTGATGGGCGCGATGAAGGGCGTCTGTAATAGCTGAGTGAGAGTTGAGATCGCACGGCTGTTCTCGCCAAACATCGCCTGAATTAGCGCCAGGTTCGCTTCTAAGCCAGGAGCACGTTTCGCCGCGTCGCCCCGAGCGCCGGTAGCTGTGTCGTAACGGTTCGTGTGACTTGAAAAGCGCGTGAAGCGTCGCCGAAGCAGAATGGAGAGAACGGGGTCAGTTCTCACCTTGGACACAACGATCACTCGCGAAGACTGAGCTCTAGTGTTCAGCCTCGGTTTCCACAGGGGTTGGAGACGCTGTTGGTTCTGTGGTGGATCTCATATAAACTGGGGGATTATGAACGCGGCGTTCGTATCCCACGAACGCGATCGCGAGCAGAAGGAGTATCACGATAAGCACAACACGCTGTTCGTTCTTAGAGAGTTCGAAAGTCTGAAAAAAACGCTTCATTCCTTGGCGTAGCTAATCGGATCTTCTATCCCAGCTTCGCGGAAGCCTTTGAGACGCAGGAGACAGGAATCGCATTCGCCGCAGGCGAGACCCTGCGGCGTCGGGTCGTAACAACTGTGTGTGAGCGAAAGATCCACACCGAGCTCGACTGCTTTGCGGATGATGTCGGCTTTGGAAAGTTTGATCAACGGAGTGTGAATCTGGAATCGTCGGCCTTCGACACCGGCTTTCGTTCCGAGATTGGCCAGATTCTCGAAGGCTTCGACGAATTCCGGCCGGCAATCGGGATAGCCGCTGTAGTCGATGGCGTTCACGCCGAGAAAAATGTCATTGGCTGGAATGATTTCTGCCCAGGCAAGCGCGTACGCGAGAAAGACGGTGTTACGCGCGGGAACGTATGTGACTGGAATGCCGTGCGCGATTTCTTTTTCCGAACGCTGCTTGGGCACGGTGACATCGTCCGTGAGCGCCGAGCCACCGAAAACGCGCAGGTCGATTGTTGTGATTCGACGCTCTATTGCGCCTAACGAGTTGGCAACACGGCGCGCCGCTTCTGTTTCGATCTGGTGACGCTGGCCGTAATCAAATGAGAGCGCGTAAGGTTCGTAGCCTTCGGCGATCGCAACCGCGAGTGTCGTAGTCGAATCAATCCCGCCGCTGAGGAGAACGACTGCGCGTTTCATGAATACAAATTCCAAATCAGAAATCCGAATTCCGAAACAAGCACGAACTTCAACGTTCGAATGTTCAAAACCAGTTCGTCAGAACGCCATTGAAATTTCGAGCTTGGTGATTCGGATTTGTTTCGGATTTCGATATTCGAATTTCGACTTTCACTTCTCGTCCGGATACTCGACGCGCACGGTTAGAGCGATTCCGCCGCGGGCGGAGAATTGCGCGGTGACGACCACTTCGCGTGGTGCGCAGGCTTTGACGAAATCATCGAGAATATGGTTTGTGACCGCTTCATTAAACGCGTGCACATTGCGATACGATGCGAGATAGAATTTGAGCGATTTGCTTTCAACGCACAGCCGATCGGCCACGTAATCGATATCGATCCGTGCGAAATCAGGTTGGCCCGTTACGGGACAAACCGAAGTGAAATCGTCTGTCTCAAAATGAATACGGTAATTTCGTTCAGGAGCAGGATTGGGAAACGTCTCGAGGCGCGCTTCCGCTGGTGACCCGGGAAGTTTCGCGTCGCTATGTCCAAGCAACGTTAATTCACCTGCGCTTTTTCGTTTTGCCACAGCGATTAACGTCCATCGGAGCGGTTTGCGGTCAACCCGCTACACCGACCCGACAATTTGAGGTCAATCGCCGCTATCCTCGCTGGAAGTCGCGAAGATCGCCGGCCACGGCTGGATATTTCGCAGCCAGCACTTCGACATCGCCGATTTCGACGTCCATTTTCTCTACGCCGGGCCATTCTGTACTTCCGCCGAGAAACCAGCGTCGTTGTCCGATGACGCGTGCAGTGTGGAACGTATTGCCCGGGATAAGAAGCTGCACGCGTTGACCGGCGAGCAGATCCGGACCTACGATGACGTGTTCGCTTGTTCCATTTTCATGCAGCATTAGAACTTCAATTGGATCACCCAAGTAACGGTGATAAAGCTGATCGTTGCGGATGCGATGGAGTCGCACCGGCGCATCCGGCGTGACCATAAAATAGAGTGCGGAGCCCGCTGGGCGGCCGTCAAGGAACGGTCTTGGCAGCCCGCCGGGCGCAATTCGTTGGTTGCTGATAAATGTCACGCGCACGAAACCGCACGTGGCGTGAGGCTCGAGTTCGAGCAGCGCGCGAACCTCTTCGGCGCTCAAATCATTGATCATTCAAGTTTGAACATCGAACGTCGAACATCGAACGTCCAATATCGAATCGCGTTATGGACCTCAAACCTCAAACCTCAAACATCAAACATCGTGTCGGCGTGATCGATCTGATAGCCCACGATGCGAAAACAGGCGAGGTCATTCTCGTGATGAATGAGCCTAACGAGTGGGATGGCTCGGATGAGCAACTGCTTTCGTTGCAGGAGCGGTTCAACACTTACGTTTCATTCTTGCTCGATGGCGAAATGGTGGAAGCACATCCGGAACTCGTCGGTAAACCAACGCGAATCGAATTGCGTTGTGTTCACATGCCCGAGAGCGGCGCGCTCGAATTGCTCGGCCACATCCATGATCAGCTGGCGTTTCAGGAAATTAAGTTGGAAGTGGTTGTGCGGGAAGCGCCAGGTTAAAACGGTTACAAGGTTAAGAGCGTTACAAAAGGATTTACCAACCACATTGTAACAGTTGTAACTCTTTTTACTTCTCCGCATGAACCCGCCGGATCTCGCGTCGATAACTCTGCGCAAAGTCACATTGCGGCTGATTCCCTTTTTGTTTCTTCTTTACATCGTCGCATGGCTCGATCGGGTGAACGTCGGGTTCGCCGGGCTGCAGATGAATTCCGATCTCGGGTTCAGTTCGGCTGCGTTTGGTTTCGGCTCCGGCGTGTTCTTCCTCGGCTACTGCCTGTTCGAAGTACCGAGTAATCTCATTCTACACCGCGTTGGCGCGCGACGTTGGATCTCGCGCATCATGATCAGCTGGGGCGCCATCTCGGCGACGATGATGTTTGTTCGAACCACTCCCACTTTTTACTCGTTGCGATTTCTGCTCGGCGCTGCGGAGGCGGGTTTCTTTCCCGGCGTGGTTTATTACTTGAGTCATTGGTACCCGGAGGGACGACGCGCGCGCGCAATCGCAGCGTTCATGACAGCGGTTCCGGTGAGCGGCGTTATTGGCGGCCCGCTATCCGGCGCGCTGTTAACCCTGAATGGATTGCTCGGGCTTGCTGGATGGCAGTGGCTGTTTCTGGTGGAAGGACTTCCCGCGATTTTGCTGGGCATTATCGTGCTCATTTATCTGACCGACCGACCTGAGGCAGCGAACTGGCTCAGTTCGGCGGAAAAAGATTGGTTGGTGAGCACTCTTGCGGCCGAGCGGACCTCGCGCCACGGAGCACTTCCGATCGGCATCTTTGCAGCATTGACGAACCCGACGATTTGGCACCTGGGTATCATCTTTCTCTGCACTGCGATTGGATTTTACGGTTACTCGTTTTGGGCGCCGCTCGTTATTAAGTCGCTCACCGGAAACAGCGATCTTGGCGTAGGTGTGATACTCGGTGCAATCAGCGCTGTAACAATCATCTCCATGATATTGAACAGTGCCCATTCCGATCACACTGACGAGCGCCCTCTGCACGTGGCCGTTCCGTTATTGATCTCGGGAGCCGGTTTTTTGGGTTGCGCTGTTTTGCGGGAACCGATTTTGGCGGTGTTCTTTCTGGCGTTGGTTCCGATAGGGCATTGCGCGACCTATGGTCCATTTTGGTCGATGCCGTCACGGTTCCTCACCGGAGCACCTGCAGCCGCCGGGATCGCCTTAGTAGTGACAATCGCGAATGTGGGCGGCTTGATTGGTCCCACAATCATCGGTGCATTGAAAGATCGCTACGGAACGCACGGTCCCGCATTCATGTTGCTGG
>Ga0306920_100012861_pt1 | contig 11378 bp, 8 predicted proteins | sample flu12Cox44000170_FD_204666 | JGI IMG/M metagenome (GOLD analysis project Ga0306920, IMG submission 204666) | Lab enrichment of tropical soil microbial communities from Luquillo Experimental Forest, Puerto Rico - flux4day.12C.oxic.44.000.170 (v2)... | ecosystem: Environmental > Terrestrial >...
AAATCTTCGACCCGTGGTGTTGTCCATAAGTCCACAGGCGGGATGTCTTACCGCGATCCCAGAGCCTGTGGACCCTGTGGGCAACACCGCGCCTACTTCTTAAAATGTGTTACCTATGTCCGTGTACACCTGTTACCCATGTCTCCGGTCCATACAGCAGCCAACGCGCGCGGGAATGACAGAGCGCACTTGCCCGGGTTGCGAAGTACACAAAGCAAACTTATTTAGGGGACGTCATACTAGCCCCTTGCCATCGATTCAGATCCCTTCGGCGGCGCCAGGCAGCACAGTCGCCCGCGCAGCGACCGTTCCTGGCGCCCCGAAGGTTTACCGACTATCTATCGTCCCCGTCGCGCCCCGCAGATGCATCAACGGTGGGGCTGACCTTCACTAATGTGCCGCTCAAAACCCAGCCGCGCTGGCTCGGAGAAAAGCGCGGTGCCAACGAGCCATCGTTGATCTCGCGGGTTACGGCGAAGCGATCGAACGCGGTCGGAGGAAGGTACAAGCGCGTATTATCGGGGAATCCGTCGGTCGCGGTGTCAATATCTCCGACGGTCGCGATGATTATGCCGTGGTCATTGGGGTCGACGCGATTGACTTCTTCCTTGTAGGCATCGAACAACCTCCGCTCGAGGTTCTTTTCACCGGGCTCGAACGAGGCGGGCCGCTCGTAGACGTCGAGGAAAATCTCGTTGGCCAACCCGCTGGGCACACCGCGCTCTCTGAACTCGCGCTGGCTCTCGAAGCCATTATCTGAGTCGAACTTGTCGGGATCACGCGGCAGGTTAGGATTGTCACCAACTGCGGTGGCGCTGTTCGCCGCGCCCGCAGGTCCGGGGCCCGGAATTATCGATAACAACCTTCCGATCTCGCCATCCTCGAACGTATCGGGTGCCTCCCCGAAGTTATCAGGGAATCCGCCGGTGAAAGGCAGCTCGTATAGAGGATGGACCCAATTGGTCCCCAGATAGTTGAACTCCCAATAGGCATGACAGTCGCTCTGTTGAAGACAGTTGTATGCTCCCATGCTCACATACACTGGGACCGTGTTGCTCTGCATATCCGGGAAATGATCGGATGCCTTGGGGAAGTGTGGCATCTGGCCGTCGGTGGTGAAGACAGAGGCGCCAGGAACATTATTGCCGGTGCCCATGTGCTGTAGCATCGCCGCATCCGCAGGCAGGATGGCACCAAACTGCGCGTGGCCATCGCGCCTGGGAGTTGGGTTGACCTTGGGCACGCTCAGGTCGTGGATCATCCAGCCCTCGTACCAGCCGCTTTCGTTGTTGATGACGAACAGCCCGGAAATGTCTGTGAATACGTCATTGAACGCACGAGGGTTCTTCGGATCCGTTGGCAGCCCGGGTTTCGGCTCCAGTACGACACGGACTGCCCCGACCGTAGCGAGCCCGCAATTACCGCCGGTAACGGTCAACTGCACGTGGTCATTGACTCCGGGGAAAATGGTCGTGAAGACGTTTGGCTGAAAACCGCCGGTATCAAGAAGATAGTACTGGAACAGTTGACTAGCGCCATCGGCTTCCGCGTAGACCTGCAGCGGCAACTGGCTATGTGGCCGATTGGCCAGGCGCGCCAATCGGTTCTTCAATGGCGTAGGCAAATTGACGATATCGCCCCGATTGCGAACCGCGGCTTCGTCCTGCGCCGCCAGGGGATTGGGATGACATGGCGCAGGCGGTTGCTCAGCATAGCTGCGTGAGGCGAACGAAAAAGCTAGCGCAAGAGCCAGCAGGGAAGTGGCCCATTTCGTCGTCGTCCCAACTTTTAGCTTCTTGGGGGATGGTCGTAGCATTGTATCCTCTTCAGGTTTGGCGCTCTTGGCAGCAAATCCGGACACTGACAGACCTATGCCCTTCCGGCACAGTCGGACTGCACGAGAGCGGCGGTTGAATTGTTAGGGGTACCCTCGCTTTGCTTTGCAATCAGTATCTTGTGCTGAGAATGGGCAAAGGTTACGCGCTTGGATCGCGAGCGAGGATCGGCCTGGCATCTTTTGAAGATGTGCCGGATTCTAGGCAGGGTTGAGCTCCGCCGCCGAAAAAGGACGGCCTGGTAAAATTCTCCGTTATGGCCGGGCCGATTGTTCCTGCACGAGAGCATTACCTACGCGGTTTTGAGGATTTCTTTAAGAAAATCGACTTATAGGATCTACGCGATGTAACAGCGCCGCGCCGTCGTTCATGAAGAGACGCGACGCTCGATGCGGCGCGCGGTTCAAGAAAGCGGAACGGTTCGGCCGGGCGGGGCAAGAAGCCCACATGCGTCCGGAAACCGAAGGCATTCTAGAGAAGCGCGTGTAGCAGGCATGAGCGGCGTCATAGCGTCGCGATTCCCAAACGCAGAGGACTATTTGCTGAGCAGCCGTGCTTGGCGCCGATCGCAGCGCTCGCTTCGCCGCAATTCAGATCCTAACGTGCTCGGGGCGGAAACCGAGACCTACCAGACGTGCGTTGAGGCGTCGAATCGACGGGAAGCGGCGGACCAGTCGAAGCATCAGCGGCAGCTTGAGGTTCTCAGTCTCTATCGAGAACGGATGCCTGTCGAGAGTGCGCTTGATCACGCGATTCTGCACAGCGAGCTGGAAGCTCTGTGTGAGGCGAGTCGGCAGCGCTCGGCGCTTCTGCACCTGCCGCAGGTCGCCATCCGTCAATCGGCCTTCGCGCAGCGGCGCCGCCAGAGAGTTGGCGGCGGCGACCGCGTCCTGGATCGCAAGGTTGATCCCGACGCCGCCAACCGGCGACATCGCATGCGCCGCGTCGCCGATACACAGCAGGCCCGAGCGATACCATTGCGATAGCCGATCGACGCGTACGGTAAGCAACTTGACGTCGTTCCAATCGCGCAGTTCGCTGATGCGGTCACGAAGAAACGGCGCGAGCTTTGTGATTGTTTCGCGAAATGCCGGCAGCCCCCGCTCGCGGACCCGCTCTGTGGTCCCCTTGGGTATCACGAAACCTAACTGCCATTGGTCTCCGCGATTGATCATGATGAAGATATGGCCCACGTCGATACGGCCCGCGGTTTCCTCGGGATCGTCAGGCATGCGCCGCAGCCGCAGCCACAGCACGTCCATCGGAGCGCCGAACTCTTCGACTTTAAGGCCGGCCCTTTCGCGTACGACTGAGCCGCGGCCATCGGCGCCGACGACGAGATTCGCCCGAACCTCCAGCGGCCCATTGGAGGTAGTGACACGCACTCCGGCCATGCGCTCTGCTTCTTCGATTAGATCGGTCACTTCGGCGCTCATCCGAAGATGGAAAGCCGGATGGTTTGTGGCTCGCTCCGCAATAAAGTTGAGGAAATCCCATTGCGGCATAAACGCAAGAAACTTGCAGTGCGTCGGCAGGCGCGTGAAGTCTGCAAACGTCACCGCGGTGTCGCCAAATTGTGCGCCGAGCACGCGAGCTTGTTGATGCGGCAGCTTGAGGAAGCCGTCCAAGATGCCGAGTTCGTGCATAATTTCGAGGGTCGAAGGATGAATCGTGTCGCCGCGGAAGTCGCGCAGGAAATCGGCGTGCTTTTCAAGAACGATAACGTCAACGCCTGCCCGCGCGAGCAAAAAACCCAGCATCATGCCGGCCGGTCCGCCACCAGCGACACAGCAGCGCGTAGACAACGTCTCCATGATAGACCAAGATTTTTTAGTTTAATCCTGGCGGGATATTCCGCAACCACAGGTACGCTGCCGGCGTTCGCGCCGGTATCTCATCTGAGTGCCGACGGGTTCTGCTGCCGTCTTTTGCAGGGCTGCAAATAGCTCGATTCACGTCTCCGAATTTGCCGGAAATTACTGAGGGACTGTGCCTAAGGCAGTATCGCAAACGCGCGCGCGGGGAAGCCGAGGCCATGCTCAGGCTTCGGCCAGGACACAACGATCAAGGCGCCCTTAGCCGGCACCTTGTCGAGGTTGGCCATCACCTCAATCTGCCAGTGCCCGTGATGGAGCAACCAGCTCTCGGACTTCAGGTCCCGCGTAGTGTCCGTGTCCATGGATTCGTGGCCATTTGCGACGATGCCACGCTGCTCGTACAGAAACCTGATGGCTTGGAGTGACCACGCCGGGAATGGGTATCGCTTAAAGCGCTGTGGATCGGTGCTCCAGTCCTTGGACATGTCGGTGCGCAGGGCAGCAAACGAGTCCGCCGGCACTCGCCCGTTCTCGGTCTCCCAGGTCCTGATGTCGCCCACAGTTAGAGCGTGATTGGGATCTTTCTTGAGAATCGGCGTTATATCAAAAACCACCAGCGGCAGGATCATCTGCTTGGGCGGAATCTGGTCCAGCGTCTTACCGTTAGGATCAAAATGTGCTGGCGGATCGACATGCGTGCCGTACTGTCCAACCAGGGAATAGAAGAAGGCACGAAATCCCTCTTTGGTAATCGTGTAGGGCCGTCCCGTGTCAGGATCCGCGGCAGCCGAGAAAGTCGCCTGGCCGAATCCCTTCCAGACTGGCGTCGTCGGGCTGAAGGGATGAGTGAGGTCGACGAACTGTTTCGATGAAATGATTTTATAGGCAACCGCGAGCGACGTCTCTTCGGCAAGCACGACAGACCGCATACCACAGGCCAAAGTGATGCTCACGAACAGGGCTAGTAAGAACCTAATTGACATAACTTTCTCCGCTGGCACGCGACTCTCCTCACTCGTAATCGTCGCTCGCGGCCGCCGCGGCACCGTTTGACTAATTACCCTGGGAGGCCCTGGACCGCGCCATTACGAACGGGGCCGGCCGTCGCACCGTTAAGCGTCGAGAGATCAGCCGCTCGCCGACCGCAGAGTGGGCGCGGCGCATGGACTCCCGATTACGGGCGAATCCTGCGTCAGAGCTCGTTTTTGTAGACGATGCCGCCCTTCATGACGAGCTTTAGCCTAGTCTGCGGATTGGTCATAACCGCCAAGTCGGTCAGCGGATCGCCGTCGACAACCAGGAGGTCAGCGTAGGCGCCGGCGGCAATTCGTCCCAGGGTTTCACCCTGGTTAAGCAGTTCGGCATTGATGTGCGTGGCGGACCGAATGATATTCGATGGCTCGTCAAACTCACTTCTGATTTCGAATTCTCGAAGTTGCGATTTTTGTGCTTCGGCGCCCCACAAGTCCGTACCCAATGCGATTGGAACGCCGTAGCTCCTGGCCCATCGGTAGACCTGTTTTCCCTTGGCGACGGTCGCGCTCAGATTCTTAACTATGCTCTCCGGCAGCCCCGTTTCGGGCGCGGATTCGATTCGCTGAACGAGAGAGATGAATGTAAGGTCGAGGTAAACTCCACTCCGTGCCATCATGGCAACAGTTTCTTCGGTGACGAAATTGGCATGTTCGATTGAACGAACTCCGGCCAGCAGACAACGCCGTACTCCTTCGTCGGTGTAGACGTGTGCCATGACGTAGGTGCCGCGGGCTTGCGCCTCTTCCACAATCGCGCGGAGCTCTTCGAGTGAGTATTCGTAGATAGTGGGGTGTGCTTCCGAGGGAAACACCACACCGCCTGAAACAAATACCTTTAGTTGGCTCGCTCCTCGTCGCAATTCCTCACGCGCAGCCTTGCGCACGTTGTCGACGCCGTCTGCGATCACCGACATGACGGAGAACGGCCCGGGTTGGCCGTATGGATCATTGATTTCATCGGGCGCGCGAAAATCGGCACCGCCGCCGGTCTGTGTGAGTGCACGTCCTGAATAGAAAAGCCTGGGACCATTGATTTTGCCTTCAGCCAAAAGGCGCGCGATGCTGTGGTCGGCGCCACCTGCTTCCCTTATTGAGGTGAAGCCGTCCATTAAACTCCTGTTGAGATAGTTCGCCGCGGCGACGGCGATCTCAGAGGCAGGATACGAGGTATTCCTGGGACTCAGTGACAATCCTGTTATATGGGCATGCGCATCGATAAGCCCGGGCATCAACGTTCTGCCGCCGACGTCAATGATGTCCGCAGTGTCGTAATTGATGGGTGTTCGTGAGACCGAAACGATGCGGTCACCCTCAACGAGCACATCGTAGGATCTTTGTAATTCCGCGTGTCCGTCCAGGACCAGATTCGCGTTTTTAAAAAGCATTGTGGCCCCGCTCTGCATGCTTTGAACTTCGCTCCGTTATTTTCTGGCATAGGGTAACAACAAGACAAAAGGGGGAATATCGGTCGACGTCGGGGCGAACGCACCCGCGATTTAGGGTGGTGCCGTCAACGTGAGCGGTTATCGCCAATCGCAAAATTCGGGATTAGGCTCATCCATCACACGAGAACCACCATCGGCCGGGTCCGGTCCAATATTCAGGTCAAAACCGGGATGACTGGACTACCGGCGCCGCCGGCGTGGCGAAACTTACCAAGCATGAAGCCTTGACCGGAGCATTTCAACCACGGCAGCGGCAGCTGGCGCGGTAGAGGTTGCATCTCGGGCGGGCGCGTGGCTTAGCGGGCGCGCCTGCTCTTTCTGAAAATAACCGAAGAGTCGGATCAATTGCACAAAAATTAGGCCTTTGGCTCCCCGGTTTCCTGAGAGGTCGAGCAGTGAGTACTGCAGGAGCAGCTCAATGTGCGACTATGCAGCGGCCAGAACGTCGAGCAGGGCCTTCGCGTCTTTCAGGTCGGGGGTCTCGAAGCCCTCGGTAAACCAGCTGTAGACTTCGGCCAGCATCCTATGAGCTTCGTCTTGGCGACCCTGCTTAGCCAGCAGCCGGCGTGGGTCATCGTGCATAAGTGCGTTCTCTGTTCCATTACTCCCCAGCACCCAAGTTCTTGATTTATACTGCATAACCAGCGGTTATGCAGTGGCAAGACTCTTCGAGCATCACTTGAGAATCACCTCTCGATCAGAACAAGGGCAGGGCAGCGTGTTGACGGATTGCTCTGTTCCGAGTGCACTGCCGCGCGAGAAGCGCCTCATATTTCTTCTGCCCCGAGTTGCTATAGTTCGCTGCCACATCTGCGGCAATTCACCCGACCCTTGGATGACCGATTAAGTCGCTAAATCATCGAGCAGCACCTTGGCTTCCGTGAGGTCGGTGGTTTCGAAGCCATCGGTGAACCAGTTGTAGATCTCCGCAACCATAGTACGCGCTTCCGCTGCGCGCCCATGTGACTTGAGCCATCGCGCATAGTGCGTGGTCGCTTGCAGCTCGTGGTACTTCGCGCCTTGGCTTCGAGCGCAATTGATCGCGGCGCGATAGGCCGCGTCGATCGCGGCCACGTCGGCGCTGCTCTGAGCGAGCAGGTCCGCGCGTCGTCGGAGGGCTGACGATGTGATGAGAGCAAACTCCTCGGAACCGGTAAGAGCTTCGGCGACCAATGCCAGAGCCTCGTCAATCTTTCCCTGGCTGGCAAGAAAGTCGGCCTCGTACAGCTTGGCCCTCATCAACAGCAAGAATTGCCCGTTTGCCCTGTAAAATGAGACTGATTTGCGCAAGTAGGCTGCGCTCTCCTCCCAAGCGCCTTGTAGCATTAACGCCCAGCTCGTAGTGAAATCGGCTAGCCCGGTCAAAGCGGGCTGGTTAGCGGCCAGCTGGCGTAGAGCCTGAGCGTGCGCGAGACCCCCCTTCGCGTCGCGGATATGTCGGCAAAATAAGCTTCCGAAAAGATGCGCACGTCCCGCGGCAGACGGGCTAGTGTGGGCATCGGCGAGGTGCAAGACCTCTTTCATGAGTTGACTCGCACGCTTAGGAAAACCAAGTAGCAGCATCACAATTGCCGCGTTGGCAATGGCCGTGATTCCAATCAAAATGAGCTCGCCGAGGTCGGATTCCTCATAGTAACGCCGCGCCAGTTCGAGATGCTTTTTGGCATCGAGATATTGCGCTTGGTAGAGGAGCGTTCGACCTAAACAACAATGGGCTGTGCAAAGCGCCGCACGATTCCCGCTGCGTTCTGCCACAACCAGCATCTGCTCGCTGAGCTTCCGCGACTGTTTGAGCCGCCCGCTCTCGCCCAAGGACGTTACCAGGCCCCAGAAAGCCTCTACGATCTGGAGGGTCTCCCCGAGTTTCTCTCCCAACTCCAGGGCGCGCGCATGGGCACGACCGGTCTCCGGATGCGACCAACTCTTTGACCCCCAAAACACAGCGCCCAGTGCCATCTGCAGCGCCAATTCCTGTCGATCGCGATCGATTGTTTGCGGCAATTCAGCGAGCAGTTTGAGGGCGCTCCGGTATTGCTCTTCAGCTTCTGCCATGGCACCGCGCCCGACCGCTCGGTCACCCGCGACCTGGAAGTATTGGATGGCCTTGTTCTTGATGTTGGCGAGGCTATAGTGGTAGGCGAGCTCGGTCGCAACTTCGTTCGCCTGCTCGCCATATCCGGCCTCTTGACGCACCGCAATCCGGCCGTGCAGCTGAAGCCTATGGCTCAAAGGGAGTCGATCGTACAGCACCTCCTGGTACACAGCGTGATAAAAACGGAACCCGTTGGCCATCGTGCCGTCGGGCCAAGTGATAGACCCTTGCGTGGCGAGGAATTGCTCGCGCCGCGAGAGCTGCGCGCAGCACGCTTCAATTTGACGTTGCGGCCGCTCCAACGCCGCCGCCACTGATGCGGCCGAGAACTCTGGTCCGACCACGCTCGCGACTTCAAGCACCTCCCGTTCCTCCGCTTCCAGCCGATCCAGATTGCCTTCGACCATTTCGCGGATGCTGCCAACCGCGTCTAGACGATGCGACTGGAGCATTTCCGCCCACTTCTCTTCCCTTCTTTCTAGCGGACTGATGAGGCGCCCGTTGCCGTTGTTGGCTAGAAGATAATCGATCATATTAACCATGAAGAGCGGATTACCGTCGGTGCGCGCGTGAATCAGGCCCGCGAGCCTGGGTAACGACCGCGATTCAGTGCCGAGACGTCTGCCAAGATAATCCCCAATGTCCTTTTCGCTAAGCAGCTTCGGGCGCAACTCTTGGCAATAGTGATGCAGTTCGAGTTCCTGCTTCATCGTGCGCAGCGGATGGTCGTTGGCGTGGATCTCTGCGGGGCGATACGTCCCGATTAAAATCAGCCGTGCAGATTCGCTGCGGCGGGCGATCGCTGAAATCAGCGCGACTGTCGAAAAATCGCTCCAGTGCAGATCCTCAAGCAACAAGACTAGCGGTGATTCAGCCGCAACTGCCTCCAGGGCTTCCGTGATTTCGCGCAACATCCGCTCCGGCGTCACGCCCTGAATCTGGATTTGCAAGCGCGCGCGCTCCGTAGGCGTAAGCAGCCCAGGCATTTGCGCAAGCCACATTGGTGCAAAGTTGCGCAGGAGATCAGTCACCCGTTCACCGGTTTGCTCACGGCACAGCCGGCTTAGCGCTTCAAGTACAGGCATGTACGGCTCACTCGCTCCGTATTGTTCGACGCACTGTCCTCGTCCGATTCGCCCTGCGCCTTCACATGCGACTGAATCCAGGAATGCGTTAACGAACGTAGTCTTGCCGATGCCCGGCTCGCCGGCTACGAAAACGACTTGCCGCCGGCCTCGGAGGCTCTCGGAGTACCATCGTCGCAACTGTCGGAGTTCCGCTTCACGGCCGACCATTATCGGCTTGGACGCGTCTGGTTCATTGTTTGGTTCGCACCTCGGCTCAGGTTCCATTGTGGTTGTGACCGAGGCAATAAAGCGGTACCCGCGTCGGTGTACCGTCTCGATAAACCGAGGGGACTTCGCGTCGTCATCCAGCGCCCTGCGCAGTTCCTTGACAGAGGTCGCCGGCAAGGAGTCGCCGACCGTCACGTCGGGCCAAATGGCATCGAGCAGCGCCTCCTTGGTCACTAATTGACCGGGATGATCGACCAAGTAACGCAATACGTCGAAAGTCTTGGGTCGTAATCTTATTTCCTCGTCGTCACGCCAAAGCTGAGCGTTGGCCGGATCGAGACGGAACGGAGGGAATAGACGATTCGATTTAGTGCCCACGACGGCTTTTGCAGGGACCCGGAAATCAGTTCAGCCCTACAGCCTACCTGAAAGTTCCATAGAATTTACAAAGAACTTTTAAGACTAAAAATTGTGACGAGTCTACCTTGCCGTGATGTAGCCCCTTCCCGAACCGGACAGGGTGGCTTAGACATAGGACAGACCTATGACAAAGACACCGGACGGGATCGAAGTGATCGAAGGGCCGCAGCCCGGCCGACGACGGCGATTCAGCGCAGAAGAGAAGCGCCAACTCGTAGCGGAAACGATGGTTCCCGGTTCGAGCGTGAGCTTGGTGGCGCGGCGCCATGGACTCTCGTCGAGCCTGCTGTTTCGCTGGCGGCGGCTGATGGAACAGGGCGAGCTGGAAAGCCTCGGCGCCGACGAGGAAGTGGTGGCGGCCTCGGAAGCGAAGCAGTTGCGGGCGCGGGTGCGCGAGCTTGAGCGGCTGCTCGGCAAGAAGACCCTGGAAGCCGAAATCCTGAAGGAAGCGCTGGAGCTGACGCGCTCAAAAAAACTGCTGTTGCGGGCGCCCTGGCCCGCACGGGGCGATTCCAAGTGAAGCCGCTGGCTGAGGTGCTGGGGGTGGCGCGCTCCAATCTGATCGAACAGCTCAAACCTGCAACTCGTCGGCGGCCGGGGTTCGGACCGCGCCCCGATGATGCCTGGTTGCTGCCGCTGATCCGGGCGATCGTGGCCGAGCGCGCCAGCTACGGGTATCGGCGGGTGACCGCTTTGCTCAACCGTCAACTCGCAGCCGGAGGCCGACCGAGGGTTAACCACAAGCGGATCTATCGCATCATGCGGCTGAACGATCTGCTGTTGCCGCGCTATCACGGCCGGCGAGAGCGCCACCACGACGGTGTGGTGATCACGCTCAAGAGCAATCTGCGCTGGTGCTCGGACGTCTTTACGATCCGCTGCTGGAATGGCGAGGCGGTTCAGGTGCTGTTTTGCCTCGACTGTTGTGACCGCGAGGTGATGGGCTGGCTGGCATCCGACGGCGGGATCTCCGGCGAGATGGTGCGGGACCTGATGAGCGAGGCCATCGAATATCGCTTCGGTCCCCTCGCGCATAGCGCGCCGCATGCAATCGAATGGTTGTCCGACAATGGTCCCTGTTACACCGCGCGCACGACCGGCGAGTTCGCGCGTTCACTAGGCTTGCTGGTCTGCACGACGCCGACCTATTCGCCCCAGTCCAACGGCATGGCCGAGGCTTTCGTCAAGACCTTCAAACGCGACTATGTATACGTGAACGATTTGTCTTCGGCGGCCGCGGTTATCCCGCAGTTGCCGGGCTGGTTCGCCGACTACAACGAGATCCATCCGCACAAAGGACTCGGCATGCGCTCGCCGCGCGAGTATCTGAGGGCGGTGTCATGACTGGCTGTTGCAAACAGCAGTCGCAACCGCGACTGCCTAATCGCCCAAGCAGCCGCAGCGCCGGCCGCTGTCAAGGGCGACGTCAGCCGGCGCGCG
>Ga0306920_100012865_pt1 | contig 11376 bp, 7 predicted proteins | sample flu12Cox44000170_FD_204666 | JGI IMG/M metagenome (GOLD analysis project Ga0306920, IMG submission 204666) | Lab enrichment of tropical soil microbial communities from Luquillo Experimental Forest, Puerto Rico - flux4day.12C.oxic.44.000.170 (v2)... | ecosystem: Environmental > Terrestrial >...
CATGGTCTCCCTTGTGATTGCAAAAAATATTTGCCTGGACTGCAGGGTACAGGGGGGCACGACAACCAAGCCTCCTTTCTGGTAGTATTCACCAGGCCGAAGGGTTGAATTCCGATTGACCCATGCAGGTAGAAAATCCGATCTTCAGCGCTCAGGAGCGTACCTGGGTCGGGCATCATGGTCTAATTTGAAGAATGGGCGAAAATGATTATGAAAGATTAGGAATTCTTCTAAAGGGAGTCTAATATGCGTGCTTGATTATGAATGGAAAAATCCTTCTATTGTCCGTCAGCCTGATTGCTGGTATACTTTTTTCGCGTGCCCAGCCACCCCGTAAGAACAATTCGTTCACACATGCCGATACCCTTCGTGGGAGCCTGAACGAAAACCGGGACTGGTGGGATGTGCTGCGCTACGATATAAGAGTTGAACCGGACATTTCCAGCCGGAGTCTGGCTGGCATCATGACCATAACCTTCAGGGCTGTCCGGGAAGGGAAAAGGATGCAGATAGACCTGCAACAACCTATGATCATTGATGGGATTGAAAATGGAAAGTATGTGCAGCAGGGAAATATCACCCTGGTCAACCTTGACCAACCCGCCAGAAAGGGAGATATTCAAAAAATCGTCATCCGCTATCACGGCCACCCGGTTGAAGCAGTGGACCCACCCTGGCAGGGTGGATGGGTCTGGAGGAAGGACCGTGAAGGCAGGCCTTGGGTGAGTGCGGCTTGCCAGGGGGACGGCGCGAGCCTCTGGATGCCCTGCAAGGATCACCAGAGCGATGAGCCCGACAGCGGAGCTTCGATTACTGTTATCGTTCCGGATTCCCTGACAGCGGTATCTAATGGCCGCCTGGCAAACAAGAAAATCAAGGACGGGAAAACCTCCTATACCTGGGAAGTAAAGAATCCTATCAATAATTATCTGATCATTCCCTATGTCGGAAAATATATAAACTTCACCGATACCCTGCAGGGAGAAAGAGGAAAGCTGGACATCAGTTATTGGGTATTGGATTATGACCTGGAAAAAGCCAGAGAACATTTCGGACAGGTAAAAAAAATGTTGCGGGCTTTTGAGTACTGGTTTGGACCTTACCCCTTTTATGAGGACAGTTACAAACTGGTTGACGCTCCTTTTCTTGGCATGGAACACCAGAGTGCCATAGCATACGGGAACAGGTATATCAATGGATATCTCGGAAGGGACATGTCCGGTTCTGGCTGGGGATCGAAATGGGATTATATCATCGTTCACGAAAGCGGCCATGAATGGTTTGGTAATAATATCACGACCAGGGATATAGCTGATTCCTGGGTTCATGAGGGCTTCACCACTTATAGTGAAGTGCTGTATACAGAATATTATTATGGAACACAGGCTGCCAATGACTATTGTTTTGGACTACGCAGAGGAATTACCAACGAAACCACCATCATCAGCCATTACGGGGTCAACGAAGACGGGAGCAAGGACATGTATTTCAAAGGAGCAAACCTGATCCAAACCGTCCGTCATTCCATCTGTAACGATGAAAAATTCAGGAATATCCTGAGGGGGCTGAATGCAACATTTTACCATCAGACGGTGGGCAGTCAGGAGGTGGAAAATTATATCAGCAGCCAGGCAGGATTTGACTTTTCCAGGGTATTTGACCAGTATCTCAGATCCACGCAGATCCCCACGCTTGAAATCCGCCTGGACAGCGTGGCCCGGCAGGCATCCTTCCGGTGGAAAGATTGTGTGGAAGGATTCAATCTGCCCATTGCCCTGTTACCCGATTGCCACAAAATATTTCCTACGACCCGCCGGCAGACGATATCCATTACTAAGGAGGAACTCCCGTTTTGGACAGCATCATCCCTGGAGAGGCAATATTATATCCGGACAGAAATAATCGGCGGGGCTCCGGTCACCCATCCATGACCGCGCCGTTTTATGCACCTGGTTTCACTTCACATTTTTGACTTCCATTGTCAAAGTACAGGAACACATTTTCTTTTCCCTGGATATAGTCAATTTCAAAATAACCTTTGCTGTTCCACATGGGAAATTCATACCCTCCGGGCGACTTCTGGTTTTCCAGATCCTTTTGCGAAACATGGTGAATTTTACTTCCTGCCCCGCTGATGATGTAATGAATATAGTCTTCGCTGAGTGCGTAATAAAGACCATGAACATGCCCGCTGGCATAATAGGTTCCAGGGTACTTCCTGAGGATTTCCCGGACTTTGAGTGACATTTTCTTATAGGACGGAAACCCAGAGTTAGATGCCTTGATGCGACTGAAAAGATGATAATTCTTCAGGGGTTTGGCGTGCGGCCCGCGAACGTGAACCGGGTGATGGGCAACCACCAGGATTTTCTGGTTCTTCAGGGTAGCATCATGCAGCAGGCTGTCCAGGTCATGATAGAACCTCTCTTCAGACAGGGTTGTATCAGGAAGGTCCTTCTTGAACCCGGGCAGGATCAGCCGATAGGAGTCAATCAGGATTAGCCTGATGGAATGCTGATTCAATTCCACATCGTCGGGTCCGGGTCCCCCGTGCTTCGGAAAAAAAACATTTCCAGGATTTGAGATATTCCTGTTCTTTCCCAGGTTGGCCTCTATGAATGATTCTTCCAGCCTCAGCTTCGGACTGCCTCTTGCGAAACTTTTTCTGTTCCACCAGTCGTGGTTGCCGGGCACAAAAAAAACCGACCCTTTATAGTCATCCAGTATCTGTAACTGCGACATTACCTTCTTTTGGGTCACAGTGCTGCTGTCAAAACCTTTGAATCCAAACGGGATGATGCCACCCAGACTGTTTCTGTAGGAGTTATCACCCAGGAAAATAACGGCGCTATTGGGACTGGCCAGCAGGGAATGCCGAAGGCTTTGCAGGGTGACACCGGTTTCTTTGTCCTCTCCGGCATCTCCCACTAGAAATATCCTGAATGTGTCCTGCTGGGCTGCCAAAGGCTTCGGAACCACGCAGCACAAGACAATCCACCCGAAAAAATGGATCAGACCGGGCACTTCCATGCCATTTAATTTTGCCGGCTCCCTTGCCGCCCTAATACAAACCATATTCTTTGATAACTCTTAGGATTTCCCCTACACTCCATGCCTGGGCGATACATCCCCGGGGAAAATGAGGAGGATCGCCGTCAAAGATTTCGGAAACACTGCCCAGGCAGGCTTCGCCAAGATGATACCTGAAGTTGGAAACGATTTCCCGCGCCTTCCACGGGGAATCCTCCACACGCATGACTGCATCCACAAAGGGACCCAGTAACCAGCTCCAAACTGTTCCCTGATGATAGGCAAAATCCCTCTGGTAGACATTCCCTTCATATTTTCCGCAATACCCGGGTTCATCTTCTGCCAGGGACCTCAGGCCAACAGGAGTATAGAGTTTCTTTTCCACTGTTTCCAATACCGCCATTGCCTTCTCTCCTTCCACCAGGGCAAAGGGTAGCGAAATCGCAAACAGCTGGTTGGGCCGGACCTGCGGCTGTGGACGACCCCATTCATCAATCACGTCAAACAGGCATTTTTTTTGGGAATTCCAGAACAACTGGTCAAAAGCCAGTTTGACTTTTTCCGCTCTCTGGTTCACCTGGAAAGCATCCTGTGTCTGTTCATTCAGGGTAAGCAGTTCAGAAAATATTTTCAAGGCATTGTACCAAAGGGCCTGCACCTCCACCGGTTTACCTATCCGGGGAGTAACCACCCAGTCACCAATTTTGGCATCCATCCAGGTTAGCTGTATGCCAGGCTCACCGGCAAACAGAAGACCATCCTCGTCCACATGTATTTGAAACCTGGTTCCCTTGAAATGCCAATCCATGATTTCCTTCAACACGGGCAAAATTTTTCCAAGAACAAAAGTGCGGTCATTGGTCGCATACAGGTACCTGTATACGGCAAGAAAATACCAGAGGGTTCCATCCACATTGTTGTACTCAGGTTCGCCTGGTTTATCGCCAAACCGGTTGGGTAGCATCCCCATGCTGACCGATTCGGCAAAAGCGGACAAAATCTTTTTTGCGTCAACAAAACGCCCGGTATGAAGGGTAATGCCTGGAAGGGCAATCATCGTGTCCCTGCCCCAATCCGTGAACCAGTGATAGCCGGCAATCACTGTTTTCATACCATCCCCTCTTCCCACAACGAACTGGTCAGCCGCAAGAACCAGGTGCTGCAGCGTGAATGCATTAAAGGGCTGGTGCAGAAGGTTTTCCTTTCTCTTCAATTCTTTCAGAAACAAATCCATTGCATCCTTTTCGCGGGGGTCCTCGGTGGAAACCAGGATTCCCCAATCCTCTCCCTCCCGAAGATCCTTGCTGAAGGCACCCGGTGTGAAGAGATCTTCTACAAAATCCAACCCCCTTGTTTTTTCCATCTCGAAATTAAAATGCCGGTACCAGTCAGGATGATGACAGTACTGAGCACCCGGGACCTTTATATAAATCTCAGGAGTTCCGTCATATAGCCGTGCCCTGAAAATATCCTGGGAGAATTCATTGTCCCAGTGGGCAGCACTGTTCTGCTGTGTAAGGCTGTGATAGTCGCGAACCGCGAGAAGGGGCAACAGCTCAAGGGTAAAGGGATAGTCAGCTTTCAGTACTTTGTATAATATAAGAACCGTATTCTCCCCCTGGCACATCGCCACGGTTTTCCTTAGCCTGATACCGGCAATTTCGTATTCCCATTCCGGAAAGAGTCCCCTTTCAAAGGAACTTATATACTGACCCAAATATGTCGAAGAATCTTCACCATAATCATTGACGGCTAGATCAATCCGCTGATCCTTGAACAGCAAAGTCTCATCCAGCTTGCTCAGCAGGTTCATCCGCCCGACCGGAGGCACAGTTGCTGCCACCAGAATCCCGTGATACCGACGCGTATTACAACCGATGATGGTGGAGCTACTCCATCCACCTAGGCCATTGGCCTCCAGCCACTCGTTTTGAATGGCTTTTGAAAATGGCTGCAATTGGGCTTTGCTCTTCCGTAACATGGATTGGTGGTTTCCAAGGATCTTTTCTGTCGGGAAATTCAGCTAATTTCTTCAGGAATCCAAAAATGATATCCGGTCCGGATCCAACAAGTAATGAATCATCCAGCTGCTTGCAGATCGACCGGTGAACCCTGAAAGGTCCCTGATCATGAAATTGACGAACCTGTCAGGATTTTTTCCTTTCCAGCAACTGGAAGAACTGATCAAGTTGTGGCAGGATGACGATTCTGGTCCGGCGGTTGGCAGCCTTGCCTTCTGCATTATTGTTGTCAGCAACCGGATCATATTCGCTGCGACCAGCAGCAGTTATATGTTGCGGAGCAAGTCCATATTTGTCCTGCAGGATCCTGACGACCGAAGTGGCACGTTTCACACTGAGATCCCAGTTGTCCATCAGAGGAGGTCTTTTGTAGGGAACGTTATCGGTGTGACCTTCCACCATGAACTCAATATTTGGCTGATTCCGTAGGACAAGGGCGACCTTACCCAGTACTTCCTTTGCCCTGTTTGTGACATCATATTTGCCACTTTTGAACAAGAGCTTGTCGGAAATGTCGATAAAGACCACTCCCTTGTCTACCTTGATATTAATGTCCTGATCATTGATGTCGCCGATGGCCCCTTTCAGATTCATGACCAGGGCCATGTTGAGTGAATCTTTGCGTGCCATGGCCGCCTGAAGGTCCTGAATATAGGCATCTTTAGCCCCAATATTATCCAGGGATTTCTTGATGCTCTCGGCCTGGGTATTGGTGATCACGGAAAGATCCCTTAACTGGTTAAGAGCCTGGGTATTGTTTTCCTTCAGCATGGCCACCTGCCTGTTGAGGTCATTGACCTGGTTTTGCAGAGCGGATTTCTGGGAGTTGAGGTCAGCAACGCTGTTGTCACATGTATTCAGGTTGCTCTGGGATTTCTTATACTCAGAAAGCAGGGAGTCATACCTGACCTGCATATTCTTTTGCATGGTTTCAAATTTTTTTGTGCTGACACAGGAGAGGCAAAAGATGGATGCACCACATGCAATGGCTACTAATTGATGTTTCATGATTTTGATCTTTATCGGTTAAGATGATTAGGTAACGTATTGCGGTCAATCGGATAAGGCTGGTGTAAATAGGGAGAACAAGCAATCCAGTACCCGGATTTGTTTATTCTGTTCCCGGCTTCCGACCTCGATGCTCAGTTCGATACCAGTTGTGAGGGGTCGGGAGCTTTTTTAAGCCTCTTGGCAGGCGGATTGAGGGATTTATAAAAAAATGCTCTCACCACTTCATCTTCTGAGGTAAGAAAACTATGCGTCATCCCGTTTTCTGTTGATGTCATCTGCTCGGGGGAGTAATATACATTTTTCTTCAGCTTCCGGTCAAACTTCTGGAAGCTTCCGTCCTCGGCCTGGACTCTCAGGGTTCCCAGGACAATCTTGTGATCCTTTACAGTTAGTTTGCCAATATAACAATTGCTGACGTCATCCTTTATGACAGAAATGATAACGTCATTATCACCGTCCGGAACCAGAGATGCGCCCCGTTCGGTAAAGAGCTTATACCAATCCTTGTAACAGTTGCTGTTTTTTGCCTGGCCAGTTGAAAACAAGGAAAGCAAACAAAGAAGGACGGCTGAAAATAATTTTTGGAACATGTTCAAATTATTAGGTTAAAAATATCTTGTTGACTGACCGGCCTTCCGCTTCATCATTCAGGGCTGGAACAGTACCGTCTTGAGGGGGTGCGTCAAAAGGTTTCCCGGATATTGAAATAGATACCGGAGGAGCCGGTTCCCCTTCCATAGTCGACACATATATTGGTCCGGTCTTTCTTGTTCATCAGAATGCGAATGCCCACGCCATATCCGGGAGCTAGAGCCTGAAAGACCGTCTGCCCGGTAATCGGATTGCTTGCCGTGGTCATGTTGGCAAAAACCACTCCACCGAGGAAGTTATTATTGGTTATAGGAAATCTCCATTCGGACTCGGCATAGATCATCTTGTCTCCCCGAAGGCGACCCTGGACATATCCCCGGCCCGAGCGGCCATAGGTATCCCAGGTTATGGCCGGCAGGGCCAGGTATGGAACCCTTCCCCAGGCGACGAATTCCCCCCAGGACCAAAAGGCAAGTACGTTACGTGGCCTGGCTTTGTGGAGACTAATGTAATTGCGCCAATCGTAACGGACCATACCACTCTGCTGACTACTCCCGAAGGCTTGCGAATTTACCCTGATTCCCAGGTTGGCATAGTATCCCTTATAAGGGTTCACCGGATTGTCCCGGCTGTCGTAGTAAAACTGGAAGGACAGCCCGTTGGTCCAATACCGGGAACTGTCGAACCCATACAATTTTGAGTAGGTATAGTGGGAAGTAAGTTTTATCCCCGGAGTGTCCAGTTTTAAGGACTGGTCGTTTATATCGAAATGATAATCGATATTTATTCCGAGGCCGGCATACCATTTTGGAAATATCTCCCGAACCGCACTTTCGTATATGCGCACATAGTCATAGCGCATCGGCTGTTCGTTAACATTCTTGGTGATACCTATTCCCCCGAAATTAAATTCGTAGCTTGAATTGCTCAGACCATAAACCCCCAGTCCATAGGTGGGCTGTGCAAAAAAAAGTAAGCGGACGTCACCCGGTATATACCATTTGTTATCCTTGAGATAGATATCATTTCGCATAACCAACAGTATTTGGCTCTTGGTTGTAAAGGAAGCACTGATGAGCACTGAGGAGAGTTGCGTTGTTTTGGATTTTCCAAGGAGTTCGGTCATGCTGGCCGCCCCTCCAAGAACAAATCCGTTGGCAGGACCATACCCGATAATGGGAAGCAGCGAAAGGTTCGTCACTCCCGGCACCGTGATGCTGCTGCGTTTCGCCCCTTCCTTTTTCAGCAAGGTTCTCAACATATCAATAAGGTCGACTGGATTAAGAACGCCTTGATAGGAGTCCTCTGTTTCTTCAGGTTGCTGTGCCTTCAGGAAGAATATAGGTACGCACAGCAAAATCAACATCATGAGCAGGACCCTGGCTGGCGGAAAGTGAAGCAGACGGAATGCCAAATTTCTGATGATCATCGCTATAGGCCCTAATGGTTTAACAATAATTACTTGGTCGATGACAGATCAGAACCTTAAAAAGCCCGCCCTTTGTTTATACCGGTTTCTTAGCATTCCAGGATGTGTAGTAACTTCCTGATTTGCCACAGTTCGGGGTTGGCAGGTCCCCTGACCGGGTTTTACCAGGGAAGATGTCAACAGTATTACCATAGCAAGCGACATTAGGGGTTCAGTGTTCAGGTTATAAACAAGAAAACAGGCATCCACCAAAAATAGTTCTACGATAAAGGTTATTTATTCCGCGGACTGTCGGCGATTCTCCTGATACTGCATTCAGGCAAAGGGGATCAATTGGGCATGTCCCAACCTCCGCCCAGGGCCTTATAGAGGGTAACAATCGCATTCAGTTTTAACTGCAGGGTTGTTGACTCCTGTATCTGTGCGTCAAACAGGTTTGTTTGCTGGATCAGGACTTCCAGGTAAGAGGTGAATCCATTATCATACCGGGCCTGCGACAAGGTCAGTGCCTTGGCAGCAACATCCACGAGTATCCTCACCTGGGCATATTCTTCATCAAGGGTCCTGTAGGCAGCCAGCGCGTTATCCACATCAGCAAATGCGTTCAGCGCCGTTAGCTGATATTGGTAATAAACCTCCTCGGTCTGTCTTTTTGCCACCTCTACCAATTTCTTATTCTGGTTAAAATTAAATATCGGACCCACAAGGCTGCCAAAGCCGTTTGCCACAAATCCGTTGCCGGTAAGGAGTGTGGAAAGCTGAGGGCTGGCAAAACCGAGAAGGCCGGTCAGACTGAGTGTCGGAAACATATTGGCCTGGGCCACACCAATGCGTTCAAACTGGGCCCTCAGTGCATACTCGGCGGCGATAACGTCCGGTCTCCGTTCCAGAAGCTGGGAAGGCAGGCCGACGGGAATATCAGGTGACAGCTGCTGATCATAGTTAGAAAACCCCCGGTTTATGTGCCCGGGTCCCATCCCCATCAGCACACGCATTGCGTTTTCAACGAGGATGATTTGGCGTTCGAATTCCGGGACGGCGGAAGCGGCGATGGCCTCCTGCTGCATGGCCCATAACTTGTCCAGTTCGGCCACATAACCCTTCTCAAACTTGTCGGAAATCAACCGCGTGCCTTCCTTACGGGCAGAAAGGGTCGTTCTGGATATGGCCAGCCGGTTGTCTAGATCCCTCAGCAGGAAATAATCCGATGCCACTTCTGCCACCAGACTTACCTGGAGGGCATTGCGGTTGGCCTCTGATGACAACATGTCGTTTACGGCAGCCCTCGTGGACCTTCTGAGTTTCCCCCAGATATCCAATTCCCAGTTCAGAACTCCAAAAACATTGAACAATCCTCCCTGGACGACTGCAGCCACCTTGGTCGCCTCAGTTCCGGCCGTCCCTCCTCCTGCTTCAGCCTGGTACCCAAAATGTGGAAAAAGGTTTGCCTTGACGGCACCGGCCGTCGCCCTTGTCTCCTCAATACGTGCTGCTGCCGTAAGTAAATCCCTGTTGCTGTCCAAAGTGGCCTTGATCAGGTTTTGCAGAACCGTGTCATGATAAATTTCAAACCACCTCACCAGTTTGGACGTATCAGTAGCCACAGCATTGGGAAAAACCACTCCTTCCTTGGGCGCCGGTTTGGAATATTGTTTGCCTACCATACATCCTTCCAGCATTGTTATGATCAGCAGCAGAAAATATATGTTTTTGCTTTTCATTTTATTTATGCATGTTGGGTTGTGTCAGGTGGTTTGTTTTCAGCGGGCGCAGCCACCTTTTTTCTTCTTTCAATCATGACAAAAAAAGCGGGTATTAGAATAACTCCCAGCGTTGTCGCAGTAATCATTCCGCTGAAAACAGCCATCCCCATGACTTTTCTGGCCTGGGATCCGGCCCCGGAGGCGCGTACCAGGGGCAATACGCCCAGGATGAAGGCAAAGGAAGTCATCAGGATGGGCCGGAACCGCAGTTTGGCTCCTTCAAGGGCGGCATCGAGGACATTGGCACCGGCTTCCAGTTTCATCTTCGCAAATTCAACGATCAGGATGGCATTCTTGGCGTTCAGGCCGATCAGCATAACAAGACCAATCTGGGCAAATACATTGTTGACGTAGCTGTCGGAAAACATCCTGGAAAAATAAAGCCCCATCATAGCGCCCATCACCGCCCAGGGAGTACCCAGCAACACACTAAAGGGCAAACTCCAGCTTTCGTATTGAGCAGCCAGGATGAGAAAAACAAAAAGGATTGCCATCCCGAAGACCAGCCCGCTCTGACCCTGGGCAGCTTTTTCCTGGAATGACATGTTGCTGTACGTATATCCAACGTCGCCGGGCAGGACTTCCTTGGCTACCACGTCCAGGGCGTCCAGGGCCTGGGCTGAACTATACCCCTCTTTGGGAACACCGGAAATCTCTGCAGCCCGGTACAGATTAAACCTGTTGGTGTACAGGGGTCCGACTGTATCCACCACCGAAGCCAGAGTTGCCAGGGAAACCATGTTTCCTTTGGGATCCCTGATGTAAAATTGGGTTATATCATTCTGCCTCATGCGAAAATCGGCATCTGCCTGAACGTATGTCCTGTACTGACGCCCAAAGGCATTAAAATTGTTGACGAATGCACTTCCCAACAAAGCGGAGACAGAGCTGTTGACTTCGTCCAGGCTGAGACCCAGCTTTTCCACCTTCTCCTTGTTTACCTGTATGCTTTTTTGAGGAACACTGGAACGGAAAAGAGTATAAATATTGCCGATCTCGGGGCGCTGCCTGGCAGCCTCAATAAATCTTCGGGTCTGTTCTGCCAGGTACTGGGGTGAGCGACCTGTCCTGTCCTGGATTTCGAGGGTGAAACCGGCAGCATTCCCCAAACCAGGGATAGGTGGCGGGCTTACGGCAATCGTAGTTGCTTCGGTGATGCCAATGAGGGTCTTCCCGTTTACCTCCCTGATCACATCTTTGGCCGTCTTCTCCCTGTCGTGCCAGGGTTTTAGCTGGACAAATACTGTTGCCGCGTTGGTGGAAACGGTACTGGATAGGATATTGTATCCGTTAACGACGGTATAGGATTGTATTTCGTCTATGCCTTTCAGGATGCCTTCGATTTTATGCGTAGCCTGATCGGTCCTTTCAAAAGAGGCTGCATCGGGAAGCAAAATCCCCATCAGGAAATATCCGTCATCTTCTTCGGGTACAAATCCGGCAGGTACCCTTCTCATAAAAAATACGGCCAGGGCGGTAATTATAACCAGGGCCAGGACAGCCAAGAGCCATTTGACATTAAAGAAATGGG